>ERZ773168.1882-NODE-1882-length-16879-cov-34.122147_pt1 | contig 16879 bp, 19 predicted proteins | sample MGYA00511261_ERZ773168 | MGnify/ENA primary metagenome ERZ773168 (study PRJEB29015, sample SAMEA2737855) | human gut metagenome | biome: human gut; feature: human-associated habitat; material: faeces | place: China | collected 2012 ... | reverse complement strand
CCTGTCTTACAAATGCAGGTGATGTACAATCCCAGGCTGTATATCCTCTTGCCTCAAATGTAGCACGAAGACCACCTGATGGGAAAGATGAAGCATCCGGTTCACCCTTTATTAACTCTTTTCCTGAAAAGCTCATAAGTACTTTTCCGTTTGGCATTGGAGAAGTGATAAATGAATCATGCTTCTCAGCAGTAACGCCTGTAAGTGGCTGGAACCAATGTGTATAGTGTGTTGCACCCTTCTCAATGGCCCATTCCTTCATCTCGTGTGCGATAACATCAGCAGTCTCGAGATCAAGCTCCTTTCCTTCGTCCATAACCTCATGGAGCTTCTTGTAAACCTTCTTTGGAAGACGCTCCTGCATAACTGCATCGTTAAATACGTTCTCTCCAAAGATGTCTGCTACGTTGAAATATTCCTGTTCGCTCATATCTTACATCCTTTCTGTTCATCAATCCCCTTGAGTGAATTGTTATTTTCAAATAATGCCTGAACATATGCTGTACTTCTTAGTTCATTAAAAAAGAGGGCACTCCATCTATGGTGGAACGCCCTCGTTCATTTCGCTTAACATTATTTCTGAAATTAAGATACTCCTTTGAGTATCAAAAATCAAGTGTTTATATTAAAAAAATTAAGTTTTATAAATTTTTACTACAAGATATAAATATTTTGTAAAGTAGTATGTGCAAAAATACCAAACATTATAGAAAGGGAACACCACATGACAGCAAAAGAACAACTCATAATAACCGATAACAGTCTGAACGAATACCGCAAAATACTGCAAAATGAGGAAAAGAAGGCATCAACAATAGAAAAATATATACGCGATGTAAAAAAGCTACGCGACTTTGCAAAAGGACAGCCTATCACACAGGAGCTTCTGATAAACTACAAGCAGCATCTGCAGTCCTCAAACCTATATACCACATCAAGCATCAACTCATACATAGCCGCCGCCAACAATTTCTGCAGGACGATGGACGCACACCTGCTGCATATAAAAATGCTCCGCACCCAGCACTGCGCCTTCACATCAATACAAAATGAGCTGAGTATGCAGGACTACACCACCCTGATAAAAACAGCCCTCACGCAGAACCGCTCACAGCTTGCCATGATAATAGAAACACTCGGAAGCACAGGCATCCGAATAAGTGAGCTCAAATATGTGACAGTCGAATCACTGCACACCGGAATGACCTCCATATCCAATAAGGGAAAAATACGTCAGATACTATATCCACAAAAGCTGATATATGCACTGCTAAGTTACTGTAAAAGCAAGGATATTCTCTCCGGATGTGTATTCAAAACAGCAGGCGGAAAGCCACTCGACCGCAGCAATATCTGGCACTCCATGAAAAAGCTCTGTGACTCCGCCGGCATAGATTCCGCAAAGGTCTATCCTCATAATATACGTCATCTGTTTGCCCGCTGCTTCTATGAGCAGACCAATGATATAGCCAAGCTTGCAGATGTGCTGGGGCACAGCAATATAGAAACCACACGTATTTATATCAAGACCTCCGGCAATGAGCACAGAAGGTTGCTGGACGGAATGGGGATGGTGGTGTAGGAGAGATGAGCTTATAGCTTCTCTCCCACAACCCTGCACCGCTTCCTGCAAAAAGCAATGCCATAGGCTAAAATATCACATCTGTCCTCATCACGCAGAGCCTCATCATATCTCTTGTCCTTAATCTGTGCCATCGCAGCATCGCACGCTGCGTCAAGCCCCTTAATCTCCTTCGCATACTTCACCTCAATGATGATACCTGCATCAGGATCCTCCGGCTTGATTAAAATATCACTGAAGCCATCACCCGACTCACGATTAGACTTGATAAGCCAGTCCGGATTGCTGCCTCGCAGCAGTCCAAGAAGCAGACCATGATAAAAATTCTCCTTCATATCATCAGGTGCCTTGGTGTCCAGTATGCTAATCATGCGTCCCATCACGATATTGAGCTGCCTTGCAATCTGCTGCTCATCCTTATCAAGGATAGCTCTTGATAAAAGCTTCATCGTGTCATTTTCATTAGCTACAACAGCCTTGAACCATTCCTGTATCTGTAGGACAAAAACCTCACGTACCTCCTTATTGGGAATGACAAGCTTATACGCATAGCTTTCACTGTCAGGCAGCTTCACCTCACCGATTTTTGTGAGGTAACCTGTTGTAAAAAGTACACTCCAAATATTATCGATACTGTTGTCAATCTCATCATAGGTCAGATCCAATCGGATGACTTTCTCAATTGCCTCACCGGCAATCAGACGCTCAATCTCGTCCTTCGTAGACGAATCAGCTCTGATGATAAGGCGTCTCACCAGACTGTTTCCGCTGCTGTTAATCCAATATGTCTGTGGCTTTGCGTCGCTGTCATCCCTTAGATGGTCGACATGATTTATTACATCCCACGGACAGTAAACATCAGCTCTGCCGAAATGATATCCGTCATACCACTCCTTTATCTCATCAAAATGCGAATCCATCCCATAGTCAGACAGCAGCCTTCTCACCTCTATGTCAGTAAAACCAAACTGCTCATCAAATCTTGAATCAGTAATTGACATGACCTTGAAATTATTAAGCCCTGTAAATATACTCTCCTTTGAAATACGAAGACAGCCTGTGAGTACGGCAAACTGTAAAAACTCATTGGTCTTAAGCGCCTGGCCGAAAAGACCTCTGATGAGAGAAACCATCTCCTTGTAATACCCATTCTGGAAGGCCTTGTCTAATGGAACATCGTACTCATCTATAAGGATAACTACCTTCTGTCCAAAATGCTTAAACAACAGCTTTGAAAGCATACGTATGCTGTCCTCAATATTATCATCATTGCCCTGAAGCATCTTGCCGAACAGCGTTCTGTCCTCATCAGTCAATGCATCACTGGTCTTCAAATAATAATGTCTGTCAAGCTCATTTTTTAAAATAGCACACAGCATACGTCTTGCAGTAGTAAAATCTAAACCATCCACACCTTTGAGCGATAAAAAAATGACAGGATACCTACCCATATACGCATCACAAAGCTCTTTGTTGCCGGAAATATATAAACCCTCAAACAAAGACTTATCCGCGCCTATCTCAAAGAAGCTTTTTAGCATACTCATATTGAGAGTCTTTCCAAAGCGGCGTGGACGCGTAAAAAGAGTCACCTTTCCCCAACCCTGTAAGAGCTGTTCAATAAGCCTAGTCTTGTCAATATAATAGAAACCCAGTTGTCGGATTTCCTCAAAATTTTCAATTCCAACCGGTAAATTCAAAGTATTCGCCATAAAAGCCTCCAAAAAATAAGGAACCAATGCAGGCATCAGTTCCTTGGAAAAACCATATGTTTTTTGATCTTCAAAAACATTATATGCTTTTTTCAAAAAAAGTCAATCAAACGCCCCATTATTATTTTCTATATTTATTGCAATAATTGTTTGATAAATATAATTCCTTTTGAATTCATATCCATTATCTGTTCATCTATCGATAACTTTTTACGATTCATGTTTTATCCCCTTTATACATCCATACATCTTATATATTTATTTATATCAAATTTATTCTCTTCTGAATACTTACTAAGGTCTTGTGTAACCTGTAACATTCTCTCATATTCAGTCTTTGATAATCGTAGAACATCTGTAGGTTTATTTGTTATAAGACATACTTTTGATTTTGATTTGTTAAATTCCTTATGAATGAATGTCTCTTTATCATCAACAATTCCACCAAAATTTATACTAAAATCCCATATTTCAAATATATCATCAGGTTTTTTCCTAAAAAACTTATCCATTTCTTGTTTTATATCTTTTTTATCATCTCTATTAACAATAATATGGTCATAAATGCAATTCAACATATTATCAGAATCCGAATAATTTTTCCAAAATGTATTATATGTTGTCTCAACATCATTCATAATGCTATTATAAATTTCTGGTGGTAAAACCATATCTTCAAATTGTGTTATATTAATATCCTTATGTGAATTAAACAATGTGTTTTCAGCAGCCTCAAACATATCATCACATAATCTTTTGACTGGCAAAAACACAATATCATTTACACACATCGCGCCGCTATTAGCTTCAATGAAGAAAAAGCGATTTGTTCCTGTCATTACAACACCTTCATGTGTCATTTGACATCTTAAATCATATAGCTTTTTACAAAACTCCTCAATTTCCATAGAGTCACTATAGATATTAACAAAACTATTACTATGCTTTTTCAACCAAGCCTTATACATATTACCATCCCATACTCGACCTTTAGGGCCATAGAATTTTCCTTCTTTAAGACCACCTTTATTTTCATCTGTTTTAGGAAATTCAATACGAGAACAAATACTGGGAATCTGCAATGCAAATAAAAGGCAAGAATAATAATTAGAATTATCATTGAGCTTTTTACGATATGATTCAATTAGATCTTTTAAATACATAGTTTAAGCACCTACTTTATTATTATTGATTATTATCTTACACATACCTGCAAATCCTCCCTGCACCAAGAATCACCATATTCATCCCCCCTGTAAAAGCCAACCTTTGAAGCTCCAAATGTTTTCTCGTAAAAAATTCTTTAGTAAAATTTCTTTGTACCTTCCCCTATAAATCAAAAAATGCAACCCTTGGTTCTTTAAAGTAACTCTGCTTTGTATCAAATGAATCCTCAACATCTGTTATCTGCTCGTAATTAAAACATCCTACCGGATACTCATATATAGATAATTTACCTTGAATTTCATTGTCACAATTTGGGCAATAGAAAGTATCTTCACCTTCATATTCATATTCTTCACCCATGCTTCGCTCATAAGAGCTAACAAAATCAACATCCCATTTTATATCAAATTCCTTGCCACATTTTCCACAATGACATATTGATTTTTCTATCTTGATCATATAAATATCCTCTATCTCAATCCAAAATTACTATTATAGTCTCAAGTATATTGGATTCCTCGTTAAAACACAATTCAAAGTTTGTCAAAAGCATCCAAAAAATAATCCGCTATACCATATGAATAGTATAGCGGATTTGCCCCTAAAATACAATTTAATTTATTCAGCGCTACTTTAGCTTCTGCACCACCATATCCACAAACTTCTGCAGTCCTTCAATATGAGTAGAACCGACATCATTATTGATATTGAAACCATTTGGCTGAGCATTGATCACATAACACTTGGCACCGAGCGCCTCAAAAATGGACTTTGCCATATTCCAGGAGCTTCCGTTGGCACAGTCGAGACCGGCCTTCATTCCCTTAAAGGAATACACTCCGAGTGAAATGAGATAACCCATATAGCGGTTATGTCCTGCCACATAATCAACAGTGCAGCCTATGGCATCCTGGTGTCCTTTCCTATCACGATTTTGGCAGGCTCATCGAGCTGCTTCTGCTTCTTGAGTTCACCGTAATACCAGCCTAAAAATCTGCCGATCTTATAGGCGTGTTCTGCTGTTAAGTTTACGTTGGCTTCGCCTCGGAAGCCGTCTGTACCGAAGTATTTTCCCATCGTTTTTTTCCTTACTTCATCTTAAATTAGTACTTTTTTTATTAAAATATTGAAATATTGTTTTTTTTAAAAACCTAATCCTAACCATATCAATTACCGAACAAGCTGAAAAAATAACAATCATTGTAACAAATGCGTGAACTATAAAAATATATCCTAAATTTTCAAAAGCCCATTGACTCCTAAACAGTTTCTTCCAAACAAAACCAATCATAGTTAAACTATTAGCATAAATAAGTAAAACACCAAATACAGACTTTGCAACAGTATTTATGAACTTAGACTATTTTATATTTATATTAACAAAAAATGCAAAAGAACAAACTGCAGTTGCTATAGCTAAAATCCTATTGCTCTGACCTGTAAGCATATAAATAATCTTATGCCCAGTTAGCTTAAATATTATCAACCCGCAAAGAATACTAATCCATGAAATAAGTAACATTCCAAATGCCCATTTACCTGAACCAGTTACATACTATCCATTATTCCTGAGTTAACAACATAATGGTGTGCTATTATAATAAGCATCAAAACAAATCTGTATAACTCAATATTCGAATTTTTCATTGGTTTTGTTCTGTCCATAATAACCTCATATTCTAATACTTGTTTCTATCATAACGCTTCTATAACGCAGCGTCTTCCATTTCAAATTTAAAATCTTTTAACATATCTATATAGTTATACTGTGGTTTATATCCAAGCTCTCTTACTGCCGGTTCAATATCCATGATATATTGTGGTGAATTTGGCATATCTGGTCTCATAATTATATCTGACTTGTGATTAGAATCACCGAATACCTCAATCATCCCTTTAACTTGATCTATTAGACTTGTTCCAATTCCAGTTCCGACATTATAGTAACCACATTCTCTGTCTACAAAAACTGCTTTATATAGCATTTGGCAGAAATCCTTTACATATACCATATCTTTTACCCTTTCCGGATTTCCCCATACTTCAATGGTTTCACCGGTTATAGCATTATCAATTAATTGACGATAACCTATTTTCCTTAATTTTCCATCGACATAATATGTATCTATTGGAGAATATAAGTATATGGTAGGAAGTCTAAAAATAAATCTTTTAAGTCCATACATTTGATGATAATTTTCAATCATGTCAACCGCAAAATTTTTGCTCATAACATAAATCGTATGATCACTTGTGAAACTAAATTTGCGCGGTAAATCAACTGTAAGTAACGGATTGTTTTCTCCATAATCTTTAATATCGCCAAAACTCTGTGCAAATAAAATTCTATCTGCACCTGTTTCTCTACAATACTCAAGTACATTTAAATTGCCTGTGATATTTACATCTATATATTTATAAGGATTGTATCCTTTCATACGAGCAGGCATTGCTCCCGCTAAATCTACAACAGCATATACCTTGGTAGGTAATTTATTAAAATCTTCTTTTTTAGTAATATCTACCTGATAATACTCAACTCCAATTTTCTCAAAATAATCTGTTTTTCTTGTACCTGTTGCAATAATTTTATAACTCTCATTTTTGCATTCTTCAAGAAAATAATTTACAAAATACTTTCCAGTGTCACCACTTGCTCCTAATACAACAATAATCTTCTCATTATCTGATAAATTCATAAGTCCTCCATCTTTATGACGAGCACTTACAAATTACACCTCATATATTTGCTGTCTTTCGATACAGTGTTCTCCACACAAAAGTTATTATGCTCATAAAATCTAATCGCCTTCATATTATTATCCTGAACCTCAAGTCTTATACCAATAAAACCATTTATCACCGCTACATCTTTGATGTAATCAAGCATAATAGTTCCTAAATGATTTGTCTGAAAATCTTCATCAACAGCCATTAACGTAATATAGGCTTCTCGTGACTCAAAGTCATTCATATAATAACACAATATCCTGCTACCTGACCATTAATACAAGCAGATATAACATTGGCATTACAACTAATTTTATCTATAAGCTCTTCAAAATTCTGTGATTTAACTACGCTCTTTGTAAATAGCTCGTCATATTTAATTATAATATTCTTAACCGTTTCTTTATCCACTAAAGGAAGAAGCATGAGCCCCCGAATATTTTCGGATTATTTACTACAATAGTTCTGTAATATCATTTACAATTACCTCTATTATTAAATTACTTGTCCTCAAGTTGAATGGTAAGCCATTCTTTTGACTTACTCATTACATCGTCAAGTTCTTCTCTGCTGTCAAATCTGAGAAACATATCTCCTAAAGACATATTTGCCCCAGTAAAAGGTTCAACAAAATCTCCTGGTTTTGCAGATAAATCTACTATCTTGACATATTTCTTTTCTATTTCCGGATCAATCTTTATTCCTTTAAGGACACCACTCTGTCCCGGTCTAGCATGAATAACCATCTCACACCAATGACCATCACATTCTGTCTGTTTTATTTCAGTAAGTGGCATACCCACGGCTTTTCTGACCTCATTTTCTATAAGATCTACACCATATGCAAGTCGCTGAAGCTCTGCAATCTTACATCCACCACCACGAGGCGATACCTCCATAATATATGGCTTTCCATCACTTCCAACACAGGTTTCAATGTTATATATACCTGTTTTCATACCAAGTAATGTCAATAAACGCTGTGTCTCTTTTGTCAGATAATCCTGATCTTCTTTTGCCATGGATGTTGTCCAAATGATATATGCAGGTGTATATGGATTATCAGCTTCTTTATCAAAAAGCTGATCTGAATAGGATACAAACTTAAGTTCTCCATCAACTGTGAAAGGATCTGCACTTGAATGATAACCTTTAAATGTCAAGAAATCCTCTATAATATAAGCTCCATTATGCGAGCCTCCAACCGCCGTCTCAATTGCCTCTGCGAGCTTGTCCGGAGAATCCACCTTTGTTACTCCTTTACTTCCAGCCGAATCCACAGGTTTAACGATTACAGGCCATGTAAAGAAATCAATATCATTAAATGGCGCTTTTTTATCTGTATATCTCTTTGCATGAGGAACATTAAAACCATGTTTTGTAAGGAAGTCTCTGAATAATCCTTTATCCTGTAATATTTCAGTAGATTCATATGACCCCTGAAATGGCAGTCCCATCTTCTCTGCTATATATGCGGCAGTAGTAACGCCTGGATCACATGCAAATGAAACAATTCCATCAATATGTAATTTCTTTGCTGCTTCAAATGTCTTTTCTTTATCAATGATACTTACATCGCAATATTCATCAGAATATTTATGAGCAATATTGTCCGGTAAATAATCACAGGTGATAACGTACAATCCTAATTTGTGTGCTGCCTCAATCACAGGTACAGCATATCTTGAACCACCTAAAATCATTAATTTTTTCATACAAGCTTTCCTCCCTAATATTTGCAACTAAGTATAATCTCACAAATTCTATCCACATCTTCCATACTAAGATCAGCATACATTGGTAATGTAAGAACTCTCTTGCTGATATGTAACGCAACCGGTGTTTCAAGAACATCATACTTGCCATGAAAAGCTGCAAACGTATTTGTAAGCGGATAAAAATATTTTCTTGCGCCTATACCATTCTCAGCAAGCTTGTCAAACACCTCTGCTCTGCTTGCACCAAATAGTTTTTCTTCAAAAATCACCGGGAAATATGCATAGTTGCTCTTTACATCCTTCTGAATGACATTGAGCTGAATTCCCTCGACTCCTTTAAGATGCATTCTGTATCTCTCTGCAACATTCTTTCTCTTTGCAATCTCATCATCCACATGACGCAGATTACAAATTCCCATAGCTGCACAAAACTCATTCATCTTTGCATTGGCACCAACTGCATCAACTTCCTCCGGTCCATGAATACCGAAATTTTTAAGATCATACAATACTTCCCCAAGATGCTTGTCTTTGAAACACACTGCTCCACCTTCTATCGAGTTAAATACTTTTGTTGCATGGAATGAGAAGCATGAAGCATCTCCAAATGAACCAATTCCTTTGCCTTTATATGTTTCACCAAACGTGTGAGCTGCATCATAGATTACCTTAAGCTCATATTTGTGTGCAATTCTCTCAATTTCCTCAATATTGCATACATTACCATATACATGAACCGGCATGATAGCACATGTCCTGTCTGTAATCAATCGCTCAAGTTTTTCGGTATCAAGTGTCATCGTTACCGGATCTATGTCACAGAATACAGGTGTAAGTCCATTTCTGACAATTGCATGCGTTGTAGACGCAAAAGTGAATGGTGTTGTAATAACCTCTCCCTGCAAATTCATTGCCTGCAAAGTCAACTCAAGTGACATGTGTCCATTCGTAAAAAGTTCAATATTTTCCACTCCCATATACTCAATCAACTGTTGTTGCAAAGACTTATGTTCCGGTCCCATATTGGTGAGCCAGTGGCTCTGCCACATTGGTTTGATTTCATCCATGTACTCATCAAATTCCGGCATTGATGAACGTGTAACAAGAATACTGTTTGTCATCTTTCCAAATCTCCTTATCTTTTAAGGAATGACTTAATCATTCCAGTTAAATACTCAAATTCTTCCAACTTTAGAATTGCAGAAAATACAATATAAATAGCTGCACCTGCAATAATCTGAATTACCAAAGTAACAATTGTAGGTAGTGGGATATATCCGATAAAATATACGCATACTCCCATAAAAACAGCCAACAGAATCCCTGGTGCAAAATCCTTAACCTGATCCAGATAACTGTAGTTTAATAGCTTACGGTTCGGCCATGAATTAATAATCTGGCTAAGGACATTGCTGACAAGCAAGCTATAAGCCATAGCCATCACTCCAAACCACATTGTTGAAAGTAAAATTGTCATTCCCATAGCTTTCTTAATTATTTCTAATTTAAGGAACCAATCACTACGCCCCATAGCATTAATCGAATTCAGATTTGCTGTATGAATAGGCCAGAACATATATGTAATACAGAAAATCCTTAAATATGGAACACACGGTAACCATTTATCTGTTAAAACAAGATGAACTATCGGCTCTGCACAAAATGCCATTCCCATCATCAAAGGTGCCATAACATACGTACTTGTCTTTATTGCGCGTCGTGTCATATTCTTTACACGTTCCCTGTCATCCTGAGCACTAGACATTGTAGGGAGCAATACACTGTCAATCGATGTATTTATATTTGTCACTATAACCTTTGGAAACTTATCACCTTGATTATAAAATGCCAAATCAGACGAAGAATACATCTTTCCAATAATCAGATTTCTAAGATTGTTGTAGCAAGTATCAAGCAAAGCTGATACAAGAAGTTTCCATCCAAATTTCAGTAATCCTTTAAGTCTTGTCCATGAAAACATCAGCTTTGGACGCCACTTAACCGTCAGCCAAAGTATCAACGTATCAATTACTGTATTGGATAACTGCTGAGCTACAAGAGCCCATACTCCAAATCCAGCATAAGCAAGTGCAATACCAAAAAAAGCTGAAAATATTGTTCCACCAATTGTCGAAAAGAAAAATCTTTTGAACATCATATGCTTTGAGACATATGCCTGCTGTATTCCCTTAATCCCCGACATCACAATTGTCAGACTGATTACTCTGACAACCGGTGTTAGCGATACATCATTGTAAAATTTCGCTATAAACGGAGCAGCTATAAACATGCCCAAATAAAGTATCAGACAAACAACAAAATTAAAATAAAACACCGATGAGAAATCGAGATCATCTGCATCTTTTTTCTGTATTAAAGCTGTTCCAAGACCACTGTCCACAAAGACCTGTAAAATTGTTGTAAATACTGTTACTAATGCTATAGTACCATAATCTTCTGGAGCAAGGATTCGCGCCAGGACTATTGAAACTATGAAGGTAACAAGTTGGGCTCCGCAACGTTCTGCAAAGCGCCAGATGAAATTTTTCAAAATACTATTTTTTACTGTATTCATTACTATTCTCTATAATTTTATTTTTAGATTATCTAATCTGCCCATCCATCAACATTACGCTCTATTTCATATGCAATATTCGGGAAGATAAAGCCTATAGCCAATAATATTTTTCTTCTTAAACTCATATTTTTTCTATTCTCATAATATTTGTTAGACCATATCTTCCTATAATTTTTCTCATTAAGAAAAATTTCTATTTCACGTTCTTTAATTGCATATTCGAAATACTGATGATACTTAAATCTTGTTATTTTATCAAAATTTTTATGACCATTAATAAACTCTTTGCAATGAGTAATTCTATTTTTGTTATATTTTAACTTAGTCATATAACCACCACTATTCATTCTGTAACATGACATAAAACGTTTAATATAATAGCAATTTCCTTGTGCTACACTAAATAAAATTAACGGTAAGTCTCCAACTGGATATGTATTCTCTTTATAATCATTTACAAATTTTCTAACTACCGATGTTCTAATAAAATAGCTACTTGTTTGAAACAACCAACCTGTTTTACAAAGTTCTAATTTATAATATTCATTCGATAAAATTATCCCTTCTGGAATCTCAATTATTGGAAATGACTGTTCCAAAACAGTATCATTTTCAGAAATACAATTGACAGAATGAACACATACTGAGCAATCATCATTTTTTTCCAATGAATCATATTGTAATTGTAATTTATTCTCATCAGACCAATAATCATCTCCTTCACAATATGCAATATATTTTCCTTTTACTCTAGGATAATTTTGCTCTATATTAGGATTTTTCCCTAATGCAAACTGGTTCTGCTCATTACAAATTGCCTTTATTAGATTCGGAAATCTTTTTTCATATTTTCGTATTATATTTGGTGTTTCATCTGTTGATGCATCATCATGAATTAGTATTTCATACCTAAAACTTGTTTTTTGATTAACTAAACTTTCAAGCATTTTAGACACATATTTTTCCTGATTATATGTAATGCAAACCACAGATACTTCTACTTTTTCATTCATAAAATCCACCTTGTAATTTAATTTATTCAAAATCTTTAATTAACTTAAAATTGAGTGATACGGTAAATAACTATGTGAATTTATAACCGTATATAAACTATAAAATGAAAGAACAATAATTATTAAAATTCCTATTAATCTAGCTTTATTTAAATTATTTCTTATATATCGCTTATCAGCAATTATAGGTAATAAAAAAACTTGCATAAATTGAAGGGCACCAGTTCCTCTACCACCTATTATTGGAAGCATATAAAACATTATTGATATAATTATGGATGCAAAATATACATTCAATGCTATTTTATATTTCTTCTCACTTCTTTTTATTGCATTCCAATCAACTATTATTAAAAGAAGTAAAAATACAATTAATCTTTTTATAATCGAATTCACAATAGATTCATCATTATCTGCTAATTGATTTATATAATACCAATATTTATTTTGTATAAAAGTAATATTTGATTTATAAATAATTTCTTCAATAATTCCCCCAAACGAAAATATTAATATTGAAATTAATGTAACAGCATACCACCTAAATTTATATACCTTATCTTTAATTAGATAAATACTAAAAAAAATAATTGATGAACTATGAAAAAAAGAGGCCAATATAATATATATAGCAGTTTTACCTCTTTTACCTTCTATGTAGTAATAAAAAGCCCAAAGTAGTAATCCTATTGCAAATCCTTGTCTAATAACACCCATATCATATAGACAAAAGTACATGCTGTAATATATAAATAAACACATAATAAGATTATTACTTATCTTATAAATGAAAAGTACCTTTATAAACACAGAAACTGTTGATATAAGGAAAATATACAATTGAAAAGGCATCCATTTACAAAGATAATTTAATATCATATACCCTGGCTCAACAACCAATCCCCATCCAGATGAAAAAAGGGAATTCCATGACGATTGCTTTACGCTTTCAAATATTTGTTTATATGATTCAAAATCATACCCTGTTTTTAATCGTAACCCAGACATCAATATCAAAAAAAAGCTTAAAAGAACAAATATTTGCTTTTCATACGTATTTAATTGTTTAGTTTTAAAAACATCCAATAAAACCGCAAATAGCAGTATCGTGAAAAAAAACACATAATAAATCATTTCTTAAACCTGTTCTAACATTTCTTTCCATAAGTTACTTACATTCGTGCTAGAAAATCTTTTTGCATTAATTTTCGAATGTTCTGAAAAATTCACTCGTTTTTCCTTATCTTTTGCAAGCATCACAAGCTTTTCAATGAACATCTCGTTATCATTAACAGGGATAATATACCCATCCACACCATCTTCAATAATTTCTGAAGGTCCTTCTTTACAATCAAAACTAATTTCTGGCAATCCACATTCTTTCGCCTCAATCAATACCATTGGTAAGCCCTCAAATCTTGAAGTCATAACATAAATGCTTGAATTTAATAATATTTTTTCAACATCAATTACACTCGGTTTGATTTCAACGTAACCACCTAATTCATTATTTTTTATCTTACGAAGTAAATTGTCTTTTTCACTTCCTTCGCCATAAATAACGAATTTCCAATCTGGAATTAATTTTTGAGTTTTTTTTGCAATTTCAATTAATATATCAAAACCTTTTTGCATTTCGAGTCGACCAACTGCTATAATTTGTTTTGAATCACAATTATATTTTCCATTACATTTAAATGAAAGAGAATTTGGTATAATATATATTTTTTTTGCATCAAGAAAACTATAATTTCTTGCATCTGATTTAGTCAACAAAACAATTGCTGATAAATTATTATAAAATAACCTTCTTACCACTTTTCCTAAAAATGTTGCAGAATTATAGTTAAAATGTTCACATCCTATTTTTTTTACTCTTAAATCTAAAACACTAATCACAGAATTTAATGCATATGTTGTACCAATAATATAATCTAATTTTTCATAATTTATTATTTTCTTAATTAAATTGTAAAACTTTATATACCAACCATATTTATTTTTTTTCTTCACATTAAGATGTAATAAATCAACCCTATTATCCAATTTATACGCAGGTATGCATCCATCTTTACTACAAATACTGATTAATACAATATTATATTCTTCAAAATCACATAGACTATTACATAAATTTGTTACAGCTCTCTCAATACCTGCCCTATTTGTTATATTTTCTACTACGATTCCTATTTTATTCATTATTATATTATTTTCCTTTATAGTTTTAATGTTTAAATTACATTAATTCATTTTTCATCTCACAATCTTGATATCATTTCTTTAACATCTTACTCATAATTGATTTAAAAGCCATCACATTAATCAGATAAAACCACGAAGATATTCTAACAATTCCCTCATCACACTCATTTTTCATTTCTCTCATAGCTTCTTTAACATCATATGTTCTTTGCAATTTTTTAAATAACTGGTCATCAATTGAAAAATCCTTAGCAATTCCCCAAATTGCTCTTGCAACCATATAGTCTGAAAAACTTGTATCAAGATTTTTATTTTTCCAGTAATCTACGATCTTTTTCATGGCTTCTATATTATCTACGTTCTGCCAAGAAACTTTTTTATGCATTGCTGATTTATCATTTATTGTATATCCATATAGCTCCTTGTTTACAAATACACAACCATTATTTGAATTAGCTAAGTATTCACCTAAAAACAAACTATCCTCGCCATATTTCAAATCTTTATCAAATTTTATATCAGTATTAACCACTATATCACGTCTATATAAGATATTCGCAAAAGAAAACCTATATTTTCGTTTTCTCATATAGCGTTCAAGGACATCTCTACTTGTTATCTTTTCAGATTTATATCCAGTATTACATGTTTTATCAAAATTTTCCGTCATACGCATAAATTGATATTGTGAACACGCCAAATCAGTCCTGTTCTTTTCTATCTCATTAAATAGCGTCTCAAGGAATAAAGGATGATAAACATCATCTGCGTCAAGAAATGCAATATATTTTCCTTTTGCATTATTTAATCCATAATTTCTTGCTGTACTTACACCCTTATTCTCCTTTTTAAGGAAAACATAATTATCCTTTTCTTTTATATAATTTGTTACTATATTCTTTGTATTGTCCAATGATCCATCATCTATAAGAACAACTTCGTAATCTTTAAATGTCTGTTCCTCAACTGATTCCAAAGTACGAACGATTGTATCTGCCGCATTGTAACATGGGATAATAACACTAATCATATATTTATTTTTGCTCATTCAGTTTGTTTTCTCCCTTAACATCGAATTAGATAAAAATTTCATTACGCCATCTGGAGCAAGCCAAAAAAAACGCTCTGCCGAGGTAATAATTAAGAAATCAAGAAAAGAACAACCATTTCTTTTCCAATGTCTTTTATAAACATAAATGGCAGCTTTCATATTTTCTTTGCTCTTTCGTCTTTTGTAATTATTCTCATCAGCCCTATATAAATATAGCGATTCATCAATATTTCTAACATAATAACCTGCCGTAACAATTCTAGAAAACAAATCAAAATCTTCTTTTCTTCGCAGCTTTATGTATCCACCACATTTTTTAACCACACTCTTCTTCATCATTACAGTCGGATGGTTGAATGGTTGTCTCTTTCTAAAGAATTTGACAATATCATCATATTCGCTTGGTACAATTCTCGATAAATTTGTTTTATTAAAATCTCCACTGAATTCATCTATATTACATCCACATACCGTCAACTCAGGATATTTTTCAAACATCTTTAATTCTTCTTCACATCTTGTTGGTAGTGAGATATCATCTGCATCCATTCTTGCAATCAAATCATTCCTGCAATGTTTGATTCCAACATTTAACGCATTTGCAAGTCCTTCATTTTTTTCAAGTTTTACAACCTCAAACAGTTCAGGATTACCATTCTTATAATCCTCAATGATTTTTCCACAATCAGATGCCAATTTTCCATCTTCTACAATAACAAACTGATCTGGTTTTGCAGTCTGATTCAACATGCTCTCTATACACGGTTTTAAATATTCTGCTTTGTCATTTATGTACACTGACATTAAAACACTATATTTCATTTTTATTTACCATTCTGAACAATACCACTGTCCAGTCCATCATGCATCTCTTTTCCTCTTTCCTCACTAAAGCCCTCTGTGCTTTCTTTCTGAAAGATTATCTTTACAGTTTCAAACAATATCTGTATATCCAACACCAGAGAATAGTTAGTTATGTAAAACAAATCTAGCTTCAATTTATCCAATGCAGTTGTATTATACTTTCCATATACCTGAGCATATCCGGTCAAGCCACCTTTTACCTTTAGACGTAGTGGCCACTCTGGAATATCCTCTGCATACATTTCGTCATGCTCCCATC
>ERZ773168.1881-NODE-1881-length-16882-cov-3.808581_pt1 | contig 16882 bp, 11 predicted proteins | sample MGYA00511261_ERZ773168 | MGnify/ENA primary metagenome ERZ773168 (study PRJEB29015, sample SAMEA2737855) | human gut metagenome | biome: human gut; feature: human-associated habitat; material: faeces | place: China | collected 2012 ... | reverse complement strand
TCGCCGACGCCAACAAGCATGGTATTAAATTCGGTATCTGGATCGAGCCGGAAATGGCCAACACGACAAGCGAATTGTACGAGAAGCATCCGGAATGGGTATTGAAAGCTCCAAACAGGGAAATCGTCTTGGGGCGTGGCGGTACACAGGTCGTTCTTGATCTCTCCAATCCCGAGGTGCAAGACTTCATATTCGGTATCGTCGACAACTTGATGACAACATACCCGGAGATCGATTATATCAAATGGGACGCCAATATGAGCATCCTGAACCATGGCTCCCAATATCTGCCTTCGGATCAGCAAAGCCATATGTATATCGAATATCACGAAGGATTCAAGAAAGTCTGTGAGCGTATCCGAGCCAAATACCCGGATTTAACCCTACAGGCTTGCGCCAGCGGTGGAGGCCGGGCAAATTACGGGGTCATGCCTTACTTCGATGAGTTTTGGGTAAGCGACAATACCGATGCCCTACAGCGTATCTATATGCAATGGGGTACTTCTTATTTTTTCCCGGCTATCGCCATGGCCTCACACATCAGCGCCGCCCCCAACCATCAAACATTCCGGGTTATTCCCTTGAAATATCGGATCGACGTAGCGATGAGCGGCCGTTTGGGCATGGAGATCCAACCCAAGAATATGACGGAAGAAGAGAAAACGCTTTGCCGCAAGGCGATCGCCGATTATAAGACGATCCGCCCCATCGTGCAATTCGGCGATATCTACCGTCTGGTTTCTCCTTATGATGGTTTGGGAGTAGCCTCCTTGATGTACACTTCACCGGAGAAAGACAAAGCCGTATTTTACTGGTGGAAGACCGAGCATTTTGTCAACCAGCATTTACCCCGTGTAAAGATGAACGGATTATCCCCAGACAAGAAATACAGAGTCCGCGAGCTGAACCGGATCGACAACGAGCCTCTGGCCTTCGAGGGTAAAGCTTTCACCGGGAAATATCTCATGGCGAACGGACTGGAAATCCCTTATAATCACATTGTCGATTATCACAAACAGAATGATTACTCGAGCCGGGTGCTTTATTTGGAGGAAGTTAAATGATGAATAAATCATTCTCCTTCCAAAGCGATCAATAAGGCGATCACCTCCGAATAATTAGCAGTTCCAGTAGGTATCTTATTGCCTTTCAGGAAAAGATTATAGACCACGTCTTGCGCCTCGCCGATCAACGGGCTGTATAGGGATTGCCAATAGGCGACTTTCTCGTTATACAAGTCCTTGATCTCGGGGCGTAATCTTTTCTTCCATGCCTCAAAAGCGTCCTTATCCAAAGCCACATATGCGTTGCTCAGCACATAAGGCAGCAAAGAGAAGTAGCCTGAGAACCGGATTTCCGGCACGGAAGAACCCGTGCATATCAAATAACTGTATAGATTAGCCTCGGCCTCGTTGGATATACTAAGCACATGAGCCATCTCATGGGCGTAGGTGGCAGGATATTGCACGGGCAAGAGCTGGCCGTTCAAATTGAACTCCGTGAAAAACGGTCCCATATACCCCATCACCCCTACTCCACTCATCAGCCGGGAAAGCAGCATCGTTTTAGGATGAAGATAGGTTCCGGGAGTGGTAAGGCCGAAACGAGTAGGCAATTCCCGATACCCTTCCTGCACCGCCTCTTTCACGACCTCCCGATCGATCGTCTCTATCGGAACCCATGAGGCGTTCAGGGAATCCGTGTAGGCATCCAAGAAGGATTGGAAATGTTCCGAGGAAAAAGGCACATAAGTGGTTCGCGTACGAGTGAAAAAATCTTCCCGGAAATAATTCAATCCCCAAGCGATATAGAACCAGACATACACCCATGCCAGATATTCCACGACATGCCTTATTGTCCTCCCGATCCTCCGCCTCCTTATAATCGCATACGACAGATACCCTAATAACCCGGCGATGCTACCATAAATAAAACAATCCCCTACGGAAAAAGGGAACAAGCAGGAGAAACGAGATAGCATACCCGATACCCATGGATAAATCGAACGGGAATACCATTCGCCTAATCTGGGATTTCCCATCACGATCCATATAGCGACAAGAAAAATCGCCAATATAATCCAACGAACACGTATCTTTTTTAGATATTCAAGCTTAATCATAGGAGACAAATATATCATATCCTTTTCAGTCCACCAAATCACCGATCTTCCCTTCCGCACTTGATCATGGGCAAGTCTCTTTCCGCACCGAAGTATCAAGATTTGTTATAAACTAACACTTGCATCCTGTTATTTCCATTTATCTTTAAGGAAAGATGCAAAAAACGTTTTCGTCTATATAATATAGCTTGGTCAAATACTAAACCGGAACATTTCAACACATCCAACAATTTTTCCGGCCCATCGGCAACATAGCAATCTGCTGCTTCTCCTTTCAAGTGTTGGCTGGTAACGACCCCGCCAGCAAGACGATTTACCTTCTCATTCCGATATCCACTCAATATAGCAATCGGTGCCCCATACAATAGACGTAATGGTTCCAATAAACCAACTGCCAAATTTTGAAGCGCTAGACATGCACAAGGAGGAGGCTGATTATTTATCGCATTGTCCACGGCAATACCACTATAAGTAAACTCATCCAAACAAAAATGCTCTGTTAACCTTTTATCATGTCTTTCCATAATTTTCAATTATTAATCTTCAATTTATAAGAGTAGTCCACCCCAAAAAGGGCCCCGGCAAACGTACTGATCTCACCGAAAGCCACCAGTACACTGTTATCGATCAATCCTTGCGGATCAATCCAGAATCCGCTGAAGAGAAGTGTGATCCCGCTCATTGAAAGCAGGATCGCGACAATTAATTGAACCGTCAAACGCCTCATAGCTCTTAGATTTCATCCGGACTTTCACTATCACTCCCGTTTCCACCCGCATCTTCTTCATTCGGAAGCGCAGTCTTCTCAAAACTTGTCCGGCTCTTGGCTACCCGTAGCGCCTTGCCCGGGTAGAACCGTACTTTCGGCTCCCGAATCAAGTTCGTCGAAAACGTCTTCTCATCCGGCACCCCCGACGATCCGAAACAAAAGCGGAAAAGTCCCAGCTCACCTACACTGACACGCCTGCCATGCTGTAAATGACGGACCAACACCACATTCATACGATCCAGAACCGCCTTCACGCTAGCGCTACCTACACCAGAGCTATCCGCCACCTCCTCCGCAAATTCATCGAAAGTAACCAGATCTCCATACACCATTTGAGCGTATACCTTTTCAGGAATAGATTCGTGATCCTCACCTAGATTCTTTCTCATTACCAATTTAAATTTCAATGCCATAACTATACGTTTTTAATGAATAAATGAATGTAACCATGCTTCGAACACATGACAAAGGTATAATAGCCACAAAGCCGGACTTCGATGACGCAAAACAGTTAACGGCCTAGCAACCAACATACACATTCCCAAATCAACGAAAAACACACCAAATTTCATCGACTTCAATCCACGTACATTTAACATTTATCAATAAAGAATCACATCTCATCCGTTATTTCCCTCTTCCCCGCCAGTTCCAGAATATCACTTGGTAATATATTCAATGCGCTCAAACGGCTAGCCAAGGATTTCGGCAAGACCTCCGAATTAGGATCCGATAAACTCCGGACGGAAAACGCCATACATAAACAAGCCGCCAAATGAGAATAAGGCAAACGCCCATCCCGATCCGTAAACTCCACCAGCTTCGCCATCCGCAAAAACAAGTCCGGTCGATGCAACTCATAACGGGCATTCTTCCACGGCGTATGCCTTGTCAAATACCACACCATCAAGTTCTCCCCTCGTTCCCCATCCAAATAACCATCCACCAATCTCCGATATCCCATCGGCAACTCCTCATAATGCCCGAAAGCCAGCTTACAAAACCCCAGCAAATGCCATTCCCTATCTTCCGCCGGCAATCCGGCCAGACGTACACTAAACAACTCAACGGTAGGCCAACCCCGAAACTCGCCCAACAGTCCCTTCAAATCTTTCATAAGATTTTTCATTTCCACGATCACAGGGGGAATATTTATCCCTGCGCCGCAGAAGGCCGAATCCCACATTTATATACGGATCATCAAGGCATACATAAAAACAGAACCGGCCTCCTTACCTCCCCGAAGGGAGAAAGAAGACCGGTACAAAATCTTTATTCTATATCGATTCTACAGTCTATTCTATCATCTACACATTCATCATCGCACCTTTGTGGTTCTCATTTCTTGCAAACACTTCCATGGAAGTTCCTCTTTCTTTTTTGGCATTATACCGATAAGCATATCGGCGATATGTACTCCCATGATTGACACCATGGGAGTTGAAGACATAGAAGAGGAGATATCTTAAAAATCGACTCCACATGTTAGTACTCAATTTTCAGACACTTTACGCTCGGCGGACTTTAATGTACAATCCTTTTCTTTCAATGACTTCTCCAAGAAATTAGAAAGCCGATAAAAAACGTTTGTACGCCTCCAGTTGCCTTTCAAAACAGAAAGTTGTCTGGGATAATCTTAAGCAGTTCGCTTTTAGCTGTCGATACTCCTCATCCGGCAAGTGGCTCATGGCTTGTATATTTTTAGAAAGTCCCTCATAATCTCCGGGAGCTGAGACAAAACCCAACTGATTCTCCTTTACAATCCCCTCACCCTCGCCGCCTCCGCAAAACAAGATAGGAACGCCTAACGGCAGCAAGTCAAATAATTTAGAAGGTACCGCCCCCCTTATACGAACCGTCAAGGGGATAATGGAGGCATGGTAACGTGTAAGCTCCTCACGCATCCGTTCCTTGGGCAGAGAGCCATGATAAAAGACCCCTTTATCATGTGTCCTCACATAATCCTCTATCTCCAAGGCTTGATTGCCCCCTCCAAATAAATGAAGCTCCGCTCCCATCCCTTTAAAATCGATACGCTCTATCAACTCCAATATATTCTGCGCCACGCCCAGCAAACCGGCATAGACGATCCTGAAAGGCTTTCGAGAAGAAGGGGGTTGATTCGGTAAAACAAAACGATGCTGCAAATTCCGATACAAGAACGAGGCCTTGCCCGGCTCATACCGTTTTATATAATCCACGATCTCCTTACTCTGCCCTTGACAGGCCGTGGCCTTACGATAAAGGAAACGCTCGATACGCCCCATCACCCCATGATAAACGCCCCCCTCTTTCATGGCCCCCAGCTCCACGGCCGACAATGGCCAAAGGTCTGAGACGTTCAGTACCACCTTTTTCCGGTAGCAACAACGAAAAAGCAACATGGCCGAGGCCGCCGCCAAAACAGGAGGGGTCTGGATGATCACCTTATCATAAGATTTTATACGCTTACGCTTGAGAGCGAAACACCAAAGGGTCGTGGCGAAAGAGCACATACTCACAAGACGGACCAACGGTCTCCTCGAGATCGAGGCATACGTCCAGTACCTGAAGACCGTTATCCCGTTTACATCCTCTGTCTTGGAAAAAGCCCCCCTATATCCATCAAAGATACGTCCCTTGGGATAATTGGGTAAGCAAGTCAACACATCCACCTTGATCCCTAAGCCAGACAGTCCCTCCGCCATGTTCGTAATGCGTGAGGGTGCCGCACCGATCTCCGGAAGATAAGAGGGAGAAACGATCAAGACCCTCATTCCTTCCGGTTCAAAAATTCCACGATCCTTCCGCAAGCCAATCCATCGCCATAGGGATTGACCGCCTTGCTCATCGCATCGTAATAAGCCGTATCATCAAGCAACGCCGAGACCTCGCTCACGATCTTGTCATAGTCCGTACCGACCAGTTTCACCGTACCTGCCGCGAGAGCCTCCGGACGCTCGGTCGTATCACGCATCACCAACACGGGCTTGCCCAATCCGGGAGCCTCCTCTTGGATACCGCCGCTATCGGTCAGCACCATCGTTGATTTCTCCATCAGATAGACAAACGACAGATATTCCAATGGCTCAATGAAGAACATATTCTCCAAATGAGAAAGATCCTCACCGAATACCTCATGAATCGGCTTGCGCACATTGGGATTCAAGTGCATAGGATAGACAAAATCCACCTCCGGATACTTCCGGGTCAAGTCCTTGATAGCGGTACACATATGGATGAATCCATCACCGAAGTTCTCCCGGCGATGACCCGTGATCAACACCAGTCTCTTACCCTCAACCAGACGGTTCACGTCATACCCGGAGCGTAAAAGCACGCCTTCCAGCTCCTTGTCCAGCTCAGCGTCCGTCTTTATCTTAGTCACCACTTGCCGTAAGGCGTCTATCACCGTATTGCCGGTAACCAAGATTGAGTCCGGACTCACGTCCTCTCGCATCAAGTTTTGCTTGCTCAACCGCGTGGGTGCGAAATTATACGTGGCGATACGCCCCGTAATCTGCCGGTTCATCTCCTCCGGCCACGGGCTATAGATATTGTGGGTACGAAGGCCGGCCTCTATATGACCTACAGGTATCTGTTGGTAGAAAGCGGCCAAGGCGGCCGCCGTGCTCGTGGTGGTATCCCCATGCACCAGCACGACATCGGGTGTCGCCTCACGCAACACGTCACGCATACCCACAAGGACACGGGCGGTCACGTCATATAAGTCCTGACCCTGCCTCATGATATTCAAATCATAATCCGGCGTGATCTCGAACAATTTTAACACTTGATCCAACATCTCCCGATGCTGTCCGGTAACGCACACGATGGTCTCGAACGACTCCGGATGTTTTTGGAACTCCTTCACCAGCGGAGCCATCTTGATCGCCTCGGGACGGGTCCCGAAGACTAACATTATTTTCCTCATTACAGCGTATTCTTCTATTTAGCGAACGATTATTTCTTGAATGTCCCGCAAAAGTCCAGCACCTCCACGTCATCCCGATAATTCAACCCCGCAAACTCCCTATGATTCACCAAGAAGACCACGATATCGGCTTTCGCATAGGCCTCCTTATAAGGGGTCAACTTAAACAACTTATGTTCCGAAACGTTCGGCTCCACCACCATGATGTCAGCGTTGTTGCACGATTGCAACACCTTCGTCGTTATTCCCTTGGCCGGAGACTCGCGCAAGTCATCGATATCAGGCTTGAAAGCCAAGCCCATCATTGCCACCGCCGGCTTACGCCCATGCTTCAGCTCAAACCGTAGCATGGCGTTCCTCACTTTCTCAGCGCACCAGAAAGCCTTGTAATTATTCGTCTCACGAGCCGTCGAGATCATACGGCTCTCCATCGGAAACTCCGCCGTGATGAAGTAAGGGTCCACCGCTATGCAATGACCGCCAACACCGCAACCCGGCCGTAAGATATTCACACGGGGATGCCTGTTCGCCAAATCGATCAGCTCCCACACATTGATTCCCGCTTTATCGCAGATAAACGACAGCTCATTGGCGAAAGCGATCTGTACGTCCCGGCTTGAGTTCTCGGTCAATTTACACATCTCGGCCGTCTTGCTATTCGTTGGGTGAAGCGTACCCTTCACGAACTGGCCGTAGAACTCCATCGCCTTACGGGTAGAGACCTCGTCCATGCCGCCGATGACCCGGTCGTTATGCACCAACTCATAGATCACGTTACCCGGAAGCACCCGCTCCGGACAATAAGCGATATAGATCTTGCCCTCCAGCTCCGGCCGTTCCGAGAAAATCAAACTAGCCATCAGCTCGGTCGTCCCCACCGGCGAGGTAGACTCGATCACGTACAAATCCCCCTCCTTCAACAAAGGAAGCACCATACGGGTAGCCGACTCCACGAACGATACGTCCGGCTCATGATCCCCCTTGAAAGGAGTGGGTACCACCATGAAATAAGCGTCGCTCACCTGAGGCTCGGTGTAAGCCTTGAAATGTCCGGAGGCCAGTACCTCCCGCAACATCTCCTCCATACCCGGCTCGATTATATGCAATTTCCCTCGGTTGGTAACCTCCACCACCTGAGCGTTAATATCCACGCCGGCGATCTCCACCCCGTGCTTTGCGGCAATAATAGCCGTGGGCAGGCCAATATAGCCCAAACCCATGAAACATGCTTTCATAAGAATTATGTGTTATTTTTTAAGTAAGATATTAGGCAGATCAAGAATGGTCCAACAACGATCAACCGATTGTATAAGAAAGTTTCTTCACAAAATGAATACGAATTGTCTTAGATAGGTGAAAACGGTTATACGTAAATGACACTTGATCTTCTACAATCTCGACAGAGGATGCGCCGGCCGCTCTTATTGTCGCGATATTCGTCACGATCTCAGTCCGTACACAAGACATGATTTCCACATCCGGAGCCAAATGGATCAAGCTTACGGCTTTCACGGCTGTTGAGACAGAGTCCTCTATCCTAAAACGATCCTTATCGATCATAAATCTTCGCCGATGCCTACCCAATGAGCCAAAGCCATCATGCCAAGCCTCCACCTCATTCGGAGAATCTTTGAGAAGCGTCACCCTTGCCCGCCTCCCCACACGAAAGCCTCCCCATACCTCGCTAGAGTTCTTATCCCCTAGCACCACCGTATTATGGACCGCCGTGCCACGCTCGTATTGCCTACGGGCTGTCTTTTCATACGTAGAAATTCCGGTATCTATAACGAAAGGCTTACCCCCTATCCGCAACTCATAATTGAACGTATCCGCATGCGAATGGCCGGGTTGGTAAGAGGCCCTTATGTCTCCAACATCCACGATAGCCTCCCAATGGCCCGCCATCAATTTTCGATAGCCACACGTTCCCATCGGAAGCTTTTCCCAATCCATATCCAATCGCTTAGCGTATTCAAACAATTGAGCCGGAGAAGGCGCGATTCCCTCAGCGGAATCATTCAGGAGAGGTATCGTATTATCTTTATAAACGACAGAGGCTAAATGTCCCAACATTCCACGGGCCTTTTCCCATAAGCGTTCATTCAGGCCTTCCTGCCCTATAAACCTCAAATTTTTCATAGAGACATTATAGCAATCCAGCAACCGATCCAATAATATACAATGATACATCGGAGATTGCTCGTAATGAGCGCCATCCGGTAGGAGTTGTTCTTCCAGCTCTTTAAATAACAGGTCTTTCGCCTTTTGATAGATCGGCTCATCCTTAAAATAAAGCCCGGCCCATAACAAGGAGAAAGCGTCTTCCAATAAGTGATTCCCTAAAAGATGATATTCCAGATTATCCAGTAAAATTTTATATTGGGCATACAAGGAGGAATCCCATCCTCGCTTATTCCCAGCCGGAATATAAGGATGATATTTCGACAGGAACTTGATCCAATTGATACCTCGTAAAGCGATCGGATAAGGTTCCAGACCATTCCTATTCCCCTCTATTTCATCGACAAACTTATCGATCCAGCAAACGGCCTGTTCGAAAGAGATGGTTTCCTGATGAAGGTAGTCCATATAATTTAGATTATAGGACCATAACTTACCAAAGCTCTCATCGTTCCATCCTAGAAAAGCGGATTCCTTACCCAAGAAAGAGAAATGCCCCGTAACACTATCCAAGTCCGTATATTTCGAGATGAAAAGTTTAAAAGACAAAGGATATCCCACTCTCGGTAATGACAATACATACCGAAAGCTCCTGTATTTCCTAATATATGCCCGTAGCCTATACCAGACTTGATAACGAACTTGGCGAGATCTCAAGTTCCGAAGAGTAGAAATATATAATTTTAGAGATTCACCCAACATCTCTCTTTCAAGCTCGTAATGCAAGCGAAAGTAGCTTTCGTCGTATTCAATATACTCCCAAATGGAATCAAAGGCTTACCGCCCTCCCGGATACGTTCATTCAACAACGTAAATTGACGTTTTTGCCCTTTATCCATACCGGCCTTCATCGAAGAGAAACCCTTAAAGCCATACCCGGTCAATTTACGCCAGTTATCCAAGACCAATACCCTCTCCTGAGAGAAAACCTCCACACGTTCCTTGGCGTACGATTTCGAGCCGTTCGCAAAGTAATTGATCACGGCGTTCGTCCCATTCGCGTAACGAAGCAATATGCTGGCATTATCCGTATTCTCCTCCGGATTTTCACCTAACGCATTCATGCAGACCGCCACGACCTCCGAGCCCGCCAAGAAGGAACATAGATCAATAAAATGGCAAGCCTCACCAATGATCCGCCCTCCACCTATCTCAAGATCATGCACCCACACTTCCCGCGGGATAAATCCGGCGTTCATCGTCGCCACTATATTTTTAGGTCCGTCACCTAGCAATCGCCTCATCTTCTCGGCGAACGGAGAGAAACGCCGGTTAAAACCAACCGTCAAGGTCGTGCCCTCAGGAGCCTCTTGATAAGCCTGTATAATATCATCCAATTCCGTCTCATTCAAGCATAACGGTTTCTCCACGAATACGCTTTTCCCATTCCGTAAAGCCTCTATCACCATCCGGGCATGCAGGTTATGACGTGTCGTGACCATCACCAAATCCACCTCCGGATCTCTCAATATATTTTGATAGTCCGACGTAGCGTTCTCCGCCCCCGCCCTCCTCGCCAATATCTTGGCGGACAATCCTTGGGCGCTCGCTATATACTTGATTCTAGCGTGGGCCTTAGCCAAGCAAGGTATGATCATGGCAGAGGTATAATTTCCCGCCCCAATAATCCCGATCTTACCCTTTCCACTCACAAAGGCATTATTGCCAATAGAGACAACAGACTCCATTTTCGAATCAACAGGAAAACGTACTATGGAAGCGATCGATCCTTTCTTGCGCATATCGCCGTAAATCTCCTCATAATCCGCCAAGTCAACCTCTTCCGTTATCAACGGCCTGACATCCAACGATCCGGAAGAGATCGCGTGGAGTATCGTCTCAAAATTACGCTTTTCCGTCCAGCGGACATAAGCCAACGGATAATCATGCCCATTGTTCTCATATTCCTCGTCATAACGTCCATTCGCTTTCAACAACTGTGCCGCAACAAGACCGATTAGTCCCAGACCAATCACGACAACCGTTTCTCCCAACTGCGGATTCAATAGGCGAATCCCTTGCAAACCAATCGAGCCTATCACCGTAAAAGCCGCTTCTTCATCCGTAATATCATCAGGAACCTTCGCCACTAGATTCTTCGGTACGCAAACAAACTCCGCATGGTTTCCGTTCGAGGCTACCCGATCGCCAACCTTGAACTCAGCGACACCCTTCCCGACAGCTACCACACGCCCCACATTGCAATATCCCAAAGGCAAAGGCTGTCCCAACTTATTAAACACGGCTTCCAGCGTCGGTTGCAGGCCATCCGTCTTTATCTTGTCTAAGACTTGCTTGACCTTATCCGGCTGTTGGCGAGCTTTATCAATCAGATTCGCCTTACCGAACTCCACAAGCATACGCTCCGTTACAAGAGATACCAGTGTACGAGTCGTTTGTATTAAAACATGTCCAAATTTCACTTGGGGAACAGGAACTTCCTCCAAGATAGTTTGACCAGATTTGAGGTCTTAAATTATTTGTTTCATTTTTTCTGATTTTCATAAAGACTATCCACTGAAAGACAAAGTCTATCCATATAAAGACCTAGATTAATATCTTTTTTATGTATCCTACAATTATCAACACATATATTATAAAAAATCGTATCATTCTTAAGTTTTAGAAGAGCATTTTTCAATTCTTCCTTACTTTTATGATCAACCGCAACTCCTACTTGATCTCGTAAAACCAATTCTGAAAGATATGTATTTTTCGCAACAATTAACGGAAGCTCACAATAGACTGATTCATAGAGTTTATTAGGCAAGGCAATTCTAACATTAGGATTATCAGCATCATAAACAGAATAAACACAATCAACCATACTATACAAATTGGCTATATCTTTAGCATAATCATACTTTCCCATAATTTTCACCCATGATTTTCCTTTACAGTATTTTTCTAATTCCAATTGATCATAATCAGAACCTACACCAGCAAAAAAAACATTCACATCTACTTTTTCTGCTACATCTACTAACATCTTCAACTGATTAATATATCTAACACAACCGATAAATCCTACCACAAATTTATCTCCACATGCTTTTCGCTTATAAGAAGAGAACGGATATATCTCTGGCATATTAGGTAACTCCAATACTTTTTCTCTAGGAAAAAAAGTAACATAATGTACATCAAAGAACTTCATCGATGTTACAAGTAATAAAGATACACATTTGAACAAACGTCTTTCCACACAGCAAAGAACTACATCTATAATTTTTTGTACAAAACTTTTACCTAGACACTTAATAAAACATTCCCTTAAATCTGCAACTTCATAGATAACTCTAATATCTTTATAACGAGAATATCTATTAGCTATTGAAAGCATATCTATTCCTGCCGTATAAATAATATCAGGAGACAACTTATCTAATTGATCAAAAGCAAATTTTTCAAATTTTCTAGTAGCTTTATATCGATTGATATGCTGAAAGCTAGGGGGTATATCTAAATCATATATATAATGAGATATTTTATCTTCATCATTAACAGTAAAAACATTTTGATTTAAACGCCTTGCACACACTACATATATTTCACCTAACCTCTGCAAAAAACGCATTCGCTTGTACATTCTAGGATTAGGTACATGTGTCAATAAAAAAATAATTTTCATGCTATATTATCGGGTTAATTTACGATAAAAGCTATAGCTGTTTTAGCATTTAACAGCCATGTATATTTCTTTTGGACAGTATTTCTTGCATTTTCGCCTGTCTTAGTTCTTAAATCCTTGTCTTGAGCATAACGCATAATTGCTTTGACAATCTCATCACCATTTCCGGGTTCGCACAAAAGTGCATTATTTTCATGCTCTAAAATCTCACCGACTTGTCCTAAATTAGTTGCGACAATTGCTTTTCCCATAGACATATACTCAAATAGTTTTGTTGGAGAACCAAAAAATTGATTTCTATTTTTAGGCCCCCAACTGTTAGATAGTATAAGGATATCGCAAATTGATAGGTACATCGGCATTTTATCATATGCCACCACACCCACAAAACAGACATTTTTAAATCCAGAAAGTCGAGATTCCATAGACTGACGCATTGCTCCTTTGCCCATAATCAAAAAAAATAAATTCTCGTTTGCAACAATACTAGCGATCGCATCTGTAAGTTCAGGGATTCCATGCCAATTTCCAAATGTACCCGCAAAACCAATGATGACTTGTCTCTCAGAAATATTCAGATCTCTTCTTAACAAGCAAGCTGAATTCTGATTATCTTTAAATATTCTTGTATCAACACCATTAGGAATCACTTTGATCCGGTCAGTTGCAATATTATACCTATTAGCCAAAGCAAGTTTGTTCACATCCGAAACTGTAATAAACTTATCTGTATTCTTGATGATTTTATCTTCATATTTTCTAATCAACCAAGTAACAAAAGGAGACATACAAGCTATAAAAACATTTATCACTTTTTTATGTGTATTCTTTGCTGTCTCCACAAACATATCATAAAATGAATCAACCTGAAAAGAATTAAACTCCAAAACAGAAGTAATTCTTTTCTTTTTTGCAACTAGCAATCCTGCATCAAAAAAAACAGAATAGCGATAATATATAAAATCATAATGACTATTATCAGACTTTAACCAATCTTTGATTCCTTTTTTCATCCTTTTGGCATATACATACTTGCCAATATATGGAATTTGGATACATGGCTTTACTTTGATCACCTCTTGATGAGCTTTAATAGAATTGATTTTTTTCGATGTAAGCACAGTAACTTGTGCTCCTGCTTCTACAAATCCGTTAATCATACCAATGGTATGTGTGATACTTCCACCAACAGACTCATTACCAAAGTCTGAGGTTTTAACATAAAGAATATTCATTTTTATTTTGGATTTTAAATTCACAGATATATTCAATTCCTGATTTTGTATTTTGGTTATGGATCTCTAACACACGAGTTTTTTCCCATTTACCATAATTTCTCGCATACAAGCCATCACAGACCTTAATTTCTCCATAGGCTATCATTTGCACCAAAACGCCTTTATTGCTAAGAACCGCAGTATTCCCCAATATGTTGACTTGTACATCTGGATATAAAATAATCCGCCAAATTGTACTACAAGTACACATTTCAGAAAAAACATCAGTGATTCGGACACGAGCTTCTTTCGAGTTGATGCAAATAATTCTTTTATGTATATATATTGGTGCGTTTTTTCTTTGAATAGTTCCTGAAAATGTAACTATATCAGTATTATTATCTATTTGGAACGATGTAATATCTACATCGTCATGCATACTAAATAATACCTTCTTGGAAAAACTATTCTGTTCTATCGGCCCAACTTGAACAGTTGAATGAGCCATAACACTACGTAAGGAGTTTCTAATATTAGGATATGATGTGTAAACTCCTGTTCCCGGATCAGATATAAAATTTACACCAAAGCAAGACAGCTCAAATGAAAGCTTATCATTGTGTGTATGCCCTCGTCCATGTATCGTAGTATTTGACGCATTGAAATGGAGAAAAAAAACATTATCACAATATATGGCCTGTTTAGACACCGAAAACAAATATGATTTTTTAACATCTTCAATTTTTGGTTCTGAAGAAGTAACACAAAATAAGCCTGTCTCATGACATTGCTTTGTAAAAGATGTATTATTAGTTAAAACAGCCGACGCTAAAGAGATAAAAAAACTATTATCCGGCACATTCACTGGCATCAACCTAAATATATGTCCACCGTCATTATCTCCGATTTGCGTAAAAGTACCGTCTGGCTTGGAATGACATATAGCATATTTTAGCATTTTTAACAACTGTTGATAATATACATCGGAGAAACGGTCCCCTGTATTTTGGCGCAAAACGCTAGCTAGTGAAAATATTTCACCAACCAATTGCTGATATGCCGTAGAACCTTCAAAGCTCCCACCGTCAGGAAAGATCTGTTTCTGTATTTCCTTCTCCAGTGAATTCTCCACATATAAAGAAACATTTGCAGAATAGGGTAAAAAAGGAAAGGTTTTAGAAATTGACAACAATCCGATCAAAGCTCCAAGATAATGATTGGATGTTCTTCCACCAACATTTTCTTCATTTCTCATGATAAACCGATAATGTAAATGCGCCATAGCAATAATCGTCGCACAAAAAGTATCATCTAAGATACGACTGGAAGAAATCAACTGAAATACAAGAAGTATATTGGTTATTCTGATGCCTGTCTCCATCGATGGCGACCAGTTTGGCCCTTCTTCCCACTCATTATGCTCAGCCCAATCAATCAATACTTTTTTTACAAATAACGCATATTTTTCATCGTTGGTCAGTCTGTACATAAGCGCCGGTGGAAACAGATACTGCATTCTTGATAATTCCCAGCAATGCTTGATGTCCGTACCTAGTTTAATTTTTTTACGGATTTGGCTATAATGTACCGCAGGAAAGATCTGACCTGATTTTAAATCACTTTTCCAACGAATATGTCCATTTGAATCGAGGACATTATCCCAGAATTCATTTAATATGAGAAAACGATTATTACAAACAAGATCTGCGGTTTCACGAAGTCTACCCATAAAAACTTGGTTTCTTCGTATACACTCTAATGTCTCATTCATTTCTGCACAAAGAAATGAACAGGACATATTATCTTTTATATATCCAGTGATCCCTCCTGGTTGTTTTTGCATTTGGTATATAATCCTGTTTTTTGTTTTTTGATATATACTAATTCGTAAACTTATTCTTATTTGATACAATAGCAGCCTATAATACAAAAGCACGTATTTTTCCACATACGCAATCAATAATTTTCTATTATATAATATTTTTAAAAGCATATCCACATACTTTTTACCCCAACTTTTCGATATATGCATTCTGTGTAGCTTCAGTAATTTGAAAGGTTATATGAGCGGTCTGTTCTATCTCATCAAGGGGAATAGGATACAATTCCCCTAATCGGATGAATTTATACAATGCTAGCATTTCTTCCTTTTGTCCTTTATCAGGTGATGAGCTCCGTAATCTTTTCACATAAACATTTTTCCCTTTTAATGACATATAGTCAATCATTGTTATGATTTTACCATCATAATACGCCCGCAGTGTTTCCTTTGGATATTTTGCAGATCCATTTGAAATATAATTCATAACGGCAATAGAACCATCTAGATATTTGATTGTTACTGACACATTATCATCGGACATATAATAGCCTGACTCATGAGTTAGGTGAGAAATTGAGACGTTATCAACACGGCTCCCGACAAGAAATCCCAGCAAATCAATAATATGACATCCCTCACCAATGATTCTACCTCCCCCTTCAGAAGAATGAACCCAATGAGTTTTGGGTAAATAGCCCGCATTCATCGTATATTCAAGAAAAAGACTTCCTTTTCTTCTTTCTACTTTACTCTTAACTTCTTGCAGATATTTAGAAAATCGTCGGTTGTACCCTGTTAAATATACTTTCTTACTATCTCTGATAACAGTCAGAAGTTCTCTTAATTGCACTTGGTTAACTGCCGACGGCTTTTCTACAAATACATGTTTTCCCGCTTGTAACGCTTGGATAGCCATAGGAGCATGCAGATCATGCCGGGTGCAGATAAGTACAAGTTCTATTTCGTCATCTTTTAGAATACGGTCAAAATTGGTCGTTGCATATTCTGCTCCATACTGTGCGGCTAATGATGCCGCCGAATATCCAGTTCTACTCATCACGGCCTTCAAATAATACTTATCAGGGTGATTTACCAAATTAGGTAAATGCATAGAACGAACAAAGCTACCTGCGCCTATTACGGCATAGGAAATAGCAGATTTCTTTTTAGGGCTACACTTATTAATATTAAAAAACACAATGTCTGCTTCATCCTCTATCTGCTTTC
>ERZ773168.1870-NODE-1870-length-16948-cov-3.613686_pt1 | contig 16948 bp, 20 predicted proteins | sample MGYA00511261_ERZ773168 | MGnify/ENA primary metagenome ERZ773168 (study PRJEB29015, sample SAMEA2737855) | human gut metagenome | biome: human gut; feature: human-associated habitat; material: faeces | place: China | collected 2012 ... | reverse complement strand
ACAGGAGCAGGGGTTCACAATGGAACAGACAATGTAATATTCGCAGGAAGCCGGGATTTTAGAAGTCCCGGCTTTTTTGCGTTCAGGAGGTCAGCTTGGTATAAAAACAGGGAAAATGCGGAAATCATATCCACAAGGAGCGTGAGGCTACCAAGCCTCCGTTCGATAAGCCTCTAAGCTTTACCAGGTTGTTTGATAAAAAGATGCAGATGGAAATTATGGCTGCGATTAACAAAGTTAAAGATAATGCAGTTGTTATTGCAGCTTGAGAAAGCGTACAACATCAGTTTAACGATTACCGCTGTGATTTAACGATTGCCCCAGCCGTTTAACGATTACAACGTCACAGAAAGCCGCAATCTCCATAAAACGTGCGAAACCCCGCCGCAGAATTGCTCTGCAGCGGGGTTCGCTTATGTTCTGAAACAGCCGAAAACCCTTATTTCAAGCGGTTTTCGGGCATAGAAAAAGTCCACCGTAATTCTATCAAAATTACGGTGGACTTATGGTGGAGCCGGAAGAGCGCTTGTCGAACCCTTCGCCCAGGGCCTCCTCAAGCAATTCCGCTTCGCTCTGCTCGCGGGTTTTCCCGTCTCGACTCACATTGTAATAGATCAATAGTTTGTCGTCAAATAGGAAAACTTTATGGACGAAACACTTGATAATTCTGCGATGGTATTCTTCCTCGCTCTCGCATTCCCAGGGCTCTGCGAACTGGGTAAGCAGGAACTCAATTTGGTCCGTAGTTATCACAAAGTCAGCGGCCTTTGCGATCGCAAGCTCTGCCTCGAGCGCCTCTTCTTCATTCTCAAGCTCTTGCAGCCTCGCAGGCAGCGTCTTCGTCTTGACGCCTGACTCGATGGCGTGCATGGTGTTCTTGATTGCCTTGCGGACGTCTTTCAGCTTGAGCTCATAAAAGAGTACGTCGCTGTTGTCCTGGCGGTACTCCATTTGTAGGTCATAGCATTTCTTCGCAATACGCTGAATGACCTCAGGCTGTAAGATTTCGGCGACTGTTCTCTCAACAACCTCGCGCTCAAGCCAGTCTCGCTTGACCGGTCTTTTCGTGCAGCCGCGTTTGGCACGTGATTCCTGACAATAATAGTAGTACCACTTGTTTCCTGACTTGCCCGTACCGCTCACGCCTACGAGAGGTTTTTGACAATGCCCGCAAAAGGCTTTGCCGCTTAGCAGGTACTCAGCCTTTGGCTCTTTTGGTCTCTTGGCGGTTTTACGCCGTGCAGCTTCAAGCTGTGCAAGATGAAAAGTGTCTTTCGAGATGATCGCGGGAATTCCGTCTTCTATCGTTATATCATCGTATGTGTAAACGCCGATATAGCGTTTATTCCTGATGATATGGGTGACGCTGTTCTTGTTGAAGAGCTTGCCTTGTGCAGTCCTAAAACCGCAGTCATTGAGATACCTGCAAATATCGGCGTGGCTCTTTCCTTTGATATACATGTCGAAAACCGTCTGCACGGCCTTCGCGCCTTCTGGCTCGATCACGAGGGACTTGTCTTCCGCGGTCCGATACCCCAGGCAGCGTCCCGCGCCTGTGCTGTGGCACTTCAAGGCGCTCTCACGCATTCCGCGCTTTATCTTTCGGCTGAGCTCGGCTGAGTAGTATTCGGCCCAGCCTTCCATAATGCTCTCGAGGATAATTCCCTCGGGCCCCTTTGGAATGTCAGTCGTTGCGTATCGCAGCTCGACGCCGTTTTCTTTTAGCTTATGCTTGTAGATCGCGCTGTCGTATCGGTTACGGGCAAAGCGGTCCGTGTGGTACAGAATGATGACGTCAAATATGTGTTTCTCGCTGTCGTCGATCATCCGTTGAAACTCTCGCCGATTATCTGTCTTGCCAGAAATCTTCCTGTCGACATAGGTTCCAACGATTCGGAGGTCATGCAGCTCGGCGTACTTTGTGCACTCTCGGACTTGCCCCTCGATTGACTGCTCTGTCTGATTTGGTCCAGGGCTGTATCTGGCGTATATCACTGCTCGCTGCATGGAATCACCTCAGGAATACAAACTCATTGTGGTAGGCCAGCATATCGCGATTTGGTGCGAACCTCTTCGGCCTGATGATTTTTGTACCCTCTACGCCGAGTAGCCAGTCTCTCGTATTTTGGTCGTCGTAGCTGTCCTTCACGTAGTCCGAGACCTGAATTGTAAGATCAGGCAAGACCGTCATAAGCCCTTGATCGAAGGCACGGTCATAGAACGCATTAAGCAAGAGACCATTCGCAGGATTTGCGCGCTCGCTCTTGTCGCATACATAGTACGGTTTGATATGGCTTGCGATCACCATTTGCGGTATGCTTTGCCCCGTGATACAGCATCGGCCTTCGTACGCCGAAATGACCGACTTCCGGAAGAATTTTCGTGCCTGTTTATCCGCGATCTCAGCGTAGCTCTTCTTTCGGTGCGGGTCGCCATTGTAGACCGGCTCAACAAGGTCAAAGAGCGGCAGTCCAACAATGCTCTCGGCTCTCGTGCTTAGCCCTTCCCAGTCCTTCGAGAACTCTTCATAAATCTCTCTGTCGAGCTTTGAGATTCCGCCCCAGAGTCCCACGCGCCCAGTTGCCAGGAAGTCAGGGTCCAGCGCAGCAAGGTTGCAAATCTTCATTTTGAGCGCTGCGGGCGATCGGCCTATTATCTCCGCTGCATCTTTGATCGTTCGGTTGCTGTTGTTCAGCTTCGAGAAAGGAATCACGCAATAAAGCGCGTAGGCCACAATGAGCTCCTCTCTCGTCCACGGTTTGCCCCTCGCCATTTAGCGAACCTGACCCAGGAACGCGATAGCTTTGCCGATGATACGGATGTTTCCCAGCTCAGCACCCTCATATTGCAGGACTGGGAACAGAGGATTCTCGGGGCGAAGTTCAATGCGGTTCGGGTACTTGTAAACGCGCTTGAGAGTTGCTTCGTTGTCAATGACGACCGCTGCGATCTCGCCGTTATCCACGTCGGGCTGCTCTTTGATAAAGACCAGGTCGCCGTCAAAGATATGCGCGTTAATCATGCTGTCACCCACGCAGCGAAGAGCAAAATCAGCGTGAACGCGCCGATCAAGCTCCGCGTAGCCCTCGATATTCTGCTTCGCAAGAATCGGCTCGCCGCAAGCGATTTTACCGACGATCGGCAAAAGCCGAGAGTCGGGCATGGGTTCAATGTTCTTGTAGGTAAGGTTGGACGTTATGCCGTCCATCAAGTAGTCGACTGTCGTGCCAAGTACGTTAGCGAGCTTTTGCAGCCGCAGCGCGCTGATATTCTCAATATCGCCGTTCTCCCATTTACGCACAGTGCTCTTCGCAACGCCCACGAAGTTACCAACGTACTCGAGAGTCAGGTCACAGGCTTTGCGCCTGTTATGAATTCGCTCGCCCATAGTCATAAATGTCACCGCCCTTGTCAGTCTAATCCCTATTATAACGCGCAAGTGTCAAAAAGGAAACACTTTTTTCTCGAAAACAGAAAAAAGTTTCCTTTAGGGGTTTACAAATCCAAAATGATGCGCTATGATTGAGTAGCCTTAAGGAAACTTTTCAGAAAGGAGGACGCCTAAATGCTCAATGCTAATGCTCTTCGCGCCTCTATGGTTGAGAACAACTGCAGCGTCAGAGAGCTCGCAGAAATCTGTGGTCTCAAGCCTAAAGCCTTTTACCAGCGCTTGAATGGCCGTGTTGATTTTCGTGTTGGCGAGATCATCAAGTGCTCCGGACGCTTGCATCTCTCCGTGGAAAAACGCAATCAGATTTTTTTTGCGGAGGAAGTTTCCTAAAGGAAACAAATGCCCGCCGAGGCAACTTTAGAGCAGACCGAGAAACTGGCGTGCACACAGATTCTCGATTATGCAAAAACCTTTTTTCAAGACCCTAAAAACCAACAAGCCTTTCAAATATGGCTCAAATCTAAGGAGGAACGACAAAATGGCAACGATCAAAGTTGAGGTCACTTATGACCCGAAAAAAGAAACTCTGAGTCAGGCGCTCGCCAGTCTTCTGACTGAAAAGCCTGAACACACAGAGATCACCGCACAGATGTCTCTTTTCGATAACCCGACCCCCACGGAAACACCTACCGCCCAGGCCTCCCCCGAGGTGCCCCAGGAGTCCCCTGCGGAGTCCGCGCCTGAGACCCCTGATACTAAGCCTGCTGAGGAGAAGACGATCTCTAAGGCTGACGTACGAGCCCTCGCGGTCAAGCTCTCTAAGAATGACAAGGCCGCCCTCAAGGCGATCTTCAAGGAGCTTGGTGTCGCAAACCTGTCCGCCGTCAAGGAAGAAGACTATCCCGTCTTCTATGAGAAGTTGGTGGCTGCTAATGGCTAAACATGCTCTTTTATCCGCCAGCGGCGCGCATCGGTGGCTCCTGTGTACGCCGAGTGCCCAGCTCGAGCAGAAGTTCCCCGCGTCAACCAGCGCTTACGCCGAAGAGGGCACGGTTGCGCACGCTCTCGCAGAGCTCACAACGCGCTACTTCCTCGGTGAGCTTGATGAGGTCGCCTATGAGAACCAGATCAAATCTGAGTTTGAGCCGAGCAGCTACTATAATGCAGAAATGCGTGAGTGCGCGGTCGCCTATGCGAAGTTCGTGACTGGCCGCCTCGCCGAGGCGAAGAAGACTTGTCCCGATGCAATGATTATTCTCGAGACTCGCCTCGACTTCTCGAAGTATGTGCCTGGCGGCTTTGGCACCGGTGACTGCGTGATTATCGCCGAGCCGATTCTCGACGTTATCGACTTTAAGTATGGCAAGGGCCACCGTGTCGAGGCTGAGGACAATCCTCAGATGCAGCTCTACGGTCTGGGCGCGCTTGAGCAATTCGGCGATCTCTATGAGATCAAGACCGTTCGCATGACGATCTTCCAGCCGCGTCTCTCCGGTATCGAGGATTCTTCCGAGAAAACCGTCAAGGAACTCACCTCCTGGGGCAAGAGCTATGTCAAGCCGAGAGCAAAGCTCGCAGACAAGGGTGAGGGCGCCTTCGCGCCGAGCGAAGAAGCCTGCCGTTTCTGCCGCGCAAAGAATCAGTGCCGCGCTCGTGCCGAAGAGAACCTCAAGCTCTTTGATGAGAGTCCCGACCCATTGCTCATCTCTCCAGAAGAGGCCGGCGCGATTCTTGCCAAGTCCGCAGACATTGAAACCTGGCTCAAGGACCTGCGCGAGCTTGTGTCTGGCGCGCTGACCGCCGGTGAAACAGTAACCGGCTGGAAAATGGTTGAGGGCCGCAGTAACCGCAAGTTCGCTGACGAGGACCAAGTTGTCGCAGCTATGAAGGCCGCGGGCTATGACGAGTCACTTCTTTACGATCGCAAGCTCATTACGCTTACGCAGATGGAGCGCGATTTTGGCAAAAAGAATCTTGCTGAGATTCTCGGCGACTTGATCGTTAAGCCGCAAGGCGCGCCGACGCTTGCGCCTGAATCGGACAAGCGTCCCGCATACCGCTTTGAGGAGCAAGTCCTTAAAGCCTTTGACGAGTAAGAGGAGGACACGACTATGACGCAATCGAAAAGCCGGCGAATCCTGTGCCAACAGGCTCGCTTGATTCGTATTCAGTGGGTGGTTATTCTGGCCCTTACCTGCACGATCATTCTTATGGCGGTTTTTATGCCAAAGGCAAAAGCCATTGAAGAGTCTGCGGAAATGGCCCAGCCGATTACGCTGACGCCGACTGTTATGCCTGAGCCTGCGCCCGCGCCTATCGAGGAACCGGAGCCCGAAGAAACCATACCCGTTCTTGAGGAGCTTGGCGAGTTCCGTCTTACCGCATATTGCGCTTGCCGCAAGTGCTGCGGAAGGGACCCATCGGACCCAGGCTATGGTGTTACCGCTTCCGGCGCGATCGTTGAAGCTGGCCGCACGATTGCTGTTGACTCTTCCGTTATTCCCCTTGGCGCCGAGGTCGTTATCGATGGCCATACATATATCGCCGAAGATACCGGCAGCGCAATCAAGGGCAACCGTATCGATATTTACTTCGATTCACACCAAGAAGCCTTAAACTTTGGCGTTCAATATGCGGACGTCTACATTATTAAAAATTAAAGGAGATTTTTACAATGGCTACTGCTACTCAGATCACCACCGGACGCGTTCGTTTTTCCTATGTTAACGCCTTCACGCCTCGCGCCGCTCAGGAAGGCGCTCAGCCGAAGTACAGCGTGACCCTGCTGATTCCCAAGACTGATAAGAACACCGTCGCGAAGATCAAAGCCGCGATCGAGGCCGCGAAGACCGCGTACCTGCAGAAGCATTCCGGCAAGAAGCTCCCCTCTGCGCTGAAAACCACACTGCATGATGGCGACGGTGAGCGCCCGAACGGCGGTGAGTTCGGCCCCGAGTGCAAGGGCTGCTACGTTATGACTTGCAGCTCTAACAATAAGCCCGTGATCGTCTACGCGGACAAGACCCCCATCACCGAGGCAAGCGAGCTCTATTCTGGCTGCTATGGCCGTGCGATCGTTAACTTCTATGTTTATGACACGAACGGCAACAAGGGCGTTTCCGCCGGCCTGAACGGCATTATGAAGCTCAGCGACGGCGAGCCTCTGTCCGGCGGTGTCGTGACTGACTCTGACTGGGACGACGACTTTGAGGACGAAGACGACGATCTCCTGAATTAAGCCCATGAAGATTGTCTGGCACACGATTCCCGACTTTCCTGAGTACGAGATCAATCGATTAGGAGAGGTTCGGCGCAAGAGTACGGGGCGCGTGCTAAGGTTGATACCGAGTATGAATGCTCGCCGGCCGGCGTTGACGCAATCGGCGTCTATCGGTGTAAACGCTGCGGCAAGAAAATCAAGAGGTACTGGTAACCTCTTTCTTTTCGGCGGTTTTGCCTACTAATTTCAGTAAATCCTCGAGCGCTTTGTCAGCATACGAAACTTACTAAATACGATAAAATCATAATTGTTGAGAGCAATAAACCACAACAATTACGGAGGTATTTATCATGCTGAAACTTAAGGACATTCTCGCTGCTGCAAACGCTAAGGTTGCCGAGTATATGGCTCAGGGCTATATGATCTCTTGGATGAACGCTTCTTTCGGTTACAAGTTCCGCGTGGACCTCGAGAAAAACGGCGATCGCGTCCGCGTCAAGGTCGACAGCTTCCACAACTGGGAACGCGCTGCAAGCATTGAGGGTCTGACCCTGCAGGTCGTTCGTATCTCTTGCGCCGACGCCTTTGAAGATCGTGACGTTGAGCCCCTCTACTCCAAAAACTTCTATGACCTGTCTCGCTACGGTCGTGGTCAGGCCTTTACCGAATCCCTCGAAGAAAAGCAGGTCGCTTGCGATAAGGTCATCGCAAGATACCTTGCATCTGATCGCAATACCCGCACCGAGCTCCAGCCCTCTGCGACGCTTATTCGCTCGCTGAAACAGCGCAAGGGCTTCACCAACGCGACCCGCAATAATATCCGCGTCTATCGCAGCGTCGCAGGTTACACCATCGAAATGGCCGGCCGCAATGGCGCCAAGGCTAAGAGCGAGCTCATTCGCCTGCCTGGCACGAAATAAGCGCATGTCAGAAGTGCTTAGCGAAATCAGTAAAACCTCGAGTAGTTCGTCGGCATACGAAACTTACTAAACACGGTAAAATCATAATTGTTGAGAGCAATAAACCACGACAATTATGGAGGTTGATACCATGGCAAGAGAGTACGTCGTCGAGAATAATGACTTTAGCGAGTTTGAGCACCTGACGCTGGACCGCGTTGACCGAAACGGAACCCACTACTATACCGACTGCAAGTGCCCGAAATGCGGCGGCACCGGTAACATTTACTACTACGCCCACGTTGAGGGCGGCGTGTGTTTCCTTTGTGGCGGCTCTGGTGTTCACCCCACGCAAGTCATCGTTCGTCGTGCTGAGTATCAGCGCGAGCTCGATGCTAAGCGTCTTGAGCGCGCTCGCAAAGCAGCACCCGCCGTAAACGCGGCTTTTCTTGAGCGTGAGGGCTTCTCCAAAGACGGTAAGACCTATATCGTGCTCGGCGATACCTACGCAATCCGCGAAGACCTGAAAGCCGCCGGCGCAAAGTTCAGTTACAATCTCGGTTGGCACTTCCCCGAGCCGAATCCCAATTACGCAACCCGTGAGATCACCAAAGACACGATTGTCTTTCAGAATGACGAAGAGACCGTGACCGTACTTCGTGAATTGCCGAACGGCATGCTCGACTGGCCCTATGACGTTTACTATTTGCAAGAGTACGTCAAGCGCCTGCAAGAAGAGTACAAAGCGAGCCTCATGCCTGAGACTAAGTTCTTTGGTGAGCTCGGGCAGAAGGTTGAGCTTACTCTTGCACTTGATCGTCGCAGCTTCTTCGATACGCAATGGGGCTCCACTGCGATCTATGCCTTTACCGATGCCGAAGGCCATCACTTCATTTGGAAGACGGCTTCCTGGCCTGACGCTTTGACGAAGGTTAACGAGGGCGATTCTATCGTTCTCAAGGGCACGATCAAGGAGCATAACGAGTATAAAGGCTGCAAGCAGACTGTGCTCACGCGCTGCAAGATCGTGGCGTAAGTCCAGGTCGTCCGTATCGCGTCCAAAATCTGGGAGTATAAACACCAGGACCCCAGACCTAAAACACGATACGGGCCACCCAGGAGCCCCGTAGGATAGTTTAAGGAGGAATGACTTATAGACTGCTATATTGGAATCCTTCATCGGTCCGAGTATTCCTCTCTCGTGACCTTGGACGAGCTCAAGAATCACATTGAAGACCAGAAGGAATATAACCGCAGTTTGCGGGACGACCCCACGCTTTGTAGCCGCGAGAGCCTCTACGCGAAGGTTTTTATGCTTAAGCAGTACGCCGATCGGCGGCGCAGCACAGATTTGACTCGCTTTTCGTTCTGCCCCGATTGCGGAAAGAGAATCGACTGGAAGAGCATTGCCGAGGAGTCTCGACCACCCTAAACGAAAAGACCGCCCAGGTTAAGCCTGAACGGTCAAATCGAGGGCCAGCCAGAAACCATAACGCAAGACGATAATCTCGCATTCAGGTGTTCGACCAGCGATTAAAATGGTGGAGCTGAGGGGAATCGAACCCCTGTCCGAAAGCAACTTGACTGGACTTTCTCCGGGCGCAGTCTGTTATTTACATTCCCTCGGCGCGGCGGGAGCAGACACTCTCCGCGCCTTGGTAGCTTCATGATGCATGACGCAGGCAAAGCTTACTGCGTTCACGGACGCCACTAGATCACGCCCAAGCCCGGCTCGTGGCCCTTCCGGGGAGGACGGGCTGCCTAATTAGGCAGCCTGAGCAACGTAAGTGTTGTCAGTTAATTTAGAAAAATTGCCCGTTTTATGGAGGCCAGGCGCCTCCGCCCGCTTATCCAGCCTCACTGCCCCCGTCGAAACCAGTGCAGCCCCATATGGCAGCGGAAAACCGCTGCGGATCGCTGGAAAACTCTAACTTAAACTCTCGTTGCTTTTATCATCCACTTCATGGGCAGGAGTTTTGCCACGAAGCGATAGAATTTATTAAATGCCGTCGGCGTGTAGAACGTCCGGCCCTTTTTTGCTGCCCGGATCGTCCCGGCGACGACCTTTACCGGGTCACACCACGGGATATTGCCGAACAGGTCATGGTCGCCCGCAGCGTCGAAGAATTCAGTCTTCATCGGGCCGGGGCAGACAGCTGTGACGGAAATGCCCTTGGGGCGCAGCTCGTCGGCGATGCCGCCGGTAAAGGCGGAGACATACGCCTTGGAGGCGCTGTAGACCGTCATGCGGGGCGTGGGGCAGAAGGCCGCGATGGACGAGACGTTGATGATCTTCGCGCCGCGCGTCATAAACGGCACGACAGTCTGCGTGACCATGGTCAGCGCGCGGACATTGAGGTCGACCACGCGCATGACGTCTGCCGGCGACGCGCTTGAGCCGATATTGCCCGTCGTGCCGCAGCCCGCGTTATTGACGAGCACGCGCACATCGGCCTTCTGCTCGGCCAGCTTTTCGCCGAGATAGCGGAAGCTTTTGGGGTCGAGCAGGTTCAGGCCCATGCAGACGAACTTCTTTTCCGGGAACTGCTGGGCCAGCTCTTCGAGCTTGCCCACGCGGCGGGCGATGAGCCAGAATTCCTCGATCTCCGGGAATTCCCGCACAAGCTGACGCGTGAACTCCGCGCCGAGTCCGGCGGACGCGCCGGTAATGACGGCTGCGGTCATCCGCGTCCGTAGGGGTCGCGGAGTTTGTCGGGCTCGGGGTATTCCTCGCCCCTGGTGTCGACGCGGATAGAGGCGATCTTCTGCTCGGTGAGCGGGCGGTCGTTCCCGTCGGTCTTCACAGCGGCGATCTTGTCGACGACATCCATGCCCTCGAGCACCTTGCCGAACGCGGCATACTGGCCATCGAGGAATTCGCCGTCCTCATGCATGATGAAGAACTGGCTGCCGGCGGAGTTGGCTGCCTGCGCGCGGGCCATAGAAAGAACACCGCGCTTGTGGCTGAGATTGTTCTTCACGCCGTTGAGCTTGAACTCGCCCTTGATGCAGTAGCCGGGGCCGCCGGTGCCGGTGCCCTTGGGGCAGCCGCCCTGGATCATGAAGCCGGAAATAACGCGGTGGAAGATCAGGCCGTCGTAAAAGCCCTTGTTGGCAAGGGAGATCATGTTGCGGACGCTCTGCGGCGCTTTGTCGGGGTAGAGCTCGCAGACGATCTTGCCGCCGTCTGCCATTGTGAGGGTCATAATGGGATTTTCCATGGGATTACCGTCCTTTCATTGCGCGGTCGATCTGGCGCTTGGCGTCCTTCTTTGCGGCGTCGTCACGCTTGTCGTAGAGCTTTTTGCCCCTTGCAAGCGCAACCTCGACCTTGACGAGACTGCCGCGGAAATAAACGCTCAGCGGGATCAGCGCATATCCGTCCTGCTTCACCTTGCCGTACAGCCGCATGATCTCACGCTTGTGCATGAGCAGCCTGCGCGGGCGAAGCGGATCCTTGTTGAAGATATTGCCCTGCTCGTAGGGCGCGATGTGCATCTGCCGGATGAAAAGCTGGCCATCCTTGATCTGACACCAGGCTTCCTTCAGGCTGAGCGTGCCGAGGCGGATGGATTTGACCTCGGTTCCGGTGAGTTCGATGCCGGCCTCGAATTTTTCATCAATAAAATACTCATGGAACGCTTTCTGGTTCCGCGCGGCGATCTTCACGCCCTCCGCCATGGAACACACCTCCCTCCGGCAATCATACGATGTGTATTATATGTCAATTATATCAGCCATGTCAAGCGTTTTCCGGTACTGCGTGTACCGGACGACACGGTTCAGCAGATATTGTTGAAATGCGCGGCACTGCTGTGCAGTAAGGTCCCGGTTCGCCATGATGACAAGCGGGACGATAGGGCCGCCGCCCTGAAACGGGAGCTGCACGTGCCGGTACGGCTGTGCCCGCAGGCCGTTTCGCTCGTAAAAATGCTTGCGGCGGCAGGTAATCTCATCGTCCGGCGGTTCGATCTCCAGAATCAAAGGCTTGTCCTGCGTCAGCAGCTGCCGGAGAATCGTGCTGCCAGTCCCGTGGCCGCGCAGAGACGGCTGAACAGCAAAATGCTCAAGATAGCAGAAGTCCTCTGTCTCCCATAAAAACACATCCGCCAGCAGCTTTCCGTCCTCGACTGCGCCAAGCGGGAAAAAGTCCGCGTCCTGCAAGGCGCGCAGGTGGTCTCCCCGCGTGCGCCGCTCGTTGGGCGGGAAACTGGCTTCGTAAAGGGTAAACGACGCTTCAAACAGCGGATGGGAAGCGCCGATGCGTTCAAAGTTCATATCTGATAAAAGTCTGCGACCAGCTGCCGGTCGTACAGCACGCGGGCGCGGAGCGCCTCGATGCTCTCAAAGCGCATTTCGCCGCGCAGATGCTCCTCCAGCCAGATTGCAAGTTCCTTTCCATATAGATTGCCGGAGAAGCCGATCAGATTGGCCTCCAGCACCGGCGCAGACAGCGCGCCGAGCGTCGGATGGACGCCGATGTTGACGCAGGCGGGATAGCGCCTGCCGTCAAGCTCCGCCTCCGCGCGGTAGACGCCGAAGGCCGGGACGAGCACATCCGGGGAAAACGGCAGATTCGCCGTTGGGAAGCCAAGTCCGGCTCCCCTGCCCGCGCCCTTCTGCACGGTGCCGGTCACAAGCTGGCCGTGGCCGAGCAGACGCGCGGCGCTTTTACAATCGCCGGAACGCAGAAGCGCGCGGATGGCCGTTGAGCTGACGCACTGCCCGTTCAGCCGAATTTCCGGGATCACGTCGCAGCCGACGCCGAGCGCGCGGCATTTTTCGCGCAGCCGGTCGGGATTCCCCTGTCCCCGGTCGCCGAAATGGAAATCGTGCCCGCAGACCACATGGCGGGCGCGCAGCTGCCGGACGAGATAGTCCTCGATGAAGACCTCCCACGGCATATGCATCATCGCCTCGTCAAAGTGCGCGAAAATGACCTCTTCAATGCCGCAGAGCCTGCGCATGAGAAGCTCACGCTCGGCCATGGTGTTGAGAAGCGGCACGGCCGTTCCAAACACGAGCGTATCCGGATGCGTATCAAAGCTCATGGCCGCCGGGGTAAGGCTAAGCTCCCGCGCACGCTCGCGCGTTTTATTCAGAAGCGCGGCATGGCCCAGATGGATGCCGTCAAAAAAGCCGAGGGCCAGAACGCGGTCATGTTGCAAGTGTGTTCACCTCGAAAAAGCTCTTGATGGTGGTAAGCAGCCCGTTTTCCACGCGGCCAAGCAGCAGAAACTCGCCGTCCTCGGCGTAGACGCGATAGGTTCCGGGCCGGAACTGCCAGTCCCTGACCTGTGCGCCGTTTTTGAGCTTTGCAGCCTGTCCCAGTGTGACGATGAGCGGCGGATGTACCGAAAAAACCGCGTCGACGGGCATGAGAAGCTCCTGCGGATTGTGTTCTGCCGCAAAATCCAGCACCTGCTGCATCGTGACGGCCTGCGAAAGCGTAAAGCTTCCGGCCCGTGTCCGGCGCAGGGACGACATACAGCCGCCGCAGCCAAGCACGCTGCCCAGATCGTGGCAGAGTGTGCGCACATACGTTCCCTTGGAGCAGCGGACGCGAAGAACATACTCCGTCCCCTCCCCTTCCAGCAGCTCCAGCTCGTGGATGGTGATGCTGCGGGGCTTCCGCTCGACCTCTTTGCCCCTGCGGGCCAGCTCATAGAGCTTCTGGCCGCCGATTTTAATGGCGGAATACATGGGCGGGATCTGCTCGATCGGGCCGAGGAAGCGCTGGAGCGCGGCCTGCACATCCGCCCGCGTGACGGTCACGGGATGCGTTTCGAGGACAGTCCCGCTCGTGTCCTGCGTGTCGGTCACAGTGCCGAGGCGAAGGCCCGCGATGTATTCCTTTTCCGCTGATTCCAGAAATTCCGCCGCCCTTGTCGCGCGGCCGATAAAAATGGGCAGAACGCCGGTTGCCATCGGGTCGAGCGTGCCGCCGTGGCCGACGCGGCGTTCATGAAATACGCCGCGCAGCTTGGCCGCCACATCCTGACTCGTCCAACCGGCGCTCTTGTCGATCACAAGGATTCCGTTTGCCATAGGTTCTCCTCAAAGCTTCACGCCGCTGTCGCGCAGCGCCTGCAAAATGGCTGCTTTCGCGCCCTCGATGCCGCCGGGGACGCTGGCTCCCGCCGCAGCGGCATGGCCGCCGCCGCCGAGCAGACCGCAGATCTGCGCCGCGTCATACGGCGCTTCGGTGCGCAGGCTGATCTTGCCGAGGCCGTCCTCGACCTCGCGGATCATGACGCCGATCCGCACGCCCTCAATGCTGCGGGCAAAGCCGGAGATCGAGTCCAGATCGTCCTCCGTGGCGGAGAATTCCGCAAGCAGACGCTTGGGCATGACGCACACGCCGACCGTTCCGTCTGCGTAAAACTCCATCGTCTCCGTCAGCTTTGCCTCCATCCGGAGGCGGGAAAAGCTCTTGGTATCGAAAAAGAGCTTGTTGATGGGATACACGTCCGCGCCCGCCTCGATCAGCGCAGCGGCCGTGCGGTGGGTATTGGACGTGGTGTTGGAAAATTTGAAGCAGCCCGTGTCCGTCGAGATCGCCACATACAGGCACTCCGCGATCCGTTTTGTAACGGTCACGCCAAGCTCCAGCAGGATCGCGTGGATGATCTCGCCGCAGGCGGCCTTGTCCGCCTCGACGAGCTTCGGGCAGGCAAGGGAATTGCTGCCGTGATGGTCGACCGCGCAGACGGGCGTGAGGCCCATACGCACCGCGTCGAAGGACAAAAGGCCCTCGGACGCGATATCCGCCGAAATGACGGTCGCGCCTGCGGGCAGCGCCTCGCAGACAAGCCCGTCCAGGAACGGATCGAAGCGGGGCGTGAACTGCTCGTTCGTCAGGACAAACGCCGTCTTGCCCAGCTGCCGCAGGCCGAGGCACAGCGCGCCTGCGCTGCCGATGGTGTCGCCGTCCGGGCGGCGGTGGGTCAGGATGACAAAGTTGTCATGTGCGCGCGCAAACGCGCAGAACTCAGCCCTCGTCATTGGCCTTCTCCGCCTCCCGCGCAGCCTCCTGCCGTTCGAGCTTCTCGAGAAGATCGAACATATGCGCGCCGTATTTGAGCGAATCGTCGAGCGCGAAGACAAGCTCCGGCGTATAGCGCAGCTGCAGACGGCTGCCAAGCTCGCGCCGCAGCCAGCCGCCCGCGGACTTCAGGCCGCGCAGCGCGTCCTGCGACCGGGCCTCTTCCAGCACACTCACATAAATTTTACTGTAGCGCAGATCGGGCGTGGTGTCCACGCGCGTGATGGAGATCATGGTCTGCACCCGCGGGTCCTTCAGCGAGCGGATCAGCTCCGCCAGCTCCCGCTGGATCTCCTCGTTGATCCGGCCAATTCGGTTGGAAGCCATAGTACCTCCTTGTAAACAATCAGGTTGGCCAGCGCCGATTTTCCGGCGCTGACCATACCGTCCTTACTCCTTGATCTGCTCCATAACGAAGCATTCAAAAATGTCGCCTTCCTTAATGTCGTTGAACTTCTCGATCGACATACCGCATTCGTAACCGGCCGCGACCTCCTTGACCGCGTCCTTGAAGCGCTGCAGGGAGCCAAGCTTGCCCTCATGGATGACGATATTGTCGCGCAGGACGCGGACAGACGCGTCGCGCGTGATCTTGCCGTCCTTGACGTAGCAGCCCGCGATGGTGCCGATGGCGGAGACCTTATAGGTCTGACGAACCTCGGCGTGGCCGATGATGGCCTCGCGGAACTTGGGCGCAAGCATACCCTTCATGGCGTCGGTGATCTCGTTGATGGCATCATAAATGACGCGGTACATCCGCATATCGACCTTGTCGCGCTTCGCGGCGGCCTGTGCCAGCTCGTTCGGGCGGACGTTGAAGCCGATGACGATGGCGTTGGACGTGGAGGCCAGCAGAATATCGGACTCGTTGATCGCGCCGACGCCCGCGTGGATGACGCGCACGCGCACCTCGTCGTTCGACAGCTTTTCGAGCGAAGCCTTGACGGCCTCGGCAGAGCCCTGCACGTCCGCCTTGACGATGAGGTTCAGCTCCTTCATTTCGCCCTCCTGCAGCTTGGAGAAGAGGCTTTCGAGCGTGACCTTCTGGTTGAGCTTGTTGGCGTCGTCCTTGATCTTCTGCTTACGCTGCTCGACCAGCTGACGTGCCATGCGCTCGTCGGAGACGACGCTGAATTCGTCGCCGGGAGACGGGACCTCGGCAAGACCGGTGATCTCGACCGGAACGGACGGGCCTGCCTCCTTGACCTGCGCGCCCTTGTCGTTCGTCATGACACGCACGCGGCCCACAGCCGTGCCCGCAATGATAAGGTCGGACTGACGCAGCGTGCCGTTCTGGACAAGCAGCGTCGCAATCGGGCCGCGGTTCTTATCCAGACGCGCTTCAAGGACGCAGCCCTTGCCCGCACGGTTCGGGTTGGCCTTGAGTTCTTCCATCTCAGCGGTCAGAATGACCGTCTCAAGCAGCTCGTCGATGCCTGCGCCCGTCTTGGCAGAGATCTTACAAACCTCTGTTTCGCCGCCCCATTCAGACGGTGTCAGACCGTGCTCGGTCAGCTGGGTCAGGATGCGGTCGGGGTTTGCACCGTGCTTATCCATCTTGTTGACGGCCACGATGATGGGGATCTCAGCGGCCTTGGCGTGGTTGATGGCCTCGATGGTCTGCGGCATGATGCCGTCATCAGCGGCGACAACGAGAATGGCGATATCGGTGCACATCGCGCCGCGCGCGCGCATCTCGGTAAAGGCCGCATGGCCCGGCGTGTCGAGGAAGGTGATGGGCTGGCCGTTGATTTCAACGGTATACGCACCGATGTGCTGCGTGATGCCGCCAGCCTCTCCGGCCGCGACCTTCGCGTGGCGGATATAGTCGAGCAGGCTCGTCTTGCCGTGGTCGACGTGGCCCATGACGACCACGACGGGGGCGCGGGGCTTGAGCTCGTCGGCGGTATCCTCATGGTCGTCGATGAGCTTCTCCTCAATGGTGACGACGACCTCCTTCTCGACCTTGCAGCCGAGCTCCTCGGCGACGAAGGACGCGGTATCGAAGTCGATCATCTGGGAAAGCGACGCCATGACGCCGTTCTTCATCAGGCACTTGACGACCTCCGCGCCGGTCTTCTTCATGCGGCTCGCCAGCTCGCCGACGGAGATCTCGTCGGGGATCTTGACGGTCAGCGGGGTCTTCTTGGCGATCTCGAGCTGGAGGCGGCGCATCTTCTCGGCCTCCTCCTGACGGCGCTTGTTGGAGAAGGTCGGCGCGCCACGGCCGTTTTTCTTGTTCGCGGCGCTGCGGAACTTCTCCTTGCCGGCGCTCAGGTTGTCGCGGCGTCCGCCGCCGGCGCTGCTGCGCTCGGCCATGTCCTGCAGCTTCTCATCATACTTGTCGAGGTTGACGTTGGTGGACTTGCGGGTATCCACGATCTTCTTTTCCG
>ERZ773168.1863-NODE-1863-length-16985-cov-3.598878_pt1 | contig 16985 bp, 9 predicted proteins | sample MGYA00511261_ERZ773168 | MGnify/ENA primary metagenome ERZ773168 (study PRJEB29015, sample SAMEA2737855) | human gut metagenome | biome: human gut; feature: human-associated habitat; material: faeces | place: China | collected 2012 ... | reverse complement strand
TTCATTTTGCTTTGAAATTTTTTATTTATAATACTTCGAGTAATTCTACTTCAAATACGAGTGTGCTGTGGGGAGGAATCATTTCTCCGGCACCTCTGGCGCCATAAGCAAGGTCGGACGGAATATAGAGTTTCCATTTGGAACCTTCGGGCATCAGTTGCAATGCTTCCACCCATCCCGGGATTACCTGATTGACGCCGAATACAGCCGGTTCTCCGCGCTTGATAGAGCTGTCGAACAGTGTACCGTCGATCAGTGTGCCTTCGTAGTGGCATTTTACCTGATCGGTAGCTTTCGCTTTTTTGCCTGTGCCTTCGTTGATCACTTCGTATTGCAGTCCGCTGGGCAGCGTAACCACGCCCGGCTTTTTCTTATTTTCTTCGAGGAAAGCTTTTCCTTGTTCGATGGCGGCAGCGCCCATCTTAGCTTCCAGTTCTTCGAAATACTTGTTCACTATTTCGCGGGCGTCCTGATGGCTGATAGCCGTCTGATTGCCTTCCAATACATCTTTAATTGCTTGTGCAAAGTCATCTACGGCGATGCCTTTTGCACCCATGCTTAATAAGTTTTGACCGATTCCGAGGCCAATAGCGTAACTGAATTTATCCATATAATGTTTTTGTTGAAGATCGAAGCATATCACCTTCATGGTTTTAGCTTTCAATCAATTGCAAATTTATGAATCGCAAAAGTACACGTTTTATTTGAATGATTTAGCATTTAGTATTTAAAAATTCTTATATCCGTGAAAGTTAGTCTCTTTTCTTTAAGGAATTAATTCCTTCATTCCTAAGATTTAATCTTTGTGTTCTTACTGTTTAAGTTCGTTTATGCTGGAATTTATTCGTCTGACTATAGTTAAACTTGCGTCTGACTACAGTTGAATTATCGTCTGACTATAGTCAGACGAAAGAAACACATCTGTCAGACGAATAGTTTTTCGCATGACCGGCAGTAAGCCTTCGTATGGGCAGCATTAAATTCTTGTATACCTTGGATTAGATTATGCGGGCGGAAGTTTTCTTTTATTCAATGATTCTGATTACATTTGTATATCTTTTAATAATAAGGAGGAGCGGTTATGAAGAATCTGGTAGTATTGACAGGTGCGGGCATGAGTGCCGAGAGTGGAATCAGTACATTTCGCGATGCGGGCGGTTTGTGGGATAAATATCCTGTGGAGCAGGTAGCTACTCCCGAAGGATACCAGCGTGATCCGGCATTGGTGATTAACTTCTATAATGCACGAAGGAAACAATTGCTGGAAGTGAAGCCGAATCGCGGACATGAACTGCTGGCGGAGCTGGAAAAGAATTTCAATGTGACGGTTATCACCCAGAATGTAGATAATCTGCACGAACGGGCAGGAAGCAGCCATATCATTCACCTGCATGGTGAGTTGACAAAGGTCTGCTCCAGCAGAGACCCGTATAACCCTCATTATATAAAGGAACTGAAGCCGGAAGAGTATGAAGTAAAAATGGGAGATAAGGCCGGTGACGGAACTCAGTTGCGTCCTTTTATTGTCTGGTTCGGAGAGGCGGTGCCGGAGATTGAGACAGCTGTCCGATATGTAGAAAAGGCGGATATATTCGTTATCATCGGCACATCGCTCAATGTATATCCTGCGGCAGGTTTGCTGCATTATGTACCGAGAGGAGCAGAGGTGTATCTGATAGATCCGAAGCCGGTGGATACACATACTTCCCGTTCGATACATGTCCTTCGGAAAGGAGCTTCTGAAGGGGTGGAGGAACTGAAACAACTGCTTATTCCAGCTCCGTAGCAAAGATATGACTATTCCGGAGTGTTTCCGAAATCTCGAGTGCGGTGATATTGCTGCACTCGATTCTTAATACCTTCTCCCAGTCCTCGAAATCTACATTCCATCGGGTGATTTGCGGGAACTTTGCCAGGAGACTTCCGATGAGCTTGATGTCGCGTCTCTTCGTGATGGAGGTCCGAAAAATTAGAATCTGATTTTCCATGTCTTTTTAGGTGTTTATTCCTGTGAACGAAATTCACGGATAGTGATATTGAAATGTTGTTTAAAGTTGCGGCTGAGGAGTGATAAACTGCTGAAACCACAACGACCGGCAATTTCGGTCGCAGACAGTTGCCTGTCATTCTGTAGTAGCAGCGCTGCTTTTTCAATCCGGGTGCGTTTGATGTATTCCGTCGGTGTTTCGCCCGTCAGAAACGTGAAAACGCGATGAAAGTGGAAAGGAGAAAAGCACGCGATTCCTGCCATCTTATGCAATGATAGAGGTTGGTCTATGTTTTGATGAATATATTCGGTCACTTTGTCGATCCGTAATTTATATTCCTGCCTATTTATTTCTTTCGTTTCCATTTTAATGCAAAATAAAGAATAATAAGAGCCGGAGAGTTGTCCTGTCTTGCCAACTTCTCCGGCACAGATAATGATTATCTTTTTTGTCCTATATAGAATACGTAGCCATAGTAATCTTTATATTTACTATACAGGCTTCGTTCGTACTGCTGACCTTTCATGAAATCCATTGCAGTTTTATTTCCCGCGTGTTCTTTCATGAATGTCTCCCGTATTTCATCTTGTGGGGCAAAATAATGTTCTGTCCAGCAGTTCTCCGGTAGGATGAAATGGGCTATCGGAGTATATCCGGCCTTTTCCATCTTGTCAATACACGTCGGGATCACGCTGATTTCGGGATAGGCGTCCATCCAGAAGTCTTCTATTTCCGCAGGGCGTTCCGAAGTGAACCAGGATGCTTCGCTCACTGCGATAAAACCGCCTTTTTTCAGGTATTTGCTCCATTCGTTCATCCCACGTTCGAATCCTATATTGTAGATTGCTCCTTCCGACCAGATCAGGTCGAGTTCCTCGTTCTGAAACGGGAGATTGTCCATTGATCCGGTGATTCCTTTTACTCTGTCGGCGCAATTGGCTTTCACCGCATTCTCATTGAATATTTCGATAAAATCGGGAAAGAGGTCTATGCCCGTAATCTGTCCTTTCACGTAGTCAGCCAAAAACAGTGTCTGACCGCCTGTGCCGCAGCCGATATCGGCTATCTTTGCATCATCGGTCAGTTCGTTGATGAAACTTACAGCTTTGCGTGTGGCTTCCGGACTTCCGGGACCTTGACGTTTCAGCAGCTTGAAGTAGTTACATATGAAAGAGAAATCGAAATCATGTATAGATGTATTATTGTTACTCATTGTTTTTAATGTTTTAGGTGTACGTCAAATGGAGGCATACGAGGATGCATAAAACCATTTGAGCCTACAATAGTTGTTATTTTTTAGAAAATAGAAATCAACTCTGACATGAATATGCCGGAGAAAATGTAAGGGATAATCTGTAATGAGAGGAAGACTTACAGATTATTTACAGAACGAGATCCTTGCGGAATGTAAATGTGATTAACATCCAATTATTCTTTTTAGTTTGTGGCAAAGATATGGTTTTAACCTAAAAACACCATTGATTTTTCCTTGAAAAAATACTGTGGGACTGTATTTTAGCAAGAATCGTCAAATGAATAAACTGCATTTCGGCTGGAAGGGTATAAATTAAAGAGATTCTTAACCAATAATTATGTTTTTTTTGTATTTTTGCTACCCGCAATATAATTATGTGTAAAATGTGGCGAAGAACAATAACCTTTCTCTTAAGTCTTTTATCTATGATGATGGCGGAAGCCACTAATCATTATTTTAAGCATTTGGGAGTATCTGATGGATTATCTCAGGTGTGTATCCCATCAATTTATCAGGATGAGTTAGGTGCAGTCTGGCTGGGAACTACTGAGGGACTGAATAGATACAACGGTAAGGATGTAAAAGTATTCCAGCCTTCGGAAAGTAATCATGGACTGACTAATAATGAGATTAACGAATTATGTGGAGATAAAAACGGAAGAATGTATATTCGTTCGGGAAACGATCTGATTAAACTGGATATTTATACGGAGCAATTCACTTGTTTGCGACAGAAAGGTGTGTATGGACTGTTTTGTAAGAAAGATACACTTTGGGTGAGTTGTGCAGACGGCATTTATTATTATACGGGACAGGGTACAGAGCTAACGTTCTTTGCTCGTGTGCAGAAAGGTTTTGTGGGGAGAGCACTCTATGTGGACAAAGAGACTGTATGGGTGGTTACCAGAAAATACTTGGTCGCAATATCACGTGAAGACCCTCTTCGGCAAGAGATTTTACTTACCCTTGATAAGGGCAATTGTATTTTAGGCGATAGTTCCGGAAATATATGGGTGGGAGCCTGGAACGGATTATACCGTGTTTCTCCCGATCGGGAGACAACCGCTTATGTTAGTCATTCGGGAATGGGTGAATTATCCGATAATCAGGTCCGATGCGTGCTGGAAGATGATTTTAAGCATATTTGGGTAGGTACGTTCAAGGGAATCGATTGTTACGATCCGATTACTGATACGTGGAGTCATTATACGCGTTATGGAAGTTCTTCGAATTCTTTAAGCCATACTTCTATTCTCTCTCTTCATAAAGATATGCAAGGTAATATTTGGGTCGGGACTTATTATGGAGGAGTGAATGTATTTAATCCCGATAAGAATAATCATAGCTTTTATTGTGCCGAACCTTTACGTGAAGACTGCCTCAGCTTTCCGGTAGTCGGTAAAATGACTGAAGATAATGCAGGAAATGTGTGGATCTGTACTGAAGGTGGAGGGCTGAATTGTTATCATGGGGATACTGGCGTTTTCTCCCGATATATGTATCAAAAAGGAGATCAGAGTACATTAGGGAGTAATAATGTCAAGTCGGTTTTTTATAGAAAGGAGAACAATCGATTGTATGCGGGGACTCATTTAGGAGGATTGTTCGTTCTGGATTTAAAATCGAACAAGGGACACACTCTCCATCATGTTACCGGTGACCCTGCCTCGTTGCCTCATGAGATTGTGAACGATATTCAGGAGTATAAGGATGGCATTGCGATGTTGACACAAGGTGGTCCGGTGTTTTTTGATCCGGTGACCGAGAAATTCTCACCGCTTACGGATGATCCGTCTGTTCAGAAATTGATCAGTCGGGAATATGCTTTTGAAACGTTTCTGATCGATAGCCGGCATCGTATGTGGCTTGCTGTTGGTGGCGGAGGGATAGTGTGCGTCAATTTATCTTCTTCAAAAGTGACTCAATATTTGGCGGATAGCGAGAAAGACACGTTGACGGTAGGAAGATACAAAACCGTGCATATTTTTGAAGATAATAAAGGAGATATTTATTTTAGTTCGATTGGCGCGGGGATATTCAAGTATCAGGAGAAACAGGATACTTTCAAGTCTTACGGAACTACCAATGGAGTACTTCCGAGTAATTATTGTTATTATATCTGCGAGTCTGCCCGGGATAATTGTCTGCTTGTTTTGCATGGGAAAGGACTTTCTATCTTTGATCGTGAAAAAGAGGTTACAGAAGAGACTTATCACTTGTTTCGTCAGACTTATAATTTGGGGTCCGCTTTATATCGAAGCAAAAATGGGATTATTTATATAAGTGGTACCAATGGATTGGCTATGTTTCAAGAGCGGTCCTTTTATGAATCTCAGGTCAAAAGCTTCTTGAATTTTGATAAATTGTTTATTTTCAATGAAGAAATAGCTCCTGGTGATGAGTCCGGCATCCTGACTGAGATATTGGCGAAAACATCGGATATCTTTTTAAGCTATCAGCAGAATAACGTAACAGTGGAATTTGCTACTTTTAATTATAATAGTGACCGTAATCGTTTGTTTGAATATTATTTGGATGGCTTCGATAAAGTGTGGACCCAGACTTCCGGCACTACGGTTACTTACACCAATCTGCCTCCCGGAGATTATACGCTCAAAGTTCGTTCGATGGAAAATAAGGAGAGTTTGAAAGATGCAATCTGCTTGAATATACATGTTTCCGCTCCTTTTTATGCTACCATATGGGCATATCTGTTTTATGTCCTTTGTCTGACTGCATTGATGGTCGCATTTGTTCGTTTTAAAACACGGCAGGCGGCTCTGAGGTCTTCATTGGAGTTTGAGCGAAAAGAAAAAGAGAGGATTGAAGAACTCAATCAAGTAAAATTGCGTTTCTTTACTAATATTTCTCATGAATTTCGTACTCCATTAACGCTTATTCTGGGGCAAATTGAAGTATTGATGCAAATGGATTTGGGCACAACCGTTTATAATCGTATTCAGCGTATATATAAAAACGCCTGGCATATGCGGAATTTGATCTCCGAGTTGCTCGATTTTCGCAAACAGGAGCAGGGTTATTTGAAACTCAGAGTTGAAGAACAGAATTTGGTTACTTTTACTCGTCAGATTTATATGTGTTTTTATGAATATGCACAAAAAAAGGAGATCACATATCGCTTTGATTCTGTAGAAGAAACGATTTCTGTCTGGTTTGATCCAATACAGTTACAGAAAGTGATTTTTAATTTATTGTCGAATGCTTTTAAGTATACATCCAATAAGGGAAATATAACTGTAGAAGTAAGGAAAGTTGCTTCACAGGCCGTAGTTTCAGTGTGTGATACGGGTATTGGGATTCCGGTTGAACATATTTCGAAGATATTCGACCGGTTCTATCAGACGGACAATGCCTCTTCTTCCTCTTCTTTTACTTTGGGGACAGGCATCGGATTGGCGTTGGCAAAAGGAATTATGAATATGCATCATGGAAAGATTGAGGTAGAAAGTACTGTTGGTGAGGGTACTAAGTTTATCTTGTCTCTGCCTTTGGGAAACCGACATTTCAGTGATGAAGAGATGGCTGTGACGGAAGGTCGGGAGTCACTGATTATTCCGGAAACTTCTGTATCTTCTTATGGACAGTTGATGGCGGAAGAGATAAAAGAACCTGAATCGCAGAAAAATATGGATGAAGAAGATAAGCCTACGATTCTTTTGGTAGATGATAATACCGAACTATTGTCCATGCTGGAAGATATATTCTTACCGATGTATAATGTATATACTGCGTGTAATGGACGCGAAGGACTGGAGATGGCGCAACAAATACAACCGGATCTGATAGTAAGTGATGTGATTATGCCTGAGATGTCAGGTAAGGACTTGTGCTATAAAATCAAGACCAATGTAGAACTTTCTCATATTTCTGTCGTTCTGTTGACAGCACAGACTTCTGTGGAATATGTTGTAGAAGGTTTGATGTTCGGAGCGGATGATTATATAACGAAGCCGTTTAATATAAAGGTATTGGTGGCCCGTTGCAATAACTTGATAAAAAACAAGAAACGTCTGATTGCACATTATGCGGGTAAGGTCATTACGGAATCTCCTGTAGCGGAAGCTATTAACGAGAAAGATAAAGAACTGCTGACGAAATGTGTAAATATTGTCAGAGAGAATTTTGAGAACCCTGATTTTGATGTTACTGCGCTTGCTTCAGAATTATGTATGGGACGTAGCAAATTATATATGCAGTTTAAACAAATGACCGGGTTAACTCCGAATGAGTTCATCTTGAAAGTGAAGCTGGATGAAGCTATGTCTTTGCTGACAGAGCATCCGGAACTAAATATAACAGAGATTTCCGTTCGGCTCGGCTTTTCTTCTCCCCGTTATTTCAGCAAATCCTTTAAAGCCTTCTTCGGGATTGCTCCGCAAGGAGTCAGGAGTAGGAAGGAGTAGTTGTTTCATTACCTGACTTCTCAAGTATTAATATCCGGCATATCAGCTATTAATATCCGACAATTCAGTTGTTAATACCTGATATATCAGCTGTTAATACCTGACAAACCAGGTATTAATCCCCCCAATGTCTGCCTATAGGTTGCTATACGTTGGATAACATCATTTGTGCAGAAAAAGAAGGGCGATGTATCCAAATCTTCCATTATAGGTGACCAAATCTTCCATGTGGATGCAGAAATGTTCTTTTTGCAAAATTTGTGTTTATGGATGTCATATAGGTCTCCTATTTTTGCAATGCTTTCATTCTGTTTTAATACATAGAATCAAAGACAATAAAATAAGTATGAAAAACACAATAATTTATTGCATGAAAAGCAGATTAATAACATTACTCTTATTATTGATTACTGTCAGTTCTGTAACGTTTGCTCAAGAAGCAAAGAAGGAAATTCCTTTGAAATATGGAGCTACGAATGAAGGTAAACGGCAAGACCCTGCCATGCAGAAGTTCCGTGACAACCGTCTGGGTGCTTTCATCCACTGGGGACTGTATGCTATCCCCGGGGGAGAATGGAACGGAAAAGTATATGGCGGAGCTGCCGAATGGCTGAAAAGCTGGGCAAAAGTACCTGCTGATGAATGGCTGAAACTGATGGACCAATGGAACCCTACGAAATTCGATGCAAAGAAATGGGCAAAGATGGCCAAAGAAATGGGTACTAAGTATGTCAAGATTACAACGAAACATCATGAAGGTTTCTGTCTGTGGCCTAGTAAGTATACTAAATATACTGTAGCAAATACCCCATATAAGCGTGATATATTAGGCGAGTTGGTGAAAGCCTATAATGACGAAGGAATTGATGTACACTTCTATTTCTCAGTGATGGACTGGAGTAATCCGGATTATCGTTATGATATAAAATCAAAAGAAGATAGCATCGCCTTCAGCCGTTTCCTTGAATTTACCGACAATCAACTGAAAGAACTGGCAACACGTTACCCGACCGTTAAAGATTTCTGGTTTGATGGTACGTGGGATGCCAGCATTAAAAAGAATGGTTGGTGGACAGCTCATGCAGAGCAAATGTTGAAGGAACTCGTTCCGGGTGTTGCCATCAATAGCCGCTTGCGTGCTGATGACAAAGGAAAGCGTCATTTTGATAGCAATGGTCGTCTGATGGGTGACTACGAATCCGGCTACGAACGCCGCTTGCCCGATCCGGTGAAAGATCTCAAAGTTACACAGTGGGACTGGGAAGCCTGCATGACTATACCCGAAAATCAATGGGGATATCACAAAGACTGGTCATTGAGCTATGTGAAAACTCCGATTGAAGTCATTGACCGCATTGTACACGCTGTTTCGATGGGTGGAAACATGGTTGTCAACTTCGGGCCTCAGGCAGATGGTGATTTCCGTCCCGAAGAGAAAGCAATGGCTACAGCGATTGGTAAGTGGATGAATCGTTACGGAAAAGCTGTTTATGCTTGCGATTATGCCGGATTTGAAAAACAAGACTGGGGATATTATACACATGGTAAAAACGATGAAGTTTATATGGTAGTATTCAATCAGCCTTATAGTGAACGGTTGATTGTAAAGACTCCGAAAGGCATTACAGTAGAAAAAGCCACTTTGCTGACTACCGGTGAAGATATCACTGTTGTTGAGACAACCCGCAATGAATATAACGTATCTGTTCCTAAAAAGAATCCGGGTGAACCTTATGTAATTCAGCTTAAAGTTCGTGCAGCTAAAGGAACAAAAAGTATTTATCGAGATGCTTTAACATAAATGATAAAGAAACGATTCTATGAAGTTTAAATATATACTCATTTTATCAGCGCTTATCGGGCAGATTCTTTCACTCTCTGCCCGGGAAGTGACCTCTTTCAATGAAGGATGGCTATTCAAACGCGGGCCTTTTTCACAGGACCCGGTGAAGGTCGCTGCTCAATGGAATGCGGACTGGGAAACTGTAAACTTGCCTCATACCTGGAACGCTAAAGATATGCAGGTAAAAGCTGATGCTTTCTATGAAGGAGTTGGTTATTACAGGAAAACACAATTCTTTGGCAATGAGTTGAAAGGGAAGCGTGTATTTCTTCGCTTTGAGGGTGTGGGCGCCAACACAGAAGTGTATGTCAACGGTAAACTTGTCGGAATGCACCGGGGAGCATACAGCGCCTTTGCTTTTGAAATTGGAACCGCATTGAAACTGGGAGCTGAGAATGAGATAATGGTAAAGGCGGATAATGCTTCACGTTCTGATGTGATTCCGGTAAATCACAATCTTTTTGGGGTTTACGGAGGTATCTATCGTCCGGTATGGCTGATTATTACTGAACAGAATAACATTACAGTTACCGATTGTGCCTCTCCGGGTGTATATATTACTCAAAGGAATGTATCGAAACGCTCTGCCGATATCACAGTGAAAGTGAAGCTGGACAATGGAAGTCTTACTCCTGCTGACTTGGTACTCGAAAATACCATTTATACGCAGAATGGCAAGAAGGTCACTTCCCATCGCCTTCCTTTGGTACTCACTCCGCAGGGAACACAGACTTACATTTCTACCTTCAAACTGAATAAACCGCATCTGTGGCAGGGACGTAAGGACCCTTATTTATATAAGGTTATTTCCCGCTTACTGGCGGACGGAAAAGTAATTGATGAGGTGGTACAGCCATTGGGTGTTCGTAGATATGAGATTGTGGTAGGCAAAGGTTTCTACTTGAATGGTGAGAAATACCCGATGTATGGGGTAACCCGTCATCAGGATTGGTGGGGATTGGGTAGTGCGCTTACCAACAAAGAACATGATTTCGACTTGGCTCAGATTATGGATATCGGAGCAACTACTGTCCGTTTCGCCCACTATCAACAGTCGGATTACCTGTATTCCCGTTGCGATTCTTTGGGATTGGTCATCTGGGCAGAGATTCCTTTTGTGAATCGGGTGACAGGATATGAAGCCGAAAATGCACAGTCTCAGCTTCGTGAACTGATTCGTCAAAGTTTCAATCACCCTTCCATTTATGTATGGGGATTGCACAATGAAGTATACCAGCCCCACGAATATACGGCAGGACTGACACAGACTCTGCATAATCTGGCCAAGACAGAGGATCCTGACCGCTACACTGTATCTGTAAATGGTTATGGCCATGCAGAGCATCCGGTCAATCAAAATGCGGATATTCAGGGAATGAACCGCTACTTCGGATGGTATGAGAAAAAGTTGCAGGATATCGAGCCTTGGGTAAAATACCCGTGGCAGAAACTGATGTTGACGGAATATGGTGCTGATGCAAATCTGGACCATCAGACAGAATATCTGGGTGATGCTCTGAACTGGGGAAAGTCTTTCTATCCGGAAACTTTTCAGACCAAGACGCATGAATACCAATGGAGTGTCATTGCAAAGCATCCCTATATCATCGCTTCTTATCTTTGGAATATGTTTGACTTTGGTGTACCGATGTGGAGCCGTGGCGGTATACCTGCCCGTAACTTGAAGGGGTTGATCACTTTTGACCGGAAAATCAAAAAAGACTCCTATTACTGGTATAAAGCTAACTGGAGTAAAGATCCCGTACTCTACCTGACCCAGCGTCGCAACATCGACCGCGAACGAAAACATACTTCCGTCACTGTTTATTCTAACATAGGTACACCGCAAGTGTATCTTAATGGAAAAGAACTGACGGGTATACGCCAAGGCTACACGGATGTGCACTATGTCTTGGATGATGTAACCTTGGAACAAGGTAAGAATACAATTAAAACCGTTGCAACATATAATGGAAAAGAATACACTGACGAGATTGAATGGAACTATACCGGCGAAAAGAAGCGAAGTGCCGATTGGAGTGAAAACAAAGAAGAGCACGCAGGTTGGTAATCGGATACGTTTCTGTATGTAATCTGAAAAATGTTGAATCTAAAATATAAAAGCCTATGAATGAAATGAGAAAGAATCTCTTTTAAATGGAAAACAAGTATTTATCATTAACTAATCTAATAATTTATGAAAATTGAAAAGTTTTATTTGTTTCTGCTAGCTTGCTTTGTCGCGATAGGAGCATATTCGCAAGATGGGCAACAGAAAATGACTGGTGATGAAAAGAGTCAGCAGCAAAGTGATGCAAAAGTTAAGATTACCGGGCAGGTCTTTGATGAGAGCGGTGAAGGAATACCTGGAGCGAATGTTACTCTTAAAAGTAATCCCACCAGTGGAACTGTCACAGATCTGGATGGTAAGTTTATTTTGATGGCTTCTCCTCAAAAGGATGTGCTGGTAGTCAGCTTTATTGGATATAATACACAAGAATTTCCACTGAAAGGGAAAACAAACGTTACCATCCAACTCTCACAAAACGTAAATGAACTGGATGCGGTGGAGATTGTGGCATTCGGAACACAAAAGAAGGAGAGTGTGATTGGGTCTATCACTACACTTTCGCCAAAGAGCCTGAGAGTACCAAGCAGTAATATGACAACAGCATTGGCAGGTCAGGTAGCCGGTATTATTTCTTATCAGACATCAGGAGAGCCGGGTGCGGACGATGCTAGCTTTTTTGTACGTGGTATCGCATCTTTCGGATTTAACACCAGTCCTTTGATTCTGATTGATAACATTGAATCTACAAGTACGGACTTAGGGCGTTTGAATCCCGATGATATCGAAAGTTTTTCAATCATGAAAGATGCCATGGCAACGGCCCTTTACGGTTCGAGAGGAGCTAATGGAGTCGTTCTGGTAAAGACAAAAGAGGGAGAGAGAGGAAAAACTAAGTTTGATGTAAGAATAGAGGGAAGTAATTCTCGTCCGACCAGTAATATTGAGTTGGCAGACCCTGTCACTTACATGAAATTGCATAATGAAGCCATCTTAACACGTGATCCTTCCGCCCCTGTCATGTATAGTGATGATAAAATAGACAGAACCGTTCCGGGATCTGGTTCTATCATTTATCCTACAAATGACTGGAGAAGGCAACTAATGAAGAACTCGACCTGGAATGGAAGAGCCAACATGAGCATCAGTGGCGGAGGAAATTCGGCTACGTATTACGTGTCTCTGCGATATACCAAAGACCAGGGTTTGCTCAACGTAGACGGCAAGAACAACTTCAACAACAATATCAATCTTCAGACTTATCAGATGAGGGCTAATGTCAACATCAATGTGACAAAAACGACCCAGGTAAGAGTAAACTTAAGTGGAATCTTTGACACTTATGAAGGTCCTATTTATTCGGGATCGGATATTTATAAGATGGTAATGAAGTCTAATCCTGTACTTTTTCCCGCTGTATATCCTACCGATGAACAACATAAATATATCAAACACATTCTTTTTGGAAACAGCGATGACGGAAGTTATCTTAACCCGTATGCTGAAATGGTAAAAGGATATAAGGAATATGAGAATACGACTCTTCTTGCTACATTAGGTGTTACGCAGGACTTGAACTTTATCACTAAAGGTTTGAAATTTGAAGGTTTCTTCAACGTTTCTCGTAAATCATATTACGGTCAGACCAGACAATATAAGCCATATTACTATGCTTTAAGTTCTTATGATTTCATGACAGAGAAATATTCTATCGAAAACATCAATCCTGACTCCGGAACGGAATACCTTGATTTTAGTCCCGGTGACAAGACTGTCAACAATGTAATGACAATCGAAACGAGAACCAGTTATAATCAGACTTTCGGTGATCATTCCGTAGGTGGTCTTATCGTTACTCAGTATATTGACAGTAAGAATCCAAACTACAAAACTTTGCAGGAGAGCTTGCCTTCAAGAAATATGGGTGTGTCGGGACGTTTTACTTATGCCTATAGTGACCGCTATTTCACGGAGTTCAATTTTGGATACAATGCTTCCGAACGCTTTGATAAGAAACACAGATGGGGATTCTTTCCGTCCGTCGGTGGTGGCTGGATGATTTCGAACGAACCATTCTTCCAACCGCTCAGTTCAAAAATTACGAAATTGAAACTAAGAGCCTCATACGGTTTGGTGGGAAATGATAAGATTGGCAGAGTCGATGAACGTTTCTTATATCTGTCTAATGTGAATATGAATGCAGGTGGAGCATCTTTCGGGTATGAAAACAAATATAGCAGACCGGGCGTAAATGTTTCACGTTATGCTAATCCTGCCATTGGATGGGAAAAATCCCGTAAAGCTAATTTCGCATTGGAAGCTTCTTTCTACGGATTTGACCTGATAGCTGAATATTTCACAGAACATCGTACTGACATATTACAGAAAAGAGCCAGTATTCCAAGCGTAATGGGATATCAGGCAGACGTATATGCTAACATTGGCGAGACCAAAGGACATGGTGTGGATCTTGATTTAAAGTATCAAAAGAACCTTAACAAAAACGCTTTTTTGATAGTACGCGGAAACTTAACCTATGCGCATAGTGAATATCTGAAATATGAAGATAACACGTATGATAAGGAATGGTGGAAATACAAAATAGGCTACTCGCCCAACCAGAAGTGGGGATACATTGCGGAAGGGCTATTTATAGACGATGCGGAAGTGGCCAACTCTCCTGTACAGTTTGGTGATTATAAAGCCGGAGATATCAAATACCGGGATATGAATGGAGATGGAGTAATTAATTCATTGGATCAAGTTCCTATTGGACATCCGACTAGTCCGGAAATCAACTATGGCTTTGGATCAACATTTAGCTATAAAGGTTTTGACATCAATTTCCAGTTCCACGGCTCGGCGCAGTCTTCTTTCTGGATTGATTATGATAAGATGTCTCCATTCTTTAAAGATTCGAAGATGTCTCAGAAAACTAATAATCAACTAGTGAAATTTATTGCAAATAGCTATTGGTCGGAAAGTAACCGCAATCGTTATGCAACATGGCCCAGATTGTCAACCACTTCTGTTGCCAACAATAAAGAACTGAGTACATGGTTCATGAGAGACGGTTCCTTCTTACGACTGAAATTGGTTGAACTGGGATATACAGTACCTCAAAAAATTGTGAGCAAATGGGGTATGTCCAATCTGAGGCTCTATATGTCTTCTACCAATCTTTTTGTTTTGAGTAAGTTCAAGGATTGGGATGTGGAATTGGCAGGTAATGGTCTTAATTATCCGTTACAACGTGTATTCAATATTGGTGTAAATGTAAGTTTCTAAAAAGAATGGTTATGAAAAAAATCAAAATATGTATATTGTCATGTTTGTCGGTGTTTATATTGACATCATGTGAACTGAATATCGTCCCGGATAACATACCGACCATTGAAGACCATGCTTTCGCCTTGAGAAAAGAAGCGGAAAAAGTCTTGTTTACTTGCTACAGGTATATGCCTAGTGACGGAAGTCTCAAAAATAATGTAGCTTTGCTTGGTGCCGGTGATTTTTGTATTTCCGATGTTTTCCGGAGCTATTTGGGAACCAGCGCCTGGTATATAGCCCAAGGATTGCAAAAGTCCGATTCACCATATTGTGCTCAATGGGGACATTTATATGAGGGAATTGCTTATTGTAATATTCTGATTGAGAATATACATACTACACCGGATATGGATGATAGCGAGAAAAACAGATGGATCGGTGAAGTGGAATTTTTGAAAGCTTATTATCATTTCTATCTGATCAGGATGTATGGACCGATTCCTATTATGGATCGATATGTTCCGGTAAGTAGTAGTACGGAGGAAATGCATCCTTATCGGGAGACATTGGACAGTTGTTTCAATTATGTGACAGAAACTTTGGACAAGGTGATTGCTAATCCGGATGTTCCGGCTAAAATAGAGAATGAAGCTGAAGAACTGGGACGAGTGACCGTAGGTATGGCTAAAGCATTGAAAGCGAAAGTTCTGGTAACCGCTGCAAGTCCATTGTTCAATGGAAATATGGATTATGAGGTAATTGCAGATAATAGAGGTGTGAAAATCTTTAATCCGGTTAAAACGGAAGAGGAGAAGAAGCAGAAATGGGTAAAGGCTGCCGAAGCGTGTAAAGAAGCCATTACTTATCTCGAAGATTTGGGATTCGGTTTATATTATTTTGATGATCCCACTGTGGTCATGACAGAGTCCGACAAGCTGATGATGAATTTGCGAGGTGCTGTCACTGAGAAGTGGAACAAAGAAGTGGTATGGGCAAACTCTCAGTCATGGGTCGGTTCGGGTTCTTATGACAACTATCAGATACAGGCAATGCCGCGTGACTTGGTTCCCGGCAGAAATGCTAAGAATGCTACGAACAGAACCAATCTGGGTGTTTCTCTTGGACTGACTAACTCATTTTATACTAAACATGGGGTTCCTATAGAAGAAGATAAGACATGGGATTATGCTAATAGATTTGAAGTGCAGGCTCCCACGCCGGTGGAAGCTGAGCCCGGATATGAGAATACTATTATGCTGAATTATAAAACGGGAACAGTCAAATTGAATCTGGAACGTGAACACAGATATTATGCCAGCTTAGGCTTTGACGGCGGTATTTGGTTCGGACAAGGAAAGACGGGACTTTCGGGCTTGTATTCGGTGAATGCGCGTAAAGGAGGAAATGTGTCTCCCATTCCGGCAGATCACTCTCAGAACCTGACTGGTATTTGGCCTAAGAAAGTGGTTAACTACAAGACGGTCATGTCCGATGCGGCTTCCGGATTTACATCGGTCACTTATCCGTTCCCTGTTATCCGTATGGCTGATTTGTATTTGATGTATGCCGAAGCTTTAAATGAAAAAGGAGAGGATTATGCTACGGTATTGCCATGGATCGATATGGTGAGAGAACGTTCGGGACTTCAAGGCGTAAAAGAAAGTTGGGACCAATATGTAGGAAACAGCAAGTATGCTACTCAGACTGGTCTACGACAAATCATCATGCAGGAGCGTCGTATTGAGTTAGCATTTGAAGGACATTATTTTTGGGATGTCCGTCGGTGGAAAACTGCGACAACAGAATTGACACAGCCATTGACCGGTTGGAAAGTCCGTTATGGAGAAACTGATGTAGATTATTATAGTGAGAACTTAGTGCTTGTCCGGGATTTCACTCCCAAAATGTATTTCTGGCCTATTGATATCGGTGAGTTGAGAAAAGATCCTAACTTAGTTCAAAATTATGGTTGGTAAGTAATTAAAGTGACATTTGATTTATGAAAAAGATAATATACAGTAGCCTTTTAGTACTAGCCATCACATTGCTGCCTAGTGCTTGCGATAACGATAGTGATATGAATTCTCCCCATGGAAGTACGACTCCGCCTGAACAGGTAGTATTGAATGGTGTCAAA
>ERZ773168.1857-NODE-1857-length-17010-cov-7.122029_pt1 | contig 17010 bp, 14 predicted proteins | sample MGYA00511261_ERZ773168 | MGnify/ENA primary metagenome ERZ773168 (study PRJEB29015, sample SAMEA2737855) | human gut metagenome | biome: human gut; feature: human-associated habitat; material: faeces | place: China | collected 2012 ... | reverse complement strand
TACACTAAAATAGACAAAGTATAGGCATGATAGATAGCTGTTTTTTGCAATAAAACTATGATAGATACCTTTTTTAAAAGTTATCCATCATAGTTATTCTTTTGATAATGAAATGATTATTAAAATGAATGATACTTATGATCGATATTTTTTCACTATGTAGTATTTAATTCAAATCCGTACGGTTTAGTTATGAATAATGCAATAACCTTCAAAAGAGTTGGACGGGAATTTTACCTTAGAAACGGTAAAGTTCCCGTTTTTTTGTGTTCCATATAAAGGTTAAGAGGCAGGATATGAAAAGACAGGAATATTGAACATAAATAAACAGGAGTTGTTTTAGTATATTATTCGCTATTTATCAACGCAAAACCTCTAAACATCAACGTGGTATATGAAAAAGGAATTTGGATTCGTCCTGGCGGCTGCAATCTTGCTGGCTGGCTGCGGACAGAAAAAAGAAACGACAACGACAACTGCACGTCCCGTAAAGACTACGATTGTCGAGTCAAGATCGATTATCAGAAAAGATTTCTCGGGAATCGTGGAAGCGGTGGAATATGTGAAGCTGGCTTTCCGGGTCAACGGACAAATCATTCAGCTTCCTGTCATCGAAGGACAGAAAGTGAAAAAAGGACAACTCATCGCGGCTATCGACCCCAGAGACATCGCGTTGCAATATGCCGCTACGAAATCGGCATACGAAACGGCTTCGGCACAAGTGGAACGTAACAAACGGCTCCTCTCCCGGCAAGCGATCTCCGTGCAGGAATATGAAATCAGCCTCGCCAACTTCCAGAAGGCGAAATCTGAATACGAACTGTCTGCCAACAATATGCGCGACACCAAGCTGACAGCTCCTTTCGACGGTTCAATCGAAAAACGACTGGTGGAAAACTATCAGCGTGTCAACTCCGGTGAGGGGATCGTGCAGCTTGTCAATACACACAATCTGCGTATCAAATTCACCATTCCGGATGCGTATCTTTATTTGTTACGCACCAAAGACCCGCGTTTCCTTGTAGAGTTCGACACATTTAAAGGACACGTGTTTCAAGCGAAACTGGAAGAATATCTTGATATTTCTACGGATGGCACAGGAATTCCGGTCAGCATCACGATTGACGATCCGTCATTCGACCGCGATCTGTATGCAGTGAAACCCGGTTTCACGTGCAGCATCCGTTTCACGGCAGATGTAGGCCCGTTGGTGCAGGATAGCTGGACGATTGTACCGCTTAGTGCCGTATTCAGCGAAAGCGAAGGGAATAAAATGTATGTCTGGGTGGTAGAAGACAATAAAGTCCACAAACGGGAAGTGACCGTCAACGCCCCGACCGGAGAAGCACAAGCGCTCATCTCGGAAGGTTTGAAACCCGGTGAAAAAATCGTCATAGCAGGCGTATACCAACTAGTAGAAGGAGAATCTATCACAACTGTTGACAGGTGATAGTTGATAAATGATTAAGTATCATTTATCCGCTGTCATTCATCAATTATCAACGATCATTTATTATGAGTTTAGCCAAATATTCATTAGATAATACGAAAATCATCTATTTTTTTCTTGCTGTATTGCTGATTGGGGGAATCACTTCCTTCGGCAAGCTAGGTAAGAAAGAGGATGCTCCTTTCGTCATAAAGTCGGCGGTTATTATGACCCGCTATCCGGGTGCCGAACCGGCAGAAGTGGAGCGGTTGGTTACCGAGCCTATCTCTCGTGAAATTCAAAGTATGAGCGGTGTGTACAAGATAAAATCGGAATCGATGTACGGGCTCTCAAAAATCACATTCGAGTTGCAACCTTCCTTGTCGGCAAGCTCCATTCCGCAGAAGTGGGATGAGTTGCGACGGAAGGTACTTAATATACAGCCACAGTTGCCGAGCGGTGCTTCCGCACCGACGGTTTCCGATGATTTCGGCGACGTGTTCGGTATCTATTACGGTCTGACGGCGGACGACGGTTACACATACGAAGAGATGCGCAACTGGGCGGAACGGATCAAGACGCAGGTAGTGACGGCGGACGGGGTGATGAAAGTCGCCCTGTTCGGGACGCAGACGGAGGTGGTCAATATTTTTATTTCCACCAATAAGCTCGTAGGTATGGGCATCGACCCGAAACAGCTTGCCAGTCTGTTGCAATCGCAGAACCAGATTATCAATACCGGAGAAATCCGTGCCGGCGAGCAACAGCTCCGGGTGACCGCCAACGGTATGTATACCACCGTAGACGATATCCGTAACCAGGTGATTACCACCAAAGCCGGACAGGTGAAACTGGGCGATATCGCCGTCATCGAAAAAGGGTATATGGACCCTCCATCCAATATCATGCACGTGAACGGCAAACGTGCCATCGGCATCGGCGTCTCCACCGACCCGCAACGGGACGTGGTGCAGACGGGCAAGAACGTGAAAGCCAAACTGGACGAATTGTTGCCACTGATGCCTGTGGGACTGGAACTGCAAAGCCTGTATCTGGAGAACGAAATTGCCAACGAAGCCAACAACGGATTTATCATCAATCTGATCGAATCGATTCTGATTGTTATTGTGATTATCATGTTGGTGATGGGTTTGCGCGCAGGTGTGCTGATCGGCTCGTCACTGATTTTCTCTATTGGCGGCACATTGCTTATCATGTCTTTCTTCGGTGTCGGGCTGAACCGTACTTCATTGGCGGGATTTATCATCGCCATGGGGATGCTGGTGGATAACGCCATCGTGGTAACGGACAACGCACAGATTGCCATCGCCCGCGGAGTAGACCGGCGGAAAGCGCTGATAGACGGCGCAACCGGTCCGCAATGGGGATTGCTTGGGGCTACGTTCATCGCTATCTGTTCGTTCCTCCCGCTCTACCTTGCTCCTTCTGCCGTGGCGGAAATCGTGAAACCGCTTTTTGTGGTGCTTGCCATCTCGCTGGGATTGAGCTGGGTGCTCGCGCTGACACAGACCACCGTTTTCGGTAATTTCATCCTGAAAGCGAAAGCAAAGGACGGCACGAAAGATCCGTATGACAAACCGTTCTATCACAAATTCGCCTCCATCCTCCGCACGCTGATTCGCAAGAAAACATTGACACTGGGTTCGATGGTAGTGCTCTTTGTTGCTTCGCTGGTTATCATGGGAATGATGCCGCAAAACTTCTTCCCTTCTCTCGATAAGCCTTATTTCCGGGCGGACGTGTTCTATCCCGACGGGTATAGCATCAATGATGTAGTGAAAGAGATGAAATCCGTGGAAGAGCATCTGGCAAAGCAGCCGGAAGTGAAGAAAGTGTCGATCACCTTCGGCAGCACGCCGTTAAGGTATTATCTGGCTTCTACTTCGGTGGGCCCGAAACCGAATTTTGCCAATGTATTGGTTGAATTGACGGACAGTAAATATACGAAAGAGTATGAAGAAGATTTCGATGCGTACATGAAGGCGAATTATCCGAATGCGATTACCCGCACCAGTCTGTTCAAACTGTCGCCTGCGGTGGATGCCGCTATCGAAATCGGGTTTATCGGTCCGAATGTGGACACGCTTGTGGCGCTCACCAACCAGGCTTTGGAGATTATGCACCGGAATCCGGATTTAATCAATGTACGCAATTCGTGGGGAAATAAAGTTCCTGTATGGAAGCCTGTATATAGTCCCGAACGGGCGCAACCGTTAGGGGTATCGCGTCAGGGAATGGCACAAAGTATACAGATCGGAACCACAGGTATGACGCTTGGAGAGTACCGGCAGGGCGATCAGGTGCTTCCTATCTTATTGAAGGATAACACGGTGGATTCGTTCCGCATCAATGACCTGCGCACGTTGCCCGTGTTCGGCACGGGGAATGAAACGACCAGTCTGGAACAGGTGGTATCGGAATTTGATTTCCAATATCGTTTCTCGAATGTGAAGGATTACAACCGGCAAATGGTGATGATGGCGCAATGCGATCCGCGTCGCGGAGTGAATGCGATTGCTGCTTTCAATGAGGTTTGGCCGCTGGTGCAGAAAGAGATTAAAGTGCCGGAGGGGTATACGATGAAGTATTTCGGGGAACAGGAAAGTCAGGTGGAGTCTAACGAGGCGTTAGCCAAGAATTTACCGTTGACGTTCTTCCTGATGTTCGTCACGCTGTTGTTCCTGTTCAGGACGTATCGTAAGCCGACAGTGATCTTGTTGATGTTACCGCTTATTTTTATCGGTATCGTTTTGGGATTGGTGTTGCTAGGCAAGTCGTTCGACTTCTTCTCCATCCTTGGTTTGCTCGGACTGATTGGGATGAATATCAAAAATGCGATTGTACTGGTGGAACAGATTGATCTGGAGGCAAAAACGGGCAAAAAGCCGTTGGATGCTGTTGTCAGTGCTACAACGAGTCGTATTGTCCCCGTAGCAATGGCGTCCGGCACTACCATTCTGGGTATGTTGCCATTGTTGTTCGACGCGATGTTCGGCGGTATGGCGGCTACGATTATGGGAGGTTTGTTGGTGGCTTCGGCACTGACATTGTTTGTTCTTCCGGTAGCTTATTGTGCCATTCAGAGAATCAAAGGCTAATTGCCTTCTCTTATATGAAACTTGAATTTATTGTATAGATTGAATAAAATGAAAACTCAACTTATAACTCTGTCTCTGCTGCTCCTCGGCCTCACGGCCGGGGCACAGCAGCCCTATCTTAGCCGGGAAGCTTACCGGGATAAAGTGGAAGCTTACAGTCAAATTCTGAAGCAACAGAAACTAAAGACAATGGCAAGTACGGAAGCACGGAAGATTGCTCACACAGGATTCTTGCCCAAAATTGATATCAATGCGGACGGGACCCTCAACATGAGCGACCTTAATGCTTGGAACGAACCGGTAGGCGAATACCGCAACCATACCTATCAAGGTGTATTTATCGTCTCGCAACCGTTGTACACGGGCGGAGCACTCAACGCCCAACACAAGATTGCCAAAGCGGATGAAAGGCTGAATCAACTAAATGAGGAGCTTACCATCGACCAGATTCATTATCAGAGTGATGCAGTTTATTGGAATGCTTCCGCTTCACAGGCCATGTTGCAGGCGGCGGACAAGTATCAAAGTATTGTGAAGCAACAGTATGACATCATTCAGGATCGTTTTAACGACGGTATGATTAGTCGCACGGACTTATTAATGATTTCCACCCGGTTGAAAGAAGCGGAATTGCAATATATCAAGGCGCGTCAGAATTATACCCTGGCGCTGCAAAAGCTGAATATCCTGATGGGAGAAGAGCCGAACAATCCCGTAGACAGTCTGTACACGATTGACACGGCTTCCGCTCCGGTGCAGATCCTTTCTCTGGAGAATGTACTGCAACGTCGCGCGGATTACGAAAGTACGGAGGTGAATATCATGAAAAGTCAGGCGCAACGCAAAGCGGCTCTTAGCCAGTTCAACCCGCAATTGAATATGTATTTCAGCGGTGGATGGGCTACAGCTACACCTAACCTCGGTTATGATGTTTCTTTCAATCCCATCGTCGGCATTAACCTGAATATACCGATCTTCCGTTGGGGAGCCCGGTTCAAAACAAACCGTCAGCAGAAAGCGTATATCGGCATACAGAAACTGCAACAAAGTTATGTGACGGATAATATCAACGAGGAACTTTCTGCCGCCCTGACCAAACTGACGGAAACGGAATATCAAGTGAAAACCGCCAAAGAAACTATGAGTCTGGCTAATGAAAATCTTGATTTGGTTTCTTTCTCGTATAATGAGGGAAAGGCAAATATGGTGGATGTACTCTCCGCACAATTGTCATGGACGCAGGCGCACACCAATCTGATTAATGCGTATCTGTCGGAAAAGATGGCGGTAGCGGAATACAGAAAGGTTATCAGTGAATAAATTTAGAAACAAAAGAAACTTGTTCACAAAGTCTTAGTCTTATAAAAGAAATCGTCCTGTTATCACGTAACCGTGAAACAGGACGATTTCTTTTTATATCATAAGGATTACAAAATACCGTTTTGACAAATGCTTCATTTCCCTTAAAAATTCGAGGGTAACGCTTATTCTATATTTCATTAAGGGCATCATCTAATGACTTAAACTCCAACTTACCCTCCAGATTCAGTTTCAGTTCCTTACACGCCTGATCTAAGCTTGCCAGAATCTCCGCCTTTGTCTGGTAGGGAGCTGCTTCCTCTGCGACAACATTCGTTTGCTCTTCTTCACAACTCAACATCGATTTCACTCTCCGCAGAATAGCGACATCATCCACATCCAGAATCCGCCGAATCAGTTCGTTCTTTTCGGCTTCCAATGACATTGCACTCATACGCTTGCTATTTTTACTGTTATACATTCACACAAAGATAACGCTATCAAACGAATCTTCCAAGTGTGAATGTATAAAAAGTCTTTTTCAGGCAGGAATTACCTTACGCAAGGAAGGAGATCAACACACCCGCAGCTACGGCAGAACCGATTACTCCGGAGATGTTGCTTGCCATGCAATACTGCAATACGTGATTCTTCGGATCGTATTTCAAAGCAATCTCATTGGCTACACGGCTCGCCATCGGAACGGCACTCAAACCAGTGGCGCCGATAAGCGGATTGATTTTCTTCTTTGAGAAGAGATTTACCAGTTTCACAAAGAAAATACCACCGGTTATAGAAAGTGCAAATGCAAGGAATCCACCGATCACAATACCGATTGTTGTCCAATTAAGGAATGCTTCGGCTGTCATCGTTGCTCCTACAGACAGTCCGAGGAAGATGGTGGCAGCATTCATGATGCTATTGGAAGCGGCATCGAACAAGCGGAATGTGTTGGTTCCGATTTCTTTCACCAGATTACCAAACATCAACATACCCACCAAAGGCACTGCACTTGGCACGAAGAGGGCAACAATAGTAGTTACCACGATCGGGAAGATAATCTTCAATACACGCAGGTTCTTGATTTCAGTCTTCGAAGGGTACTTCTTTTCCTGTTCTTTCATGTTGATGCTCAACTCTTTCTTAGAACAAAGCAGCTTCACCACCAGCGGAATAATCACCGGAACGAGCGCCATGTACGAATAAGCGGCAATGGCAATCGGGCCCAGCAAATGCGGCGCCAGTTTGATGGTAGTAAAGATGGCTGTCGGACCATCCGCGCCACCGATAATGCCCAGAGAAGCGGCTTCCTGTGGAGTGAATCCCATCAGGATGGCTACCAGCAACACGGTAAAGATACCCAACTGTGCAGCTGCACCGAATATAGAAAGATGCAGGTTACGCAACATCGGCCCGAAGTCCGTCAACGCACCGACACCCATAAAGATGATCGGAGGCAGGAAACCTGTTTTAATCAACATATAGTAGATGAAGTTCATGATTCCCAGTTCGTGGGCAATGTCATGCAAAGGCATTTCCCAGATGTTCTTCAACACTCCGTTTACCATCACCATACCATTTTCGTCGGCCTGAATCACGCCCATATCTCCTCCGGGGAAGTTGGCTAGCAACACACCGAAAGCGATGGGGACAAGCAGCAACGGCTCGTACTGTTTCTTAATACCCAAATAGAGCAGAACGAACGCGATGGCATACATTATCAGGAACTGCGGTTCGGCAATGATATTGCTGAACGCAGTCATGTCATATAAGTTCTCAAATATTTCGTTCATTATCCTATCTTCATTAATACGTCATCTTCTGAAACAGCATCTCCCGGGTTGACACAGATAGCAGTCACTGTACCGCCAAACTCTGCACGGATGGCATTGTAGGTCTTCATCGCTTCTACATAGCAGATTACATCACCTTCTTTCACAGTGTCACCTACTTGCAAAGGAGTTTCCTGCGCACCTTTCACTAAGAAGAACTTGCCTTCCAACGGAGAAAGTACTTCTTTACCCTCTCCTGCCGGAGCAGCGGCAGCACCCGCAGGAGCAGCAGGTAGTTCGGTATCACCGTATGCTACCGTCACACGATAAGCCTGTCCGTCCACTTGTACGGTCAGTGTCTTCGGTTTGGCATCTTCTTCCGGAGATTTATCTTTTTCGGCACGACGTTTGGCTACGTCTTCCAGGAAGTCTTCTTTTGCTTTGCCACTCTTGTAAGCCTCATATTGAGCCGGGTGCATAGCATATTCGAAGAGTTCTTCGTCGTCCTGTCCCACTTCCCATTTGTTCTCTTTCATCAGTTTGCGATATTTGTCGAGGGCATCAGGATAGTTATTCTGCGGATCACCTTCAAAGAACTTACGGCCTTCACGTTCTGCCTTTTCAATGATTTCGGGAGCAAGTTTGCCCGGCAGACGTCCGGCTTTACCCAGAATCATATCCCAGATATCATCGGCAATCATTCCCCAACGTTCTTTTCCTTTTTCCATAGCCATCACATTCATCATGGCGAGGTTCTTCACGTATTGGCTGAACGGAGTCACCAATGGAGGATAACCGACACGAGGCCATACGTAAGCTACTTCATCAAAGAGCTTGATGAGCAACTGGTCTTGCGTCATAAACGGCAGATTGTGTTTTGCCTTATATTTATTGATTGATTCCAGATTGGATTCGAGGTCGGCCATCAAACTACCCATCATACCGCCGGGAAGTCCGGGAGCAATCAGCAAGGAGTTCATCAGGCGGTTTTTCGGGCTGATATACAAGCCGAGGAAGTCGTCCATAAATTCCTGAATCATGCCGCGCACTTTCATGTAGGCTTCCATATTGATTTCGGGCACTTGATATCCGGCGTCTTTCAGCATTGCCTGCACACTAAGCAAGTCAGCGTGACCTGTTCCCCATGATAGTGGTTCCATGCCTACGTCGATGTAGTCGCAACCGGCTTCGCATACTTCGAGGATGCTTGCCATATTGAATCCGGGACCTGCATGACTGTGATACTGAACGGGGATTTCGGGATGTGCCGCCTTGATATTTGCTACGATCTTACCTAACGATACGGGACGACCGATACCTGCCATGTCTTTGATACAGATTTCGTCTGCTCCCAGTTTGATGAGTTCCAGCGCCATATTGGTGTAGTACTCTACGGTATGGATAGGCGAATGAGTGATACAAAGCGAGCATTGCGAAATCATGCCTGCTTCCTTTGCGTATGTGATGGAAGGAGCAATGTTACGCACGTCGTTCAATCCGCAGAACGTACGGGTAATGTCTGTTCCTTGTGCTTTCTTTACTTTGTAGAATAATTTGCGGACGTCTGCCGGAACGGGGCTCATACGGAGTCCGTTCAGTGCGCGGTCGAGCATGTGGGTTTGAATACCGGCTTCGTGGAACGGTTTTGTCCATTCGCGTACCGCTTTATTCGGGTTTTCACCAAACAATAAATTTACCTGTTCAAAACCTCCGCCGTTTGTTTCTACGCGGGCAAAACAGCCCATTTCAATGATGGCAGGAGCTACCTTTACGAGTTGGTCTACACGAGGTACGTATTTTCCGGCAGATTGCCACATATCTCGGAAAACCAAACTAAACTTTACTTCTCTTTTCATGTCTTTCAGTGATATTCTTTATAGATTTATAATTTTTCTACTTTAGTGATTTTTCCTTTACCTTGTGTCACCACATTTACAGCAGCTGTAATGGCGGCTAAGATGTTTCCCGGAACAGGGGCAGGACCTTGCGATGCTTCCCGCTTCACAGGAACCACTTCTTCAGGAGCATACTTGTTGACTAATGTAATCAGCAACTTACCTAAATAAATCACAATCAGCAGAATAACAAATACGGTAGCCATTCCGACCACCATCAGCAGGATCGCTGTTTCGATATTTTCCATATAATAAACTATTAGTATTTTAAGTTGTTCGTCTAAAAAGCGTCCGAAAATACCAAATTTTTATTATAAAATAAATTAAGAAAGGAATATAATGTATAAAAACGTCATTTCTCTGATTGGAAAACTGGGGAAGTTTAATGATTTATGATTTATAATTTATGATTTATGATTTAGCGTGCCATCCACATCTAAACTAAATTCCCATTTATCTTATTTATTATCTGCTTCTATTGCACAACCCAAATAGTAAATGGTAAATAGTCCAATAGTAAATCGTCCTATCTATTGTTCCTACAAAAAAATGTGAGAGAAAGCCCCTCAACTTTCTCTCACACTCTGATAAAACAATTATTAAATAAAAATACTCAATGATAGACCGGTTCAGCCCTTTTCTGGTTTCATACTCTCTTAACCTACTATTAAACTACCAGATAAAACCGGCCTTGTTAAACCTCTCATGCGCCATCACGGCTTTCATTCTTTTAATTAGCGTAGCAGTCTAGTTGAAAAACCCTTTTTTAAGCCAACTAAGTCTGTTTAATCGGAAAAAACAAGCCTCTAAAGCTCATATCACGTCCGATGAGGGAATCTTTCCGGCTTACGTTTGTGGCAGGAATAATTCATCTGCCGCTGTCTATTGTTTGCTTTGAGCCCTAGTTTGCATTTCTTTTAAAACATTGTTTGTTTTGGGTTAAATTTAAATTTTATAAAAAGCATCTATTGTTTGTTTTGAGTTTAGCTTGTAATTCTCTATAAAACATCTATTGTTTGTTCTGAATCCCGGCCTTATTTCTGCCGGATAATTTCTAATTTCTTCTACTACAACATTTAATCTTCTAATCAATTCTACCGTTTTCTTCAAATATCATTAAATAGCTCATCTATTAGAAAGAGAAGCATCTGTTGTTTTTTTACCAAGAAAAAATGAAGAAAATTTGAAGAAAAACAAAAAAGCCTCTTCTGGATAGTCAGAAGAGGCTTTTTTTATTTTAAAATAATTTCTTTCCCTCGAATTTGATAACTGATTCCACACGATCCAAAGACTTTTTCCAGTGTGGCGTTCAGGTCTTTCGTTAAGACCGTCCCGTTGTAGGTCAGCCCCTCGCATTTCTCATGCCCGACGACTGTCACCTCAAATATATGCTCAATATCTGCCACTACATTTATCAGCGGGTCATCTTCATATCCCAACACTTCGGGGAACTCTGATTCTTCCGCCTTTTTTTCTACTGGCACAATCTTGGTTTCATCGCAACGCACACTTTCGCCGGCAAGCAATGTATGATTACCTACGGCAGTCTCAACTTTCACGCTTCCTTCCTCACAGTTTACGAACATCTTCTTTCCCTGCTGATCGACCAGAAATTTAGTACCGAGTACCGTCACGTCGCCGGCTTCAGTGCTGACGGTGAATGTCTTGCCTTTGGTTACATTAAAAGAGGCTTTGCCCAACAATTGCAACTTACGCTCCCAAAGCCATGTGATATGATTGTAAGTCAGACGTGAGTTTTCCATCACCTGCACACTACTGCCATCGGGCAATTCATAATTCATTGCAGTGTTATCCGTCACCACCTTTTCCTCTGCCAGGAAGTAACTGCCTACTCCCAAAAGAAGAACGACCGCAGCTGCCACTCCCCAAGAGAAGGAGAAGCTTTTTCCTACACTTTGTTTTCTTTTCCGGCTTAAGGTAATCTTATGGCTTTCTTCGCGCTGCAACTTTAATTTATCGCCTATTTCTTTCTTACGGGAAAATATTTCGCCCACTAGAGGAAGCTTACCTTCCTCCAGGTATTGTTCTAAAGATTCTGTCCACTTTTCCATATCTCACCTCAATTAAAAATCCACAAATTAGCTGCCACCAGTAGCAAGAAAGATTTGCTCATACGCTCCCGTAGACTGGATATAGCCATATGAGTCGTATTATAAACTGTACGCGAAGTGAGCCCCATCACCTGGGCTATTTCTTCCGGACTCATCTTCTTATAGTACTTAAGATACAATACCTCCCGCTGTTGCTTTGTCAAATTGTTCAGCTCTTTCTGCAAAATTTCCAGCTGTTCTTTTTCCAACTCTGAATGGATAATAGCAGTTTCAATATCGATCTCCAGATCAAACTGATATTCGTTTGTGCCTACTTCATCCAGTGATTTGAATGATCCACTATTCTCTTTTTTCAGCTCGTTCACTATCATGTGTCTCAACGAAACACACAAGTAAGCGGGTATGGATTGAGGCGCCGCGCAAGTTTCTCTTTTCTCAAAGATGTAAACAAACAACGACTGTATCGCCTCGGTCACCAGCGTATCATCACCGGCTATCTTCATGCCATATCCATACAGTAAATCTGCATATTGCTCATAAAGCTGCCGGAATGCCTCTTCATCCCCTTGCTGAATCTTATCCCAAGATAGTGTCTTCATTTCTCTTCACTCATTTATATGAGATATGTTTTTCCTTTTTTTACCTGATTTTTTAGTTAAAATCGTACGAATATGTTCTAAAACTCACTTGTAAAGTGGAATTTTATGTGTTTAAAGTCTATTTGAGCCATCTGAAGTACATAACTGGAGTCCGCCAAAAACACATCGCGCCCTTCTCTATCCTTTGCCATATACTGGTATTTACGTTTCTTGAAGGCTTCCAGTTCTGCGGGATCATCGCTTTCTACCCAACAGGCTTTATAAAGACTTACCGGTTCCCAGCGACAGGACGCATTGTATTCATTCAACAAACGGTACTGAATGACCTCAAACTGCAACTGTCCCACCGTACCGATAATCTTACGGCCATTGAACTGATTGACAAACAACTGTGCCACACCTTCGTCCATCAACTGGTCGATACCCTTTGCCAGCTGTTTCTGCTTCATCGGATCGGCATTTTCAATATACTTGAACATCTCCGGCGAGAAGCTCGGCAATCCGCGGAAATGAAGCATTTCACCTTCTGTCAGCGTATCGCCAATCTTAAAGGTACCATTATCCGGCAGACCGATAATATCTCCTGCGTATGCTTCGTCAATCGTCGTTTTACGCTGTGCCATAAACTGGGTAGGCGATGAAAAACGCACTGTTTTTCCATGACGGACGTGTGTATATGGAGCGTTGCGGACAAACTTACCGGAGCAAATCTTACAGAATGCCACACAAGAACGATGGTTAGGATCGATATTGGCAGTTATCTTAAAGATGAAGCCGGTGAATTTCGGTTCGTCAGGTTTCACTTCACGCTCTTCTGCCTGTACAGGACGAGGGCTGGGAGCTATCTCGACGAAACAGTTCAGCAACTCTTGCACACCGAAGTTGTTTAATGCTGATCCGAAGAATACAGGCGCACAGTCTCCTGCGAGATAGGATTCCGAATCAAATTCCGGATAAACACCTTCGATCAGTTCCAAATCGCCACGCAGTTTGTCTGCCAACGACTTACCAATCTGCTGATCCAGTTCTTCCGTATGAATATCGACTGCCACTTTCTCTGTTACCATCTGTTTGGATGGCTGATACAAGTCCAGTTTCTGTTCGTAGATATTGTATACTCCTTTGAAACGTGCTCCCTGCTCTATCGGCCAAGACAAGGGACGAACCTGAATCATCAGTTCTTCTTCGAGCTCATCGAGCAAATCGAACGGGTCTTTTCCTTCACGGTCCATTTTGTTGACGAAGATAATTACCGGAGTCTTTCTCATACGGCACACCTCCATCAGTTTACGCGTCTGTGTTTCCACACCCTTCGCACCGTCTACAACGATGATAACACTGTCTACAGCTGTCAGTGTGCGGTATGTATCTTCAGCAAAGTCCTGGTGACCGGGAGTATCGAGAATGTTAATCTTATAGTCCCGATAGTCGAATTCCATCACGGAAGTCGTTACCGAAATACCACGTTGTTTCTCGATTTCCATCCAGTCGGACGTAGCCGTCTTTTTAATCTTATTACTCTTTACTGCGCCAGCTACCTGTATCTGACCTCCGAAAAGCAATAGCTTTTCCGTCAAAGATGTCTTACCAGCATCCGGATGCGCAATAATGGCGAACGTCCGCCGTCTCAAAATTTCTGTATTATCTGCCATATATTAATATGAATGAAGAATGAAGAATGATGAATGATGAATGATGAATGATGAAAGAAGAATTGTTACGCTATCTATAAAGCCGCATCGAAATTCTTCATTCTTCATTTTTCATTCCTAATTTTATCAAGCATTGTTTGAGGCTCTCCTCCCAATGAGGAATCTCTATATCGAACGTTGTTTTTATTTTTGTTTTATCAAGCACGGAATATGCCGGGCGGTTTGCTTTCGCGGGATATTCGGCTGTATGCAAAGGTTTCACTTTGCAGGTGGTTATTCCTGCCAGACGATGAATAGCTACCGTGAAATCATACCAGGAACAAACTCCCTCATTGCTGAAATGGTAGATACCGCGAACAATACCTTTATTAATAATAGCATAGATGGCCCGTGCCAGGTCATTGGCATACGTCGGAGTCCCGATCTGGTCGAAAACAACTCCCAGGCTGTCACGCTCTTTTCCAAGACGAAGCATCGTCTTTACGAAATTATTGCCAAAAATAGAATAGAGCCATGCGGTACGGATAACGACTGCTTGCTCGCAGTGATTCATTACCTCCTTTTCTCCTTCCAGTTTAGTGGTGCCGTATACAGAATCCGGGCAAGGATTGCAGTCTTCCGTGTATGGAGTATGCGCAGTACCGTCAAATACATAGTCAGTAGATACTTGTATCATGGCAGCACCATTGGCTTGGGCCGCACTTGCCAGTTGTTTCGGTGCTTCACAATTCAATTTGTATGCTAATTCTTTATTATCTTCAGCTTTATCTACAGCTGTATAAGCAGCACAATTAACAACAAGCTCAATCTGCTTCTCTGCCATATAAGTCCACACAGCTTGCTTGTCACAGATATCGAGTTCCTGCACATCTGTGAAATAATACGTATGTTGCGGGTTCTCTTTCGCAAGCACCTGCATCTCATTGCCAAGCTGACCGTTGGCACCCGTTACTAAAATTCTCATTTATTCATCCAGTTTTAATTCACCTTTACGGTCTTTATCATAATAATTTGCCAACATAGAAAGGAAACTAGTGATAGCCTCCACTGCCTTGGCAGTTCCTTCGCTGATAGACTTCTTTTGAAGACGAAGCAGGAGTACTCCATACAACGCTTCAAAACAGGTTTCCAGTTCGGGTTCATCTTTCTTGCCGTTTTTATTCCGTAATTCTACGATAAACGGTAATGCCTTGAAATAAGCAGCACTGTAAAAAGGAAATTTAGGAGAAGAGGACAATGCGTTGTGCAACTCTGTCAGATTGATAATCACGTTCTTATTAATCTGCAGATGACCCTTTTCCCGTACTCCTTCCTCGCCCATCATCGTAATCAGGTTGGTATACCATTCTCGCATGGCAGGCCGCTGTTCTTCCGGATAGCGGGCAATTACATTTGCCTCCATCTCTTCCGGTTCACAATGATTGGCACGGATCAAGTCTTCCTCTTGCCACATATATATAAGGTATTCGGCAATATTCTTCTCTTTCAGTTGTTGTGCTATCTGATTCATTATGTTATCTCTTAATAAAGTGACTCTCCCAACAAAGTATAAATTAATCCGGCAACAGATACCAGCATTACGATACTTCCTACAACACGATTCAGTATCCAGATACCACGTAAATTGAATTTAGTGCGCACCTTATTCACAAAATAAGTGATACCCAACCACCAGGTCAATGCTCCTATAGCAATTGCAAGATATCCCGTGATCTCTTCAAAGACCAGCACCCCCGGCTGCACAAAGGCAAAACGGGCGAAAAGTCCGATAAACAGAAAGATTATCAAGGGATTGGAGAGAGTGACGAAAAATGCGGTAATAAAGTTATGGAAATAAGAACCTTTGCTGGTGGATACCGGGCGAATGGACTGCACCGGATTACTGCGGAATGTATAGATACCGAATATCAGCAGCAGGATACTCCCGAACAGTTGCAGATAGAAGATATTCTTGTTGACATAATCGAATACGAAACTCATTCCGTAGCCTGTCAGCAAAGCATAGGCAATATCACTCAGCGAGGCGCCTATACCGGTCACAAAACCATACCAACGCCCTTTGTTCAAAGTACGCTGAATGCACAATACTCCTACGGGGCCCAACGGTGCAGATACGATAACACCTATTATGAACCCTTTCCATAATATGTCAAGTATGGTCTCTATCTGAATCATGCCTGCAAATATCGGACTTTTTTATGAGACAACCGAATAGAGTTAACGTTTTTTCGTCAGAAAAGGACTTTGGAAAGCCATGTTATCTCTGCAACAACCGAAAAATAATAAAAAAACAGACCGGCACACCCCCATGACAACGCATTATACGCATAGGATAAAACTTGTATATTATAACTCCCCATATACGGCATACAACCACATAAATTGTTAAAAAGAAAATAAACATCGGTTTAAGATGCCGCTTAAATTCATACTGACCAATAAACTTAAGTAAGATAATTTTTCTCAAGTTAATAAAATTAACTAACCCTGAACCTACAGTGGCAAATGCAGTAATTGCCGCAAAAACTAAATAATCACTTTTTTCTTTAACCAGTAAAAATGTCGCAGCTAATGCAATTAAACGAAAAACAATCGTACGAACTGTAATATAGCGATATTGCTCTAACCCCTTATATAGCCACTCTACTCCAATAATACTGAATAAAATCATACTGGAAGTAATAATAAATAATTTAGGATCAGAACTTAATTGTGGCACGACATCTAAAGCAATAAAAAACAGCATATAAACAAAGCACATTACAGCAAAATTAATTGCTAAAACCTCATGTGTCACTTTTGATAACTGTAATTTATCATCTCTAACTTGCGCAGTTGCTCGCACGCCATAACTGTTTACACCAAAAGTCGCTAGCATCGAAAAATAGGTAATGACAGAAACAGCAAAAGCAACCTTCCCTGTTCCCTCTGGTAATAAAACTCTAGAAACATAAGGGAAAGTAATTAATGGAAATAGAAAATTCGATACGGTCAATATCAAATTCATTATAAAATTAAATTTTATCGAATTTATTTTCATCTTAACTCTTGATTTTTCAAATAAGTATTCGTTTCTATACCTTGTTTGTTTTGGATTTCTTTATGATACCTATTATTTCAAAACAGTTGGTATAGTAATTCTAACGTTGCCACTATTATGTTATCTGTTAACT
>ERZ773168.1853-NODE-1853-length-17037-cov-121.245260_pt1 | contig 17037 bp, 20 predicted proteins | sample MGYA00511261_ERZ773168 | MGnify/ENA primary metagenome ERZ773168 (study PRJEB29015, sample SAMEA2737855) | human gut metagenome | biome: human gut; feature: human-associated habitat; material: faeces | place: China | collected 2012 ... | reverse complement strand
GTGGTGCTGATTGGTCCGGAAGGGGATTTCAGTCCGGAGGAAGTGGCGCTGGCTGCAGAAAAGGGCTTTCAGGCAGTGAGTCTGGGCAAGTCACGCCTGCGTACGGAAACGGCGGCACTGGTGGCCGTTCACCTGATGAACCTGACGCACGCGGAATAAGCTGATGTGTAACTTTTAAATAGAATCATTATGAAAAAGACATGGAAATGGATGGGAGGCCTGGCTTTGGGTATGGCTTTCCTGTTGTCTGCCTGCGGGGAAGACAATGCGTACACCAATGCGTTGCCAAAAGATGCGGCTGCAGTGTTCTCGTTCGACCTGATGGAGATGGCACAGAAGTGTGACCTGAACGACCAGGTGAAGCAGTCGATGGGGCAGATGATGAAATCGAGCCTGAAGGGCAGTGCGGATGCCCTGGTGGACAAGCTGATGGAGAATCCGGAAGAGAGCGGGTTGAGACTGACCGACCGGGTGTATTTCTTTGCAGCTTCTCAGATGGAAATGGGCGGTGTGCTGGTGCGCATGGCCGACAAGGGAAAACTGGAAGATTTGATGGCCATGCTTCAGGAGCAGAAGGCGTGTGAGGCTCCTGCCGACGGTGACGGTTGCCGCTGGACCGTGGGTGGCGGCGGACTGATGGCCTGGACGGACGATGCGTTTCTGATGCTGGCGGGCAACGGTAACCCGAAGGACTTGCAGCATCAGGCTTCGATGTGGTTGCGCCAGAAAGAAGGGGAGGGCTATTCGGGCACTCCGGAATTCAAGAAATTAGAGGATGCCGACGAGGACGTGGCCATGGTGACTTCGCTGAACGCCATGCCGAAGAGTTACCTGGGCCCGGTGACGATGGGGCTGCCGGCTGACTTGAACCTGAATGATTTAAAGATATTTTCTACGCTCGATTTCCAGGCGGGAAGGGCCGTGATGGAAGTGGAGACGCTGCTGGAGGGCAAGTTCAAGGACTTGCTGAAGAAGCAGGCAGAGGTGAGCGGCGAACTGGACGGCACGTATCTGAAGGTGTTCCCTGCCAATACGGTGCTCTGGATGGCTGCCAACGTGAACGGTGAAAAGGCGTATGAGCTGTTGCGTGAGAACCCGACGGTGCGTCAGGAGCTGGATAACTCAATGATGCCGCTCGACTTTGAGGCTATCTTCAAGGCAGTGAAGGGTGACGTGGCAGTGGCCATGCCGGAGATGTCGTTGAAACCGGGCTTCATCCTGTATGCCGACGTGAAAAACGGTGACTTCATGCGTACGTTTGAGGACTTGAAACCGATGCTGGCCATGACTAACGGTCAGATGCGGCTGCTGGACAAGGGTGAGAATGCCTATCAGTTTGTGGTTGCCAACGGTGCCATGCTGGGAATGGGTCGCGGACCGGTGTCTTTCTGGTTGGGCGTGAAGGATGACCGCTTCTACCTGACGAATCAGGAGGACCTGATTGGCCGTGAGGTGAAGGGACTGTCGCTGAAAGACTGTGACTGGGCCAAGGACGTGAAGGACAAGCATTTCTACCTGAACGTGAACTTCCAGGCTTTGTCTGCCGTACTTCCGCAGATTTCTTACATCAGTATGCTGGACTACCTGAGCATCGAATCGGATGAACCGACTAAGGCTCGCCTGGTGCTGCAACTGAAGGACCACAAGGAGAATGTGCTGAAGCAGCTGGTGAAGATAGTTAATAATTAATAGTGAATAATGAAGAATTAATAATTAATAATTAATAATTAATAACGGAGAGCATTCTTCATTCTTCATTATTAATTCTTCATTGAATAAAATGGACAACATGGATTTGACTTGCGGCCACTTTGTAAATCCGTTTACTGATATCGGGTTTAAGATTATCTTCGGGCAGCCTGCCAGCAAGGAATTGCTCATCACACTGCTGAATGAGCTGTTGGCGGGGGAGCATCGCATAGAGAACCTGATTTTTCTGGACAAGGAAAATCATTCGGACAGTATGGCGGATGCAGGGATTATCTATGACTTGTACTGCCTGACCGACACGGGAGAATACATCATCGTGGAGATGCAGAACCGTTTTCATAGTAGTTTCCTGGACCGTACGCTGTTTTACATGTGTCGTGCCATCGGGCGGCAGGTGGAGAATCTGCGTGAGAAGAGGCGGAAGGAACGTGAGTTGCAGACCGGGAAGCCGGAGACGGAGGAGGATTTTCTGCTGAGTGAGCCGATGCAGGAAAATTATGGGTCCAGATACAAGCTCTCGACCGTGTATGGTATTTTCCTGATGAACTTCCGCGAGCCGGGGCTGGAAGAGAAGTTCCGCACGGACACCGTGATTGCCGACCGTGAGAGCGGAAAGGTGGTGAACCCTCATTTCCGGCAGATTTTTTTGCAGTTCCCTTACTTCACCAAGGAACTCAAGGATTGTGAAACGCTTTATGACAAACTGATTTATACACTGAAGAATATGCAACATTGGAACCGAATGCCGGACGCGCTGAAGGAGCAGGTGTTCAGCCGTCTGGAAGAACTGGCTGCCGTGGCCAATCTTTCATTGGAAGACCGTATTGCTTACGACAAGGCGCTGGACCGTTACCGTGTGAGCCGCATCGTGGAAGAGGATGCACGTGAAGCCGGATGGAAGAAAGGGCTCGCGGAAGGGCTCGCGGAAGGACGCGCGGAAGGACGTGCGGAAGGACGTGCGGAAGGGCTCGCGGAAGGACAAGCTAAAGAGAAAGTTGCCATTGCACGTAACCTGAAATCGCTGGGTTTGAGTACTGCTCAGATAGCCCAGGCTACCGGATTGACCGAAGAGGAAGTGGAATCGACAGTTAATAATTAATAGTGAATAATGAAGAATTAAGAATTAATAATGAATAACGAAGAGCATTCTTCATTCTTCATTATTAATTCTTCATTGAATAAAATGGACACAATAGAATTACAGCAGACCCTGCCGGAGGTATTCGCCGGACGCGACGGAATCGTGTCGGACGTGTGGCACCGGCAGGTGGCTTTTCAGAAAGGGAAGATGTATCTGATTGAAGCGGCGTCGGGCACGGGCAAGTCGTCGCTTTGCAGTTTTATTTACGGGTACCGTACGGACTACCAGGGGATTATCACCTTCGACGGGGAGAACGTGCGGAAGCTCACGGTGAAGCAGTGGACCGACATCCGCAAGCGCTCGCTGGGCATGCTGTTTCAGGAACTCCGCCTGTTCGGGGAACTGACGGCATGGGAGAACGTGCAGCTGAAGAACGGGCTGACGGGCTTCTGCCGCAAGCAGCAGGTGAAGGACTGGTTTGAGCAGCTGGGCATCGCCGACAAGTGGGATGTGAAGGCGGCCAGGATGTCGTACGGGCAGCAGCAGCGCGTGGCTTTCGTGCGGATGCTGTGTCAGCCGGCCGACTTTTTCTTCCTGGATGAGCCGGTGAGCCACCTGGACGACGGCAACGGGCAGATTATGGCGCGTATCCTGAAGGAGGAAGCGGCTCGTCAGGGTGCGGGAGTGATTGTGACGTCCATCGGCAAGCACCTGCCGCTGGAGTATGACAGGGTGCTGAGTTTGTAAGGGATTAAAACGAAGACGGATATGATCTGGAAATTATTGAGGCAGCACATCAGTGTGGCGCAGTTGGCGGGATTCTTCCTTGCCAACCTGTGCGGTATGGTGATTGTGCTGTTGGGCATACAGTTTTACAAGGACGTGTTGCCGGTGTTTACGCAGGGCGACAGTTTCATGAAGAAGGACTACGTGATTGTGAGCAAGCAGGTGAGCACGCTGGGCAGCCTGGTGGGCAAGGGAGGTACGTTCTCGCGTGCCGACATAGCCGACATGGAGTCGCAGCCGTTTGCCAAGCGGACGGGAGCGTTCACTCCGGCACAGTTTCAGGTGTCGGCCGGCATGGGCATGGCGGGTATGCAGCTCTCTACGGCAATGTTCTTCGAGTCGGTGCCCGACGAGTTTGTAGACGTGCGGCTGGAGGGCTGGACGTATCGCGAGGGGCAGACCGAAATCCCTATCATCATCCCGCGCAACTACCTGAACCTGTATAACTTCGGCTTTGCACAGAGTCGTAACCTGCCGCAGCTCTCGGAGAGCGTGATGGGGATGATGACGCTGGACGTGCGGCTGAGCGGACGGGGACGGACGGAGCGCATGAAGGGACGCATTGTGGGTTTCTCCAACCGACTGAACACGATTCTGGTGCCGCAGGCGTTCATGGAATGGGCCAACGCCACATTGGGTGATGGCGGGCAGACGGCTCCCTCACGACTGATTGTGGAGGTGGACAATCCGGCGAACGACCGCATCGCGAAGTATTTCAAGCAGAAAGGCTATGAGACGGAAGGCGACAAGCTGGATGCGGGAAAGACGACGTGGTTCCTGAAGATGGTGGTAGGCATCGTGCTCACGGTGGGACTGATTATCAGTGTGCTGTCGTTCTACCTGCTGATGCTGAGCATCTACCTGCTGTTACAGAAGAACACGAAGAAGCTGGAGAACCTGCTGATGATTGGTTTCAGTCCGGCGGCGGTGGCGCGTCCGTATCAGGTACTTACGGTAGGGCTGAACGCAGCGGTGGCGGCCATGGGTGTGCTGCTGGTGTGGATGGCGCGTGATGCGTATCTGGACATGCTGCGGCGGATGGTGCCCGACTTGCAGGAAGGCAGTCTGCTGCCGGCGCTGCTGACGGCCGGGGGACTTTTCCTGCTGGTATCGGTGCTGAATGTGCTGGCTGTAAGGCGGAAAGTGGAATCTATCTGGAGAAAGAAATAGTATAAGCATTATATATTATCTGTAAAACCAAATGAAAATGAAGAAACTAAAGAACGTATGGCTCTTTTTGAGCTTTATCCTGATGGTGGCCGGAATGGCAAGCTGTAGCACGGATGATCCGACGGGTGTGGATGTGTCGAGAGATGACATTATCGGTACATGGAAGGTGACGGCAAATGACTGGACAAATTCGGAAGGTGAGTCTGGTCGTAATGATCCTGAGCACATGGGACAGACGCTCTCGGTGAAAAGTGGCGGTACGGCTTTGTTTCGTGGCGAGTCGTTCAACTGGACACTGAGCAAGGGGGTATTGACACTGTCGGACAACCGTGGCCGCAACATACGGGTAGTAATTCTGTCGTATACGGAGGAGGAGATTCAAGCTTCGTACGATTGTACCTTTGAGTCGGAGATGTATACCGAGGAAGGCAACTACACCTTCAAACGCGTGTAACGAGACATATTAATATAAAGAAGAGCCACAGTAATGTGGCTTTTTTTGTAAGACATAAAGACGAATGTTTTTAGACATAAGAACATAAAGACAAAAGAATTTTTAACTGTGTAATATTATGGATATGAAAACAGAAGACCTTATTAAGGTAATTATTCAATGCGCATACAATGTAAGAACACATCTGGCAGCCGGTTTTTTAGAGTCGGTGTATCAAAAGGCATTGTTGATAGAGTTAAGGGAAAAAGGTATTCATGCGGATTCTGAAACCCCTATAAATGTATATTATAAAGATGAGATTGTAGGGGAGTTTAGAGCAGATATTATTGTAGAGGGAGAGATAATTATCGAACTAAAAGCGGTGCAACATCTTCTTTCCATACACGAAACTCAGCTGGTTAATTATTTGACGGCAACTCATAAAGACCATGGATTACTCATTAATTTTGGTGGTGACCGTATAGAAATAAAAAGGAAGTACAGAGAGTAATAAACGCTCATAATTTTTTATGACGTAAGCATAGAAAGATATTTCTTGAATGTTTTTGGACATAAGAACATAAAGTACATAAGTTTATATTTACACAGAAAATCTGTTCTTATGTTCTTCTGTCTAAAGCAAAAAGGCAACATCCTATAGCAGTTATTATTTTTCGGACATAAGCATATAAGTACAAAAGAAAGATTGCATCTACAAAATCTGTCTTTATGTTCTTCTGTCTAAAATAAAAAAGATACACCCATATAGCACGTCATGTTCTTTGTCTAAAATAGTATGTGTGACCGCACACACGTGCAATTTTCTGTAAATATTTGTTTAGATATTTCGTCTCTGTGTAAACAAGTGTAAAACCATTTGTCCAATATCTCTTGATTTATGTCTATTATTAGGGGAATCAGTCTAAAAAATGTTACATGGAGTTACATATATGAGAGTTTATTCAGTAAATTTGCGTTACAGAAATGGTCAAACTTTAAACAAATACCCGGGACGTTTGTTTAAGAGGTAAGAACCATGGATGATTCATTCTTTTTAAATTAAAATAATTGCTTATGTCAAAAATCGTTGGACACATTTCGCAGGTAATCGGTCCGGTGGTCGATGTGTACTTCAAGTTTGAAGAAGGACAAGACGTGGAACACGCCTTGCCGAAAATCCACGATGCCATGACGATTGCCCGTAACGACGGGCGTACGCTGGTGATTGAAGTGCAGCAGCATATCGGTGAAGACACGGTACGCTGCGTGGCCATGGACAGTACGGACGGGTTGAAGCGCGGAATGGAAGTCGTTCCTACGGGGCATCCGATTTCGATGCCTATCGGAAACCAGATCAAGGGCCGTGTGATGAATGTGGTAGGTGATACCATTGACGGTATGAAAGAACTGGACAAGACGGACGGATTTCCTATTCACCGTGAACCTCCGAAATTCGAAGATCTGGCTACTACCCAGGAAGTATTGTTTACCGGTATCAAGGTCATCGACCTGCTGGAACCTTACCTGAAGGGTGGTAAAATCGGTCTGTTTGGTGGGGCGGGTGTTGGAAAAACCGTGCTCATCAAAGAGTTAATCAATAACATTGCCAAGAAACACAATGGTTTCTCCGTGTTTGCAGGAGTGGGTGAGCGTACCCGTGAAGGTAACGACCTGCTGAGAGAAATGATTGAATCAGGCGTAATCCGCTACGGTGACGAATTCCTCAAGAGCATGGAGGAAGGAAACTGGGACCTTTCGAAGGTGGATTACAACGAAGTGGAAAAATCGCAGGTAGCCATGGTGTTCGGACAGATGAACGAGCCTCCCGGTGCCCGTCAGTCAGTAGCCTTGTCGGGTCTGACACTGGCCGAATCGTTCCGTGACCGCCAGACGGGCGACAACGGTCCGCGCGATATCCTGTTCTTTATCGACAACATCTTCCGTTTTACGCAGGCAGGTTCTGAGGTATCGGCTTTGTTGGGACGTATGCCTTCGGCAGTAGGTTACCAGCCTACACTGGCTACGGAAATGGGACAGATGCAGGAACGTATCACTTCTACAAAGAACGGCTCCATTACTTCCGTGCAGGCGGTGTACGTGCCGGCCGATGACTTGACCGACCCTGCTCCGGCTACTACCTTTACCCACCTGGATGCCACTACGGTGTTAAGCCGTAAGATTACTGAGCTGGGTATCTATCCGGCTGTAGACCCGCTGGATTCAACGTCGCGTATCCTCGACCCGCTGATTGTGGGCAAGGAGCACTACGAAACGGCTCAGCGCGTGAAACAGATTCTGCAGCGCAACAAGGAGCTTCAGGATATTATCTCTATCTTAGGTATGGATGAACTTTCGGATGAAGACCGTCTGACGGTGAACCGTGCCCGCCGCGTGCAGCGATTCCTTTCGCAGCCGTTTGCCGTGGCCGAGCAGTTTACGGGCGTGCCGGGCGTGATGGTTTCCATAGAAGACACCATCAAGGGATTCAAGATGATTCTGGACGGCGAGGTAGACTATCTGCCTGAACAGGCTTTCCTGAACGTGGGTACCATTGAGGACGCCATCGAGAAGGGTAAGAAGCTGATGGAAGCGGCTAAGAGTTAATAAGTAAAAGTTAAAAGTTAAAAGCTGATAGCTTAATATGAAAGAACTTCATCTGGTTATCGTTTCACCCGAAAAGCTGGTTTACGAAGGAAAAGTGAGCCAGGCTACCTTTCCGGGAAGCGCAGGAAAATTTCAGGTCATGGCCGACCATGCCCCGATTATTTCCACGCTCTCGGCCGGGGAAGTGAAATACGTGGCCGGACAGGAAACGCAATCCCTGCAAATCAAGGGGGGATTCGTGGAAGTCAAGGAGAATCAGATTTCAGTCTGTGTGGAACTCTGAGAGGAGCGAAGCAGGCGATGAACCGAATATGTTTTTGGCGGCTTTTCGGATGAAAAACCGCACGATACTATGTTTTTGTTGACCGTTAAGAAGAAATTTATAAAAGAACTGACCGTGATTGGAATCGTGCTGACGACGCTCGTCGCCGTGGTATATCATCTGTTCATTCCCGACAGGTATTTCCTGTGGTTTCCGGCCATTCCGATATTCTTCTATCTTTTCGGCCTGTTTTACATAGAAATGTTCGCGTTCAACTATCGCGTGGGGCTGGAACGGATTGCGATGACGTATCTGGTGTGCAAGGTGCTGAAATTCATTGTCAGTGCCATGCTGCTGATGTTCTACGGATTTGTGATAGGACATGAAGTGCTGGCGTTCATGCTGACCTTCATCTTCTTCTACTTTGCGTTTCTGATATTCGAAACCCGTTTTTTCCTTCTTTTTGAAGCGAAACTCAAACTAAGAAAAAAAGCTAATGATGAAAAAAATACGGTACATAATCATCACGCTGTTACTGCTGATGGCGGTTCCGGCTGCGCTGACGAAGGCACAGGCCGCTGAGGGTGACATCGACGTGAACGAACTGGTGTTCGGACACATTGGCGATGCCTACCAGTGGCACATTGCGAAGTTCGGCGATACGGAGGTAAGCATTCCGCTGCCGGTGATCGTGAAAAGCAGTACGGGCTGGCATGTGTTCTCGTCTGCCCGGCTGGAGGAAGGTCCTTACGAGGGGCTGTACGTGGCCGAGGGTGGTGCCTACGACGGCAAAATCGTGGAACGCAATGCGGCCGGCGAGGAGGTGCGTCCGCTGGACATCTCCATCACGAAGAATGTGCTGGGCTTGTTTATCAACAGTGCGGTGCTGCTGGTCATCATGATGAGCTGCGTGCGCTGGTACAAGAAACATCCGCTGGAAGACGGGGCACCCAAGGGGGGCGTCGGCATGATTGAGGCCACGGTGCTTTCTATCTACAACGACGTGATTAAGGGCTGCATCGGCGAGAATTACCGCCGCTACGCGCCTTATCTGCTTACGGCGTTCTTCTTCGTGCTGGTGAACAACCTGATGGGGCTGATTCCTATCTTCCCCGGAGGTGCGAACGTGACGGGTAACATCGCCATTACGCTGGTGCTGGCTTTGTGTACGTTCGTGCTGACCAACGTGTATGGTACGAAGGCTTACTGGAAGGAAATCTTCTGGCCCGACGTGCCTACGTGGTTGAAGGCGCCGATTCCGATGATGCCGCTGATTGAATTCTTCGGTATCTTTACCAAACCGTTTGCACTGATGATCCGTTTGTTTGCCAACATCATGGCAGGACATGCGGCCGTGCTCAGTCTGGTGGCCATTATCTTCATCACGGTGAAGTCGGGTCCGGTTATCAACGGCTCGATGACGGTGGTGTCGGTGGCATTCAGCATTTTCATGAATGCGCTGGAAATTCTGGTGGCATTCATCCAGGCATACGTCTTCACGATGCTGTCGGCCGTGTTTATCGGTCTGTCGCAGGTGAAGGAACATGCCGAAAAATAATTGATTCAAAGAAAATTAAAGTATAACCTTTTAAAACAAGAAAATTATGTTATTGTCAGTTTTATTGCAGGCAGCTGCAGGTGTAGGTATTAGTAAGTTGGGCGCCGCTATTGGTGCAGGTATTGCAGTTTTGGGTGCCGGTATCGGTATCGGTAAAATTGGTAGCTCGGCCATGGAAGGTATCGCACGCCAGCCGGAAGCTTCAGGCGACTTGCGTATGAACATGATTATCGCTGCCGCTCTGGTAGAAGGTGTGGCACTGATTGCCATCGTGGTTTGTTTGTTGACTTTGTTCTTGTAAAAAATAAAACAATAAGTTATGGGATTATTAACTCCGGATCCGGGGCTGCTGTTCTGGATGGTCATCACCTTCGGAGTCGTGTTCTTCATCTTGGCGAAATACGGCTTCCCGGTGATTCTGAAGACGGTGGAGGACCGGAAAGCATACATTGACAATTCGCTCAAGGCGGCGCGTGAGGCCAACGAACAGCTGGCCAACGTGAAGGTGGAGGGTGAGAAAATCCTGGCACAGGCACGCGAAGAACAGCACCGCATTCTGAGTGAGGCTGCTGCTACGCGCGACCGCATCATCAAGGACGCTCAGGAGAAGGCCTTCGCCGAAGGCAACCGCCTGATGGAGGAGATGAAGAAGCAGATTGAAACGGAAAAGGAAAGTGCCATCCGTGACATCCGCCGCCAGGTAGCTGTGTTGTCAGTGGGCATTGCAGAGAAGATTATGCGCAACAAGCTGGCTGATGAAAAGGAACAGGCTGCGCTGATTGACCGTCTGCTGGATGAAATGATTGAAACTTCTAAAAAATAACGTGTCATGAATACAGGAGTCGTTTCGAGACGTTTCGCGAAGGCACTGCTGGCATACGCGAAGGGAGAAGGGCTGGAAGACAAGGTGTACAAAGAGGTGAAGACGCTGGCTGCACACTTTGCCGAGGTGCCCGCCCTGCGGCGTGCCGTGGAAAATCCGGTGCTGGAGAGAAGCAAGAAGCTGGAGCTGCTTTGCGAGGCTTCGGGTGGAAAGGACGTAAGCCAGGTGATGACGCGTTTTCTCAGCCTGGTGCTGGAAGACAGAAGGGAGAAGTTCTTGCAGTTCATGATGTGGTCGTATATCGACCTGTATCAGGAAGACAAGCACATCCTCATCGGAAAGCTCACCACTGCCGTCAGTTCGCCCAAGCTTGTGGCACACTTGCAGAAACTGGCTGCCGAGAAGACGCACGGTGAGGTGATTCTGGAAGAGAAGGTGGACAAGAGCCTGATCGGAGGATACATCATCGAACTGGGTGGCTTCCGCCTGGACTCCAGTGTGGCGAACCAGTTGAAGCGCGTGAAACAGCAGTTTATCGCGAAAAACAGGAGAATAGTGTAAACAATGAATAATGAAGAATGAATAATGAAAAACGATTCCTATTATTCACTGTTCATTTTTAATTGTTCATTATTAATTATTAATTAAAAAGAATTATGCCAGAAAATACAATAAAACCCAGCGAAGTTTCAGAGGTGTTGCTCCAACAGTTGAAGGGGATTGACAACTCGCTGAAATTCGACGAAGTGGGTACCGTGCTTCAGGTGAGCGACGGTGTGGCCCGTATTTACGGATTGCGTAATGCGGAAGCCAACGAGTTGCTGCAGTTTGAAAACGGTATCATGGGAACGGTGATGAATCTGGAGGAGGACAACGTGGGAGCGGTGCTCCTGGGGCCGACCGACCAGATTAAGGAGGGGATGATTGTGAAGCGTACCAAGCGCATTGCTTCCATCAATGTGGGAGAATCGATGCTGGGACGTGTAATCGACCCTCTGGGTGTGCCCTTGGACGGGCGCGGCGAAATTGGCGGAGAGCTGTGCGAGATGCCGCTGGAGCGTAAGGCACCGGGGGTTATCTTCCGTCAGCCGGTAACGGAACCGCTGCAGACGGGACTGAAGGCTATCGATGCCATGATTCCTATCGGCCGCGGACAGCGTGAGTTGATTATCGGCGACCGTCAGACAGGTAAGACGGCCATCGCCATCGATACCATCATCAACCAGCGTGCCAACTACGAGGCAGGAAATCCGGTGTACTGTATCTACGTGGCCATCGGTCAGAAAGGTTCTACCGTGGCCAGCATCGTGAATGCACTGCGTGAGAAGGGGGCGATGGACTATACCATCGTGGTGGCTGCTACGGCTTCCGACCCGGCTGCCATGCAGTATTTCGCTCCGTTTGCCGGAGCTGCCATCGGCGAGTACTTCCGTGATACCGGCCGTCATGCACTGGTGGTGTACGATGACTTGTCAAAACAGGCTGTGGCCTACCGTGAAGTATCACTGATTCTGCGTCGTCCGTCAGGACGTGAGGCTTATCCGGGTGATATCTTCTACCTGCACTCTCGTCTGCTGGAACGTGCGGCGAAGATTATCAACCAGCAGGAAGTGGCCGAACAGATGAACGACCTGCCAGCCAGCCTGAAGGGTAAGGTAAAGGCCGGAGGTTCACTGACCGCCCTGCCGATTATCGAAACACAGGCCGGCGACGTGTCTGCCTACATTCCGACCAACGTGATTTCCATTACCGACGGTCAGATCTTCCTGGAAACCGACTTGTTCAACCAGGGCTTCCGTCCGGCTATCAACGTGGGTATCTCTGTATCGCGTGTAGGTGGTAGCGCCCAGATAAAGAGTATGAAGAAAGTGGCCGGTACGCTGAAGATTGACCAGGCACAGTATCGTGAACTGGAGGCCTTCTCGAAGTTCAGCAGCGACATGGACTCTGTGACTGCCATGGCTATCGACCGTGGACGTAAGAACAACCAGCTGCTGATTCAGCCGCAGTACTCACCGATGCCGGTAGGCGAACAGGTGGCCATTCTGTACTGTGGTACGCACGGACTGATGCGCGACATTCCTATTTCGAAGGTACGTGCCTTCCAGGATGCGTTCTTGACTTACCTGCGTGCCAACCATCAGGCAGACGTGCTGGACGTGCTGGCTTCCGGAAAGATTACCGACGAAATTACGTCGCTCATTGAAAAACTGGCCGCAGACGCAGCCGAACAATTTAAAGCATAAATCCCATGGCATCACTGAAAGAAGTTAAAGGAAGAATCAACTCAATCCACGGCACGCTGAAGATTACTTCGGCGATGAAGATGGTGGCGTCTTCCAAGCTGCACAAGGCGCAGGAGGCCATTGAAAATATGCTTCCCTACGAACGCCGGTTGCACCGTATGCTCAGTAATTTCCTGGGCGCGGAGCTGAGCGTGGAATCGCCTTTTGCAGTGAAACGTGAAGTGAAGAAAGTGGCCGTGGTGGTGTTTGCTTCCAACAGCAGTCTGTGCGGCGGATTCAATGCCAATGTAATCCGTCACCTGAACGAGGTGGTGGCAGAGTATGAGCCGAAGGTGGGCCGTGAGAACATCCTGATTTATCCGGTGGGCCGTAAGGTGGCCGATGCGGTGAAGAAGATGGAAGGACTGACGGCGGCCGGCGATTATCAGCACATGAGCGGAAAACCGAACTATCAGGAGGCGGCCGACCTGGCTGCCGAGCTGATGACGCGGTTTGCCAGCGGTGAGATTCAGCAGGTGGAGCTGCTCTACAACCACTTCAAGTCGACCTCTACGCAGGTATTGACGCGGGAGACTTATCTGCCGCTCGACCTGAGTGCCGGTCATACGGACGAGAAGGGAGAGGAGCAGGAAGCCATGCAGGCCGATTACCTCATCGAACCGTCGCCGGAACAGGTGATGGAGGAGTTGCTGCCCAAGGTGCTCCGCATGAAGATGTACACCGTGCTGCTTGACTCCACGGCTTCGGAACATGCCGCGCGCACCATGGCTATGCAGATTGCCACGGACAATGCAAACGACCTGATTCAGGAACTGACCTTGATTTACAACAAGAGCCGCCAGCAGGCGATTACCAACGAATTGCTGGACATCGTGGGCGGCAGCATGAGCTGACCCTACGGGCGGAACTCTTGTGTTCATTGCATAAAAAAACGTATCGCTGTCTCACGGCAGGATACGTTTTTTTTTGAACGAATAAACTAAAAAATTAATTATCTTAAAAAGAAAACATGAAATTCTTTGGTGATTTATTTCTATAACAAACTGATTTCGTGTTTTGTTCGCTTTTTCTGTCGGTTTTTCTTTACTGATTTTTTAATAACTGTAAAAGCATACAGCCGCACCGTCGAGCAGGCATTCCATTCGTCCTTCTCCCAGGCGGATATTGTCCATGTAGGAGTAGTCACCTCCGCCGTAGTTCAACCGGATGCTGGTGTATGAAGCGTCGTACCAGTCCCACGTAAAGGTGTAGGTATATTCCTCCCAACGTCCGCGGGCATCCTGAATGCGGATAAAGTCTTCACCCGTTCCGTTGGTGTAGAAGCGCAGCACCTGGAAGTGGTGCAAGCCGTAGTCGTCGTACCAGTCGTCCTGCCAGTCGTAGCTGCAGAGATACGCTGTGCGTTCACGATATTCCAGGGTGTTGTTCCCTAATTCCATTTCCACGTTACACGACGGGAAGGCGAGTGTCAGTGCGACCAGCATCGCCATATACATGAATTTTTTTACCCTTGTTCTCATAACTCTTTGTGTGTTTGTTTTCCTCTATGTGACAAAGGTATCCGGAAAAAATCATACAAACGAATGATTTTTCCTATTCCTGTGGGGGAATTTCCCTATCGGAGGTAGGGAAATGCATCGGTCTGCGGGGTGGCAGATGGTGTATCGCCTTTGTGGCTGGACGGGAATGCCGGTGTATTTAACGCAAAACGTCCTTGCGTTCGGATTGAAACACAAGGACGTTGTATGGAAAATTTCTTTACGTTATGAATGAAACGCAAGGACGTTTTTTCAGGATTTCTGGAGAAGTACCGTCAGTGCATCGCGCCAGTCTTCACCGTTGCGTGGGCAGTAGGTTTGGAAACCCAGCTGGCGGGCTGCCTGTACGTTGCCTGCCCCGTCGTCAATGAAGAGCGATTCTGACGGAAGAATGTCGGCATCGGCTATCAGGAAGTCAAAAATCTGCCGGTCGGGCTTGGTCACTCCAATCTGGTAGGAGAGGTACAGCTTGTCAAAATAGTCGCTGAGCGGTTTCCCCTTTGACGAGAATGCCGGACTGCAGGCCCAGTCCATCACGTAAGGATTGGTGTTGCTCAGCACGAAGAGCTTGTAGCGCTTGCGCAGCTCCTTCAGGCAGTCGAGCAGACGCTCGTCCAGTCCGGTGAAGTAGCCCAGCCATGCCTGGCGTGTCTCCTCCCAGCTGGGTGTGCGTCCGCCGCACAACTGTCCCAGTTTCACCTGGAACTCATCGGGCGTAATTTTTCCTTCTTCCAGTTCCTGGAAAATTCCCGTCTGGTGATATTTGTCCAGGCGCTGGTCGGCATCGGCCACCCCTAACTGGCGGAACGCTTCCACCGCCTGTTCGCGGCTGATAGGGGCGATGACCCCTCCGAAATCAAAAATCAGGTTTTTTATCATATATTGTTTTTATTTTCTCAGCATCAGGTTCTTGAACGGAGCAGGATAGGGAGTCTCAAATTCCATCCGTTCGCCCGTAAGCGGGTGGTAGAAGCACAGCTTGAAGGCGTGGAGTGCCAGACGTCCGAGCGGGTCGGTTTCGCAGCCGTAACGTGCATCGCCCACCACCGGATGACCGAGCGACTGCATGTGCACGCGAATCTGGTTCTTGCGTCCCGTTTCCAGTTGCAGCTCCATGAGCGAATAGCCGTTGGCCCGCTTGATGGTGCGGTAGTGCGTGATGGAGAGCTTGCCTCCGTCGTCTACCGGCGAGGAGCTGACGTACAGCTTGCGGTCGGTGAGCCAGGAGCGTACGGTGCCCTGGTCTTTCTCCATGTCGCCCATGACGATGGACACGTAACGGCGGTCGTACACGATGTCGTGCCAGTTGTCGCGGAGCGTGTGCTGCGTCTTCTCATCCTTGGCATACATCATGATGCCCGAGGTTTCGCGGTCCAGACGGTGCACCACGAAGATGCGGTTGTTGCGGTGCGTGCGCTTCACGTACTCATTCAGAATGTGCTGTGCGGTGCGTTCCTTCTGGTGGTCGGTAGCCACGGACAGCAGTCCTTCCTTCTTCTCCACCACGATGAGATAGGCATCCTCGTAGAGAATCTTCAGCATGGGGTGGCGGAACTCGTGCTTGTTCTTTTCACGGCTCACCTGCACCTTCATGCCCGGCTTCAGGGGAAAGTTGTACTGCGTCTGGATGTTGTTGTCCACCAGCACCACGCGGTTGGCCAGCAAGGCTTTTACGCGCGTGCGGCTGATGCCGTCCATCTTCTTCATAAGGAACTCCATCAGTTCCGCCGGTTCATTGACCGGATAGATTGTATATTTGGCTGCGGCACGCGGGATAGGGCGTCGGCCGTTGTTGCCAGAGTTATTTCTTGCCACTTTGTTGCGTCAGTTAAAAGTTAGAAGATAGGGGAGAGTGTTTAGCGTCTTTCCAGTTGCACGACATTTTCCACGTGATGCGTGTGAGGGAACATGTCGACAGGCTGTACGGCAGTCACCTTGTACTTGCCGTCGAGCAGCTGGAGGTCGCGTGCCTGTGTGGCCGGGTTGCAGCTCACGTAGACGATGCGTTTCGGCTCGGCAGCCAGAATCACGTCGATTACGTCATTGTGCATACCAGCGCGGGGAGGGTCGGTGATGATGACATCCGGACGTCCGTGTTCCGCAATGAAGTCGTTGGTAAGGATGTCCTTCATGTCGCCCGCATAGAACAGCGTGTTGTCGATGCCGTTCAGGGCCGAGTTCACCTTGGCATCCTCGATGGCTTCGGGCACATATTCGATGCCCACCACCTTGCGTGCCTGGCGTGCCACGAAGTTGGCGATGGTACCCGTACCCGTGTAGAGGTCGTACACCAGCTCGTTGCCCGTAAGTCCGGCAAACTCGCGTGCCACCTTATATAAATTATAGGCCTGTTCAGAGTTCGTCTGATAGAACGATTTCGGTCCCACCTTGAAGCGCAGTCCCTCCATCTCCTCGAAGATGTGGTCGTTGCCCTTGAACACCTCCACGTCGAGGTCGCCGATGGTATCGTTGCACTTGTTGTTGATGACATACATCAGCGAGGTAATCTGCGGGAAGCTGTCGGCCATGAACTGCAGAATTTCTTCCATCTTGCGGCGGCCTTCGTCGTCGGTCACCTTGCACTGCAGCACCACCATCAGCTCGCCCGTAGACGAGGTACGGATCATGATGTTACGAAGAAGTCCTTCCTGCGTACGCAAGTCGAAGAACGGGAAGTTGTGCGCGTAGGCATAGTCGCGTACGGCATTGCGAATCTGGTTGGAAATGTCGTCCTGCAACCAGCACTTGTCGATGGCCAGCACCTTGTCGAACGCCCCCGGAATATGGAATCCCACGGCATTCATCTGGTCGTACTTCACATTCTGC
>ERZ773168.1837-NODE-1837-length-17106-cov-4.274002_pt1 | contig 17106 bp, 10 predicted proteins | sample MGYA00511261_ERZ773168 | MGnify/ENA primary metagenome ERZ773168 (study PRJEB29015, sample SAMEA2737855) | human gut metagenome | biome: human gut; feature: human-associated habitat; material: faeces | place: China | collected 2012 ... | reverse complement strand
AAGCCATCCTTCTTTTTTATAGTCCGCCATGGACGTACGCACAGAAACCTCCGGCGAAAACTTTTCATAATACGTTTTTAGGCTCTTGGCTCTAAGATTTACCTCTGCCTTTACTTCAACTGGAACAATCCGCTCGCCTGTATCAACAACAAAGTCAACTTCACAAGAGCCCCTATCATTCGTGTAGTAACAAATCTCCAAATCCTCTATATTTTTAAGCTGCTGACAAACATATTGCTCTGTAAGGGCTCCCTTGAACTCTACAAAAAGGTCATTCCCATCCAGTAAGGTTCTCTGCCGAAGCCCAACCATACAGCTAAGAAGCCCTACATCCACTACAAAGAGTTTAAATGCCTTCAAATCCTCATACGCACGTAAAGGAATGCCTACTGCATTGACACGGCTAACCTTATGGATCAGACCACAATCGCTAAGCCACAGCATTGCTGTTTCATATTCCTTTGCACGAGCCCCTTCTCGTACCAGCCCATAAATAAATTTTTTGTTTTCTTTCGCCAGCTGAGACGGGATACTGTTCCATAACATACGCAATCTCGGAACAATTTCGTTGGGAGCATGCTTTGAGAAATCCTGTTCATAAGCCTCCAGAATTCTCTTTTGAATATATCGAACCTCATTAAAGTCCTTATTTTCTACAAAGCTTTGTACCGCCTCCGGCATACCACCGATAAAATAATACTGCTTTAATGCATCAATATAAGTTTGCTTAAAGCTTGTAATCATTTCAAAGTCCAGATTCTCAAGCAATTCAGCAAATTGCTCTTTATCGGTTGCCATTAAAAACTCCTTGAAGGAAAGCGGATAAAGCTTTAAAAAATCAACCTTGCCAACAGGGAACGATGTGCCTTGATGTAGGGCAATGCCGAGCAATGAGCCTGCACATATAATATGATACTGTGGTGCATTTTCATAAAAATACTTAAGAGATGATAACGCTCTTGGCACCTCCTGCACTTCATCAAAAATCAGCAAACAGTTTTCGGAGTTGATTTTTCGTCCGACATACAACTCTATCCCCATAATTAAGCGTTTCGTATCCAAATCGGAGGCAAATAACTCTGCCATTCTTGAATTAGAGTCAAAGTTGATATATACAGTATCCGCATAAGCCTGCTTACCAAACTCTTTCATTAGCCATGTCTTGCCAACCTGACGAGCCCCTTCAATAATCAAAGGCTTACGACGTTTACTTTGTTTCCATTTTAATAGCTTTTCCATAGCAATTCGGTACATCACACACACCTCCGTTATCCTAATTTTAACATAGTATACCACCATATCACAGAAATTACAACGAACATTGTATTTATACATACATTTTTTACACCGAATCATTGCAGCATCCGTCATAATATTTATCGATTGCGTGAGTAAATAGCAAATTTAACTTCCGTTTTGCAAAAGTAACTTCTGCTTAAATTATTTTTTCAAGATTAACTTCGGAATCAGCACCTTGAAAACAGAAATAAGGGCTTGCCCTCTGCAATACACAGATAGCAAGCCCTTTTCGTTCCTAAAACAATTTACATTAAATATATTTTTCTCACTTTTTGGGGATACTTCATTTTACTTTCTTTTTTTCCAAGCATAGTTATCTTGCAATCGCAACTGTCCTTGTGGAAGGAACCCAAATCACATTTGCGCCCAATTCCTCGGAAATATAGCGAATGGGAACCATCGTGCGTCCGTTGCTGATGATGGGTGCTGCGCCAAAGCCTTCCAATTCCTGATTGATTCTCATGGTCAAGACCTTGCCGTCAATCACGATGGTAACTGTCTTTGTATCCTGCGTCCAGCTTACATTTGCACCGAATGCCTCTGCAATAAATCTCAGCGGAACCATCGTTCTGTTCTGCGAAATCAAGGGTGCCGCATCCAAAATCTTGTTTTCATTATTCAGCACAACACCATTATTGCCAATCTGCATGCTAATTGTTGTTAGGCTCTCCTTTTCCACAACGAAATAGCTGCCTTCCTTTACCACATAACCAACAACCGCATTCGCCTTTGCATCATAGCTGCCACCAACAATTTCCAGCTTGCCTGTTTCGGCGTTCAATCTTGCCAAGGTCAGTTGATTTACATTCTTCACGTCCTTGGTATCCGCAGGAATTTTCAAAACTGCAGGTTCTGTGAAATCCTTACCGGAAACACTCGTCCCCTCTGTTACCAGCGTTACCTTATCATCCGACTTCGCTGCATTTGCCGCCGCCGTATTTGCTTCTGCTGTGGTTTCTGCTATTTTTACAGTATCATTCTTGCCCTCCACGGTAGGAGATACAGCAGGCTTTTCTGCAGGTTTTTCTGTGGGTTTTTTCGTAGGCTTACTGCCACCACCGCCGCCACCGCCGGAATGTCGATTGGAAACGGTCAGTGTTCCATTGGCATAAATAATATCATAATTATCATTTGACAGCGTGCCAGTAATGTTGATTGTGGTTTTGCCGACTTTGCTCATATCCGGTGTCTGCGCATAGGTCAATGTTACAGTGCCGTTCAGGGTATCTGTACCGACCAAACCCTCTATCTTGTAATCCTTACCTGCTTCCGGATTGCTCAGAGCCGGCACATCGCTGCCGATGTAGGCGCTCTTGTCCAGTGCCGTAACGGTAACCGCTTTTTTCGCCACCTTCACTGTAAGGTTTTTCTGTACTGTGTTGTAGTTGCCGCTGTTGTCCTCGGTGTAAGTAGCCGCAAAGGGTTTCTCTCCCACATTGCCAACAGAGCTGTCGGGAGTATCCCAAGCCCATCCGCTCGGCAGAGGTACATCCTTCAGTGTGCTGCCATAAACAGCGTTCAATTCGGTCGGCGTGGTCGGGTTAGGCGTTGCCTTGCCGATAGTAAAGGTTCCGCTTGCTGTGCCGATATAGTCGCCTTTGCCGGTGACGGTCACGATTGCCTGTCCGGCGTTCGTATTATCACTGGCAGAAATTGTGTACCGGTCATTAGGAATCGTTTTACCGTCTAACTGAACCGTTACCGCATCAGCGGCTGGAATTTGAGCCTGACCGGTATATGTATAGCTGCCGGATACCGTCACATGGGCACCGTTCAAGCTTTTTGCATTGACAGTCAGAGAAATTTCCTTCTCCGTTGTGGTAATCGTTTCATAGTTGTTTTTTGTATCTGCGCTGGGAGTAAACACCACTTTGTACGAGGAAGTTCCCACTGTGGGAATCGTATCCTTTACAGTATCCGACCAAGCGAATGTACCGTATTGGGTACTGCCTCCGCTCAAGAGGCTGTCCGACACCTTTTCCCCGCAGGTAATTGCGCTTGCCGTTGGCCAACTGATTTCAGGGGCCGCTGCCTTGCTGATGACAAAGGTTTTTTTTGCTTCACCGATATAGTTGCCTATGCCGGTAACGGTCACGGTTGCTGTGCCCGCATTGGTGTGATTCGTATAGGCAAGCGTATAATCGCGATCCTTCATGAGCTGTGTTCCATTTTTTAATGTTACGCTTACAGCAGGGGTAACAGGAGAGCCTGTATAGGTAAACGATTTGCCCTCTACCACAACATTCGCATTTGTAATCCAGGCCCAAGTAATTGTTACATCCACCGTTCCTGTCTGCGTTGCCATATTTTGCGATTCTACAAATTTTGCGGTAAGCGTGTGCTTTCCTCTCTCGAGATTCGCTTTTGCGGTGTCGATGGTAAAGATCAGCTCTTTGCCGGAGGTAACCGTTTGTGCCTCAGTAAGCTGTCTGTCTCCTTCGTAAATTGCCATCTGACCTGCCTGAGGTGTGCTAAGTGCTCGCACCTTTCTAATAGGAGCATTTCCGGTTGCCTGAGGTGTCACAGTGACGTAGATAGTATCGCCGTAGTTATAGACTTTGTTCCAACGAGTCACTGTCACTCCGCCGCTAAACTCAGTCCCGGACTGCGCAATGGTGTACTGCACTTTTGCCGTCTCTCCGCCCACGGTAACAGCGGCGGTATAGGTGCCCGCATCGGTGGGCGTTCCGGTAATAACGGTGCCACCCTTGGTATAGGTAATGTCCGATACATCCACCTTGGAGATAAGGGTGTTTTCCAGAACTGCGGCCTTTCCTTGTCCGTCATAAATCAAATTGTCCGCAGGAGCCTTGATAGTCACACTGCCACCGTTGCCTTCGGACAGTCCGCAGTTTTCTGCCGTACAATGTTCCGTAATAGTTGTACCATCCTGACTGACGATGTACTCCCAGCTATGCTGGTGTGTCTGAAGCTGCACGATTTTGCCGTCATCTGATAGGGCGATACCATAGTCGGGAATGTCAGAGGTGAAGTTTCCTTGCTTAATCCAGCCTCCATCAGTTGCCTTGGCGATGGTAGTCTGGTTTCCATCGGCAGGGACACGAAAGGGTGTCACGCCGATGCGGGTATCATCATGCAGTTTCTCCATTACCTGAATGGTTTTCCCATCAAACAAAGCCACATTTTTTCCGCCATTTCCAGTGTTGTCGGTAATTGTTACCTTGCCTTTGCCGGTGACCTGAAAGGCTTTGTCCTTGAAGTACACGCCGCCGCCATAAGTAGCGGTGTTGCCGGTAATTTTGCCGCCGTGCAGAATCATCTCTGCGGTGTTGGGGCTTATAATTGCACCGCAGTACACACCGCCGCCATAAGTAGCGGTGTTGCCGGTAATCTCGCCGCCGTACATTTCAAATTTACTGTACTCTCTCAGAAATACGCCTCCGCCTGACGGTTTTACGTTGATATCTGAACCTGAATAGGTTGCATGGTTATTTGTGATTTTTCCGCCGTACATGATGAATGTTGAGGGATTGCTACTACTGCCCCAGCAAAACACGCCGGCACCGTGGACAGTCTGATTTTCGGTAATCGTCCCTCCGTACAGACGGAATGTTACACCCCCTCCACTGAAGGATACACCGTGCTGAAAGCCGGTAATCGTGCCGCCGTACATGTCAAAGGTGCTTCCTGCTAAGAGGTCAATGCCCCATTTCTTGTGTACTTCACTGCCCTCTCGGCAAAGCTTGCCGGTTGTCTTGCAGTCTGTCAGCGTCAGGCTTTTGCTTTCAGGAATCTGCACGGCACCATCGCCGGAGAAGGTCATCTTATGTCCGTTCAAACAAAGCACCACATCCGACGGGCTCCAACTGCTATTCAGCGTGACATCCCGTGTCAGGTAGTAGCCGTCCACATCTGCAGGCATAGAGGTCGGCATCTGAGGATTTGCGGGATCTTTCGCATAGGGATTCCACGGCTGAAAATTCAACTTATTTTCTTCCGTATGATCGCCAATGGCGGTGTGTGTACCACCACAGACACAGTGCGCTGTATGCCCCTGTGCGCGCAGCAACACCACATTACTCTCCCGATACAGCTCGTTTGCGAGCGCATCATCCGGGAAGAGGTTGTTGAAATATTTCCCGCCGGTTGTGTCAGTAACGGGGATGGATGCCTCGGAGGAATCCGAATTTTCTACAGAAATGCCAAAACGTGCATCGGCATTCAGCTTCCCGAAGGAGAGCGTTTTCCCTGTGTGAAGCAGAATATTTTTCGTCTTATTCTCCTCGCCGCCCTGATTCTCAATTACCTTTGCACCGCCGCTGAGGGTAAGCTTGCCATCCCGATAGTCCACGCCTATGGTGTTTTGGGTAATGGAACCGCCTTTCAGCGTACATGTCCCGCTATCAAGCAGTACGCCGGTAGTATTGCCGCTGATTACGCCGCTGTGCAGGTTGAACGTGCCGCCTGTTACCGCAACGCCGGAGGAACCACCGCTGATTTCGCCTTTCCCACAGTCCATCAGAGTGAAGGTGCTGCCGGTGCCTACGGTAATTGCAGAAGCACCGTTAGAGGCTGTGATGCTCTTTCCGTTCAGACAAAGCATAATATTCCGATTCGGAGCTTCCCATGCTGTGCTTAGGGTAACATTTTCGCTCAGACAGTAGTATTTTGTGTTTGAAGTGTCTTCTGTGATTTCATCCAAAGAGTTAACCTCCTTGAATTCTGTCTGCGTGCCGTTATCCAGTCGGTGTATATGAGGAGTTACAATGGAATACGTCCCATCATTATTTTTCTTGACCCTCCCGTAGCTTTTATTCAGAGAAATGTCCGCAGAGTCGATTTTTCTTTGCCGCCAGATGTCATTCTTCCCCTCCTCATTTAACAGCCAGGTCACTTCGCCGGTGCCCATCACCTTCTGCGTCTTGGATATTACAGTAGAGTTGTCTCCATCCTTGTATAGTTCACCGTTGTATGTTACACCGCCGAATCTTGGTTCGGAGTGGTAATAGTAACAGTTTGTGATTTTACCACCGGAGCTATTTTGTGCAATGGCATAGTCTTTCGGCACATAGGAAGTGCCTATGAACCCATCCGTTCGGAGTTCACCATCAAACAGGCAGTTTTTGATTGTGCCTGAATTCTCATAGGCAATGCCTGCAGCAGAGGCTTCATCCGGAATACGACCCTGAAATTTTGGATTTCCCGTTCCCGTCCCCACCGCACTCAGGCAGTTTTCGATTATGCCACTATTTTGGTAGGCGATGACACCGATCTCCCCCGCAACATAGAGCGTATAATTGACCATAACACTGCAGCGTCGGATAGTGCCTGCGCTATACGCCGCAATCAGTCCACATTTGGTAATATTGAAATTGTTGGGGTTCGTCGCAGAACCGATGCTTTCAACCTTCACAACCACATCCTGTATTGTACCGCCCGATCCAATCCGGCCGAAGAGGCCCTTTTCAGAAATTGGGTCTGGCTTAGTGTGATCCCCCAGCCGAAAATTCCTTATGGTATAGGCGTTTCCGTCAAAGGTGCCGTTGTAAGGATGTTTCTGTGTTCCAATGGGCTCCCAGATGACGTTCTTCAGGTCAATGTCACGCAGCAGTTTGGCGTGAATATTAGCTTGTCCGCTATTCACCGTATCCCGAAACCATGCCAACTCCTCTGCGTTGGTAATTTGGTAGGGGGATTGTTTTGTGCCTTCTCCCTTCGGCTTTTTGCTTGTTGTTTCTGCCGCAACAGCCAGCAGAGCTGCAATTTCTTCGGCATTTTCTCTGTGGCTATCCTCTACGTTCGGCAGTGCATTGATTTGCTCCTGTACTGAGCAGGCCTCACATTCATAGGTGCAGGGCGTTCCCTCGGTAGCAGGGGAATAGCCGCAGTCCGCATTATGCTCATGTCGGCAGTCTAATTTTTCTGTGATACAGCCGCTTTCCTCACTACATTCATGGGTACAGGTATGCGGTTCTCTTTCCGCCGTATTCTCTGATGCACTGTCCTCCGCAACAGGATAACAGCTCTCCCCATGCTCATGCACACACTGCTTCATCGGTGCATAGCAATCCTCTGTATGCGCATGCCCGCAGGGTGTTTCCTTCTCTCCTTCCGTATACCCACAATCCTCTGTATGCTGCGTGTGGTGTATACATAAGCCTACATCAGCAGGGGATTCAACCTCTGCCGCCGCTATCTGCATTTGCGGCATGGTCAAAATCATTACCGCTGTCAATAAAAATGCGGTCAATCTCTTTCGATTTCCCATTTATACTCTCTCCCTTCTTTTTCCTCATTTTCTGTCGGAACTACTCAATACCTCCTCTTTTTTCCTGTATTTGATTCTGCGCCCTGTTCGGTGCATTTTTTCAATAGCACTGTCATAAGCATTCTCTCCGATACAAAATCTGTCCAAAGGCTTTCCGCAGGCTATGCATATCCACAGGCTTTTTCCCAAACCAGTCCGCATTGTACCGATAGGCACGCAGGGCAAAATCCAAATCCGAAAACCAAAAAATATGCGCATGCGGTCTTTTCTCCCACAGCAGCTCCATAATCTCCAGACTAAAGGTGCCATCCTGCGCCACCACAAATAAATCAACCTCAGGCCCATCCCGCACCAAGCTGCAAAAATCCTCCTGTCTCACATAGGGGGTAATCTCCACAAAACGCAGATATTCTCTGGCACATTGGTCAAGCTGTCCTAACAAAATTTCCAGTTCTCCAAGGTTTTCATTGTAAAGTGCAATCTTCAACACGCCTCCTCCCTTCCACATCAGATTAAAAAGGCATAAAAAAAATCGATTCTTTTACAGAACCGACTAAATTTAGGATACCATTTTTCACCACTCTGTCAATAGGTCTTGCATGAGATGTCAAAAATCTGCATGAAATGTAGGTCAAACCGAAAAAAAATATGATACAATAGTTCGTGAAAAGCAAAATTCTTAAGTTAGGAGGCGAAAATTATGCGGATTGCCATTGTAGATGACCTTTCCACCGATGCCGAAGCTTTGCGGAAGCTCCTCTGCCGCTGGGCATCGGAACAGGGGATTCCTCTGGTTCCTTCCCCTGTTATATTGGAAAGCGGCGAGGCTCTGCTTGCCCATTTCGCTCCGAATGCCTTTGATATAATCTTTCTGGATATTTATATGGCCGGCATAACCGGTATGGAGGTTGCCCGAAAAATTCGGGAGCTGGATACGCATTGTCAGCTAATCTTTACAACCACCACCGGAGAGTTCGCTGTGGACAGCTATGAAGTTGGGGCGGCATATTATCTGGTAAAGCCCTTTTCCTATGAAAATCTAACACAGGCACTTTCACGCTGCAGTGCGGAGCTTTTGGAGCAAAGTCAGTGCGTAATCATTCCGGGTGCTGCAGAACAGCCACCACTTCTGCTCCATCAAATTACCTATACCGAATACCAAAGTCGCAATGTAGAGGTTCATCTGCTTGGCGGAAAAACACGCCTCATCTCCATGCGGCAGGCTGATTTTGCGGCTCTGCTGTTGGCATATCCTTATTTCTGCGACTGTATGCGTGGCGTTCTGGTCAATCTGGAGCAGGTAGAAAGCTTAACGGCAAGTCATTTTCTTCTGTCAGATGGGACATCTGTTCCTGTCAGCCGATTAAAATATAAGGAGGTGCGGGAAAAATATCTTTCCTTTGCCTATGCCCGCATGAGAGGAGGCTTCACAAATGGAACTCTATGATATGCTCCACCCGATGCTGGAGCTTTCCATCTCTATCCCCGCTATCATTCTGTGCTTTCTACCGATGAAAAACCATCTGAACGGCAAGGGAAAGCTCCTCTTGCTGTGGGGCATTCCCACTCTGATTTTGTGGTGTGTAGGGGCGGGCTGGCTCTGCTGGCGGCTTCGTTATAGCACAAAGCTCTGTATGCTTTTGACGCAGGCATTGCTTCTGCTGTTCTATTGCAAAGCAGTTCCGCTATCTCGGTGGAAAACCGTCAACGTATTTCTGGCGGTTTGCGGTGTATTTTCCAGCATGTATAATCTGGCAATTCTGATAGATGCCATTCTGTTTCGGCGGAGTGGTGCAGTTGCGCTTTCCCTAAACAGTACCATTCTTTATGTCCTGCTGTGCTGGCTGTTGCTGGGGGTTTTATGCTACCCTGCCACACACGCTGCCCGTTGGCTGTTGGATGAGGTAGAAACACCGGAAACCTGGTATATATTCTGGATATTGCCGTTGGTGTTCTGGTGTCTGAATACCACCCTTCGCCCCAGGAAATATTCCACGCTTTATACCAACCGTGTGATGCACTTCTATCCGATTTTAATTCTTGCACTTCTGGGGCTGATGCTGCTTTATTATGCCCTGTTTTACTGGATGGCAAGGGGAATTGCCAAAAATATCCGTCTTTCGCAGGAAAACAAACTGCTGCAAATGCAAACTGCCCAGTATCGCACTCTGCAAAAGAGCATTGCCGACACCCGCCGTGCCAGACATGATTTGCATCAGCATTTCAAGGCATTGCAGGGCTGTGTGGAAAGCGGCGATATCTCCAGAGTGGCGGCCTATGTGAAAGCATACGGAGAAAGTCTGCCACCCGATACAATTCATCCATTTTGCAAAAATTATGCTGTGGATGCCATTCTGCACCACTATGCAGAGCAGGCCCTTCTCCAAAAAACCGATTTGGAGGCTGTGGTTCAAATGGAGGAGCAGACGATTATTCCGGAGCCGGAGTTCTGTTCGCTTTTGGGAAACCTTCTGGAAAATGCCCTTGATGCCTGCGCCGCCTCCAAAACACCACGCTTCATCCGTCTGCACATTCGCCAGCAAGGAAGCCTTTATCTGACGATGGATAACACCAGCGACCAACCGCCGCTCTCCGATGAAAAACGGCTCATTTCCTCCAAGCACGATGGCTTTGGGATTGGGACGGAATCTGTGCGAATGACTGCGGAACGTTATAATGGGGATGCTCGTTTTGAATGGAGGGAAGGAGTATTCTATGCCTCGGTTATGCTTTCCTCTGCTGACTGACAGAATCCCCCTTCTGTAAATCAAACGGTTTCTTCTCAGAAAATTTTATAAAAAATCGGAATTTCCTATAAAGGCACAAGAAAACGGTTAATTTATAATCAACCGTTTTCTTACTAAGCTATAATTCTTTTCTTGCATCTGTCGCAAAACCACTTCTATATTCACTCCAAATCTATCTAACCCCCTAAAAGCTCCTTGGTCTTTCCGACTAGATATAATGGAATATTGGTAATATTACCGTCCTTTCTATATCCCATTTTTGAAAATCTGACTGCGTATAGAGGGTGATTGTCTGCAACATATTTTTTGAAGGTCGGTGCCGATTTATCCTCACCGCCTTTTGTTTCAACAGGAATAATCTCCATGCCGCACTGCAGCACAAAATCAATTTCCCCATTTCTGCTTGAGAAGTATCTCGGCATTACCTCAAACTGCCCCCTAAGCTGCTGCAAAACATAATTTTCCGTCAGCGGCCCTTTAAACTGATAGGTTGACTTTAGAAGGATTGCACTGTTATCAACGCCCGCCATCTGCTTCAACAATCCGGTATCAAATAAAAATAATTTAAATTGGTCTAACTTATCAAAGGCAGAGAGCGGATGCTCCAGCTTAGAAACATTATATATCCGGTTTAGCATACCTGCCGAAACAAGCCATTCTATTGCTTCTTCAAAATCTCTGGCTCTTGCCCCTTCTTTCACTGCTCCATACATGAATTTTTCATTTGACTTTGCAAGCTGCGTTACAATACTGCGAAAAACCATAAGGATTCGTCCGCTATTCACCTTACCATTGTGTTTAGAAAAATCGTTTTCGTATACCTCGATCAGTTCACGTTGAATTTGAGCAATTTTAGCCGGGTCTTTATGCTTTAACCAAGAAGAAACACATTCAGGCATTCCCCCTATAATAAGATAATTGTTATAAGCTTCCAACAGTCTATTATGAAAGATTTCTTCTATCTGCTGTTCCTTATGGATATCCTCATAATAAGCAAATAAGGGTGCATCTGTTGCTTTCAGGAACTCCTCAAAAGTCAAAGGAAAAATATCTAATAAATTTACCATTCCAACCGGATATGATTTCGGCTTTGCAAGAAGTGTCCCAAGGAGGTTCCCTGCAGCAATAACATGGTACTCATTTGCCATTTCTTTAAAGTATTTCAGCGCATTTAATGCCTCCGGGCATTCCTGCACCTCATCAAATATGACCAGTGTATCTAATGGGTATATTTTCTCCCCGGCAATCATTGACAGCAGCTCAATAATACGCTGCGGATTTTTATTGGTTTCAAAGATTGATTTTAACTCATCTTCTTCATCAAAGTTGAAATATACAAAGCTCTTATAGTAGTTTTTACCAAACTCTTTCATCAACCAAGTTTTCCCAACCTGTCTGGCTCCCTTTAAAACCATTGGCTTACGCTCATCACTCGATTTTCATGCCACTAATTTCCCCATAGCTGTTCTTTTCAAAGTATCCCCTCCTTTTTGTAAGTCTAGCATAACACATTTTTTTCAATGATTTTAATTGTATTTATCACATTTTTTCGCTATTTATAAGTATAAAAAACACATTTTTCCAACTTTTTCATATCGTAAATATACATTTTATTTGTATACTAATTTACTGTTCCATTAACGTCATACTTTCCAGCAGCAATCTCACCGGGACCGGCGAGCTTTGGATCAACGCAAAAAGCTGGATTTTTTGTCCCATCCTCGTCATACCACCATGCAGACGAATGAAGAACATTCTTCCCATCATACTGGATATCGTTGATGTCTTTTCCCTTTACTACTGTGATTTTTCTCGTTACACTACCTTCACCTGCCGCTTGTGCAATAAGTGGTGACTGAATAAAAGGCAGTGCAACTACCAGAGCAAGCAAAAGTGCAAGAAATCTTTTCTTTTTTTGCATACTTCTTCACCCTTTCTTTTCTTGCAAATAGAAAAGAGATACGATTTTTCGTATCTCTTTTATCATTATCTATTAAATTTTTATTTGGAAAAAATTTGTACCCAACTGCTTGTTGTATCATCAAACAGACCATTACTTTCACTTTCAAAAGCAGATCCAACGCCGAGGTACTTATAATCAGGATTTAAGATGTTTTCTCTATGACCTTTAGAGTTCATCCACAACATCATTGCACTTTCTGGCTTCTCAAAAGTACCTTTACTGATGTTCTCACCTGCATAAGAAGAACTATATCCCATTTCCTCTAAAAGACTTCGGAAATTATTCCCATCTGGTCTGGTATGATCAAAAACCTGCATAATCTCTTTAGCTCTAATTTGAGCTGCTTTTGTTAATGTGGAGTCTAACTCAAGAGGAGCAACTCCTGCTTTTTTTCGTTCTTCATTTACCAGACGTAACATTTGCTCAGCATAGCTGCTTTCGTCCATCTGAGTGGTTTCTTGTTGTTTTTCGTTATTTTTCAAATTTACTTCTTCCGATTCAGTTTGCAATCTTTTTGTATCACCTTCTCGGATATTAGCATATTCCAGCACATCACTGTATTTCGGGAACTGTTCTACAGGTTTTGTTGTGATTTGAACAGTTTGCGATGCACTATCCCATTTAATATCAGAATAAGTGCATTCAGCGATATCTCTGATACCAAGTAAGGTTCTGCCGTTAATTGTAGCAATCGGAACTGTCACAGGAGCTTCTTTGGTTTGATAGGGAGTTTTTCCATCAATACGGCTGCTTCTGGTTTGATGCTCAATATTGATATTGGCTTGATAGCCTGCCCAATAAGTATCAGATTTTTTAACGATATTTTTTAAGACAATATCATGTTCCTGCTGAAACTGTCCATCTACTACTGTATTACCGTAATAAGTAAACCATTCAACATCCCAGCCCATTTTTTCTGCCACTGCTCTTACCGGAACCATGACACGCCCATTGATATTCACAGGCTGCTGATCACCAAAACTTACTTTTTGGCCATCTACCGTTACAGTGATGTTATCAGCTGCAAAAGCTGTCGGAACAGCACCGAATACCATTGCCGTTGTCAGCAGTGCAGTCACCATTCTTTTCTTCTTCATAGTATCTCCTCCTTGATTTTTATCTCAGATAAATGATTGATTGAATTATCCGTATTTTACCACAGTAAAAATACGATTTCATCAAATCGAACACCCCAATTTGCAAAAGTCGGAAAATTTATTTCTTTTCCCTATCGTTCTTTTTCATTTTAATCTCTTGATACAAAAAAGAGCAACTGTAGCATCCGCTCTTTTCGTAGTTCCTATCGTATCTCACCTTTCTCGCTTTGGGACACCGTGTCCCGAAGTACAGGTTTCTCTTATATTATCTATTTTTTGTTCTCAGTCTACTTCAATCCAAATATTCAACCAAATCATTGATTTCACAACATAACACCTTAGATAAAGCAATTAAGTATTGTACCTGAGCTTTATTGATATTTTTCTGCCGCTGTTCATACTGCTGAATTGTCCGAAGTGGAATGCCCGCCAATTCCGATAGTTCCTTTTGGCTTAAGCCTGCCTTTTGGCGGCGTATTTTCAGATTTGTTTCTTTCTTTCGCTCTTTATACAGAACATTCATTGCATCGACAAACTGTCGGATATCCATTTCATGAAAAGGATGATACATACCCAATACCTCTTTGATTGGCACATACAGGTTCATCTCCGCAAAGGACATATCTGCTTCCCATTGATAATAAGCCAATGCCCAGCCTGTCCAGTATTCTTCACTCCGGTTGCTTGCATACATCGGTTTTATTCGTTCATTTTCGATTCCCGAACATTCCAGAACCTTATATGCCAGTTCAACGCCCGACATTCCTACCAAAAGCTGAAAATCACCTTCTCCAAAGCGTTTTGCAATGCCTGAAGTAAGGAATAACTCCCAAAAGTCTCCGACTGCATATTTTAAATCATATACGGCAAAATCCAGCATCCGACCAAGTGCTGTTCTTGCTTTTTCCAGATATACCTTATCGTAAGCGTGGATCATCAATCGTCATCTCCTCATCTATAATCTGCGTAATATAGATATCACCTTTCTGTCTCCTGTTTCTTTCTGCATCAAAGTATTCTCTGCGAGCATTTTTGTCCCGGAGCATTTTCTTCTGATACCATTCATCAGCAACTGCGATTTCGTATCCGCAAAATTTTATCTGCGAGAATGCCTTTTCACTTTTTAAAACAAATTGCTGTCCAAGTTTTTTTAAATACATTGCATGGTTCAACTGCCGGAAAGAAATGGTGCCATTGATAAAATCCTGTGCAAACGAAAAGTAGCTATTATCCGCACGATAACCGATAATCGCATCATACCGCTCATAATCAATAGAAAACTTATCTAAAATATACTCCTTTGCCTCAAGTGCCAGCCCGGAAGGAATATCAAACTCACGATTTTGCAAAAGGATTGCCAGCCAATGCAAAATGCAATACTGATCATCATTTAAATTTAAGATATCAAGACCGTTACAATCCAATTCATAGCAGTTTGCATATCCGTCTGTATCCTTCTTTACGCCCCACTCTTTTGCCATGTCAATACTATCTGTGCAATAGAACCCCAGACCATAATCATTATATTTTTTCCTTTGCCCATAAATGGGCTTCTCAATTATCTTTTCGGAACCATGGTATAGCTTTCTCATTATTTTCATCCCCTTTCTATCTACAATCATACTTCTTTAGGAGTATAGCGTCAACCAGATGTATTTATACACGATAAAAGAGCATCCCTACGAACTGGCACGACACATCGCTACTGTGCTGCACACAACTGCAGGGTATCCGCTCAGATGGGAAACTAATCTCTCCTTGGCTGAGGTATATAATCAAAAGACAAACGAAGAAGCACTGTTTGATGAAGATTTAATGAAAACCCCAATATTATCCATTTTCCGACAGAGGACTAATTTCGCCTCCTAAAATGTGCCGAAATAAGAATACAACATTAAATTTTTAGAATTATATTCCCATTTCGGCATATAAATTGATTTTTAGCATAATTTGTGCTATAATTAGAATACTATTTATTGGAGGTGATTCCATTGGTTGAGAGAAAAGAATATTTGGAACGACTGTTACAATGGAAAGACGAACAGGTAATCAAAGTAATAACTGGCATCCGGCGCTGCGGTAAATCCACCCTGCTCATGCAATACCAGACATGGCTGAAAGCAAATGGGGTTTCTGCAGATCAAATTGTTTCTGTCAATTTTGAGGAACTGGAATACGAGGAACTTCTGGACTATCGGAAATTATATGAATATCTCAAAAATCACTTGTGCGTTGGGAAAAAAACTTATATTTTTCTGGATGAAATTCAGAAGGTAGCTGCATTTGAAAAGGTGGTTGACAGTCTGTATGTTAAGCCGGATATTGATATATACATCATCGGTTCCAATGCGTATATGCTGTCCAGCGATCTGGCTACTCTGCTGACTGGGCGATATGTTGAAATCAAAATGCTGCCACTTTCATTTAAGGAGTTCCTCGACATTACTGCTCTTGATGCCGAACAAGGCCTTACAGAGTATTTGCGTGACGGCGGACTGCCATATATTGCTGTAATGAATCGTACTTCTGAAAAAGTAGAAACCTACTTGGAAGGAATCTACAATACCGTTATTGTAAAAGATATAGAAGATAGACAAGCCAGAAAAGAAAGTGATCCTTTCAAAAGAAAGATTACCGATATTGTGCTGCTGAAAACTATCGCAAAATATCTTGCCAGTGTAGCAGGTAATCCTGTTTCTATCAGGAGCATCACAAACTATTTAACTTCAAACGGCAGAAAACTATCTCCCAATACGGTGAGCGACTATGTAGATGCTTTAATAGAATCCTTTATTTTCTATCCTGCGGAACGGTTTGATATTGTCGGCAAACAGCTCTTAAAAGCAAACAGAAAATTATATATCGTAGACCTCGGTCTGCGTAATTATATCCTGCCACGCCAGAATTACGACCTTGGATTTTCTCTTGAAAACATTGTTTATTTTGAACTCCTTCGTCGAGGGTATCGGGTGATGATCGGAAAAGTCGGAAACACAGAAGTTGATTTTGTTGCTGAAAGAAAAAGTACCTATAGCTATATCCAAGTCACTGCAGACATGACAGCAAAAGAAACCTTTGAACGTGAACTCAAACCATTATCAAATATCAGAGACAACTACGAAAAAATCATCCTTACTGCAGATCGTTTCACTCCCGGCAACTATAACGGCATACAGGTAAAATACCTTCCCGATTGGCTGCTTGGGAAAAATTCATAATCCTACCCCTACTACAAATAAAATAAGCCGTCAAAAGGCGGCTAGTCAGCGATAGTAGTACGCTTGGCGGATTTTCACGCGGCCTGCAGGCGTGGCTAGTAAAAGCATCTTATAAGGGCAGAGCAAACCACCGGCTTAGCCGGTGGTTTTAATTCTAATCTAGATTTGCCCAATATATTTGTCCAATATCCTACCCAGGGAATAAACCAAGCAAGGGGGATAAGTTTACGGTATCAAACTCTTATCCCAAAAAGATTAGTATTTCTGCCTAAGACAATGAGTTCGTCAATCATTGCCGATTATTATACCACAGTAAAAATATAATTTCATCAAATCTAACACCCTAATTTTCAAAAATCGGAAAATATATTTCTTTTTTCGCAGCCGGTGAAACGGTTGAAGGTCTTACTTTGAAGGGGTTTAAATACCCATTGGATCATTACCGCCTTACTACAGATAACTGTGGCCGCACCGTTAGCAACGAGATCCAGGAAGAAAAGGCCAAGGTACTCTACGAAAAAGGCAGTCTTCTTATGATCATGTCCAGAGATTT
>ERZ773168.1834-NODE-1834-length-17174-cov-4.471348_pt1 | contig 17174 bp, 10 predicted proteins | sample MGYA00511261_ERZ773168 | MGnify/ENA primary metagenome ERZ773168 (study PRJEB29015, sample SAMEA2737855) | human gut metagenome | biome: human gut; feature: human-associated habitat; material: faeces | place: China | collected 2012 ... | reverse complement strand
GGAGCAGATGAGCGGTTACTGGACGATCGCGGTTTTCGGCGTGGATAGCCGTAACTCATCGGTCGGAAAGGGCAACAACTCGGATGTCAATATTCTCTGCAACATCGATCAGGGAACCGGTGAGATACGTCTGGTTTCGGTGTACCGGGATTCATATTTAAATATCAGCGACAAGAATACCTACAACAAAATCAACGCTGCTTATATGCAGGGCGGACCGGAGCAGGTTGTCAAGGCGCTCAATAGGAACCTGGATATCGATATTGACGATTATGCGACCTTTAACTGGAAAGCCGTTGCAGATGCGATCAACATTCTGGGCGGCATTGACGTGGAGATCACGAAATCAGAGTTTTATTATATCAATGCGTTCATTTCTGAGACGGTCAAGGCGACCGGCGTCGCTTCGACCCAGCTTAAATCAGCGGGCATGAACCATCTGGACGGTGTGCAGGCGGTTGCATATGGGCGTCTCCGTCTGATGGATACGGACTATGCCCGTACCGAACGGCAGAGAAAGGTTATTTCCCTCGCGTTTGAGAAGATGAAAAAAGCAGATTGGGCGACGATCAACAATATTGTGCAGACGGTATTTCCACAGGTGGCGACCAGCATCGAGATCAATGATCTGTTGAAGATAGGACGAAATATTACGCGTTACCATCTGACCGAGACGACCGGTTTTCCGTCGGAGCTGAGGGAAAAGAAGATGGGACGCAAGGGCGCCTGCGTCATCCCGCAGACGCTGGAGAGCAATGTCATCGAGCTGCATCATTTCCTGTTTGGCGATGAGGAATACACGCCGACTGAGACGGTCCGGACGATCAGTCAGAAAATTGTATCAGATACAGGCGTTCATGGCACGAAACAGGCAGAAACGAAGGCATTGCCGAAGACGACCGAGGCGACGACAATTTCCATTCTGGATCCGACGCAGGAGAGCGGCGCGGACGAAAGCCAGGAAGCCGGGAGCGGCAGCGACGAGTCGGAGAAAGAGACCGGTAATGCTTCGGAAACACAGGAGAATGACGCTTCTGAGCAGGAAAGCCGTCCGGACGGTACGCATGCATCAAAGGAAAATGCGCGGGAGAGCAGTGAGGCAGAGTCTGGCGGTTCTTCGCCGGCATTTCCGGGCGGAAATTCTGGCACCGGCACGGAGAATGGCAGAGAAAAACCTTCCGGCAGCGGTTCCCCGAATGGAAGCAGTGCACCGGGAAGTAAGACGGATGCGGGAATCATCATTGAGTGATGAGAGAGTGTGAAACGGAGGAAATGCTTTGAATTTAGATGGTTTGTACCGGATGCAGGGAATGTTATTTTCCCTGATGATTCTGGGTGCATTCTTAAAGAAGAAGGGAATTATCACGGATGAGGGAAAAAGGGTCATTGCGGATCTGGTCATCTTTGTGACACTTCCCTGCAGTATCATTGAGTCATTTGAAGTAGAACTGAGCATGGATATCTTAAAGAGCAGCGCACAGGCGCTGCTCGTCTCGTGTATGGTTCAGGTGGCTTGTTATATCTTAAATATGGTACTGTATCCGGGTGTGGGAGAGGAAAAGAAGAAGGTCCTCAAATACGCGACGATGGCGTCCAATGCCGGGATTCTGGGAAATCCGGTGGCGGAGGGCATCTTCGGCTCGATGGGGCTTTTCTACGCCTCTTTTTACCTGATTCCGCAGAGAACTGCGATGTGGTCTCTGGGAATGACGTATTTTACGAAGGCGCCGGATCGGAAGACGCTGATTAAAAAGATATGCACGCATCCGTGTATTGTCTCCGTATTCATCGGCTTTGTGCTGATGCTTTTACAGATGCAGATTCCGGGATTCCTGGGAGATACGGTACATAGCTTAAACAAGGCAAACACGGCAGTCTCCATGATTTTCGTCGGAACCGTTCTGGCGGAGGCAGATATGAAGACGATGATCACGCCACTCAGCTGCTACTATGCCGCCGTGCGCCTGATCCTGATCCCGGCGCTTGTGTGGATCGGCTGCCTCCTGTTCCATATTGACACGCTGGTGATGGGGATTTCTGTGGTGCTGGCAGCGATGCCGGCAGCAAGCACGACGGCGATTCTTGCCGCGAAATATGGCGGGGATGAAGTCTTTGCGACGAAGTGCGTGGTATTTACGACGCTGCTTTCGATGGTGTCGGCACCGGTTTGGTGTATGGTGCTGCAGCGGTAATCCCTTATGAGTTCGTATTTCTATAAAGGGGGTTTCGCTTGCATTGGATGAAAAGATATGTTATATTAGGGATAGAAAAAGGAAAAGCCAGAGGAGCGGCTTACCTGAATAAATTAAATAACTGTTTTATTAACAGCCGTCATTATTGCAGTAATGGCGGCTATTTTCGTTTTCCCTTGAAAATTGTATAACACAATCCAACAAGGGCGCAAATGAATATTCCAATCTGAATCAAATCAGAGTATGTAACATACATTGGCAATGCCCTCCTTTCTTTCGTCTGGAGGGTTAGATTTGTGCCTCGTTCCAGTCTTTGATAAACAAGCTTTGCTGAAATCTAGCAACCCTCCGATAACAGAGGGTAAGCCGCCTGGCTCTCTGGTTTTTCCATGTACGAAGTATATCATAATTTATCAGAACAGACAATGATAAAACGAAACAAATCCCCTCAGATTGCTCTGAGAGGATTTGCAGATTCATGATTTATAATAGCAGTTCATATTGCTTGGTTATAGTCTTACAAACATTCTGTAATTTTACTTTTCATCCACAATCTGGAAAATGTAGAACTTCAGATAATAGGACGTCTCATCCCCCGCCCACAGAATCGGATGGTCGGCTGCCTGGGTGCGGTATTCGATCTGGCGCAGGCGGCGGTGGGCGCTGCGGGCTGCCTCCTGAATCGCCTTTGTGAAGAGCTCCGGCGTCATGAAATGGGAGCAGGAGCAGGTGGCGAAGTAGCCGCCGTCCTTTACCAGACGCAGACCGCGAATATTGATCTCGCGGTAGCCCTTGATGGCATTTTTGACCGAGCTGCGGGATTTTGTGAAGGCAGGCGGGTCGAGGATCACGACGTCAAATTGCTCACCTTTTGCCTCTAATTCCGGAAGCAGGTCAAAGACATCCGCGCACTGAAAGGTGGTAGTGCCGGAAACACCGTTTAACTCTGCATTTTCACGCGCCTGTGCGACGGCAAGTTCGGACGCATCCACGCCGATGACCTCTTTGGCGCCAGAGACGGCTGCATTTAAGGCAAAGGAGCCGGTGTGGGTAAAACAGTCCAGAACGCGTTTGCCCGGGCAGAGACGCTGGATTGCCAGACGGTTGTATTTCTGGTCGAGGAAAAAGCCAGTTTTCTGCCCGTCCTTGACATCTACCAGATAGCGGACACCATTTTCAACGATCTCTACTTTTGTATCAAATGGTTCCCCGATAAAGCCCTTATAGCGCTCCATGTCCTCCTGTAAGCGGACCTTAGCGTCGCTGCGCTCGTAAATACCGCGGATATGAATGCCGTCTTCCTCAAGCACCTTGACGAGTTTTTCCAGAATCAGCGGTTTCAGACGGTCGATACCGAGCGCCAGGGATTCAACGACCAGCACATCGGAAAATTTGTCGATCACGATGCCCGGAAGGAAATCTGCTTCGCCGAAAATCAGGCGGCAGCTGCTGGTATCAACTGTCTGACGGCGGTATTCCCAGGCATTGCGGACGCGCATTTCGATAAAAGCATCGTCGATGACAGTATCCTTTTTGCGGGAAAGCATCCGCACGGTAAGCTTGGAGCGGGTGTTGATAAAACCACATCCGAGCGGATAACCGTCAAAATCTTCGACACGAAGGATATCGCCATTTTCAAATTCGCCCTCAATTCGTTCAATTTCATTATCATAGATCCACATACCGCCGGCTTTCAGGGAACGAGCCTCGCCTTTGCGGATATGGACAACTGCCTGTGTATTCATCATGGATGTAACAGTCCTTTCATATAAAATGTAAAATTCGTTTCATTCATTAAGTATACAAGAGGAGAGAAAGACTGACAAGTGAAAACCGAGAGATGTTTTTAAGCTTCACAGATTTATGATTTTATTTTCACAATTACATCACAAATAACTGATAGACTATCTCATGTAAACAGAGAGAGGGCAGAAAGCCTGAGACAGAATATAAGAGTATGAACAATCCGCTGCGGGAAGGTTCGCAAAATGGACAGTACGCGGCTGTGATTCCTGAGAACAGGAGGTATGAATATATGTATGACGAGAATGAAAGAAATGAGAGACACGATCAGGATGTAGATTATACGGAGGGCGCTTATTCGGACAGCGCTTATGAGGAAAAGAATAACGATACTGCTAAAAAAGAAGAAACTTCCGATTATGGCGGTTATCATGATTCCCGTTACCGGGGCAGTCTCGATGGAGAACCGGAGGCAGCAGCCGGAGCAGACCCGAAAGAGAATGCAGAGAAGCAGCCGGAACGCAGCTATATTCCGGAAGAACGGAGTGGCCGGGGACATGGCTCTAAGAATACTGGTAAGAAAATTGCGGCACTTGTGATGTCGGGCATTTTGTTTGGCTGTGTGGCAGGCGGAACCATGGTTGGCGTGAATGCACTTTCAAACCGGCTTCTTCCGGGTGAGACCGCACAGGAAACGATCGGTCAGGTTTCCCAGGAGACACAGGCAGATGCGGGCACTAAAACGCAGGCCTCCATTGGCAACGATGTTTCTTCGATTGTAGAGAAAGCGATGCCGTCCGTTGTAGCGATCAACAACAAGATGATTTATACACAGAACAACTGGCTGTTTGGTCAGCAGCAGTACGAGGTGCCGAGCAGCGGTTCAGGAATCATTGCCGGACAGAATGACACGGAACTTCTGATTATTACCAATAACCATGTCGTTGAAGATTCCGAGGAACTTTCGGTTACCTTTATTGATAACCAGAGCGTTAAGGCAGCGGTCAAAGGTACTGATTCCGATTCGGATCTGGCAGTCATTGCCGTACAGCTTTCAGATATACCGGAAGAAACGAGAAAACAGATTAAGGCAGCCGATCTGGGCGATTCTGATTCCCTGAAGCTGGGACAGGGTGTTGTGGCAATCGGTAACGCACTGGGACAGGGGCAGTCGGTTACCGTCGGTTATGTCAGCGCTTTAAATAAAAAGATAACCATCAACGACGTAGAGCGGACACTTCTGCAGGTCGATGCGGCGATCAACCCAGGCAACAGCGGCGGCGCACTTTTAAATATGAACGGTGAAGTTATCGGCATCAATGCGGCGAAGTATTCGGACACCAGTGTTGAGGGCATCGGCTATGCGATCCCGATTTCACAGGCAAAGGATATTATCAGCGACCTGATGACGAAGACGACGAAGGTAGCTGTCGATGAGAATGAGCAGGGCTATCTGGGAATCCAGCTTCAGAATATCGACAGCCAGATGGCGCAGGCGTATGGCATGCCGGAAGGTATCTATGTATACAAGATTGTTGCGGGCGGCGCGGCATCCAGGTCGGATCTGCGGGAGCGCGATATTATCACCAAGTTTGACGGTGAGAAGGTAAAGAATGGTGATGATCTCAAGAAAATGCTGACTTACTATAAGGCAGGTTCCACCGTTACCATGACGGTACAGAGTCTGGAAAATGGCAAATATGTCGAGAGAAACGTACAGATTACACTGGGCTCCAAGAGCGATATGCCGCAGAGCCAGGATAGCCAGAACGAGAGCCGGAGTGAATCACAGGCAAGTCCGCAGAGAAAACTGGGAAGATAGAAAATATCCCATCAGCGAAGTGGACTGGAATGGATATTTGCCCGTAACGGTGAAGATACGGAACTGTTGCGAAGCGGAAATGAATAAAATCAGGAAGATATAGAAAAGAAGGCAGGTGAACCGCCGGTAGATCCTCTTGTAATCAGAGAGGGCGGTGATTCATCTGTCTTTTTGTTTCATAGGAAATTTTTTTATTTTTAAAATGAAATGACGGCTGCTGTTATGATTTACGTTTTTCGCAAGCTATGATAAAATGAAAAGGTGCTTTCAGATTGGAGGAAATATAAAAATATGAGTGATAACCAGAATATAGATACGACAACCAATATAAACGAAACAGATACAAATAAAACCAGTACAGATCATTCGGATGATTACGAGAAAATCTGCTACGTCTGCCGCCGCCCGGAGAGCAAGGCGGGAGAGATGATCACGATGCCGGGCGGGATGAATTTCTGCCATGAGTGTATGCAGAAAGCATTTGACTCGATTTCCAAGTCGGGCATGGACTTTTCCAAGCTTCAAAATATGCCGTTTATGAACATGAATCTCAATGATTTTGCGGGCATGCAGATGCCGAATACAGAAATTCCAGAGAAGAATAAGATCAAGAAAAAGAGCAAGGCAAAAGACGCGGAGAAACTTCTGACGATGAAGGATGTTCCGGCACCGCACCAGATCAAGGCGCAGCTGGATGCGTATGTGATCGGGCAGGAGCGGGCGAAACGGGCAGTTTCAGTGGCAGTCTACAACCATTATAAGCGCGTGATTCTCCGGCAGCAGGACGAGCTCCGGGCAAATGAAAATACGGAAGAAAAGGCGGAAAACGCGGCGGCACAGGGAATGCAGATGCAGGGCGGCGAGCCGGAGATTGAGAAATCCAACATCCTGATGCTGGGACCGACCGGAAGCGGAAAAACGTACCTGGTCAAGACGCTGGCGAAGCTTTTGGATGTGCCGCTGGCGATCGCGGATGCGACGGCGCTCACGGAAGCTGGATATATCGGAGATGATATAGAAAGCGTAGTCTCCAAGCTTCTGGCAGCGGCTGGAAATGATGTGGAGAAAGCTGAGCAAGGCATCATTTTCATCGATGAGATCGATAAAATTGCGAAAAAGAAAAATACGATGAGCCGCGATGTCAGCGGTGAGTCGGTACAGCAGGAGCTTTTAAATCTTCTGGAAGGCAGCCAGGTAGAGGTGCCGGTCGGCTCAAACCAGAAGAATGCACTCACGCCGATGGCGACTGTGGATACGAACAACATCCTGTTTATCTGTGGCGGCGCGTTTCCGGGATTGGATGATATCATCAAGGAGCGCCTGAAAAAGCGTTCCACGATGGGCTTCAACTCCCATTTGAAGGATGAATTTGACAATGATCCGGATATTTTGAGCCAGGTGACAACGGAAGATCTGCGGAATTTTGGCATGATTCCAGAGTTTCTCGGACGTCTGCCGGTGCTTGTGAGCCTGCAGGGGCTGACAAAGGAATTGCTGATGCGGATTCTGAAAGAACCGAAAAATGCGATCCTCAAGCAGTATGAGCGCCTGCTGGCGCTGGATGAGGTCAAACTGGTGTTTGAGGACGATGCACTGGAGTGGATCGCCGAGCGGGCGCTGGAAAAAGATACGGGTGCCCGTGCGCTGCGTGCCATTTTAGAGGATTTTATGATGGATATCATGTATGAGATCCCGAAAGATCCGAATATCGGATCCGTTGTGATTACGCGCCCGTATCTGGAGAAGAATGGCGGTCCGCGGATAGAGATGCGGGGATAATAGCTTTTCAGGAACATGATCGGTGAACGGTGTCATGTATGTGGTGAAAGTTAGCGATGTAAGGATCCGGAAAAGCAATTTGTGTGTGAAGAGAAAACAGCAGAAGTTAATTAACTTCTCATGGATAAAAAAGAGTTATATAGGTTTAACGTCCCATACCCCCACTCCCGGCTGGGATATTCGATGGAATTTCGGCGGTCAGCCCCGCGGATCAGAAATGCCTTGGCAATCGAGGTGTTGATCCGCGGGGCTGATGGCGTATAGGCAGACCAGGAGAGCAGGATCGCGGCGGCTCCGGCGGTCATGGCGGCGGCAAATGAGGTTCCGGTTACCTCCTGATAATCGGGAAGCGGGAGCCGGACGCCGGGGGCGGCAAGGTCGGGCTTGATAGTTCTGGTGCGGGTAAAACCGCGGCTGGAATGCAGATAGATCCCGCCCGTCTGGTGGCTGTAGGCGGCGGTGGTGATGATGGCTGCTGTATTGCCCGGATCGGTGATGGTTGTGTCCGGATCCGGGCGCAGAAAGAAGGTTTCATCCGAGATAAAGCCGTGCACCGGCAGCCACATATGATATTCACCCTGAATCGAGAGCGTGTGGTAGACGCGGATTTTCCAGATTCCGGCGGCGGGGGCATCAAAGCGCATCAGGATCAGTTCGCTTCCGGTCGCCAGCTCGGAGCTGGTATAGTTGAGGTGAATGGTCGTTCCTTCCAGAAGAAAGGGAATCCGGCGTTCTTCGTCGCCGGAGAGCCGGATGCGTCCCGTTTCGTCGCCGGAGGGGGATAAAAATCCGACACTGTAAAGCTCCGATTCACGCGCCCACAGTTCCAGCGTAAATCCCCGTTCGCCGGGACCGACCCGCAGTTCCACATCCTCATAGGAGGTGGAAGCAGGAAATACACTGCGAAAATGGTGCCCGCGCCCGGTTTCATTGCCTCCGGCGGCGACCAGAATCTGCCCGCTGGCGCGCGACAGGCTGTTCAGATATAGACCAAGCGGCGAAGTGCCGCTGTGGCTTCCGGTATTGGTGCCAAGACCCAGCAGGATCACAAGGGGCTTTTTCTCCTGCCTGGCAATATAAAGAAGAAACTTGATTCCGAGCATGATGTCGTCCTCCTGAAAGGCGATGGCATCCTCGCGGATCAGAAAAAAATCGCGAAGATAGGTTCTGGCTGGTTTCAAGCGTACAACGACCAGTTCCGATTCCGGCGCCGCCCCGGAGAAAAAAGCATCGGCATCTTCGGAACCGGCGGCGACCAGCGCCATCTGCGTGCCGTGGCGGAGAGGATCCGAGGTGGGGACGATGGAATGCGGATCTTCCGAGCGCAGCGCCTCGTTGATGTGGGAACGCTGGTAGACACTTCCGTAGTGCAGCGCATCGATCGGATCCGGCGTGCTAAGCCCCGTGCCCGGAACCGTCTGATCCCAGATGGCGGCGATGCGCGTGCTTCCATCCGGATCGCGTAACAAGGGATTTGTATAATCGATCCCCGTATCCACAATTCCAATCAGCGTCCCGCGCCCCTTGTTTCCCAGGAAGGGCTGTTCTGCCGTCCGGGAAATTCCTGCGCTGTCCAGGCTGGATGTATCTAATATGGTATAAAGATTCGGGATCGAGTCATAGCCATACTGCTGGACTGAGAGCGGCAGCGCCTCCGCCAGAGACCGGTGCCAGATCACATACTCATGATTGACAAAATCATAGCAGCCGGAATCATTTTCCAAAATCTGGTTATAGGTAAAAGGAAAAAAACGTTCGATAAAATCGGCGGTTTGGTTGTCTGGAAGAGAAGAGCAATTCATAGCGTTTTCCATAGAGATTTTTTAGAATTTAAGATAAGATATGCGGTAAAATACGAAAGCTTCCCTATACTCTGTCGGAAAAACTTGTTATAATAAATATAAGTTAGATAATGACATTTATATGAGGAGGTGCCCTTATGAAAAAATACCTGTATATGATAGCTGCCCTGTTCGGCATCGATTATTTCTGCAAGGAAAACATAGAAGCCCAGAAACCGGAAGATTTTCCGCGCGACATGGAAAAAAGCCATGGAAAGATCCGCCTGTACCGCAATCACAACGACGGTTTCTGTTTTGGAGTAAAAAAAGAAAAGAAAGAACTGGTCCGCATGGTGCCGGTTGTCTTTACCTCGGCGGCAGCGGGCATTCTGACATGGTTATTGTGCCGGGACGAAGGCAGAAAAGCCGATCGGATCGGTTTTGCCCTCATCACGGCGGGTGGTTTAAGTAACCTGTATGACCGCCTCAAACGCGGTTATGTGGTAGATTATTTCAGCATCCGGTGTAAATACCTGGAAAAGGTCGTCTTTAATCTGGGAGACTTTTTTATCTTCGCAGGAAGCGCCCTGATCGCAGCCTCCGATCTGCTGGGAGCCGTCCGTGATCTTAGTTCTCCGGCAGAGGCTCACATAAAAGCGCTCCGACTGCCGTGGCGAAAGACGGATGAGGCGGAATGATATAGTCGATTCCAAAGACATCGTGCATCTGATTGAAAATGTCAAAGGTCTTTGCAGCAGGTGCAAGGCTGGCGAGAGAACCGGTCAGGACGACATTCCGGGTGGTGTCCTGGCTGAGAGCCAGGGACGCCATCACACCCACATTTTCATAAATCATATTGAAAAGAGCGGCAGCCAGGTCAGCATCCGAGGCGCCGCTTTTGATTCGCCCAAAATTGGCAGCGGTTAAGTCGGCGGCAAGTCCCGGGACATCTTCCTCCTGCACGTCGGCGATGCGGAGATCTGCCATGGCCTTATTGCCGCGCAGCGCCATCTCTGAGAGGGCAAAAATGTCGGTGACGCCGAGAAAGCGCTCCGCCATGCCGACAAGTGTCCCACCGCCGACGCCGCTTCCGCCCAGATGACGGAAGCCGTTTGTCCTGGAAGCGCGGATAAAGGCAGAGCCGGTTCCAAGGCTGACCACCAGCGCTTCGTCAAGCCCGGACAGGTATAGGCCGCCGTGTCCGATGGCATCCAGCTCCAGGGCATGGATGGTCGGGATGCCGAAGATATTTTCATGGAAATACGTCGAACCGAGCCCGGTCAGGACGATTTTTTCAACATCGTCAAACGAAGCGCCCTGCTGATCCAGGAAACGCCCGAGAACACCGTAAGCCGAGGTGCGCGGGTCATCCGCGTGAACCTGAAGCGTACCAAGCAGAGTGCCATGCTCATCCAGCGCCGCCGCCTTGGTGCTGGAACTGCCGATGTCGATTCCGAGGGATAATTTCATTTGCTTATCTCCTTTATGATATTCCTGCTGCCACCGCGTTTCCTTACGGCACTTTCGGTTCCAAAAGTGCCTATCCGTGAACAGTAACGCTGGTTTGTATCTTTTATGACTGTAAGAATTGGATTGTTTTTATAAACATTATAGGGTAAAGTAAAATAAAGTGCAATGGAAGAATGTGGTCCGAATGTTCTTAAAATGATATTTCAAATGGATAACATAAAGATTTATATGTCACGCCCAAGCTTTGTTGAGATTCCGGCTGAGACTGAAATATGCTTTAATGATAAGGAAATAGTGACCGAAAATACGGGATATCAGGCATGGTGGAGCAGAGAGTATGAGGTCCATGTTTAATAAGGAGTTCTTTAAGTGTTCCCAGTTTACGCACATTAACAGATGTACTTTTTCCCTCGTTATTAATATAGCTTTTTGCAATATAAAAAGACTCCGAATTTTTTTGACACACAAAAAAGCAGGTTCTATGCGGCCTGCAAGGTATTTTTCTATTATTCAACGGTCAAACTCCCGGAGACGGCAGAAGTATGGAAATGCAAGCCTGTATTTATTGACAGAACCTATGAAATACGGTAGAATCAACCTTAAAAAAGAGTAATCCCCTACATGGGGAGATAGGAGTTGAGTTTTTTGAGTTCTGGTGATGGGATACAGCTATTGATTTTGATACTTCTGCTTTTGATGTCGGCTTTCTTTTCTTCGACGGAGACGGCGCTGACGACGGTCAACAAGATCCGGGTGCGGACGCTGGCGGAGAATGGCGATAAGCAGGCAGAGTATGTATTGAAGATCATAGAGGATCCGAGCAAAATGCTGAGTGCGATTCTGATCGGCAACAATGTGGTAAACCTGTATGCGTCTTCTCTTGCGACGGTTCTTGCCACCCACATCTGGGGTAACAAGATCGTAGGGATTGCGACGGGCATTCTGACGCTTTTAATCCTGATTTTCGGCGAGATCACGCCGAAGACGGTTGCGACTATACAGGCTGAGCGGATTGCATTTCGGTTCGCTAAAATCATTTATTATATCATGACGGTGCTGACACCGGTCATTTTTGTGGTCAACCAGCTCTCGTTTTTAGTGTTGAAGCTGCTTCGCGTGGATGTGAAGGCAAAGGGCGAGTCCATCACGGAGGATGAGCTGCGGACGATCGTGGAGGTCAGCCACGAAGAGGGCGTCATCGAGTCCGAAGAGAAGAAGATGATCAACAATGTGTTTGATTTTGGGGACGCCGTGGCGCGCGATGTCATGCTTCCGAAGGTCAACATGACGTTTGTGGACGTGGATGCGACGTATGACGAGCTGATGGAGGTATTCCGCAGTGAGAAATACACGCGTTACCCGGTCTATGAGGAGACGACGGACAATGTCATCGGTGTTCTGAACATCAAGGATATTTTCTTAAAAGGCGGGGAAGAGGGCTTTTCTGTCCGGAAATATCTGCGGAAACCTCTCTATACATATGAGTTTAAGAAGGTTGCTGAGCTGATGCGCGAGATGCGGAAAGCAGCGATCAGCATCGTGATCGTGCTCGACGAGTACGGTTCGACGGTCGGTCTTATCACGCTGGAAGATATGCTGGAGGAGATTGTCGGAGATATCCGGGACGAGTACGATGGAGACGAGGAAAAGTCCATACAGCGCATCGCCCCGCGGGAATACATGGTAGACGGTTCGGTCAAACTTGACGATCTGGATGAACGCCTGAATCTGGAACTCCAGTCAGACGAATATGATTCCATTGGCGGACTGGTGATCGGACTTTTGAACCATCTTCCACAGGAAAAAGAAGAGGTTGTGGTGGAAAACGTCCGCCTCGTCGTCGAATGTGTGGATAAGAACCGGATCGATAAGATTCATTTGTACCTGTTAAGCCCGTCGGAGGCGGCGTTAGCTAAACATACCGCCGATGGTGCCGCTTCCGGCGCAGAGGGCGAAGGAAAGCAGCAGGGATGAGGCAGTCTCCTTGAGGGACTGTCGGATCGCAAAAGACAGGGCTAGAAAAATAAGAAAATAAAGGGCGCCGGCGCAGAATCCCCAGAGGAACCGGCGCCTTTTTGCTTTCTTCCCGGCGACGAGTCCTGCCAGAAAGCAGGCGAGAATGTAGATGCCGCGCACTCCTAGCGTGATTTCCTTTTCACCCCACTGAAAACGGTACATCCCAAACGCGAGCAGAAGCAGAAAGACAGCAGTTGCCGCGTAGGAGAAGAGGGAAGAACGGAGCAGAATCTGGATAGCTGATTTTTCCATGATAAAATACCTGTGTGCATTTTTTTCTATTCATATGAGCAAAGAAGGACAAATATGCCTGCAGAATGAAACACTGTTACAAACAAGCGTTACTGTTCACGCATACGTGCCCAGTAACGGAATTTGCCGTGGCTTCGCATTTAAATACGGCAAATTCCTGCTGCCACCACGTTTTCTTACGGCACTTTCGGTTCCAAAAGTGCCTACCCGTGAACAGTTCCAAAAAAGCCGGAATCTGTGAGAAACACGGTAAATTGAAATGCTTGCACAAGTGGGCAACATATGATATAATCTGTAGGACTTTATATACTAAAAAAATGAAGGAGGACATAGAGATGAAACACGTAAAGACACTGAGCGCAAGCACACTGAAGAACAGCATGAAGAAAGGCGGCTGCGGCGAGTGCCAGACATCCTGCCAGTCTGCATGTAAGACATCCTGTACTGTAGGTAACCAGAGCTGCGAGAACCAGAACCGCTAATTGGCAGTACAAAACAAATGAGGCGTTTTCTGATAAATCAGAGCTTTTCATGAGTGGGAGAGCTGGAGTCTGAGAAAACGCAGAGTTGACACAGGGAGGCAGACAAGACGGAGCGCGGTCCGAGGAGAGGACTGCATATGTTCCGGGTTGTCTGCCTGCCTATGTCTTATAGAAGGAGAAAGACAGTGATTCATCAGTATATAAATAATGGATATTATATCGTACTGGATGTCAACAGTGGCTCCGTCCATTCGGTCGATCCGCTTCTGTACGATGTGATTTCCTTTTTATCGGAGCGGATTCCGGATAGCGAGAAGCCGTTTCAGATTGCCCAGTCCCTGAAAGACGAGACGGCGGCAGCATTAAAAGAGAAATACAGCCAGGAAGAGATCAGAGAGGCGTTTGAGGACATTCAGGAGCTCATCGATCAGGAAGAACTCTTTACCGCTGACATTTACAAAAACTTCGTTATGGATTTCAAGAAGCGCCAGACGGTTGTCAAGGCACTCTGCCTGCATATCGCGCATGACTGCAACCTTGCCTGTCAGTACTGCTTTGCAGAAGAGGGCGAGTATCATGGACGCAGAGCGCTGATGACCTTTGAGGTCGGCAAGAAAGCGCTGGATTTCCTGATTGCCAATTCTGGAAACCGCCGGAACCTGGAAGTCGATTTCTTCGGCGGTGAGCCGCTGATGAACTGGCAGGTGGTTAAACAGTTAGTCGAGTACGGACGTTCCCAGGAAGAGGCGCACAACAAGAAATTCCGTTTCACACTGACCACCAACGGCGTTCTGTTAAACGATGAAATTATGGAATTCTGCAACCGCGAGATGGCAAACGTCGTGCTCAGTCTGGATGGACGAAAAGAGGTCAACGACAAGATGCGCCCATTCCGCAACGGAACCGGAAGCTACGACCTGATCGTGCCGAAGTTCCAGAAATTTGCAGAAAAGCGCGGAGACCGCGATTATTTCGTGCGTGGTACCTTCACACACAACAACCTGGATTTTGGCAAAGATGTCCTGCATTTTGCCGATCTTGGATTCAAGAAAATGTCGGTTGAGCCGGTCGTAGCACCGGATGAAGAGCCCTACGCGATCAAAGAAGCGGATCTTCCGCAGATTCTCGAGGAATATGACCGTCTGGCAGCAGAGTATGTCAAGAGACACAAAGAGGGACGCGGCTTCACGTTCTTCCACTTTATGCTCGATCTGACACAGGGACCGTGCGTGGCAAAACGTCTGTCCGGATGCGGTTCAGGAACTGAGTATCTGGCAGTTACCCCGTGGGGCGACCTCTATCCGTGCCATCAGTTTGTAGGAAACGAAGATTTCCTGCTCGGCAACGTGGATACGGGCGTGACCAACACGGCAGTCCGCGACGAGTTCAAGCTCTGCAATGTCTATGCGAAAGATAAATGTCGGGATTGCTTTGCCAGATTTTACTGCAGTGGCGGCTGTGCGGCCAATTCCTACAACTTCCACGGTTCCATCACGGATGCGTATGATATCGGGTGCGAGATGCAGAAAAAACGTATCGAGTGCGCGATCATGATAAAAGCTGCTCTTGCAGACGGCTCTGACGAGTAGAGAACAAGGAGAGAGAGGAATGAAGAACAAAAAAGGAAAAAGCTTCCTGGGGATGCTGCTCCTTCTGATTGCCATCGGCGTATTCGGCTATTTCGGCTATTCGACGATGAATCAGATCAAGCTGGGTCTTGACCTGGCTGGCGGTGTCAGCATTACCTATCAGGCGAAAGAAGAAAATCCGTCTTCCGAGGATATGGCGGATACGATCTACAAGCTCCAGCAGCGTGTACAGAATTACAGTACCGAGGCGGAGGTTTACCAGGAGGGTAATAACCGTATCAACGTAGATATTCCGGGTGTATCGGATGCCAACGCGATTCTGGAAGAGTTAGGAAAACCGGGTTCCCTGATTTTCGTGGACTCTGAAGGAAATCAGATCCTTGATGGTAAACAGGTTGCCAGCGCGAAAGCCGGCATGACCGAGGATAAGGCGACCGGTTCCAAGGCGTATGTCGTTTCTCTGACCTTTACCGAGGAAGGTAAACAGGCATTTGCTGAGGCGACCACGAATGGCGTCGGAAAACCAATTTATATCATTTATGATAACCAGATTATTTCTGCTCCGACCGTCCGTGAGGCGATCACAGGCGGACAGTGCCAGATCGACGGCATGGCGGATTATGAAGAGGCAAATAATCTTGCGTCCACGATCCGTATCGGTTCCCTGTCCCTGGAGCTGGAAGAGCTGCGTTCCAACGTAGTTGGCGCGAAGCTGGGCCAGGAGGCGATCTCCACCAGCTTAAAGGCAGGTCTGATCGGATTTGCCATTGTCATTGTATTTATGATTGCCGTATATCTGCTTCCGGGTCTGGCTGCATCTCTGGCTCTGTGCCTGTATGTCGGTCTGATCCTGATCCTGCTGGTAGCATTTGAGGTGACCCTGACGCTTCCGGGCGTGGCTGGTATCATCCTGTCGATCGGTATGGCGGTGGATGCGAACGTCATCATTTTCACCCGTATTAAAGAGGAGATTGGTCTGGGAACATCCGTCAAGAATGCGATCAAGGCAGGTTTCGCCAAGGCACTTTCCGCGATCATCGACGGAAACGTAACCACCCTGATTGCGGCAGCGGTTCTGTTCTGGAGAGGTTCCGGTACCGTCAAGGGCTTTGCGGCGACGCTGGCAATCGGTATCGTGCTTTCTATGTTCACGGCGCTGTTTGTAACCAAATTTGCCCTGAACTGCTTCTATGAGATGGGCTTTGAGGATGCGAAGTTCTACGGATGCCGCAAGGATATGAAGACGCGTCCGTTCCTGAAATTCCGCAAGCTTTACTTTGCTCTGTCGCTCGTGATCATTCTGGCAGGCGTCGGCAGCATGGTTCACAATCAGTCTTCGATGGGTGTGCCGCTCAACTACAGCATGGAGTTCAGAGGCGGTACTTCTACAAACGTTACCTTTAACGAGGATATGTCTCTGGAAGATATTTCCTCCCAGGTGGTTCCGGTGGTAGAAAAGATTACCGGCGAAGCTGGCACACAGACCCAGAAGGTAGCCGGAAGCAACGAGGTTATCATCAAGACACGTACCCTGAACATGGACGAGCGCGAAGAGTTAAACCAGGCGCTGGCGGATCAGTTTGGTGTGGATAAAGAGAAGATCACAGCCGACAGTATCTCCGGTGCGGTCAGCCAGGAGATGAAGCGCGATGCGATTGTGGCGGTTACGATTGCGACGATCTGCATGTTGATTTACATCTGGTTCCGTTTCAGCAACATCACGTTCGCGGCGGGCGCGGTTCTTGCCCTGATGCACGATGTGCTGGTTGTCCTGACCTGCTATGCGATGCTGCGCTGGTCGGTTGGTTCGACGTTCATCGCCTGCATGCTGACGATTGTCGGTTACTCAATCAACGCGACGATCGTTATCTTCGACCGTATCCGTGAGAATATGAAGCTTCTGGGCAATAAAGAGTCCGCTGAGACGATCGTCAACACCAGTATCAGCCAGACCCTGACGCGAAGCATCAACACGACGCTGACGACCTTCGTCATGGTCCTGATTCTTTATATCCTGGGTGTATCTTCCATCCGTGAGTTTGCTCTTC
>ERZ773168.1780-NODE-1780-length-17544-cov-5.127166_pt1 | contig 17544 bp, 19 predicted proteins | sample MGYA00511261_ERZ773168 | MGnify/ENA primary metagenome ERZ773168 (study PRJEB29015, sample SAMEA2737855) | human gut metagenome | biome: human gut; feature: human-associated habitat; material: faeces | place: China | collected 2012 ... | reverse complement strand
AGGTCATGCAGATCTTCCGCGAGCTGGCGGGCTTCTCCTTCGGTCAGGCAGACAATGTCCGCCGCGCTATGAGCAAGAAGAAACACGCCGTCATGGAAGCAGAGCGTGAGCATTTTGTCCATGGCTGCACCGACCCGGGCAACGAGTGCCCCGGCTGTGTGGCAAACGGCATTTCGGAACAGGTGGCGAACGAAATTTACGACGAAATGTCCAGTTTTGCCTCCTACGCCTTCAACAAGAGCCACGCCGCCTGCTATGCCTACGTCGCATTCCAGACGGCCTACCTCAAGTGCCATTACCCCAGCGAGTTTATGGCGGCACTGCTGACCAGCGTGCTGGATAACACCGATAAGGTCATTGAGTATTCCGGCGAGTGCGCCCGCCTTGGCATCAAGGTGCTGCCGCCGGATGTGAACGTCTCAAACGGCGGCTTCACGGCGGATGACAAGGGCCAGATTCGTTTTGGCCTGAATGCGGTCAAGAATGTGGGCCGCAACCTGATCGAAAACGTGGTTGCAGAGCGGAAAAGCAAGCCCTACACCAGCCTCTACGATTTCTGCAAGCGGATGCACGGCAACGAGCTGAACCGCCGGGCTGTGGAGTGCCTCATCAAAGCCGGTGCCTTCGACCGCATGGGCAACAACCGCCACAGCCATGTGGAAGCGGTGGAAGGCATCCTGAAAAGCATCGAGACCGACTCCCGTCGCAACCTGGACGGCCAGCTGGACCTGTTCTCGGTCATGAGCGGGGGAACGCAGGACGACGCCTCCGAAGACACTTACGAGATCAAGCAGCTGCCGGAATACAGCCACAAGGAGCTGCTCCAGCAGGAAAAGGAGGTCAGCGGCCTGTACCTGTCCGGCCACCCGCTGGACGCCTACCGGGAGCAGTCGGCAAAGGTGGCGTCCCACACCATCAAGGCGCTCACCGGCGAGGACGCCCATGTGAAGGACGGCGAACGGGTGCGCATCGTGTGTGCAGTGGTCAAAAACCGCATGATGACCACCAAATCCAACAGCATGATGGCCTTTACCAGTGTGGAAGATCTGACCGGCACCATGGAAGTCATCGTCTTCCCGAAGGTTCTGGACCTGTTCCGGGATGCGCTGCGGGAAAATGCGGTCGTCGTCATTGACGGCCGCCTGTCGGTGCGCGAGGACGAAGTGTCCAAGCTGTTGGCGGACAGCATCGTTCCCATTGAAAACTATGACCCCTCCAGCCCGGACCACGGCCGGCAGGACCCGCTGCAGACTGCTGCGAAAAAGGTCTATATCCGTCTGCCGTCCCGCGAGAGCAGGGAATATGCCAAGGTGGTAAACCTTTTGTCCATCTTCGACGGCGACATCCCGGTGATCCTCTGCATGAAGGACTCCGGCAAGCGTCTGGCAGCGCCCCGGCGGCTGTACACCTCGGGGCATCCGCTGTTCTTCAAGGAGCTGGAAAGACTGGTCGGTGCCGAGAATGTTGCAACAAAATGACATTTCTGTGCACGAATAGCGACAGACTGGCTGTTTTCAAATGCCGCCGAGTGTGATATAATTATCAAAGGCGAGTTTAAGGTATCTAAAATATCTTTGAGCAAAGCATTTGAGCGGTGTTAAATAGAGGACAACTGCTCATGGGTAAATGAAGAACAAATTGGAGGGAATCTCTCGTATGGAAAAGCAGATCAAAACGATTGGCGTGCTGACAAGCGGCGGTGATGCTCCTGGCATGAACGCTGCCGTGCGCGCTGTGGTCCGCACGGGCCTGCACAAGGGTTATCGCATGATCGGCATTCAGCGCGGCTACAATGGCCTGCTGAACGGCGAGTGCTTCGAGATGAACCTGCGCAGCGTGTCGAACATTATTTCTGCCGGCGGCACCATTCTGTACACTGCCCGCTGCCTGGAGTTCAAGACCAAGGAAGGCCAGGATAAGGGCGCAGAGAAGTGCCGTGAGCTGGGCATTGATGCTCTGGTGGTCATCGGCGGCGACGGCTCTTACCGCGGTGCCCGTGAGCTGGCACACCGCGGCATCCCGATGATCGGTCTGCCCGGCACCATTGACAATGATATCTCCTGCACCGATTACACCATTGGCTATGATACGGCCATGAATACCGCACTGGAGATGATCGACAAGCTGCGCGACACCACCCAGAGCCACGACCGCTGCAGTGTGGTTGAGGTCATGGGCCGCAACGCTGGTTACATCGCCCTGAATGTGGCCATTGCCTCCGGTGCTATGGCTGTCCTGCTGCCGGAGAAGGAATTCGATATGCAGCGCGACATTCTGGACAAGATCGCTGAGACCCAGAAGACCGGCAAGCGCCACTTCATCATCATCGTTGCCGAGGGCGTCGGCCATGCACAGGAGATCGCCAACGAGATCCAGGCCCGCACCGGCATCGACTCCCGCGCCACCATTCTGGGTCACGTCCAGCGCGGCGGTTCTCCCACGCTGCGTGACCGCGTGAACGCCTCCGCAATGGGCTACCACGCCGTCTGCCTGCTGGAGCAGGGCAAGTATAACCGCATCGTCGGCATGAAGGGCGAGAAGCTGGTGGATTACCCGGTGGACGAAGCGCTTGAAATGACCAAGACGCTTGACCCGGTGCTGATCGACGTATGTAACACCATCAGTATCTGATCACGTAAAACAACTTCATAAAATGTTTGAATCGCTCTTTCGGGAAACCGGAAGGGCGATTTTTTGTGCCCTTTTGCTGATGTGGCAGCAGAAGGAAAGAATGCTGCCGTTTGCGTAGGAACAGCATCTTTGTCAAACGGAATTACTGAAAAGCACAAGCAGAGAATGGTAAAATAAGAACGATGATGCGACAATAATTGTGATGTATAAACAAAGAGTATCTTTGTGGATTGATTTAAAATCAACTGAAGCGTACAAATGAAAACGATTTCAAACCAGCAGAAAATTTGATTTATACAAAGCGTACTCCTTTACGGAATGCGCCGCAATGTGGTATACTAATTAAAATGGATTTCGTGCCGCATTTGCAGTTTGCAGTGCCAACGCGGCAGCGGAAAATGGAGAGCGGGAGCGTGGAGAATTTGGAACTGGAACAGGCAGCAAAGCGCGTGGAAGAACTGCGCGCGGTCATTGAAAAGAACAATCGGCTGTATTACGATCAGGATGCGCCGGAGCTGGAAGATTTTGAGTACGATGCCCTGACCCGGGAACTGAAAGCGCTGGAGGCGCAGTTCCCACAGCTGGTCACGGCATCGTCACCCACCCAGAAGGTCGGCGGCACGGCCAGCAGCAAACTGCCCAAGGTGACTCACGCGGTCAAAATGGAAAGCCTTCTGGACGCCTTTTCGTTTGACGAACTGCGGGACTTTGACCGCCGCGTGCGGGAAGCCGGGGTAGAACCGGAGTATGTGGTGGAGATCAAAATTGATGGTCTTTCCTGCAGCCTGGAATACGAAAATGGTGAACTTGTCCGGGCATCCACCCGCGGCGACGGCGTGGTGGGCGAGGACGTGACCGCCAATGTCCGCGCCATCCGCAGCATCCCCAAAAAGCTGAAAGACGCGCCGGAATTTCTGGAAGTGCGCGGTGAAGTGTATATGCCCCACGAGGCATTCCAAAAGCTGTGTGCCGAGCAGGAGCTGCAGGGCGCAGCCCCGTTCAAGAACCCGCGCAACGCTGCGGCTGGTTCCCTGCGCCAGAAGGACGCCAAGATCACCGGCAAGCGTGGGCTCTCCATCTTTGTGTTCAATGTGCAGCAGATCCGCGGCAAAACGCTGACGAAGCATTCGGAAAGCCTGGATTACCTCAAGAGCCTGGGGCTGCCGGTCTCGCCGCGCTACCATGTGGTGCACGACATCGAAGCCGCCATTGCCGAGATCGAACAGATCGGACAGAACCGTGCAAAGCTGGATTTCGACATGGACGGTGCTGTCATCAAGGTGAACGACTTCGCGCAGCGCGACCTCATGGGCTCCACCAACAAATTTCCGCGCTGGGCCATCGCGTTCAAATACCCGCCGGAAGTCAAGGAGACCACTCTGCGCGGCATTGAAGTGGCGGTGGGCCGCACCGGCGTGCTGACCCCCACTGCCTGTTTCGATCCTGTTTTTCTTGCGGGCACGACGGTCGCCCGCGCAACGCTGCACAACGAAGATTTCATCCGGCAGTTCGGGCTGCGCATCGGCGACACCATCCAGGTGCGGAAGGCCGGGGACATCATCCCGGAGGTCATCGGCGTGACCCATCATGCAGAGGATGCCGAACCCTACGAGATGCCGAAGGTCTGCCCCTCCTGCGGGGCACCGGTGGTCCATCTGGAAGATGAGGCCGCCCTGCGCTGTGTCAACCCGGAGTGCCCGGCGCAATCCCTGCGCAACATCATTCATTTTGCTTCCCGCGACGCGATGGACATCGACGGCCTCGGCACTGCTGTGGCAACGCAGCTGGTGGAAAAGGGCATGGTGCACTCGGCGGCGGATATCTACACCCTGACCCGGGAGCAACTGCTGACGCTGGACAAATTCAAGGAAAAGAGTGCAGATAATCTGCTGAACGCCATCGAAGCGTCCAAACAGAACAATCTGGATAAACTGCTGTTCGGCTTCGGCATCCGCAACATCGGCGATAAGGCGGCTGCACTGCTGGCAGAGCATTTCGGCACGCTGCAGGCCATCCGGGAAGCGACCGCCGAACAGATCAGCGAGATCGACGGTTTTGGCGGCGTGATGGCCCAGAGCGTGGTGGAGTTCTTTGCAAAAGAAGGCACGACGGACCTTGTGCACCGCCTGGCCGATGCAGGCCTGAACATGCAGTGGAAGGGCGCGCCCAAGGGCGACAAACTGGCGGGCAAAACGCTGGTGGTCACCGGCACGCTGGAGACCCTTTCCCGCAATGAGGCCGAAGCCCTGATCGTGAAGAACGGCGGCAAGGCCAGCGGTTCGGTCTCGAAAAAGACGGCTTATGTGGTGGCAGGCACGGCGGCCGGTTCCAAACTGACCAAGGCACAGGCACTGGGTGTGCCGGTGCTGACCGAACAGGAATTCCTGGATATGATCCGGGACGACAACACCTGATAGCATTTGAATCGAAGCAAACTCCCCGGCGGACGAACGGTCTGCCGGGGAGTTTTTTGTTGGCAGTTCTAAGCAGGGCGTGTCCGCATATACTCGTAGCAAAGTGTTCGCGGAAAGGGGAAACCAAAATGGACGAGTATTATCAGGCGGTGCGTGCGCTGCCCACCTGGCTTGCCGAACCGCTGCTGCATATCCCGCCGACGCTGGCCGGGCGCATCCATGAACTTCGGCTGCGGACAGGCTGCGGCATCGTTTTGACCCTTGCGGGGCGGCAATGCGCAGCCGAAACGCTGCCGGACTGCCCGGCCGCATTGCGCGGGCTGCGGCTGACGGCCCTTCAAATGGAGGAGATCTTTCACACCCTGTGCGGCGGCTCGGTCCACACCCATCAGGCAGAGCTTGCGCGAGGTTTTCTGACCGCGCCCGGCGGGTGCCGGGTGGGGGTGGCGGGGCGCTTCACGGAGCGGGACGGGCAGCTTATTCTGCAGCAGATCACTTCACTGAATTTCCGCATCGCACGCGTGGTTTCGGCCGTTCTCCCGGAGAAACTCCGGCAGCTTCTGCAGGGGCATTTTGTTGGGATGCTGGTGGTCGGTGAACCGGACAGCGGCAAGACGACCCTGCTGCGCCAGATCGTTTTTGCACTGGAACAGCTGCACTGCGCTGCGGCCGTCGTGGACGAGCGGGGAGAGCTTTTCCCGGCGGGGCACACGCTGCGCCCGGCCGCCGTGGATGTGCTGGCAGGTGTCCCGAAGGCGGCTGCGGTGCAGATGGCGCTGCGCACGCTGGGCCCGCAGGTGATCGTGCTGGACGAGCTGGGCTCACTGGAAGAAACGCAGGCGCTGGAGCAGGGCTTTTTCGGCGGGGTGGACTTCGTGGCAAGCGTCCACGCTGCCGGGGTTGAAGATGCCTTCCGGCGGCCGCAGGTGCGGTACTTACAGCAGCACGGGATGCTGCGGGTCCTTGTGCTGCTGCGGGGGCGAAATACCCCAGGGCAGATACAGGAAGTGCGGGTGATGGAGCCATGATGCTCCGCGTGTTCGGTGCGCTGCTTTTGCCGCTGTGCGGCTGGCTGACCGGCGATGCATTTCAGCAGCGAACGCGAGAGCGGCTCTGTGCGCTGGAATGGAGTATCCGGCTTTTGCAGCGCATCCGGCAGGAGATCGCGTTCCGCCGGGCGGACCTGACGCAGCTGGACGCACAGCTCCAGCGGGAAGGTCTGCTGGAAACGCCTGCAAAGCCCCGGGCGCTGCAGGCACTTGCCCCGCCCAAAGTACTCTCTGAAGCGGAACAGGCCTGCTTTGCGGAGTGCATGTCCGGCCTTGGGCGGACGAGCGCCGAGCAGGAGTGCGAACGGCTGGATTACTACATCGCGCGGTTTCAGGAGTTCTTGCAGCAGGCACAGCAGCAGGCCCATGCCCGGGCCGGTCTGCCGCACCGGCTGGGGCTGGCAGCAGGTATGGTGCTGGCGATCTTCTTTTTCTGAAAGCGGGAGGACGAAAAGGTGGAAATTGATCTCGTGTTCAAGATCGCGGCGATCGGCATCATCGTGGCGGTGCTCAACCAGCTTTTGATCCGGTCCGGGCGGGAAGATCAGGCCATGATGACAACGCTGGCCGGGCTGGTGGTGGTACTGTCCATCCTTGTAAAGCAGATCAGCACCCTGTTCGTCACGATCAAATCCCTGTTCTCGCTATGAGCACGGCGTGTATGGTCGCAGGGGCCATCATCGTGCTGGCGGTGGCCCAGCTTTTTCTGCAAAAGGACGCCCCGGTCTATGCGGTGCTGGTCTCCATTGCAGCGGTCATTTTCCTGCTGCTGCAGCTGAGCGGCGCGGTGCAATCGCTCCTGCAGCGGGTGGTCGTTCTGGGCCGCCAGGTAGATGGACAGGCCTTTGTGTGCCTTCTGCGCTGCGCAGGCATCCTGCTGGTGACGGATTATGTCCGCACCTTCTGCGAGGAGGCCGGGGCAAGCTCCCTTGGCTGGTGTGCCGGGTTTGCCGGGCGCTGCCTCGTGCTGGGGGCTGCATGGCCGCTTTTGGAGGAGATCTGCCAGAAGATCTGGAGCTTGGGAGGGTGAAATGGCCCATGACGACGTTGCTTTCCGGCCTGCCCGGGCAGGAGCTGTGGCAGCCGTATCTGGAAGCCGCCCCGCAGAGTGCGGAGGCATTTGCACAGGACCCGCTCGGGGCGCTGCTTTCGCTGCTGCCGGTCCATCCGGTTCAGCTGCTGACCCAGATCGCGCACAGCTACATGGCGGTCTTTCTGTTTCTGCTGGCGGTGCTGCTGCTCTCCTTTCTGCTGGGCGACAGCCGCAACGCCGATCTGCTGGAGCTGGTCTCCGCCGCAGGCTGCGGGGTCCTCTCCTGGGGTTGGCTCACCGGGCTTGCCCAGGAGATCTGCGAAAAAATGACCAGCTGGAAAAGCTTTCTGCTGGGCTTTCTGCCGGTGTACGGCGGGGTGCTGACGGCAGGCGGGGAAATGCAGGCCGGAATGGCCGCCTGCGGGCTGCTGCTTTCCGGGTTGTGCCTGCTGGCGCAGTGCACAGCGCTCTGGGTCGGGCCGCTGCTGCAAAGCTACCTTGCCATCAGCATGGCGTGCTGCATCAGCACCCAGAAAGGCCTTGCCGACGGCTGCCGCTCGGCGGGCAGGCTGCTGCAAAAGGGGCTCAGCCTCGCCGGGCGGCTGTTCGCCATCCTTCTGGGGCTGCAGCGGGTCGTGACATTGCAGCTGGACAAGACCACCCTGCAGGTGGGGCGGTTTCTCACCGGCAGCGTGCCGGTGATCGGCGATGCCCTGAGCGGTGCCGCAGATGCCGTCCTTGCCGGGATGCAGCTGCTGAAAAGCACGCTGGGCCTTGCCGGGATCGCGCTCCTCGGGGCGGAGTTTCTGCCGCTGTACCTCACGCTTCTGGTGCACCTGGCGCTTCTTTACGGCTGCGTCCTCCTGTGCGACCTTGCGGAGAACCGGCGGTGCAAGGCGTTGTTTTCGTGCCTGGCGGAGGCCGTCCGCTGCATGGCCGCCGTAACGGCACTGTTCTTTGGGCTCATGGCTGTGGGCGTGGCGGCACTGATGCTGTCGGGAGGGTGATGGAATGCGTACATTTCAGGCTGCGGCTGCCGTGTTCTGCCTGGCCTGCATCTGCACCGAAACGGTGACCCTTCTGGTGGGCAGCGGCTGGGCGCGCAGATGCATAAAAGCATTGGCCGGGCTATATATTCTAATAGTCCTTCTGCAGCTCCTTCCGTCTGCCCGGACGGAACTCGGCAAATGGACGGTGCCTCAAAGCACACCGGTCAGTCTGCCCGGGCTGGAAGACCAGATCCTTGCCGATGCGCAAAGCCGCCTGGAAGCCCAGCTGGAGTCCGAGTGCCGGCAACAGTTCGGGCTGGACGCTGTGATCCGGGTCATACTGGAACAGGACGGGCAGACGCTGCAGGCCGTGCAGGCGTCCATGAGCGTGCCCGCCGGGAGCAGCACCGCCCTGTGCCGGGAAGCCGCCGATTATCTTCAGCAGCGGCTTGGCGTGGAGCCGAGCCTGCAGACCGAGGAGGAGACGGGAACATGAAAAACGGACGTTTCACCTTGCCGGAAAAACTGCAGGGTAAACAGGGACGCACCCTGCTTGCGGTGGGAATCGGCCTTCTGGCCATGGTGCTGATCCTGCTTTCTGAGCTTTTTCCGACCCGGCAGACAACGGCTGCTGCGGGCGAAAAACTGGATACCGCAGCATATCAGACGCAGCTGGAGCAGCGGCTGGAAACGCTCGTCTCCCAGATGAGCGGCGCAGGCAAAACAACGGTGATGGTCACATTGGAAACGGGTGAGGAGTCGGTCTATGCAGTGGACACGCAGTCCGGGGAACTGCAGACGCAGAATACACATGTTTTGCTGGATGACGGTTCCGCCCTGACGGAGACAGTGTACCTGCCGCAGGTGCAGGGCGTTGCCGTCCTGTGCGAGGGCGGGGGAGACGTCCGGATGGCCGCGCGCATCACGGAGATGATCGGCGCGCTGCTGGACCTGCCGTCCAACCGCATCTGTGTGGAACAACGCCGCTGACAAGCGGGCAAACAGGCTGTTCCGTTTTTTGAACCGTGAGAAAAGGAGGAACTTTTCATGAGAGCACTTTCCCAGAACACCCGTCGGGCCACTGCCGTCACGCTGGCAGCTGCCCTGCTGATCGCCGTCTACCTGAACTGGCAGTACGCCCGCACCGGCTCCATTGAAACGGAAGAAACGGCGCAGATGGTCGCGGCATCGGTGGAGGAGCCGGTCCAGGCCGAAGCGATTTTGGATGAGCTGCCCACCGAGGCAGAAGCGGTTTCCAGCGCAAACAAGAACTATGGCGAGGCGCAGCTGGTCAGCGTGGCCAGTGACAGCGGCGCGAAGTTCTTTGAGCAGGCCCGGCTCAAGCGGGAAAAGGCGCACGATGAAGCGCTGGATACCATCCGCAAGACCATGAAGTCTTCCTCGCTTTCTGCAGAAGAAAAGAAGGAATACACCGACCAGATGACCGCCGGGCTGGAAGACCTGAACGCCGAGAACGAGATCGAGACCCTCATCAAGGCAAAAGGCTTTGCCGACTGCCTGTGCTTTCTGCAGTCCGGCCGGGCCGACCTGACCGTGATGACCTCGGGCGAGCCGCTCACGGCTGCACAGGTGGCACAGATCCGGGATGTGGTGCTGAGCAAGAGCACCGTTCCGGCCCAGAATATCACCGTGGTGGAGGTGAAATAAGTGCCCTGCAGGCCCGGCGGCAGAGTTTTTGAATCAAGTATTGAAATCGAACCCGGATTGATGGTATAATAACACTATCAATCGAACGTGATGTTGTCCTGCGTATCCCATGGATCATTTCAGGCAGGACCATTTCAAACAGAAAAGGGCGGGCGTTCCGGCCCCGCTCTTGAATGGAGGACAACACAATGGATTTGCAGAATACAGATCTTCAGGGCGGTACCCTTCAGATCTCGACCGAAGTGCTGGCAAAGATCGCACGCTGTGCTGCGCTGGAGATCGAGGGCGTTGCCGGGGTCTCCTGCGGCAAGCAGAATAAAAAGCTTTCGAACCTGCTGGAGGCTTCCAGCATCCAGACGCCCGTTGCCGTGGAAATGCGCGACGGCACCGCAACGATCACCCTGCATCTGATGATGCGCTTCGGCGCACGCATCCCCTCTGTGGCAGAAAAGGTGCAGGAGAACGTGAAGAACGCGGTCCAGAACATGACGAACGTCACGGTGAGCCGTGTCAATCTGGTCATCGCCGGCCTTGCTGATACAGACGCAGAGCAGCAGTGACCCCTTTAGAAACCGAATAGAAAATAACCGATCCTCCCCGCCGCTTCGGATGGGGAGGGTTCGTGTTGCGAGAGGAATAGTATGGAAAACATTTTGCCCCGTAGAGAAGCACGCGAGAATGCCTTTTTGCTGGCATTTTCGCAGACCTTTGGCGATGTGCCGCTGGCCGAGGCCATCCTGAACCACGAAGAAAACGACGAAGACCACCCTGTGGACGGCTTCAGCAAGCACCTGCTGAACGCTTACTACGACCACTCGGCTGAGGTTGACGACGAGATCCGTGCGCACCTGCGCAACTGGACCATGGAGCGCCTGCCCCGCGTGAGCCTGACGGTGCTGCGCCTGGCCGTGGCCGAAATGCTGTTTGGCGGCGAGAACAAGCCCGGCGTTGCCATCAACGAGGCCGTTGAACTGACGAAGAAATATGGTGCCGACGAAGATTATCAGTTCGTGAACGGCCTGCTTGGCGCAGTGGCCCGCGACCACGGTCTGAACGACGAAGCCGCAGCGGAGTCGGCTGAACAGTGAGCCGTTATACGCTTGGGATCGACACGAGCAACTATGCAACCTCTCTGGCGGTGTTTGACACAGCCGGAGAGGTTGTTTGTGCAAAGAAGCGCTTTTTGCCGGTCAAGGCGGGCCAGCTTGGTCTGCGGCAGAGCGATGCGCTGTTCCACCACACGGCGGCCCTGCCGGAGATGCTGCAGCAGCTTGCACAGGAGTTCGACCTGACAAAGATCGAAGCCGTGGGTGTATCCCAGAAGCCGCGCCCGGCCGAGGGCAGTTACATGCCCTGCTTTCTGGCGGGCGTCAGCGCCGCGACCGCCTTTGCAAAGGCGCGGGACATCCCGCTCGTGCTGACGACCCATCAGCAGGGCCATGCGGCCGCTGCGCTGTTCGCCGCCAAAGGGGAACAGCTGTTCCGGGAAAAGGTCCTGCTGTTCCACATCTCCGGCGGCACCACCGATCTGCTTTTGTGCGACCAGGTGCGCCAGATCACGCCCCTTGGCACCAGCACCGATCTTTATGCCGGCCAGGCCGTGGACCGCGTGGGCGTCAAGCTGGGCTTTGCCTTCCCGGCGGGTGCCGAGGTGTCCCGCCTTGCCGCCCAGTGCACCGAGGAAATCAAGCCGAAATCCAGTGTAAAGGGGATGCAGTGCAGCCTTTCCGGGCTGGAGAACCAGTGCAACGCGCTGCTGGCAGCGGGCAAAAGCCCGGAGTACGTCTGCAAATACTGCCTGCTCTGTGTGGCCGATACGGTGGTCAAAATGACCAAAGCCGCCCAGAAGGAATACCCCGGCCTGCCGGTGGTGTGTGCGGGCGGTGTCATGAGCAGTGACATCATCCACAGCTGGGTGAACAAGCGCCTGCCCGGTGTCTATTTCGTGCCGGGGCAGTATTCCAGCGATAACGCCATCGGCGTGTCGATCCTTGCAGCGCGGGAGGCCGGGCTATGGCTGAAGTGATCTCGGTCTCCGCACTGAACCGTTATGTCAAAATGCGTCTGGACGCCGATGATGTGCTGTTTGATCTGGCCCTGCGGGGCGAGATCGCGAACTTTGTGCAGAATGCCCGCAGCGGCCACTGTTATTTCACTCTGCGGGACGAAGCCTGCAGCGTGAAGGCCGTGATGTTCCGCTCGGACGCTGCCCGGCTTGCGTTCCGTCCTCAGGAGGGGATGCGGGTCGTAGTGCGCTGCCGTGCAACGCTGTATGAGCGTGACGGCGCATTCCAGCTGTATGTCAACGCAATGTTTCCGGACGGCATGGGGGCGGCCCAGCTTGCACTGGAACAGCTCAAGGAGAAACTTGCCAAGGAAGGCCTTTTTGACCCGGAGCACAAAAAGCCGCTGCCTGCATTTCCGCAGTGCATCGGCGTCGTAACCAGCAAGACCGGTGCTGCGCTGCAGGACATCCGCAATGTCATCGGCCGCCGCTGGCCGGCCGCGAAGCTGCTGCTCTGCCCGGTGACGGTGCAGGGCTTTGAAGCGGCCCAGCAGGTGGCGGACGCCATCCGCAGGCTGGACCAGCGCAAAGATGTGGACGAGATCATTGTGGCGCGCGGCGGCGGCAGCCGGGAAGACCTGTGGGTGTTCAACGCGGAGGTGATCGCCCGGGCAGCCTTCCGCTGCAAAAAGCCGCTCATCAGCGCCATTGGCCACGAGATCGACTATACGATCCTGGACTTCGTGGCCGACCAGCGCGCGCCGACGCCCTCGGCCGCCGCAGAGCTGGCCGTGCCGGACCGCGCCGAGCAAAAAAGAATTTTGCTGGAATTACAACAAAATATTTGCAAAAATATGCAAAATCGTCTCGATTTATGCTATAATGGTCTGGAACAATACAACTATGTGTTGGAACAACACCTGCCGGACCGCCTGCTGCAGAAAAATGCGGCAGCACTGCAGCAGCTGCAGGACAGTATCCGCGCGCAGCTGCGTCAAAAAGAAACGGATGCTTCGCAGCAGCTGCAGCATGCGGCCGTTCTGGCGGATTCCCTGAACCCGTATCGCGTGCTGGCACGCGGCTATGCGATGATGACCACCGAAAAGGGAAAGATTTTGTCCGAGGGGGCCTTGCAGCCGGAGCAGACGGTCTATATTCGAAGCGCTTCCCGCCGCGCAAGATGCCGGGTGGAAGCAGTGGAGGAACTCAATGAAAACACCTAAAAGTTTTGAGGAAGGCATGGAACGCCTGAATGGTGTTCTTGCAAAGATGCAAAGCGAAGAAACCACCCTTGCAGACTCCGTCAAGCTCTATGCCGAGGCGGCGGCGCTGATGGAATACTGCCGCGCTGCGCTGGAAAAGACCTCGCTCCAGATCGAGGAGATCGACGCAAAGCTTGCGCAGTCCGCGCCGGACAGCGGGGAGGAAGACTGATGGAATACAAAGCGCAATACGAAGCCTATCTTGCGCAGGCATCAAAGGCACTGGATGCCGCCTGTGGACAGTTCCTGCCGGAGACGTCCGAGGTCTGCCGTGCGGCACGCTACAGCCTGCTGGGCGGCGGCAAGCGCATCCGCGCTGTGCTGGTGCTGAGCGTCTGCGACCTGCTGGGCGGCGACAAGGCCGCAGCCGGGCAGTTTGCGGCGGCTGTGGAGATGCTGCACTGCTATTCACTGATCCACGATGACCTGCCCTGCATGGACAACGACGACCTGCGCCGTGGGCGGCCTTCCTGCCACAAGGCCTTTGATGAGGCCACTGCCATGCTGGCAGGGGATGTGCTGCTGACCGAAGCCTTTGAGGTGGTCGCGAACGCACCTGCGTCGGCGCAGGCCTGCGTTCGGGCAGCCCGGGCGTTGGGCGCCGGTGCCGGCAGCCGCGGCATGGTCTATGGGCAGGAGCTGGATCTAAAATATGAGGCACTTGCCGCCACCGAGGACCAGCTGCGGCTGATCCACCGCAACAAGACCGGCGCGCTGATCAACGCGGCCGTCCAGATGGGGGCCGCTGCCGCAGAGGCCGACACCGAGACCTGCCGTGTGCTGGAAGCCTATGCCTACGGTCTGGGGCTCGTGTTCCAGATCGTGGACGATGTGCTGGATGTCACCAGCACGCCGGAACAGCTGGGCAAACCCATCGGCAGCGACAGCGAAAACGGCAAAACGACCTTTGCCACCCTGTACGGTGTGCAGGGTGCAATGGACCTTGCACAAAAACTCAACGCCGAGACCTGCGCGCAGCTGCACAGCCATTTTGGCACAAAAGCGGCGTTTCTGGAGCAGCTGGCACAGCAGCTCCTGGTGCGCAAAAGCTGATCCCCCGATCAAATCATAAAGGAAGATGATTATGCAGTTCATTCACGAGATCTTTTCGTTCAATCCGATCCTTACCGTATCGCTTCTGGGCTGGTTCGTGGCACAGGTGCTGAAGACCCTTATCAACTTTATCCTGCTGGGCAAATTCCAGCTGGAGCGCATGTGGGGTGATGGCGGCATGCCTAGCGCCCACAGTGCGACCGTCTGCGCCATGGTGATCGCAACGGCACGCTGCGAGGGTGTCAATTCTGCCATTTTCGCCGTTGCAAGCGTGGTCGCCATCATCACGATGCACGACGCCATGGGCGTGCGCCACGAGACTGGCGAACAGGCGAAGGTGCTGAACCAGATGATCGCGCAGTGGATCGACGTGAGCGAGAAAAACGCGCCCTTCCTGCAGAACATGCACCTGAAGGAAATGGTCGGTCACACGCCCCTGCAGGTCGTGGCGGGTGTTCTGGTCGGCGTGGCGGTCGGCCTTCTGTACCCGATCGCGTAAAATGGGCGAACCATCGAAAACTCCTTTTGAAGGATGTGGGATTATGGGATCATTGCTGCTGGACAGCATTCACCAGCCCAGCGATCTGAAACAGCTGGATCACCAGCAGATCGTGCAGCTGTGTGAGGAGATCCGTCATTTTTTACTGGAAAATATTTCAAAAACGGGCGGCCACCTGGCTTCAAATCTTGGCACCGTGGAACTGACCGTGGCGCTGCACCGCGTGCTGGAAACGCCGAAGGATGCCATCGTCTTTGATGTGGGGCATCAGTGCTACACGCACAAGATCCTCACCGGCCGCAAAGAGCAATTTGATAAGCTTCGTCAGATCGACGGAATTTCCGGCTTTCCGAACCCGGATGAAAGCGTTCACGACGCGTTCATTGCCGGGCACGGGAACACGGCGCTTTCCCTTGCCATCGGCATGGCCTGGGCCAAAAAGCTGCGGCAGGAGCCGGGCCTTGTGGCGGCCATCATCGGCGACGGTGCGTTCACCGGCGGCATGGTCTACGAAGGCATGAACAACATTGAAAATCTGGACAATCTGCTCGTGATCCTGAACGACAACAAGATGTCCATTTCCAAAAATGTGGGCGCGCTGGCGCGGTATCTGACCCACCTGCGCACAACGACGGCCTACTATGATGCAAAAGATAATGTGAGCAGTTTCCTGGACCATGTGCCGGTGGTGGGCACGCCCATGAAAAAGACACTGACCAATGCCAAAACGCTGGTACGCCGTGCCATGTATCACTCCACCATGTTTGAGGACATGGGGTTCCAGTACATCGGGCCGGTGGACGGGCACAATGAGGAAGAACTGGAACGGACGCTCCGCACCATCTGCGGCCGCCCGGGCCCGCATTTTTTGCACGTCGTCACCAAAAAGGGCAAAGGCTACCAGCCCGCCGAGATCAACCCGGGCAGCTACCACGGCGTGTCGGCGTTTGACCCGGACGGGATGCCGGACCCCGAGGTTGCACCCAAGGAGTCCTTCTCCACAGTGTTTGGCAAGGCACTTGTGAAGGAAGGCGGCGAGGTCGGGAACCTGTGCGCCATTACGGCTGCCATGAAATATGGTACCGGCCTGCAGTTCTTTGCCCACAGCCACCCGGAACGGTTCTTTGACGTCGGCATGGCGGAACAGCATGCGGTGACCTTCGCGGCCGGGCTTGCAAGCCAGGGAATGCTGCCGGTGGTGTGCATCTACTCCACCTTCCTGCAGCGGTCTTACGACCAGATCATCCACGACGTGAACCTGCTGAAGGAGAACGTCGTGTTTGCCATTGACCGCGCCGGTTTTGTTCCGGCCGATGGTGAGACCCATCAGGGCATTTATGACCCGGCCTTCCTGAGCCAGGTCGGCATGCCAATCTATGCGCCTTCCAACTATGCAGAGCTGACGTACTGGCTGCATGAATTGCTGCGGGGGGCGTTCCAGGGCCCGCGCGCCATCCGCTACCCGAGGGGCGGGGAAGACGCAGCACTGGCAAAGCACCCCTGCACCGGGTCGGAATATGATTTCCTGACGAAAAAGGCAGGTACATCAATCGTCTTGGTGAGTTATGCGGATGAAATGGCCGAATTGATCGAAGCGGAGCGGAGTTTGAATGAAAATTCGATCGAATGTGATACGCTGAAGCTTGTAAAGATATATCCCTTTACAGAAAAACTTGTCGAAGACCTGATGAATTATAAAGTCGTGCTGTTTGCAGAGGAATGCATTGCCGTCGGCGGCATTGGCGAGCATCTGGAGTACGTGCTGCGGCAGAATGGCTGGAATGGACGATTTATCCATCGCGCCGTGCGGGAAGCCCGCCTGCCGCACGCAAGCGTTGCCCAGATCCGGCAGGCGGTCGGGCTGGACGCAGAGAGCCTGGCCCAGGCTGTGCAGGCTGCGGTTATGAAAGGAGAATTTGAATCGTGAAAATTCGATTGGATCAATATCTGGTTCAGCATGGTCTGATCCAGAGTCGTGAACGTGCAAAGGCAATGATCATGTCCGGCGTGGTGTTTGTCAACGAGCAGAAGGTGGACAAGGCCGGTGAGATGATCAAAGAGGACGCCAAGGTCGAGGTGCGCGGCCACGACATCGGCTATGTCAGCCGCGGCGGCCTGAAGCTGGAAAAAGCCATGCAGTGCTTCCCGCTGACCCCGCGCGGCAAGGTGTGCATGGACATCGGCGCTTCCACCGGCGGCTTCACCGACTGTATGCTGCAAAACGGCGCGAAGAAGGTCTACGCCGTGGACGTCGGCTACGGTCAGCTCGACTGGAAGCTCCGCAGCGACGCGGGCGTCGTGTGCATGGAGCGCACGAACGCGCGCTACCTCACGCACGAGCAGATCCCCGATGAGCTGGATTTCGCGTCCGTGGATGTGTCGTTCATCTCGCTCAAGCTCATTCTGCCCGCGCTCGCGGGGCTTCTGAAGCCGGACGGCCACGCCGTCTGCCTCGTCAAGCCGCAGTTCGAGGCAGGACGGGAAAAGGTCGGCAAAAAGGGCGTCGTGCGCGATCCCGCCGTGCATCTGGAGGTGCTCGAGCACTTTCTGGAGCACGCAAAGGAAAGTCGCTTTACCGTCCTTGGCCTGACGTACTCTCCCATTCGCGGCCCCGAGGGGAACATTGAATATCTCGGCTATCTCTCCCGTGCGGAGGAGGAGCCGCCGGTCCATGACCTGAAGGCTCTGGTCGAGGCGTCCCACGCGGCGCTGGAGGAAAAGAAAGGCGAAAACGATGCTTAAAAAGGTAATACTTTGTCCAAACCCCTACCGCGACCATGAGCTGACCGTCGCCAAGGAGGCCAAGCGCATTCTCGACAGCGTTCACTGTCCGAACGTCGTGTGCGTGCCGTTCCGCAACGAGGAGAAGCCCGAGGGCTACGGCCTCGATATCCGTCCGCTCCAGCAGGAGCTGCGCGGCGCGGACATGATCATCGCCTTC
>ERZ773168.1778-NODE-1778-length-17546-cov-9.935395_pt1 | contig 17546 bp, 11 predicted proteins | sample MGYA00511261_ERZ773168 | MGnify/ENA primary metagenome ERZ773168 (study PRJEB29015, sample SAMEA2737855) | human gut metagenome | biome: human gut; feature: human-associated habitat; material: faeces | place: China | collected 2012 ... | reverse complement strand
AGTAGTTCATCATGGAGAACATGCCCTTCTTCATCTCGCCGCCGTACCAGGTGTTGATGATGACCTGCTCCTTGCTGGTGATGTTGAAGGCAACGCAGGTCTCGCTGTTCAGGCCCAGCTCCTTGTAGTTCTCAACCTTAGCCTTGGAGGCGTTGTAAACAACGAAGTCAGGCTCAAAATTAGCCAGCTCCTCAGCGGTGGGCTTGATAAACATATTGGTGACAAAGTGTGCCTGCCAGGCCACCTCCACGATGAAGCGGATAGCCATGCGGGTGTCCTTGTTGGCGCCGCAGAAGGCATCGACGACGAACAGGCGCTTGTTGCACAGCTCCTTCTTGGCGATGTCCTTCACGGCAGACCAGGTCTGCTCGGTCATGGGGTGGTTGTCGTTCTTGTACTCGTCGCTGGTCCACCAAACGGTGTCCTTGGAGTTCTCGTCCACGACGATGTACTTGTCCTTGGGGGAACGGCCGGTGTAAACGCCGGTCATGACATTGACAGCGCCCAGCTCGGTGACCTGGCCCTTCTCATAGCCGGTCAGCTCGGGTTTGGTCTCCTCCTCGAACAGCATCTCATAAGAGGGGTTATGCACGATCTCGGTCGTGCCGGTAATGCCATACTTAGTCAAATCCAGATTTGCCATGTTTACATATACCTCTTTCTCTATACTTTTGGCTGAATGGGGGACAAGGGGACTAAGTCAGCCTCCTAGTGCCCCATCCTGACATTTATTATACAAAGATTTCGGCATAAAAGCAAGTTCAAATTCTTTCAAAGATTGTGACATTATTGTAAAATAGTTTGAATTTTACATATTGTATCCCCGCAGGGGCGGATTCTATATCCGCCTGTGCCGTTCCGCATACCGCGCGGCCCGCGGGCACATATAGAATGCGCCCCTGCGTTGCAGGTGTACCAGCAAAAAAGGACGCACCCTCCGGCACGTCCCTTCTCAATATCATTTACGCATCCGAGCGCGAATACGCATTCTTCATGCCGCTGCTCAGCTCAAACAGGACCTTATTCAGGGCGTCCGTCGTCTCGGCCCTGACCATGGCGGCCAACTCCTCGTTGGCCTTGGTGCGCAGGGCAGCACGGGCGGCGGGGTCGGCCTCGCCGCGCTGGGCATCGTCATAGGTATTGATGATGCCGTTGGCTTTGCTGCCGACGCTCAGCGTGTAGCGCTCGATGTGGAACACCGATTTTGCGTAGGACGCATCGGCCATGGCGGCCAGCAGACGGCTGGCCCAGTAGAAGTTGTCGGTGGAGACATCGCCCGTCGTGTTGGACAGGTACTCCGGTGTCGTGTCCACGTTGGCGTAGAAGGGCACCATCGTGTTGAAGGCGTTGGACGCAAAGGCCAGCCACTCCACGGCGCGGAAGTCCTCCGGTACGTCGGGGCGCATTTGCAGCAGTGCCATAAAGTCGTTGCGGTTCACGCCGATGGGACGGTAGATGCCCTTCTCGGAAGCCGTGGCCGCATAGGGGTCATACGGCGTGCCCTGATAATGGCTCGACAGCACGTACTTTACGTCCTCGGGCGTGATTTTTTTCTCGGGCACCATGCACCAGGGCAGGTCGTCGGAGCGCGGCGTAAAGTCGGCGTCCGGGCCGTCCCAGGCGAACGTATTGGGGTTGAAATAACGCAGCATGTACCAGCCGCGGGGCGTGTTGTAGACATGGTCGGCATCGTCGTGGCTGCCGAAGGCGTCGCGCGGATTCAGCGCACCGTCCAGGGACAGGTCAAGATGGTACTTGTCGATAAAGCCGCGCAGGTCGGCGGAGCACATGAACTCCTTCTGCTCGCCCAGCGCGTCGTCCAGGTCGAGCGTGTCAAGGCCGAGCTGGTTCGGCATGACCACATAGACGTCATCGGGCACGCGGCGGGCCATCCAGTGGTGGCCGCCGATGGTCTCGAGCCACCAGACCTCGTCCACATCCTGGAACGCGATGCCGTTCATCTCGTAGGTGCCGTACTGCTCCAGCAGACTGCCAAGGCGCCGGACGCCCTCGCGCGCGGAGCGGACATAGGGCAGGACCAGATAGACAATGTCCTCCTCGCCGATGCCGCCCTTGACGAGCGGATCAGCGCCCAGCACGCGCGGGTTGGAGGTAATAGTCTCGGTAGCCGTCATGCCGACGTTGGCCGCGTTGACGCCGCTGGCCGCCCACAGGCCCTTGCCCTCAACAGCGTTGGGTACCGCGGTGATGCGCAGGCCGCTGCCGGGCAGGGGGATCTCGACGCCCGAAATGACGGATTTATAGACTGCGGGGTAGTCCTGCGGCTGAAAAACGGTAAACTTTTTGGCAGTGAAATGGCCGGAGCCGGAATCGTCGTTGCGGGCGATCATCGTGGACCCGTCGTAGGACGCATTTTTGCCGACCAGAATGGTGGTGCAAGCCATGGTTAAATCGTCTCCTTTTATAAGTCTATATAAGAATGCCGCGCGGTAGGGGCCGGGCATGCCCGACCCGCGGGTTTCCCGCGAGCGTGTGCTCATGGACAGGTACCGGGCCGGACATGTCCGGCCCCTACGGGCATCCCACTATTTCCCTATTATAGAACAATCTGTGCAAATTTCAACCGTCACATTTCCTGCGCCACGCCCTGCGCGATCACACCGCTCTGGTAGGCTTCTACCAGGGCTGTCAGGTCACGGATCAGCGCCTGCTTGCGCCCGCCCTCGTCGGTGTCGCGCACCAGAATGCGCTGGGGCGCAGTATAGATATACTCGCTCTTGCTGGCAATGTCCTCGTCCTCGTGGATGGCCTTGTCCACGCTCTCAAACGGCTGGTGGGTGCGCAAGATCAACCCGCGGGAGTTATAGACCAGTGTGTAGCCGGCTATGCCGGTGCGCCGGTGGTAGGCACGGCAGAAGCCGCCGTCAATAATGATGAGCCGTCCGCCGCCCTTGATGGGGCTTTCCCCCTCGATGGCGCGGACCGGGACATGGCCGTTCACGATGTGGCTGCCCTCGCCGGACAGGCCAAATTCGCGCAAAATATGCTCGGCGGTGCGCGGGTCGGCAATGTGCCTGTAGTAGGGGTCCTTGATCTCCACCTGGGCCGCCGGGTCGGCAATATAGAGCCGCTCAAACGTCGTCATGGCGCTGCGGCCAAACAGCGGCGATTTTGCCCCGCACCACAGGTACCACAAAAAGTCCTGTCCGGCCAGCCGTGCCGGGCTGCCCGCGGGCGCGCTGTAGCCCTGGCGGGCGCGGCGGTCACAGTAGTCGAACAGCTGCTTGCCGCTGCGGGCGGTGCCCTCAAACCGAATGGCCGCAAACGCGCCGTCCTCGGTCATCGGCACTGCGCCGTGGTAGAGCAGATTGCCGTTGCACATTTTATAAAACGCGCCGTGGGCGTACAAAAATTGCACATGGCGCTGCAGGCGCTCGCTCTCGGCAAAGCTGCGCACCAGCTCGGCGACGATCTTTTCCTCGTCGGCAGTCAGCGCGGCGGGGTTGGCCGGGTCAACGGTGGGAAAGTCGCAGTCCAGCAGGGGATAGGTCGTTCCGAAATAGTCCACCGTGCCCGCGGCAAAGTCAATGTGGTTCAAAAAGTCGCGGCCCTGCAAATCAAAATCCGGGTTGCGGGCAATGACCTGTGCCTCCAGCTTGAGCATCATAACGGTCACGGCCTTGTGCATCCGCGCGGCGGCGGTCAGGTCGCCTGCCGCTGTGCGCTGGTCGGCGTGGGGCAGCCAGCGCGAAACATCGGAATCCGCGTAAGTATGCTGGGCAAAGCGCTCCAAGCGGCGCAGGCTGATGCCGTAGCCGCCCTCCAGCGTGTCCAGATTGTTGTAGGCCAGCGTTGTTTTCAGCACGGTCATAATGCAGAGCGGGCTGCCCGCTGCCGCGCCCATCCAGACCACGTCGTGGTTGCCCCACTGGATGTCCACCTGATGATGCGCCATCAGACTGTCCAGAATGCGGTCCGGGCGCGGGCCGCGGTCAAACAGGTCGCCCACAATGTGCAGACGGTCCACAGCCAGCCGCTTGATGACCTCGCAGAAGCGGATAATATAGGCGTCGGCGCGGTCATAGCGGATGATGCTCTCAATGATCTCGCCGTAATACTGGTCCTTATCGTGGTCCTCAAAGTGGGCGTGAAGCAGCTCGTCGAGGATGTAGCCGCAGTTCTGCGGCAGACAGCGGCGCACATGGTCGCGGGTATGCTTGCTGGACACGAACCGGCACAGGTCGATGAGCCGCAGCAGTGTCATGCGATACCAGGCGTGCAGGTCTTTCTGGCGGGCTTTCAGCTCGGGCAGCTTCTGATTGGGATAATAGATGAGCGTCGCCAGCTCGGCACGCTCCTCGGCGGGGACACCGTTGCCAAGCACCGTGTCGATTTTTTCACGGATGACGCCCGATGCGCTGTTTAATATATGTACGAACGCTTCGTGCTCGCCATGCAGGTCACTCATGAAGTGCTCGGTGCCCTTGGGCAGACGGAGCAGGGCCTCAATGCGGATGATCTCGCTGGCCGCGGCGGCCACGGTCTGGTATTTCTGAGACAGCAGGCGCAGATAGCGCAGATGCTCATCGGAATATTGCACGGGCAGAACCTCCCTGTACTTTTCTTACATCTACATGGAATTATAGCACACCTTGCGGCAAAACAAAAGGCCGCAGCCCGGAATTTTGGGCTGCGGCCTGATGAGTTTTAGGGCAGGGACTCTGTAGGGGCGGATTCTATATCCGCCCGTGGACGTTTACCCTGCGTTCATCTTTTTTCACAACGGGATGCTGCCAAGCGGGCGCATATAGAATGCGCCCCTACGGTGCAGCATGGCTGCATTTTTTTTGCAATCACTCGATCTCGATCAGCGTCTGCTTCGGCTCGAGCTTCTTGGCCTCGGCCTTGGGCAGATGCAGGGTCAGGATGCCGTTCTCAAACTTAGCGCTGATGTCCTTGGGCTCCAGCTCCTTGCCGACATAGAAGCTGCGTGCGCAGCTGCCGGTAGCACGCTCCTGGCGGATATAGCGGCCCTCGTTGTCCTTGTCATCCAGCTCCTCATTGCGCTGGGCGCTGATGGTCAGATAGCCGTTGTCCAGATCGAGCTTGACATCCTCTTTCTTGAAGCCGGGCAGATCAACGAACACATCGTAGCTGTCCTTGTTCTCGCGGACATCGGTTTTCATCACATTAGCGGCACGTTTGCCAAACATACCGCGGGGGGCAGCGACCTTCATGGCGCGGTCAAAATCGTGCTCCCAATCGTTGCTGAACAGATCATCCATCAAAGCCTCATTGAACATATACGGAACCATCATCATAAGTCATTCCTCCAATTTTCATCGGCCGCCCGTTTTGTTTGTGAGCGGTTGACTTTTGATACACATTGTTGCGTTCCCTTTGGGGATTTGGTTCTTCCGTTCCTCTTTCCCTTGGAACGCCTCTATAATAGCACCGAACATTAGCACTGTCAACAGTAGAGTGCTAATGTTTACATGTTATGTAATGTTTGTTCACAAAATATGTAATAAGTTTGAAAATAGATCGCAGCCACGTTGCAACCAGGGCTTGCCTGTAGGGGCCGGCCATGCCCGGGGCAACCTTTGCTTTCTAACGCCTGCTCACGGGGGGGGAGAAGGCTTCTCATCTTTACATTATGTCGTATTCAATCGGCGTTTCAAACAGCCGTGCCGCCTTCTCCCGGTCCTCGGTCTGGCCCAGCGCCCACATCAGCTTGACGGCGACAGCCTCGGGGGTCATGTCGCGGGCCTCCAGGACGCCGGGCAGCTCACCGACGGCGCGGCCCACCTCATAGACGGCAAGGTCGCAGCCCTCGTGCGGGACCTGCGTGGTAAACACCGCCAGCCGCCCGCTCTCACACCAGCGGCGCAGGGCGGCGAACATCTCGCCGTGCTCCCCGCCCGGCAGGCCGCCGACGCCGAAGCTCTCCAGCACCAGTGCGCGGTAGTGCGGGGCCAGCAGCGGGATGATGTCCGCCCGCATGCCCGGCACAAGCCGCAGCACAAAAACGGCGGGCTCAAGCCTTTCATAGAACCGCACGGGCGGCTGGTCCGCGGGGCGGCGCAGAAACGTCACCAGCCGCGTGTCGCGGAACACCGCGGTCTCGGGGTAGTCGATGCTGGAAAACGCATTGAAGCTGCGCGTCCGCGTCTTGCGCGCGCGTGTGCCCAGAATGACCTTGTTGTCAAACACCAGCTGCACGCCCCATGCGCCGTCGCTGACCGCGTAGACGAACGCGCGGTAGAGGTTGTTGCGCGCGTCGGTATCGCGGTTGTAGATGGACTTCTGGCTGCCGGTCAGCACAACGGGCTTCGCGCTGTTCTGCACCATGTAGCTGAGCGCCGCGGCGGTGTAGGCCATCGTGTCTGTGCCGTGGGCGATGACAAAGCCGTCGCAGGCATCATAATTTTCTTTGATGCAGCGCACGATGATCTGCCACTGCGCTGGGCCGACGTTCGTCGAATCCAGGTTGAACACCTGCACAGCGCTGACCTCGCACAGATCAGCCAGCTCGGGCACGCAGGCCAGCAGCTCCTCTGACGTGATGGCCGGGGCCAGCCCGCCCGCCGCCGTAGGGCGGCTCGCAATCGTCCCGCCTGTGGCGAGAAGCAGAATTTTTTTCATCAAAGTACCTCTTTGGCTTCCCCCTCGGGGGAAGCTGTCCGCAAAGCGGACTGATGAGGGCAGAGTCCGCCTTATAGCCAATTAACGGGTAATATCCGGTGACTTTCCCCTCATCCGTCCTCGGGCACCTCCCCCAAGGGGGGGAAGGCTCCTCTCATTTCACTCCGCCCACATCAGATGCCGCTCCGCGACGACCTGGGCGTCCAGTGTGCGCGGACCTGCCGTAAAGCGCACGGTCACGCGGCGGCCCGCAACGCTTTCCACGGTGCCGGGGCCAAAGACGGCATGCCGCACATGGGCACCGACGGCGGTGATGCTGTCCACATCCACAGGCGGCAGCGGGGCGCGTGCCGCGGGCGGGGGTGTGCGGCGGCCCGCGGGCTCGGCGTCGTGGCGTTTGCGGTGGCCGGGCAGACCGGACAGCACCTCATCCACAAAGGCCGAGCGCTCCGCCGCGCAGTCAAACAGCACCAACTGCTGCCGCGCGCGGGTCATGGCCACGTAAAACAGCCGCCGGTCCTCCTCATACTGCTGTGTTTCACCGGGCGTGCGGCAGCACAGCTCCGGCTTAGCGGGCAGAATGCCGTCCAGCACATCCAACAAAATGACCCGGTCATATTCCAGCCCCTTGGCCGAGTGGATCGTCGAAAGCAAAAACCTGCACCCGGGCGGGTTCTCATGGTTTTGTATGATGCTGCGCAGCTTTTCCAGCCGACGCAGCAGGTGCCGCGGCGTCGGCTCCTGTGCGCCGAGCATTTCCAGCACGGCCAGCTTCGTGCGGTCCATGCCGTTTTTGTCCAGATATTTGCCGTAGCCCAGCTGGTCGGCCAGGAACCGCACCGCATCGTCCGCGGCCATTTTGGGCAGACGCGCCAGACCGTCCGCCACGTCAGCCATGGCGGCGCGGGTGCGCGGACGGATGCTGTCCTCATTCAGCAGGGCCGTCCAGCAGCCCTGCCCGTACTGCCGCGCCTGATTGCAGGCAAACAGCGCCTGTGCGCGGGTGACGGGCACACCGAATTTGTAGTAGCAGCGCAGAAAAGTTTCCCCATCCGCGGGGTGTGCGGCCAGCGTGAAAATATCGGTCACATCGCGGACGATCTTGTTGGTAAAAAAGGTCTGGTCCACTGCCTTGCAGGCGTAGGGGATGCCCCGCCGCTCGCACAGGTCGATGATGGGCAGTGCGCTCTCGTGGTTGCGGAACAGCACCGCCGTCCCGGTATCGCAGTGCTGCGCCGTCTCGAACAAGAATGGCAGCTGGTCGGCGCGGCGCGGCACGGTGACGATCTGCAGCGGTGCGCCGGGGCCCTGCGTCGGTGCGATGGTCTTGGGGCGGCGATAGCGGTTGCGCGCCACAAAGCGGTTGGCAGCCTCCAGAATCGGCTCTGTGGAGCGATAGTTCTGCTCCATCAGCAAAATCTGTGCGCCGGGATAGGTCTTTTCAAAGTCCATCAGCGCCTGGGGGTAGGCGGCGCGGAAGCCGTAAATGCTCTGGTCCTCGTCGCCGACCATAAAGATATTGCCGCTTTCCTGCGCCAGCACGCGGATAATTTCATGCTGTACCTTGGACGTATCCTGCGACTCATCGACGCAGAAATACTTGTACCGCTTGCGGAACGCCGCCGCAACCGCGGGCGCACCGCGCAGGATTTGCAGCGCAAAGCAGAGCTGGTCGTCGTAGTCCATTTTGTGCGCGGCCTTCAGCGCCTTCTGGTAGCCGCGGTACAGGTCGGGCAGATTCTCAATGTCGGTTTCCAGCTCGTCCAATTCCGCGTCGGTCAGGCACATATTTTTAATGTAGGTGATGGCCGTGCGCAGATCCTTGACCGTGCTCTCGGCGGGGTACTCGTGGTTTGTGTCCTGCCATAGCCGCATGAGCAGCGGCGTGGTCTCGCTCTCATTGCGGATGAGCTCCGGCGGGGTACGGCCATACATGCGGCTGTACAGCGCGATGATGCGCGCCGCCACACCGTTGATGGTGCGGAACTCCAGCCGTGCGGCCAATTCACCGCCGAACCGCGCCGCGAACCGGGCGCGCATCTCCTGCGTGGCGGCGACGGTGTAGGTCATTGTCAGGATGGCTTCCGGCGCAATGCCGCAGACCTCGGTCATATAGCCCAGCCGGGTGATGAGCACGGTGGTTTTGCCGCTGCCCGGCACCGCCAGCAGCAGCACCGGGCCGTTGACCGCCTCCACCGCCGCGCGCTGCTGGTCGTTCAGGGCCGCCAGATGGGCCGTTTCAAATATAGCCTTGTCCATGGCAGCTCCTTTCGTGCAGTACAAATCACCGCGCAGCAGGGGCCGCACATGTGCGGCCCGCAGCTTCACGGGGGACGCCCGCTTATAGGCAGGCCACGGGCCGGGCATGCCCGGCCCCTACAGTGTTTCCCTATTGTACCATACATCCCGCACAAAAGCAAAGCTGTTACACGCGGTTCAGCGCAATATCATTGATGACCTCACCGGCGCAGATCAGACCGGCAACGGCGGGGACGTAGGCGTTGCTGCCGGGGACCTGGCGGTTCAGGTTCGCCAGGCAGACCTTGTCATCGTCAATCAGGTCCAGCGTACCGATGTCTGTCAACCTTGCAAAGTGTAAAAACCTGCAGCATTTCAGCCCGCGTATTTTGTCACCCCCAAGTCTTGGATAAACGCGCACACTGTGGTACAATATGTAAGAAAGAGCAAACTCCCCATAACCAAAGGACGTCACCATGAAACAAGGCAATTTGAATATACGCTGCACCGAAGATTACGCGGTGCTGTACTGGGATAAACCCGCCGCCGCACCCAGCGGGGCGGAATACACGGTCTCCCTGAACGGCGAGGCCATTGGCCGCACAGACCGCACCCATTTTACGATAGAGGGGCTGAGCTACGGCAGTGCCTTCCGGGTGGACGTGGTCAGCGGCAGCTACTGCATCGGCTCGGCCACGCTGCAGTTCGGCAGGGAAAAACGCCGCATCGACATTACCGCCGCGCCCTACTTCTGCAAGGGCGACGGCCATATCCTGAACACCGACAATTTACAGCGGGCCATCAACGACTGCGGCGCGGACGATATTCTGTACGTGCCGGCGGGCGATTTCCTGACCGGCGCACTGCGGCTGCACAGCGATCTGGAAATTTATCTGGCCAAGGGCGCGGTCCTGCAGGGCACAACGAACATTCACGACTATTCGCCCCGCATCCCCAGCCGATTTGAGGGCACCGAGATGCGCTGCTACTCAAGCCTTTTGAACGCGGGCGACATGAACCACAAGACCGGCCCGAACTGCCGCAATATCATCATCCGCGGCAGGGGCACGATCTGCGGCGGCGGGCAGGAGCTGGCCCGCAAGATCATTGAGGACGAGCGTGCCCGCATCAAGAGCTTTCTGGACGACAACCGGGAGCTCGTCGAAAGCTGCGAGAACAGCGACACGATCCCGGGCCGCGTCCGTCCGCGGCTTATCAATTTAAGCAACTGTGAGAACGTCTGGATCAGCGGTATCACGCTGAAAAACGGCCCGTCCTGGAACGTCCACATGATCTACTGCGACGACATCCAGACCGACCACTGCACCTTTGTGTCCGAGGGCGTCTGGAACGGCGACGGCTGGGACCCGGATTCCTCAACGAACTGCACGCTGTTTGCGTCGGAGTTCTCCACGGGGGACGACGCTGTCGCCATCAAGAGCGGCAAGAACCCCGAGGGCAACGAAATCAACCGTCCCTGCGCGCATATCCGGGTGTTTGACTGCCGCAGCGACTGCGGCCACGGCATCTGCATCGGCAGCGAGATGAGCGGCGGCGTGGAGGACGTGCAGATCTGGGACTGCGATCTGGCGAACTCGCTGTCCGGCATTGAGATCAAGGCCACGCCCAAGCGCGGCGGCTATGTGCGCGGCGTGACCGTGCGGGACTGCATCACGCCCCGCGTCATGCTGCATAGCGTACCGTACAATGACGACGGTGTGCCCGCCGGTGCCCCGCCGAAGCTCGAGCACTGCTTCTTTGAGCGGCTTACCCTGACCGCCGAGGTGCTGGACCATGACCGCAGCCGACACGATGCCGCCCCGATCGAGATCGCGGGCTTTGACAAGCCGGGCTATGAGGTCGAGGACATTGTCTTTAAGGATATTACCATCACCAAGCCGTCCGTCGCCCTGCCGCTGGGGCTGTGCAAGGGTGTGACGCTGAGCAATCTTGCGTGTGTGAAGGAATAAGCCCCACTTTATGAACAAATCTTAAAACTTCCTTACACCCTCTTGCACCGCGGTGCAGGAGGGTGTATTATTATCATGCTTTAATAATTAACACAAGCCAACTATTAACAGGAGGTGTTCACCAATGGGCACTGAAGCCCCTTATCTGAGCGGGATGTTCCGCTTTGTGGCGCGGCTGCACACACTGTCCAAGCGCGGGATGCGCATGGCACTGGCCGGGCAGCCCAAATGCCGCTATGGCATGCTGCAAAGTCTGTACAATCTCATTGAGCAGCACGGCTGCGACGGCGCGATCTATGTCTCGGACATTGCGCGGCAGATGCACCAGCCGATGCCGGCGATTTCCCGCGGGCTGCGTCAGATGGAGCAGGACGGCCACATCGTCCGCGAGACCGACCCCAAGGACCGCCGCAAGACGCTGGTGCGCATCACCCCGGCAGGGGAGCGCGCCCGCAAAGCCAATGAGCAGGCCATGAACGACTACTTTGCCCGCATCATGGCGCGGCTGACCCCGGAGCAGCTGGCGCAGGCCAACGCCGTAAAGGACGCTCTGCTCGCCGCCATCGAGGCCGAGAACGCCGCTATGAAAACCGATTTGAAAGGAGAACCCCCGCATGACGAAATTTTTTAAGCAGCTGGGGCGGCACTGGGCGGCCTGCCTGGCCGTCGTTGCGCTGCTCATCGTGCAGGCATACTGCGATTTAAGCCTGCCCGACTACACAAGCAAAATTGTGGACACCGGCATCCAGCAGGGCGGCATTGAAAGCCCCGTGCCCGACACCGTCCGCAGCACAACGCTGCAGGCGCTCGAGCTGCTCATGTCCGAGGACGACGCCGCACTGGCGGACGAAGCCTACTCCGACCCCGACGCGGACGGTGTGCGCACACTGAACCCGGACGCGGACACCGCCGCGCTGGAAAATGCGTTCACAACGCCGGACGTTGTGCTGTACATGGCCGCGGCGAAGAATGCCGCCACTGCCGCCGGTACCACCGACACCGTGGTCCCCACAGCCTATGACCTCGACGCCGTCGCCACGCAGCTGGCCGCCGCGTCCCAGGCCCCCGGCGCACGGGAAATGCTGCAGAGCCAGCTGACGGACGGTCTCGCCCAGCTGGACGAGACCGTCGCCGACAGCCTGTCCAGCCAGGCCATGCTGCTCGTCGCGCTGGAATATGACGCTCAGGGCATTGCCCATGACGTGCAAATGTCCTATCTGCTGCGCACGGGCGGCCAGATGCTGGCTTTAACGCTGCTCATGGTCGCCGTGGCCGTCGCCGTAGGCTTTATCGCGTCCCGCGTCTCCGCCGCCATTGGCCGTGACCTGCGCCGCGACGTGTTCAGGACCGTCGTCGGCTACTCCAACGCCGAAATCGAAAAATTTTCCACTGCTTCGCTGATTACCCGCACCACGAACGACATCCAGCAGGTGCAGTTCGTCTGTGTGATCCTGCTGCGCATGGTGGCCTACGCGCCCATTTTGGGCATTGGCGGCATCATGCACGTTGCCAGCGGCAACACGGGGCTGGAATGGATCATCTTTGTGGCCGTGGCCGCACTGCTGGCGCTCATCGCCGTTTTGATGAACGTAGCCATGCCGAAATTCAAGCAGATGCAAGTTTTGGTGGACCGGCTGAACCTTGTCAGCCGCGAAATCCTGACCGGCATTATGCCCATCCGCGCGTTCAGCCGCGAGGAATTTGAGGAAAAGCGCTTTGACAGGGCCAACACCGACCTGATGAAGACCCAGCTGTTCACCAACCGCACGATGGTCGCCATGATGCCGTTTATGACGCTCATCATGAACGGCACGAGCCTGCTCATCGTCTGGTTCGGCGGCAAGGCGATGGATCTGGGCAGCATGCAGGTGGGCGAGATGATCGCGTTCATCACCTACACGATGCAGATCGTCATGTCGTTCCTCATGCTCTCGATGGTCGCCGTCATGCTGCCCCGTGCCGGTGTGGCTGCGGACCGCATTGACGAGGTCATCAAGACCCCCTCGACCATCCATGACCCCGCTGCGCCCAAGGCACTGCCCGCGGACGGCACCCACGGCGTTGTGGCGTTCCATGACGTCAGCTTCCGCTATCCCGGCTCCGACGAGGACGCGCTCGAGCACATCAGCTTCACGGCCAGACCCGGCGAGACAACGGCCATCATCGGCTCCACGGGCTGCGGCAAATCTACGCTGCTCAACCTGATCCCGCGCTTCTACGATGTGACCGAGGGCAGCGTGACGATTGACGGCGTTGACGTGCGCGACATGACCCAGGCACAGCTGCACGACGAGCTGGGCTATGTGCCGCAGAAGGGCGTGCTGTTCAGCGGCACGATCACATCCAACCTGAAGTTCGGCGGCGACCACATCACCGACGCCGACGCAGAGCAGGCCGCCGAGATCGCCCAGGCCACGGAGTTCATCTCCGCCAAGTCCGAGGGCTTCGACAGCCCGATTGCCCAGGGCGGCAGCAACGTCTCCGGCGGGCAGAAGCAGCGCCTTTCGATTGCCCGCGCCATTGCCAAGCACCCGCAGATCTATCTGTTTGACGACAGCTTCTCGGCGCTGGACTACAAGACCGACGTGGCGCTGCGCCGTGCGCTGAAGGCTAAAACCGACAACGCCACGGTCATTATTGTGGCGCAGCGCATCTCCACCGTGCTGCACGCGAACCAGATCCTGGTGCTGGATGAGGGGCGCATCGTCGGCAAGGGCACCCATGCCCAGCTGATGGAAAGCTGCCCCGCGTATCAGGAAATTGCGCGCAGCCAGCTGAGCCAGAAGGAACTGAATTTGCAGAAGGAGGGTGAGTGATATGCCAAGACCCGGACGCATGACGACGGAGCGCGCCAAGGACTTCAAGGGCACGCTGCGCCAGCTGCTGGCCGCCATGAGCAAGTATAAGCTGTCGCTGGTCGTCGTCATTGTTTTTGCTGTTCTGTCAACCATTTTCAACATTGCAGGGCCGAAGATCCTGGCCAAGGCCACCACGGCGCTGGCCACCGGCTGGATCGCCAAGCTGCGCGGCGTGGGCGGCATCGACTTTGCCTACATCGGCAAGGTGCTGCTGTTCCTGCTGGGCATGTACCTGCTGTCCGCGGCGTTCAGCTTCATTCAGGGCTGGCTCATGTCCGGCCTGTCGCAGAAGGTCTGCTACGACTTCCGCGACCAGATCAGCAAAAAGATCAACCGCCTGCCGCTGGCCTACTTTGAAAAGCGCACCGTCGGCGAGGTGCTGTCCCGCATTACAAACGACGTGGATACGCTGGGCCAGAGCCTGAACCAGAGCGTGACCCAGCTGATCACCAGCGTTGCGACGATGGTCGGCGTGCTCATCATGATGCTGTCCATCAGCCCTAAAATGACGCTGATTGCCCTGCTGATCCTGCCGGTCTCGCTGGCGCTGGTGCTGGTGGTCGTCAAGTTCAGCCAGAAGTATTTCAAGGCGCAGCAGGCGACACTGGGCGTTGTCAACGGTCAGGTCGAGGAGGTCTACTCCGGCCACAACGTCATCAAGGCGTTCAACCGCGAGGCCGCCGTGCTGGACGACTTCAACGCCGCGAACGATAAGCTGTACGAATCCGCGTGGAAATCGCAGTTTTTGTCCGGCCTGATGCAGCCCATCATGAACTTTGTGGGCAACCTGGGCTATGTGGCCGTCGCCATCGTCGGCAGCATTTTTGCCGCAGCGGGCGCCATCACCATCGGCGATATTCAGGCGTTCATCCAGTACGTCAAGAACTTCACCCAGCCCATCCAGCAGCTGGCGCAGGTGTCCAACATGCTGCAAAGCATGACCGCCGCCGCCGAGCGCGTCTTTGAATTTTTGAACGAGCCCGAGGAGGACCAGCTGGCCGACCCCGCCCGCCGCGCCGACCCCGCCAGCATTGACGGACAGGTCACCTTCGACCATGTGCGGTTCGGCTACACACCGGACAAAACGGTCATCCACAACTTCAGCTGCAATGTCAAGCCCGGGCAGAAGGTTGCCATTGTCGGCCCCACCGGTGCCGGCAAGACCACGATGGTCAAGCTGCTGATGCGGTTCTACGATGTGGACGGCGGTAGTATTTTAGTGGACGGGGTAGACACCAAGGAAATGACCCGTCACGAGCTACGGGATCGCTTTGGCATGGTGCTCCAGGATGCCTGGCTCTTTGAAGGCAGCATCCGGGACAACATAGCTTACGCGCAGGACAATCTGCCAGAGGAAAAAATCATCGCCGCCGCACGATCCGCCAGCGTGGACAGCTTCATCAAGACCCTGCCAGGCGGTTATGATTTTGAACTTTCCACAGGGGCGGAAAATATCTCACAAGGTCAACGCCAACTGCTGACCATCGCCCGAGCGATGGCGTCTGACCCGGAAATCATGATCTTGGACGAGGCCACCAGCAACGTGGACACGCATACGGAGCAGCTTATCCAAAAAGCACTTGCAAAATTGATGCACGGACGTACTTCTTTTGTGATTGCCCATCGGCTTTCTACGATTCGGGATGCTGACATGATCCTTTACATGGAACATGGTGATATTCTTGAGCATGGCAGCCACGAAGAGTTAATGGCACAACATGGAAAATACGAAGCATTGTATATGAGTCAGTTTGCACAGTAAAGTGAGTTTACCGCGATCCGCAATGTGTTCAACGAAATGTATGCCCGCGATACATCCAAAAAGATTCGCGCTACATGGCAGAGCAAAGGCAAGTCCGGCGAGCATTTGACGACCATTCCGCCCTATGGGTATATGAAAAGCCCGGAGGACAAAAAGAAATGGATCGTCGATGAAGAAGCCGCAGCCGTCGTACAGAAGATATTCTCCCTGTGCGCGTCCGGCAAAGGCCCCACGCAGATTGCTAAATGGCTCAAACAGCAGCAAATCTTGAACCCAACCGCCTATTGCCATGCGAAAGGTCTGCCGACCAGCAACAAGCCGACAGCAGACCCGTACAAATGGACAAATGAAACGGTTTCCCGCATTTTGGAGCGCGTAGACTATCTGGGGCATACAGTAAACTTCAAGACCACAAAGAAGTCCTACAAGAGCAAGAAGAAAATCTGGAATGATCCTGAGAATTGGGTGATCTTCGAGAACACCCAGCCGCCGATCATCGAAGAAAGCGTGTTCCTGATTGTTCAGAACATTCGCAAGGCGCGTCGCCGTCCTACCAAGATGGGTGAAATGGGTATGTTCTCCGGGCTTCTGTATTGCGCAGAGTGCGGCGGCAAAATGTATCAATGCCGCGCTACCAACTTTGCGGAGAACCAGAAATACTTCATCTGCTCCACCTACCGCAAGGGCAAGGATCTCTGCACGACCCATTCTATCAAGAATGTCGTGCTGCATGAAATTGTTCTGCGAAATCTGCGGGAAGCAATCTCCTATGTTTCAGAGCATGAAGCGGAGTTCATTCAGGACGCTGCCGAGAGCGATATGCGGGACAGAGATGCAGAGTTTGTTCGGAAGCGTGAAACGCTGGCAAAGGCGGACACGCGAATTGCCGAGCTTGACCGTATTATCTCCCGACTGTATGAGGACAACGTGATTGGAAAACTGTCAGACGAACGGTTTATTAAAATGTCCCATGACTACGAGTTGGAACAAAGCAACCTGAAATCAATGGCAGAAGTCTTGCGCAAGGATCTGAAGCAGCAGGAGCAGCAAAAAACCAATGTCAAGGCGTTTATCGCTGCCGTGAAGAAGTACACGGATTTGCAGGAGCTTGACGCGGCTGTTCTCCGTGCTTTCATTGACAGGATCGAAGTTTCCCATGTTGACAAGAAATCCAGAACGCGGGAAATCACCATCGTCTATAACTTCATCGGTGCATTTGACTTCACACGGGCAATCGAAAATGCCCGCAACACAAGTAAAAAAGAGCAAAGAACGGCATAGCCGTTAAGCTACACCGTTCCTTGCTTCAATGTTTTCCTAAGTCACCGCCGCATCCAGGGGTGGAGCGTCCGCCGTTTTCGGATTAAGATTGTGGTTGTCTGCGTTCCAGACAAAACTCCCAGATATAGTCGTCAAGACCGTTGTAGTCCGGCACCCAAAGGTAGGTGCCAAAGGTGATGGGCAGGCAACCGAGCATCAGGGTCAGATTTCGGTTCGCCTCATCCACATGCCAGTTTTTAAGGTAGTCCATATCGAAGCAGGTCATCACGTGCCTTACGCCAAGGCCGATCAGCTCATCCAGCACCAGTTTCAGATGCCGGATGGACGTGACGCCTGGAATGGCAATGACTGTCTGCCCGGTAAAGTGATGGACGATGTCGGCTTTCATATACCCCTCGATCAACAGGATGGACTCACGTACAGGGCCTACCACATGACACCAGTTTTCGGCAGCGGCGCCGTCAAGTTGCTCCGGTGTAGAGAAGGTGAGGAATTTGCCGCCACGCTTCATTTTCTTATCCAGACGGATATGGAGGCTTTGGATGCGGCCTTCTCTATCTCTGCATGGGATCATGATTCCGCGCAGAGGGAAGTGCATCGTCCAACGCCCATTCTCGCCGCGGTAGAAGCCGGGCACACCGTAAAGCTCCAATCCCTCCAGGACCAGCGTTTTGGCAATGGTCTCATGACCAACCAGCGGTGTTGTGCGATACTGGAATTTGAAAATAGCCTCTTCCGTCAGACCGCGATCCAGCAGGTTTTGCTTATGATCGGACGCCAATGTCAGGTGATTGAGCAGTGCAGAGTAGACGCGATGGCGCGTCTCAATGT
>ERZ773168.1768-NODE-1768-length-17620-cov-8.496954_pt1 | contig 17620 bp, 10 predicted proteins | sample MGYA00511261_ERZ773168 | MGnify/ENA primary metagenome ERZ773168 (study PRJEB29015, sample SAMEA2737855) | human gut metagenome | biome: human gut; feature: human-associated habitat; material: faeces | place: China | collected 2012 ... | reverse complement strand
TTTGATAACCGGATGATCTGCCTCGGAACAGGCATCACGAACAGCAATGCTGACTATTCTACGGAGACCACTCTCTTCCAAACGAAATTTAACGGCAAAGAGCAGAAGACAGGTAAGGATAACTATTGGCTGCACGACGGCTATGATAACTATTATCATGTAGTTGACGGAACCCTTCGTTCACAGATAGCCGAACAGGAGTCGCGTCATGAGAAAACCCGCGAAAAGACTAAAGGAACATTCTCTTCTGCCTGGATTGAACATGGCAACGCCCCGAAGAATGCTACTTATGAATATATGGTACTGATTCAGCCTTCAGTTTCGGAATTGGATGAACAGAAGAAAACGCCTGCATACGAAGTATGGCAACGTGATCAGACTGCGCATATTGTCTATGACAAGAAAACGGGTATAACCGGATATGCTGTTTTTGAAGATTTCCGGTCTGCTGACGATAAGCTGGTGATTGCTTCCATTCCTGCTGAAACGATGGTCATGTATGCGGCAGAGGGAGAAAAAGCGATTCGTCTCAGCGTCTGTGACCCGAACTTGAATATTGCGGAAAAGACGTATACGACAAAAGAACCGAGCCGCCCTGTTCATAAAATAATAGAGCTGAAAGGCCGCTGGAGTTTGTCGGAGACACCGGCGAATGTAATGCTTGAATATAAAGGTGACCATACGATACTGGATGTAACTTGTCAGCATGGACAACCGGTGGAAATGATTCTTGAAAATAAATGAAGAGAGAATTTAAATAGGTATTGATGTTTGTGTTTCATTCCTTGAAAGAGGGTCGGTTCAGCGAAGAATCGACCCTCAGTTTTATATGCGGTTAATGAGACAGTTTGCTAGGGAGAACTTGAATTACTTGTTTAATCTCCATTCGAAACCATCTTTCGTATCTTTCACTTCAAATCCGAGTGCAGTCAATGTATTACGGATTTCGTCGGAAGTAGCCCAGTCTTTGTTGGCTTTTGCTTTCATGCGTTGTTCAAGAAGCATATCAACGACTTTGCCATAAGCGGCTTCGCGACCGTCGGAAGAACCTTTCTCTTCTTTCAGCCCCATGATGTCGAAGCAGAACAGGTGGAAAGTTTCTTTCAGGTCTTTCAGATCTTCTGCGGAGATCGTTGCATTTCCTGCGTTGATATTATTGATGATGCGGGCACCTTCGAAAAGCTGTGCGATGACAATAGGAGTATTCAAGTCGTCATTCATAGCTTCGTAGCATTTAGCACGCAGCTCTTTCACGTTGATACCTTCCGAAGTTGTTGCGGCCGGAGTGATCTTGTCGAGTCCTTCGATTGCTTCTATCAAACGTTGCAGCCCTTTTTCCGAAGCTTGCAATGCTTCGTTACTGAAGTCTACAGTGCTGCGATAGTGAGCTTGCAGGATGAAGAAACGGATGGTCATCGGAGTGTAGGCTTGTGCCAGCAACTTGTGAGTACCGTTGAAGAATTCATCCAGCGTGATGAAGTTGCCGAGTGATTTACCCATCTTGGTTCCGTTGATGGTAATCATGTTGTTGTGCATCCAGTAGTGAACCATGTCATCACCTTGTGAGGCTACCGATTGTGCGATTTCACATTCGTGGTGAGGGAAAATCAAGTCCATTCCTCCTCCGTGAATATCGAAGTGTTCGCCTAGGTATTTGCGTCCCATAGCGGTACATTCGGCGTGCCATCCGGGGAAACCGTCGCTCCATGGAGACGGCCAGCGCATGATATGTTCAGGTTGTGCCTTTTTCCAAAGGGCGAAATCGGCGGGATTGCGTTTTTCGCTTTGTCCGTCGAGGTCACGGGTGGTATTCAATACGTCGTCCAGATTACGTCCGGAAAGTTTTCCGTAATGGTGATCTTTGTTGTATTTGGCTACATCGAAATAAACGGAGCCTTCGCTTTCATAGGCGTATCCGGCATCCAAAATCTTCTGTACCAGTTGGATTTGTTCAATGATATGTCCTGAAGCATGTGGTTCGATGCTCGGAGAAAGTACATTCAGTGCTTCCATTGCTTTATGATAGCGGTTCAGGAAATATTGAACAACCTCCATTGGTTCCAACTCTTCCAGACGTGCTTTCTTGGCAATCTTGTCTTCTCCGTCATCGGCATCATGTTCCAGATGACCTACATCGGTAATATTGCGTACGTAGCGTACTTTATATCCTAGGTGGGTGAGATAGCGGAATAACACATCGAAGGTTATAGACGGGCGGGCGTGTCCTAAATGGGCATCTCCGTAAACAGTCGGTCCGCACACATACATGCCTACATGAGGTGCATGAAGCGGTACGAACAACTCTTTCTTTCTATCTAAGGTGTTGTAAATGGTAAGTTGATGTTCCATAACATTTTATATTTGTTTTATTGGAACTGCAAAGTTAGTATAAAATCTGAATATGCGCTCTATCTTTGATGAGTTGATTTTAGCTCTTGAGCTGTTTTACTGGTAATATTATTAGTTTCCCGGTATGAAACTAAAAGTTTCACACCGAGGAACCAATGGTTTCATTACGGGAAACCAAAGGTTTCTCACCGAGAAACTAAAATTTTGTCAGCATGAAAGTAAATGTTTGGTTATTGTTGACTGCAAAACTTATCAATAGCTTCTGCTACACCGTCTTTTTCGTTGCTTAGAGTGATGTAATTTGCTGCTTTTTTTACAGGTTCTTGTGCATTTCCCATAGCAATTCCCAGTCCTGCAAACTTAATCATGGATAAGTCATTATAGCCATCTCCCATTGCTATGACTTCTTCTCGTGCTACTCCTATTTCTTTCAATAAGACAGCAAGAGAAAGAGCTTTGTCAATTCCTTGCGGAACTAATTCGAGGAAATAGGGTTCTGAACGGAAAACGTTAATATGTCCTTGTAGCCGGAGACTAAGTTCTGCTTCAAGCGGAATGAGTTTATCTGCGTCTCCTACGATGAGGCATTTGGCTACAGGAAGCGTGATCTCTGTGAGGAAGTCGTTTGTTTTCCGTACTGCCATTTTATTGAGAAAGGCCTCTTTCTGTACGTATGGGTCTTGAGAGTTTTCTGTTATTATATCTGCTCCGTCATAGGTTAATATACTTAGTTGGTGGGTACGGGCACATTCGTAGAGCATCGGAACAACTTCATTAGGTAACACATTTTCATATACCATCTCTTTTGTTTCCCAATTGATAATTTCACCTCCGTTATAGGAAAGGATGAAACCTCCGAATTCATTCATCCGTAATTCGTTGGCTAATGGTACAATACCATAAGTAGGTCGTCCGGAAGCTAATACGAGTCGTATTCCTTGCTCTTGTATACGTATTAGAGTTTCCCTGTTGCGGGGAGTGATTTCTTTTTTAGAATTGGTGAGTGTGCCGTCAAGGTCGAGCACGATAAGTTTGTATTTCATGTAGCGTTGTTTTGGGTGCAAAGATAGATTAAAAAAGTTTTTCCGCAAGGTGGTGGGGGAAAAGATGTGGTTTTAGATGAAATTGCACTATGATAGTGCAATTTGTTTTGCTATTTGCACTGTCATAGTGCAAATAATCGTATCTTTGCCTATAAATCAATGATATATGGATAAGTTATTTGAGTATTTCAACAAGATGATACGGGAAACTAATATAGAGTTTCACCGGTATATTTATGCCAAGATAAATTGGAATAGTCGCATGATAGGGCTTACGGGACCTAGAGGAGTAGGGAAGACTACTCTTGTATTGCAACATATTAAAGAAAGTCTGAATTTGAATGATTCTTTGTATGTGACAGCCGAGGATTTTTATTTTGCGAGCCATCGTTTGCTGGATTTAGCGGATGCTTTTGTCAAGATGGGTGGTAGGCATTTATTTATTGATGAAATTCATAAATATAAAGACTGGTCGAAAGAGCTTAAATTGATTTACGATTATCATCCAGAATTGAATATAGTCTTTACAGGTTCATCTGTATTGGATATTAATAAAGGAGCTTCAGATTTGAGTCGTCGGGCTGTCATGTATCAGATGCAGGGACTTTCTTTTCGTGAGTATTTGTATTTATTTCATCGTATTCCTTCTGAAATATATAGTTTGCAGGATATTGTAGCACATAAAGTGGAAATTCCGGGTTTGGAGCATCCGCTTCCACTCTTTCATGACTATTTGCAGAAAGGCTACTATCCTTTTGCATTGGAGGAAGATTTTGATATACGTTTGCGACAGATCATCAATTTGACTTTGGAGTCGGACATACCCCAATTTGCTGATATGAATGTTTCCACTGGGCGTAAACTTAAGCAACTTCTTGCTATCATTGCCAAGAGTGTGCCGTTCAAGCCTAATTTTAGCAATATAGCTAAAATTCTTGAAGTGAGCCGTAATAATATATCCGATTATTGTCTTTATATTGAAGAGGCAGGATTGATTGCGCAGTTGAGAGATGCTACCGGCGGAATACGCGGGTTAGGGAAAGTAGATAAAATTTATCTGGATAATACTAATTTGATATATAGTCTGGCTCAAGATAGTTCTAATATTGGAAATATCAGGGAGACTTTCTTCTTGAACCAGACCCGTATTTTTTCGGATGTAGTAGCTTCTCCTGTTTCTGATTTCTTGATTGATGATATGACATTTGAGGTGGGAGGAAAGAAAAAGGGACAAAAGCAGATTCAGGAGGTACAGAAAGGATTTGTGGTGAAGGATGATATTGAAAGAGGCTTTATGAATGTGGTGCCGTTGTGGCAGTTTGGAATGGGATATTAGGCTCTCACATTTAGATAAATAAAAGCCGTATAACGAAAGTTATACGGCTTTATTATTAAACTGGTAAAAGAGTTTTATTCAATTGTTGCTCCATTGTTTATATAAGCAGGATCTTTAGTGAAAACCCCGTTGATACAATCAATTTCTGTAAAAGGAATAGTGCTTTCTTTCGACAATGTATTATTTGCAGGTTTACATACATCACTATTTGCATAATTCCAGTTCACCTTTGCATCATACAAAATGTTATCGGTTGTATTTACTGTAGAACCTGCATCCTTTAATTCATATAGATATGAAGTTAAGGTGCTTTCAGAAGATACACAGAAAATATTATTTGTGTAGTTGATGTTGGCTTTATTTGCTTTGATAAATATATAACTGCCTTTGATATTAATAAAACTATTGTTCTTAATATTAACAGTCATAGTACCTTCATCTGTAGTGCTGGTTTCTATAGCCCAGTTGAATATCTGTATAGGATTTACACTTGTCTTATGATATATGATATTGTTTTCGAGAACTAATTTACCAAAAATGCTGGGTTTAGCAGTTTTTGTAGTATTAAAGAAAGCTATGTTGCCGGTATTCACAAATTCGAATAAAGAATTCTTAAATGTGATGTTACCAATACCCACAGTAGTAGCACTTACGTAATACATAGCTTTTGTTATATTGGTCATTTTACAGTCTTCAATAGTCAGATTGGTAAATGTGGCATCACCATTAGCCGGACTATTAAATAAGTAGTTTGCGGCCCGTGCTTTAATGTTGATGTTCTTCAACAGAAGTTTACCACTCTTTAAACTTAGATAAGCTGTTTCTCCAAATTCCAGGTTGGGTCGTTCGTCAGGATATTGTCCAACAATGATGATAGGAGCACTAATCGCTTTATTGGAACTGATAGTGAACGTACCTGTTCCTGTTAGGAACAAAATTGTTCCTTCGGATGCACCTAACTCACTACTTATATCACTTGTTGTATTACTGTCTATTACCTTACTTGTATAATTTTCAGGATTTAGAGTCTCTTCACCGATCTGAAGTTCTCCGGCTTCAAACATAGCCTTATAATCCGTACGATTCTTAATACTAACCTGAATCTTTGCAATCATAGCATACTTTCCACTTGTTGCCAATATCGCAACATCAGTACTGTTATCAGCTGTTGCACGAGTCATCATCTTTGCGCTTGATGCAGGGGCAGTAACAATCAATACATTTTCTTTTCCAGCTTCCTTAGAGAATTTAGCACTCCATCCTTCTGGAGCAGTAATCATTGTATTTTCTACTCCTCTCATGGTCATGGTAAATTCTTTCGTTTCACCTGCAGAAAACTCTTGTATTTGTTCTAAATCTTCAGCCGCAAAACTACATTCAAAGTCGCTGATGATAGGGATACGTATGGTTGGAGCATCCTCACCCGCAAGTACTAAGACCAGTTCGTTGTTTTCTACTGTTACACTCTTGAAGTTTTTGTCTTCTGCCGGAGCGGAACCGTCACCAGTTGCGCTGACTTTGTCAGTAGTTCCTTCTTTGTATATATATTCATAGTTTTTTCCTTCATCATAGCTAACCTGCCAGTAGCCTTCACTATCTACATTAAATGTAGGAGTCTTGCCACTCTCTCCATTAGCTTTCACAGGTTGTCCGTTTACAGTCAGACGCTCCGGAGTTTCATTTTTGTTGTAAAGAACAGTCCAGTAGCCTTCTGAATCGATACCGATAATAGGGCATAACAGGTTATTATCGTTTTTCATATATAGATTTACTGTTTTTCCATTGCTCAAAGTGAGTGTGTAGGAATCAGACTTTTCCTCTATATTAGTAATAAATGTTCCTTCATTATAAAGTTCGCGAAGAGCTTCTGTGTTACTATTTATATCACGTACTTGTGTCTCGAGTGCGGTAACGCGCTTTTTCAGTGCGTCTACATCATCTTCCAAATCGTCAATGTTGGTACATGCTACCAGGCATACAGCCAATAACATGAACATACTCCATACTTTTTTCATGATTATATTGTTTTAAAGTTATTATTTTAAAGAGGATAGCCAGGAAGGAACATATCCCAAACGTTTACGTAATTGAGCCTCATAGAGTGAATATGGTTCCACAGCAGTTCCGTTACTTTCGAGTCGCTTCATTTGAGTAGCATCAAAATCTAAAGGACTTCCGTGGAAACCGACAATGATAGGAGGCATAAATTTCCACCAAAAGCCGTTACTATCCCACCAGGTAAATTTACCTTCTGTATCGATGTCCTGATCTGTTTGTACATTTGTTGCATAGAAATTCCATATTGTCAGATTCTCCATGTGATTTGGCATTTGAGCAGAGTCTCCTCCTTGTCTCCAATGCATGAAACCGCCAGTACAGCAGTCAATTAATGTTGCACGTGGCTGTGTGGCATGTGATTCAAAGCAAGAATCATCTCCCCATTTCACATTCCATATTACAGCACCCATGCTTTGCTTTGAAACACCGCAAGCGTGATATTGACCAACGTTCGTTTTATATTCCAGCAATGTGCTTTCACCCTCTCCTTTTCTAAGTGTGTAGCCATTGCTGTTTTCGGTTACTTTTCCAATAAAGATACGGGAAGAAGCTTGCGAGCGGATAGAAGCATGTCCACGATTACCACCAATAGTGATGTCATAAGCAGAACAATTGGCAGAGTTTGTGATTGACATGGCTTCACTAACACTTTCAAAATTAACCCGACGCATCCACGAATTGGTCAGACGTACAAAATCGATGAGCTTAAAACCACCATCGTCAATGTCAGAGCCGTGGTGAATGAACTTCTCTTTGGCATGTCCTTTAAATGTAAGGTCTTCTACGCCAACATTGGCATAATTGGTGAATTTATGTACATTCCATCCCCAATCTTTATTAATAGCATGCATGATGGGTTCTTTAAAGGTAACACTGTTACCACTAATCTTTTCAATCTGATGGTATTCGAATATTTGAATACCATTTGTTTTGATATTGGGAGTAATGCCTTGTTGTACCTTAATATCTTGCCATTGGTAAGGAGATAGTTCGGAATTAATAACATCATTATCCGTGTTTCCCAACTCTGGGGTTCCCAGTACGAGACATACCCAACTGCCTGCACTTACTCCTGTTAAACTGGCCGTTATGGTTTTGCTGCCTATGGGAGCATCTTCAGTGATAGCACCAATTGATTCTTTTAATCCTGTATTATGTTTGAATTCCATCATGACAGGAGCATTCCACATTTCTTCAGTTGGTTTGGGAGAATTATTTGCAGCAGTCATTTCGAGTGTCGTTTTGTTTTTTCCGGCCCCTTTTAAAACAATATTACTCATCGATATACGAATCCTGCGATCTTTAGATGCTTCGTCTTGTAGAATATAATTCCCTTCCGGGAAGTAGATAATAGCTTTAGCGTTTTCCTTAATATATCGATCTGTCATATTATTGAGATCTTCTTGCTTTGTTTCACTTGCTATTTCTTCCAATACCTTCATGAAAGCTGCTCTGTCAGATTTACCGTCGTTTGGAATAGCTCCATATTTGGGATCTGTAACATCGTATACCTTATATCCTTGTGCTATTAATGTTTCTATTTCAGGAGGTGCTATTTCACCATGTTTATATCCGGCGTATGAAAAGTCCAATAATACATTCTGTTGATCTTCGTTTACAAATTGTTGCCAGGCTTCTGCTCCGGCTTCATTGGAAAGTTGTTTCACTTCAATAGAAACAATACGGATATAATTCTTTGATGAAGTAAGTACAATCTTAATTGTTTCTTCTACGTCTTTTACAACAGTTGCTTGTGGTGTGATAGTTAATAAGTTCTCGGATAAAAGAACATCCCATCCTTTAGGAGCTTGTATTGCAGCTTGTTGTACGTCATTCTGTTCTATTTTATACTCTTTATGGCTCTCATTGGGGGCAAAAACTTGCACAGCTTGTTCACTGTCAGCATCATTGAGACCATAAATGATCAGTCCGAAGCTGTCGTCTACAGGGAAAGTATATGTTTTTTCACCATCGGCCAGGGTGAATGAGAAAGTATGGTTTGCTTCATTATATTCTACCTTACTGAATATGCTGGTTCCTCCCTGACTTCCACCTTCGGCCTTAGTTCCTAAGCTTGTATATGTTTGTCCATTATCGTAGCTCACTTGCCAATATCCACTGGAAGATACGCTGATTAATGGAGTTGCCACCATATTGCCTTCTCCATCACGGGGCCATGCTGATACTTTCTCTCCATCGGCTCCTGGCAGGTATTTGAAATCTGTATCATTACTTGTTTTATATATCCAGTAGCCTTCTTCGTCTACGGAAAATTCAGGGACAGACGCTTGTACTGCTTCACTCTCCATGATTTTAATGCTTGTTCCGTCACTAAGTTCCAGCAAATATCCTAAGCCATCTTTAGTCGGAGTAATTCCGATAATGATTTTGTTTTTTTGCATAAGGGCTTGCAGACTGGCAAATGAAGTATTCAGTCCTTCCGTTGCTTTTTCCAAAGCAGCGACACGGTCTTTCAGAGAATTGATGTCTGCTTCCAGGTCGTCTGTTTTTTGGCATGATTGCATGATTGCCAACATGCTGCAAATACCAAATAGTAATAGGTAGGTAATGCTCCTGTTTTTCATACATTTATTATTTCGGGTTATTTATAATTTTCACAGTGGCAAAGATAACCGGATAAAATAAGAGTATATGGATAAAAAAATTCAGGAATACGATGAAATAATACATTTTACACACCTCTGTGATAGATTGAGGCTTTATGTATTATTAGAGCAGGTCTACCCATTGCTCATTGCTTAATATAGGCAATGACTCACTGTCGGCAACAAATGTTTCCGCCAGTTTTCGTTTCTCATCTTGCAGATGCAGAATCTTTTCCTCAATGCTGTTTTGTGTAATGAAGCGATAGGCAATCACCTGCTTGTCCTGACCGATACGATGGGCACGGGCGATGGCTTGCGATTCGGCGGCAGGATTCCACCAGGGATCTATGATAAATACATAGTCGGCTTGTGTAAGATTGAGTCCCACACCCCCTGCTTTTAGTGAAATAAGGAATGCCTGAACATCTTTTTGCTCGGTGAAATGGGCGATTTCGGAGGGCCGGTTGTTGGTTGCTCCTGTTAATAGGGCATATTTCCAGCCTCGTTCTCGGAAAGCTTCAGCCAAGACCTCCAGATGTTTGACGAATGAAGAGAAAATTAGGACTTTGTGTCCTTCGCTTTGTAATGTATCGAATGTTTCGATTATCTGTGCGGTTTTTCCGGATGTTCCGGTATAATCAGGAAGAATGAGTTGCGGATGACAAGAGAGTTGCCGTAAACGCAAAATGCCATTTAGTACACTAAACGAATGGAGCCTGTTCGTACTTTGAGAGTGCTGGAGAAGTATGTTTCGCAGGCTGTTTTTCTCCTGCTCGTAACACGTGTTCTGCTCTTCAGTCATGTCGCAGTAGATTGTTTCTTCCGTAAGTTCAGGAAGTTCCGGAGCTACCTCTTTCTTGCTTCTGCGGAGGATGAATGGGGCAGTCAGTTGTTGCAACTGCACTCGTACGCGTTCGTTTCCCTGGCGAATCGGCATTATGAACTGCTTTTGGAAAGCACTTTCCGTGCCCAGTAAGTCCGGTTGTATAAAATGAAATTGAGCCCACAGATCCTTTAATGAGTTTTCGATAGGAGTACCTGTCAGTGCGAGTCGGTGTTTGCTTTGCAGTTGAATTGCCGACCGGAAGGTGAGCGATTCGCTATTCTTGATATTCTGGCTTTCATCGAGCACGACGTATTCGAAACGGTAGGAAGAGAGTATATCAATGTTGTTTCTCATCATGCCATACGTAGTAAAGATCAAGTGAAAATGACCGAAGAATTTTTCCGGACGTTTCTTGTCTATAGCCACGGTGTTGTTGTATTCCATCATTGAGAGCCCTGTAAAGCGCTTGGCTTCCCGTCGCCAGTTGTGAAGTAGCGATGTGGGGACTACAATTAGGGTAGCGGGTTGTTTGGGAGCGGATGGCTTATATATGTACTGTAGCAGGGTAAGAGTCTGAAGCGTCTTCCCGAGTCCCATGTCATCTGCCAGGCATCCGCCAAATCCTTGTTTATGGAGGTGTACCATCCACGAGAATCCTTTCTGCTGATAGGGGCGTAACGTTGCTTTAAGCGTTCTTGGTACGGCAACGTTATGTATTTGCTGCTTCGCGGGGAATTTTTTCACTCCATCCTCACCCAAAGCTGTCTGTACGGCACCTATAAATGCATGTTTCAACCGAATACCTTTTTCTGTTTGTACTCCCATCTCCAGTAAGTTCGCATATTTGCTGAACCACTCTTCAGGCAGGAGAATCATACGCCCGTCAGGTAGCAGATATTCCCGCTTTTCTTCGAGGATATGTTTGCGGAAACGTGAAAAAGGAATGCGCAGATTACCGATAACAACAGTGATGCGCAGTTCGAACCAATCAACCTCATCATCGCAGCTTTGCTCGATGCGTATCTCATCCAGACAATACAACGCATTCCCTACATTACTGGTAAGGTGAAAGGATTGCTGCAACATTTCTCGATGATTGTTGATCCATTCGACAATTGTCTTCTCCGGAGCTTTGGCAGATAGTTGGAAGTGTGTGTCATTGAGTTGTTGCAGACCGGCATTCGTTAAGAGTTGGACTGCTTGTTCTTCCACTGTGATATTACGTCGGAAAAAGCCGATTTCACCGGATGTTTTCCGATAAATGATTTTCTTCATTTCATTAGCACTATCTGGTGCAAATGTCTGGTCTCCATAGCGGAAGACAAGTTGCAATGCTTGTCCGTTGTATGTGGCATCTTCGAATGAGAGAACAGCCTCACAGGTACATTCTTCTTCAGTAATATTCAAACCGTGAGTCTCGATATCGTGATAACGTGCAATCGGAATAACGATGTTGTCTATGTATTTTTCAATCTGTAAAGCGTCTACGCTAATCGATCTTTTCTTTGTGAAAGGTAAGATACGTGCGCTTTCAATGTGCGGAAAGAAATATAACTCCATTCCCAATAATAGAGTGGCCGGTGAGGAGGTCAGTACAACTACCGGTTTTAACTCACTCAAAGAGAACGGTTGCCCTTCATAATAACACTGCAACTGATAACGGAACGTTTTACTGTCAACATGAAACGTTACGCGAATTTCTACGTCGTGAGGGTTGATATGATAAATATGATGGGCGTATAAGATTTTGCTACCGGCTTGTTTCTGATAAAAAGGCAGTCCGTTTTCCCGTATCAACGCCAGCATCTCCAACAGCTTCTTTTCGATGAACGGGCGAATATTATTTTTAATTCGTTCCGGATCTTCGGATAGCTTATGTAGAAAGCGTGATACTGTTTTTTCACGGGAGTAGAGGCCCATCAGATACTTTTCTGTATAGTATGAAGCGATATCGATAGCTTGTCTTTCCGCTTCGCTCATTATACTCATAGCTTCCGGAGAGGCGTGAAACGCTTGCTCCACTAATTGCAAGGTGCCATCGTTTAGCCTTTCCGCAATATACGGAATCAGCAATATGCCGAGTATCGGATGCTCTGTGAAAACGATTATAACTTGTCCGTTAGTTGGTCTCTCTTTCATTCTCTTTTAGGCTTTAACTGACAAAGATACGGGAAAATACTTAATTTTGCAGCATGATAGAGGAAAACAAACGTGTATTGCTTGGAATGAGTGGCGGTACAGATAGCTCTGTTGCTGCTATGCGATTGCTGGAAGCCGGTTATGAAGTAATCGGGGTAACCTTCCGTTTTTATGAATTGAACGGTTCGACAGAATACTTGGAAGATGCCCGTAATTTGGCAGAACGTTTAGGAATACGGCATATAACATACGATGCCCGTGAAATATTTGCCCGGCAGATTATTGAATATTTTGTGCAGGAATACCTAGCAGGGCGTACTCCGGTCCCCTGTACCTTGTGCAATAATTACCTGAAATGGCCTTTGCTTGTTAAGATTGCCGATGAAATGGGAGTTTTTTATATTGCTACCGGACACTATGCACAGAATATACAACTAAATGAAACCTTTTATATAACGTATGCCACCGATTCGGATAAGGATCAAACCTTCTTCTTATGGGGATTGAAACAGGATACTCTTAATAGGATGCTGTTGCCGATGGGCGATATTACGAAAGCTGAAGCCCGTGCCTGGGCTGCTGAACATGGTTTTCGAAAGGTGGCAACCAAAAAGGATAGTATTGGTGTCTGTTTTTGCCCGATGGACTATCGGACCTTTTTAAAAGACTGGTTGGTCAGAAATGGTCAGATGTCGGTCAGTAATAGTGAGGCATCAATCAACAATAGTCAGACATCGGGCAGCGATAAACAGACCTGGTCTGACAGAATCAGAAGAGGAAGATTTGTCGATGAAAAGGGAAATTTTATTGCCTGGCATGAAGGCTATCCCTTTTATACTATTGGGCAGAGGCGCGGTTTGGGCATTCATCTGAATCGTCCTGTATTTGTGAAAGAGATTGATCCTGAAAAGAATGAAGTGGTATTGGCTTCTCTTTCATCGTTGGAAAAAACAGAAATGTGGTTGAAAGATTGGAATCTTGTAAATCAGGAGCGTACTTTAGGACGCTCTGACATAATTGTGAAGATACGCTATCGCAAGCAGGAAAACCATGGCACGATTACCGTCACATCGGATCATTTACTGCACGTGCAGCTTCATGAACCATTAACAGCTATTGCTCCCGGACAGGCTGCAGCATTCTATGGAGACGGATTGCTACTAGGAGGAGGAATCATAGTCAACGCCCGGTAATCTTACATATTGGGAAGATGAACGCTCTGACGCAAGTTTTTTAGAACAAAACTTAGCTGGCTAATCGATATAACTAAGGCACGGATTACACGAATAAACCAGGAAAGAGAATAAACTTATCCATGTAATTCGTGTAATCCGTGCCTGGAAGAAATCGGAGAGTTGTTTTGACGCTCTCTCCTTATACAAGTAACCTCTGTAATGGAAAAAACTTGTAGTGGTTATGTTTTGGTTTTTGGTTATTCTTCCGGATGAGCGCTATTATTCAGCACCAGCATTGCTTCTATATATTCACGTGTATTGCTTAATCTGGGTACTTTGTGTTGTCCTCCCAGTTTTCCTTTCTGTGCCAGCCAGTCATGGAACAATCCCTGACGTGCAACGATCACTTCCAATGGTTGCAAAGCAATATCTTTCCATCGTTTGGCTTCATAGTCAGAGTTAACCTCTTTCAGCGTAGCGTCAAGTATCGCAGCGAACTTTTCTACGGAATCCGGCATTTGAGCAAATTCTATTAGCCACTGGTGCCTGCATTTTGCGTTCTCATCCATAAACACCGGCGCCGCAGAGTATTCGCAAATTTGTGCTCCGGTCTCGGCGCAAGCCTTTGCCAATCCTTTTTCAGCATTATCGACAATCAGCTCTTCACCAAATGCATTGATGAAATGCTTCGTTCTTCCCGTGATGACAAACTTATAGGGATTCTTGCTGGTAAACTTCACTGTATCACCAATCATGTATCTCCACAAACCACAGGAAGTAGAAATAACCATTGCATAGTTCTTGTTGAGCTCGACTTCTTCAAGACAATAAGCCCGTGGATTTTCTTTTCCCACTTCCTCCAATGGAACAAATTCGTAGAAAATTCCATAGTCGATCATTAATAACATGGCAGGATCGGAAAGGTCGTTCTGGGTTCCGAAATATCCTTCCGAAGCATTGTAGGTCTCTACATAATGCATTTTAGGTGTTGTAATCACCTGTTTATATTGCTCACGATACGGTGTGAAAGCCACTCCACCGTGGAAGAAGACTTCCAGATTGGGCCATACTTCTTCTAGTGCCTGCTTTCCTGTCTTTTCAAGAACACGTTTGATAAGTACCAACATCCACGACGGTACACCGGACAGACTTGTCACATTTACCGGAATAGTGCTGTTGGCGATTGCTTCTATTTTGGTTTCCCATTCGCTCATCAACGCAATTTTCTTGCTTGGTACGCGAATGAAATTGATAAGCGGATTTACGTTTTGAATCAGAATAGCGGATAAATCTCCTACTAAACTATGATTGGAATTGAGGTTCGGGCTATGGCTTCCTCCTAGAATCAGTCCCTTGCCGGAGAAAAAATGGCTATCCGGATTGATGCGGAAATAAAGAGCTGCCGCGTCTTTTCCTCCTCTGTAATGAATATCTTCCAGCGCTTCCTTGCTGACGGGAAGGAATTTACTTTTATCATTAGTCGTTCCGGAGGATTTTGCAAACCAGCGTATCTCCGATGGCCAAAGCAGATTCTGTTCCCCAGCTCGCAAACGTTCTACATAAGGCTTAATTTCTTCGTATGTCTGGATAGGAACACGTTTACGGAAATCTTCATAGTTACGGATAGAGGAATAATCGTACTTTCTTCCCCATTCAGTTTGAGCGGCCTGGCGTGTTAAGCGGCTTAACACACGATGCTGTATCTCACTAGCCTGACTAGCATATAGGTCTATCTGTTTTAAACGGGAATCGAAAGTCTTACTAATAATTTTTGTAATATTCATTTCTGCTTTAACATAATAATGTTTAGTCGTGCAAAAGTAACTTATTTATCTTTTTTTTCTATCTTTACGACGGAAATAATCGTTAAAAATAGACGACTTTCATATAAATCCCGAGTTTTAGACTAAAAAATGCGACAATGAGAATTGGAATCTTAACATCCGGCGGGGACTGTCCCGGTATTAATGCCACGATTCGTGGCGTGTGCAAAACTGCCATCAATTATTACGGGATGGAAGTAGTAGGTATTCACAGCGGTTTTCAGGGCTTGCTGACTAAAGATGTCGAATCTATTACAGACAAGTCGCTCTCCGGTTTGCTCAATCTGGGTGGAACGATGTTAGGAACCTCTCGTGAGAAGCCTTTCAAAAAAGGAGGCGTTGTCTCTGATGTTGACAAACCGTCTTTAATCCTTCAGAATATCCGGGAAATGGAACTCGACTGTGTCGTTTGTATCGGCGGAAATGGAACACAGAAGACAGCGGCGAAGTTTGCTGCGATGGGAGTGAATATCGTATCTGTTCCTAAAACCATTGATAATGATATTTGGGGTACAGATATTTCTTTCGGTTTCGACTCGGCAGTAAGTATTGCTACCGATGCCATCGACCGTTTACATTCCACCGCAAGTTCTCACAAAAGGGTGATGGTGATTGAAGTGATGGGGCACAAGGCGGGTTGGATTGCCTTGTATTCCGGTATGGCAGGAGGAGGGGATGTGATTCTTCTCCCTGAAATTGCTTATGACATTAAAAATATTGGTAATACGATTCTGGAAAGACTGAAAAAGGGCAAGCCTTATTCTATTGTAGTGGTAGCAGAAGGTATTAGGACAGACGGACGCAAACGGGCTGCTGAATATATTGCGCAGGAGATTGAATATGAAACTGGTATAGAAACTCGCGAAACAGTTCTGGGGTATATTCAGCGTGGTGGTTCGCCTACTCCTTTCGACCGCAATCTTTCTACCCGTATGGGCGGCCACGCGACAGAATTGATCGCCAAGGGTGAATTCGGGCGTATGGTAGCTTTAAAAGGGGACGATATTGCATCTATCCCTCTTGAAGAAGTTGCAGGAAAACTGAAATTAGTTACTGAAGATCACGATTTGGTGATTCAGGGGCGTCGCATGGGGATTTGCTTTGGCTAGTCTTCTCGGCTTCCATAGTAGGTTGTGCCGTAGAAATTTCATTATCGGAGGTGTTTTCTTCTAAAACATTCTCCGGTTTTGTCTCGGGAATTACATTCAGTTCGGCTTCAAGTTCATTCTCAAATTCATTCTCAAGTTCAGTTGCCAATTCAGTTTCAGAGTTAGTTGCAAGTTCAACCTCCGGTTCTGTTGTAGTTGTTGAATGTTGTGCTTTGATCTCTTCGACAGTTGACATAAATACGGGTTCCTTTACTTTCTTTATAGCCATTTGGGCAGCATTCTGTTGAGACTCTTTCTTGGAATATCCCGTACCTGTTCCTGCCGGAAGTCCTTCAATGCGTACTTCGGTTTGGAAGACAGGGTTGCTGTCGTGATCGAGAAATTGCTCGATTAACTCAAAGGAAACCTCCATCTTATTTTTTTGGCTCCACTCAATAAGTTTGGATTTGAAGTTAACCTCTTTTCGGGATATTTTATCCAGGTCGATATAACGGTTGATGATCCGTTGCTCCATAAACTGTTTGCAGCGTTCATACCCCTGATCCAGATAAATAGCTCCGATAAATGCCTCAAAAGCATTTCCGTACATATAACTGTTGTGAGAAGAAGAGCGGGTGGAATACTTTATGAGTTTATCCAAGCCGATTTCAACGGCCAACTTATTCAAAGTCTCCCGTTGTACGATCTTAGAACGTGTGTTGGTCAGGAAACCTTCTCGTTTCCCTTCAAAACGTTTATAGACAATATCTCCTACGATGGCGTCGAGGATGGCGTCACCTAAAAACTCCAGCCGTTCATTGTTGAGGGGACGTCCCTTGTCGGAGCGGACAGAAGTTGATTTGTGCAGGAGAGCCTGCTCATAAAGTTGGATATTGCGCGGGTAGAACCCGAGTATCCGGTAAAAACAAAGATAAGACTCTCTATCCTTGCGGAACAAGAGCCTTATCTTATCTATTTCGTTACGTAACACGATATTACTCTGCGTATTTCTTGAAGATAACGCACGCATTGTGACCACCAAATCCAAATGTATTGGACAAGGCAACATTAACTTCGCGTTTCTGTGCTTTATTGAACGTGAAATTAAGGTTATAGTCGATATTCTCGTCGTTGTCACCTTCTTCGTGGTTGATAGTCGGAGGAACAATGCCGTTCT
>ERZ773168.1758-NODE-1758-length-17698-cov-3.487899_pt1 | contig 17698 bp, 14 predicted proteins | sample MGYA00511261_ERZ773168 | MGnify/ENA primary metagenome ERZ773168 (study PRJEB29015, sample SAMEA2737855) | human gut metagenome | biome: human gut; feature: human-associated habitat; material: faeces | place: China | collected 2012 ... | reverse complement strand
ATCCAGCAGGCTGTTTTGTAAAAATGTTTAAAATTTCTATATTCTTTCAACTTTTATTGTGAAAATGCAATAAAAAACTTTGCTTATTACAAAAACAGTGGTATAATGCATTTATATTAATACGCACGAAGGGGTGACATTATGATTAAAAAAGAAATGATAGCCATGCTTCTTGCAGGAGGACAGGGAAGCCGTTTAGGTGTTCTGACCTCTAATCTGGCTAAGCCGGCTGTAGCTTTTGGCGGCAAATACAAGATTATCGATTTCCCATTAAGCAACTGTATTAATTCAGGTGTTGATACAGTAGGTGTTCTTACACAGTACAGACCACTGAGGCTTAACCAGCATATTGGAATCGGTATCCCTTGGGATCTGGATCGTAACATAGGAGGCGTGACAGTTCTTCCGCCATACGAGAAAAGTGATAACAGCGAATGGTATACAGGTACTGCAAATGCTATTTATCAGAACCTGGAGTTTATAGATTATTATAATCCTGAATATGTTCTGATATTATCCGGTGATCATATCTACAAGATGGACTATGAAAACATGCTGGAATATCACAAATCCTGTGATGCTGATATTACACTTGCTACATATCAGGTACCATGGGAAGAGGCTAGCAGATTTGGCGTTGTAATTACAGATGAGAACAATGTTATTTCAGAATTTGAGGAGAAACCTGCAAATCCTAGAAGTAACAAAGCATCTATGGGTATATATATATTCAGTTGGAAGGTGCTTCGTGAGGCACTTGTAAAGATGAAGGATCAGCCGGAATGTGACTTTGGTAAGCACATCATTCCATACTGCCATTCAAATGGCAAGAAGATCTGTGCATACGACTTCAAGGGTTACTGGAAGGATGTAGGAACACTTGGTTCTTACTGGGAAGCAAATATGGAGTTAGTAGATATTGTTCCTGAATTCAATCTGTATGAGGAGTTCTGGAAGATCTACACCAAGACAGATGCGATCCCGCTCTTCCGATCTAAGATCACAAAATGTATCATCGGAGAGGGTTCTGAGATCTACGGTGAGGTGACGAATTCCGTTATCGGTTCCGGTGTTACGATCGAAAAGGGTGCAGTCATCCGTAATTCGATCATTATGAATAACGCAACGATCGGTGAGAATGCATATATGGACAAGGCTATCATCGCAGAGAATGTTAAGATTGGTAAGGATGCTAAGCTTGGAATCGGAGAAGAAGCTGTCAATGAATTCAAGCCACAGATTTATTCATTTGGACTTGTTACGATCGGAGAAAACTCAGTTATTCCTGATGGTGTAACAATCGGTAAGAATACTGCTATATCTGGTGTGACTACTCCGGAAGATTATCCGGATGGTAACTTAAAGAGTGGCGGAAGTATTATAAAGGCAGGTGAATAGAGATGAGAGCATTAGGTATAATTTTAGCAGGTGGTAATAGCAACAAGATGGGCGAATTATCAGCAAAGAGAGCTGTTGCAGCTATGCCTATTACTGGCGGTTACAGAGCTATTGATTTTGCCCTTTCGAATATGACAAATTCCCATATCCAGAAGGTAGCGGTATTTACACAGTACAATACCAGATCTCTGAATGAACATCTGAATTCCAGCAAATGGTGGGATTTCGGAAGAAAACAGGGTGGTCTCTATATATTCACACCAACCATTACATCAGAGAACAGCTATTGGTATAAGGGTACAGCAGATGCCCTTTATCAGAACATTAATTTCCTGAAGGAAAGTCATGAGCCATATGTAGTTATTGCATCCGGTGATGGTATCTACAAGCTGGATTATGGTAAGGTTCTGGAAGAGCACATCAGCAAAGGCGCAGATATTACAGTTGTATGTAAGGATCTCGAACCTGGAGAAGATGATGTGAACCGTTTCGGTGTAGTACAGATGGATGCGGACAATCGTATCGTAGATTTCGAGGAGAAGCCATTGGTTGCAGGCAATAATACGATCTCAACCGGTATCTATGTGATCAGAAGAAGACAGCTCATCGAATTACTGGAAACCTGTGCAAATGAAGGCAGAACTGATTTTGTAAGAGATATTCTTGTAAGATATAAGAATGTAAAGAAGATTTATGGATATAAGATGGATACTTACTGGAGAAACATCGGAACCAAGGAGTCTTACTATAAGACAAACATGGATTTCCTGAACAGAGATGTAAGAAACTATTTCTTCAAGCAGCATCCTGACATCTACTCCAAGGTGGAGGATCTTCCACCAGCAAAGTATAATGGGGAAGCGGTTGTGAATAACAGCCTGGTAGCAAGTGGATGTATCATAAATGGTACTGTAGAAAATTCAGTATTATTTAAGAAGGTATACATTGGCAACAACTGTGTGATCAGAAATTCTATCATTCTGAACGATGTACACATTGGGGATAATTGTGTAATCGAAAACTGTATTGTAGAAAGTAGAGATACGATCCGTGCAAATACAGTTCATCAGGGTAGCCCGGATGACATCAAGGTTATCGTGGAGAAGAATTTCAGATACGCATTGTAGCAGATAAGAAAGACAAGGGGGTACACACGATGCAGGTGACCGATATCAGAGTCAGGGGTGTTGAAAAAGAAGGTAAGATGAAAGCCGTCGTTTCGATCACAATTGATAATGAATTTGTAGTTCATGATATCAAAGTGATCCAGGGTGATAAGGGATTGTTTATTGCGATGCCTAGCCGGAAAGCAGCAGATGGTGAGTACAGAGATATCGCACATCCAATCAATACTGAGACAAGAGAACGTCTGCAGCGGATGATACTTGAGAAATATCAGGAATCACTGGAAGCTTAAGACGTGAAACGGAGCCAGCCACTGTAGATGCAGTGGCTGGCTTTTGTGTTAATATTGGTATTTATATATGATAAAGATCTATAACAAGAGGAGAGAAGGTTTATGGTAATAAATAGAGTAATGATATTGTTTTCGGGTTGTTTTTTGATTGTTTGGTCTACTTTCAAATGGAAGATTCCAAATGTGATTTGGAACGCTAAATTAACCAAAGTATGTTCTGTGGCTTTGGGATTGTATAATATTATTTTAGCGATTTGCTTTGAAAAAGATTTAAACATTGCTTTATTCATTGTAGACTTTATTATGTTGTTGGATCTAGGATTTTTAACAGTTAAGTTAAAAAAGGATAAAAAAGGAAAAATAAAGAATCTTCAACTGGGGATTTGCTCCATTTTTGTTATTTTGGCTATGATTATGGTATGTTTTAATTTGAATGAGATTTATGCCAGCATAATGATTTTAGCTGGTGTGATGATGGGGATATCTGTTCCTTTTCAGAAAATGAATTGTGATTAAAGTGTCGATTAATAAAGTGGTTGTGAGACGAAATTCAATAAATAAGTTGTTCATTTAATTTGAGAGGAGATTATATTTATGAAATGCTTATCATGTGGTAAGGAAGAATTTGATGAATGTACGAAATATTTCCACCATATGGTTGAAAATGAAATAGGGATAAAGTAAAATTAGCTGTAGCAATCTCATATTTTATTTGGAGGTAATTATGCTGAAAGCAATCATCCTTGCAGCAGGCAAGGGAACAAGAATGAAATCTGAAAAGCCAAAGGTTGTGCACGAGGTGCTTGGTAAGCCGATGGTATACTATTCGATAGAGGCGGCAAGAGCTGCCGGATGTGATAAAGTCTGCGTGATCGTTGGATACAAGGCAGAAGAAGTAGAAAAGAGTATTAAAGATACTTATGCGAAGCTTGGTAAGACAGAAGAAATGCAGGATGTAGTAAGTTACGCACTACAGACCGAACAGCTTGGAACCGGTCATGCGGTCAAGTGTGCTTCTGATTTTATCGGTACAGAGGGCGATGTTGTTGTCCTTTGTGGAGATACACCACTTGTAACCGGTAAGACATTAGAGCAGGCGATCAAGAAGCATGTTGCAGCAGGAAATGGTGTTACAGTTATCTCGGCAATGCTTTCAGATCCATTTGGATACGGAAGAATTATCCGTGATGAGAAAGGCTTATCAAAGATCGTAGAACAGAAGGATGCAACTGAGGAAGAACAGGCGGTTAAAGAAGTAAATTCCGGTATGTATATTTTCAAATGTGATGCATTACTGGCAGCACTTTCACAGATTACAAATGATAATGCACAGGGTGAATATTATCTGCCGGATACCATTGAGATCATCAAGAAAATGGGACTTCCGGTTGATGCAGCAGCCATGGAGGATGCAGATCAGATCAAGGGTGTCAATACACTGGAACAGCTTGCAGAAGCAGAAGAGATAATGAGGTCAAGATAAGATGAAACTGATAGTAGGACTTGGAAATCCGGGAACCAAATATGCGGGAACCAGACATAATGTAGGATTTTCCGTGATCGTAGGACTTGCAGATAAATATAATATAGAATTGAGTGAAAAGAAACATAAAGCGATTTATGGAAGGGGCATGATAGAAGGAGAGAAAGTGATCCTTGCAATGCCACAGACATTTATGAATCTGAGTGGAGAAAGTGTCCGGGAGCTGGTCGATTATTACAAATGCGATCCATCCGATGTGATCGTTGCTTATGATGATATCGATCTGGCAGTCGGCAAGCTTCGAATCCGTGAAAAGGGAAGTGCCGGCGGACATAATGGAATGAAGAATATTATTTCACATCTGGGAACACAGGAATTTGTCCGGGTTCGTGTCGGTATCGGAAAGAAACCGGATCGTATGGATCTTGCAGATTATGTATTATCCAGATTTGGAAAAGATGAACTTCCGGAGATCAAGGCAGGCTGTGATAATGCCGGTGATGCGATCACATTGATCTTAAAAGACAGCGCAGCAGCAGCAATGAATAAATATAATTAACTGAAAGATAAAATGTGTTGATCGGAACAGGTCGTATACAGGGTAAAGCTGTGGATACGATCAGACAGGTATAAATAATCAGAAAATAAAAAAGAAAGGGAGCCAGGCTGTATCAGCCTGGCATTTGGCGTCGATATGAAGGCAATCAATGAGCCTGTAAAACATACCGAAAATTATATACAGATAAAGGGCTGGTTAAAAGAGCAGGATGGCATCGTCAATATATCCGGAAATGACGGAACAGACCGGGTGTATCTGATGCATGCATTTTCATCCGATGCACATGTAAGGCTGGTCGTAACTTACAGTGAACAGAGAATGGAACAGCTATACGAGGACTTCCGTTTCTATGATAAAGCGGTGTATATGTATCCATCGAAGGATATTTTATTTTACAGCTCAGATATCCATGGAAATTCTATCACCAGGCGGCGGATGGATATTTTCAGACGACTGATCGAGGGAGAAGCCTGTACGATCATTCTGACGGTAGATGCGTTATTTGATAGGATGCCGGATCTGTCCTATATTAAGAAAAATGTGGTGACGATCCGAGAGGCAGAAGAACTGGACGTCGAGGCACTTAAGAAGCGTCTGGTGGAACTGGGGTATGAAAAGGCGGACAGCGTAGACGGTGTCGGACAGTTTGCTGTGCGTGGTGGTATCATTGATATTTTTCCTCTGACAGAGGAATGCCCATATCGTATCGATATGTGGGATACGGAGGTTGATACGATCCGAAGCTTTGATGTGGAAAGCCAGCGGTCGATCGAACAGGTGCAGGAGATCCAGATTTATCCGGCAAGCGAGATGGTGTTGTCTGATCGCAGGACGGCGCAGGGGATCCGTAAGCTGGAGCAGGAATTCAAACCATATTATGAGAAGCTGCGGAAAGAGTTCAAGACAGAGGAAGCTGCCCGTCTGAAGAAGCAGATCGGGGAGATCAAAGAGCAGTTGACTGAGTTCCATGGAATGGCTGGAGTCGACAGCTATGTAGAGTATTTCTACAGTAAGACTGTATCACTTTTAGACTGTTTCCATACAAAGAATACAGTTGTTTTATTGGATGAGACTTCGCGGATATCAGATTATGCGGATAACTATATGGCGACCTTCCTTGAGAGCATGGAGAGCCGTCTGGAGGGTGGCTATATCCTTCCGGGTATGATGAATATTTTATTTACCTATCCGGCAATCGTGCAGAAGATGCAGGCATTTCAGACGCTCGCATTTTCTATTCTGTATCATGAGGATCGGTATTTTACGATCCGGCATGATGTAACATATGACAGCCGTGTAGTTAATTCTTACAGGAATAATTTTGAAGCGTTAATTGCGGATATCGGAAAATGGAGAGAAAAGAACTATCGGATCATATTTATCTCACCATCGACGACCAGGGCCAAACGGATGGTTGAGAATCTGACCGGCCATGATGTGGCGTGCTTCTATTCAGAGGATACCGACCGTGTTCTTTCTGAGAAAGAGGTAATGGTTACGACAGGAAGACTTCGGGCAGGATTTGAGTTCCCGGAGCTGAAGCTGGTTGTGATAAATGAGGGCGACGTCTTTACTGCACGGAGCAGTATGAAGAAAAAGAAGAACCAGAAGCCTCGGTATTCCGGTGAAGTGATCAAGGATTTCTCTGATATCAGCGTGGGTGACTGTGTGATTCATGAACGCTATGGTGTTGGTATCTATGGCGGTATCGAGAAGGTTGAAGTGGACGGTGTCTTAAAGGATTATGTAACGATCAATTATGCAGAGGGCGGAAAGCTCTATGTGCTGGCTTCTGAGGTAGACTGTATCCAGAAATACAGTGATAAAGAGGGCAGACGACCGAAGATCAACAAGCTGGGCAGTAAGGACTGGGAGAAGACCAGAAGCCGGGTGAAAGGTCATGTTGCAACGATCGCGAAAGAGCTGGTGAACCTGTATGCGAAACGACAGGCATCGCAGGGCTTCTGCTATTCGAAGGATACGATCTGGCAGCAGGAATTTGAGGAAATGTTCCCGTATGAGGAAACGGATGACCAGAAGAAAGCGATCGCAGAGACAAAGGCAGACATGGAGAGCAGCAAGATCATGGACCGTCTGATCTGTGGTGATGTGGGCTTTGGTAAGACCGAGGTTGCGATCCGTGCGGCATTTAAGGCAGTATACGATGGCAGACAGGTTGCTTATCTTGTGCCGACTACGATCCTTGCACAGCAGCATTATAATACATTTAAAGAACGTATGAAGGAATTTCCGGTCGAGATCCGGCTGTTGTGCCGTTTCTGTACACCGAAGGAGGTTCGGGAGACGATTGCTGATCTGAAAGCCGGCAAGGTGGATATCGTGATCGGAACACATCGGTTGTTGTCCAAGGATGTGGCATTTAAGCAGCTCGGTCTGCTGATCATAGATGAGGAGCAGCGGTTTGGTGTCACACATAAGGAAAAGATCAAGCAGATGAAGACAAATGTTGACGTCCTGACCTTGACAGCGACGCCTATTCCTCGTACACTTCATATGAGCCTGATCGGTATCCGGGATATGAGTGTTCTGGAAGAAGCGCCGGTTGACAGACGGGCGATTCAGACCTATGTCATGGAGCTTGATCCCGAACTTGTCAAAGAAGCGATCAAGCGTGAGCTGGCGCGGGATGGTCAGGTATATTATGTATATAACCGGGTAAATAATATAGAGATGATCACATCGGAGATAGCATCCCTTGTACCGGATGCAGTTGTTGAGTATGCACATGGACAGATGCATGAACGACAACTAGAGGACATCATGTACCGGTTTATCAATCATGAGATTGATGTGCTGGTTACTACGACGATCATCGAAACAGGCTTGGATATTCCGAATGCAAATACCATGATCATTCATGATGCGGATACATTTGGTTTATCCCAGTTGTATCAGCTCCGTGGCCGTGTCGGTCGTTCAGATCGGAATGCATATGCATTTCTGATGTACCGTCGGGATAAACTTATTAAGGAAACTGCGGAAAAGAGACTGAAAGCGATCCGGGAATTTACCGATCTTGGTTCCGGAATCAAGGTGTCCATGAAGGATCTGGAGATCCGCGGCGCGGGAAATATCTTAGGCGAGGATCAGTCCGGTCATATGGAAGCAGTTGGTTATGATCTGTACTGTAAGATGTTAAATGATGCGATCCGTCAGGAGATGGGCGAGAAGGTTGAAGAACGGTTTGAGACAACCGTACAGCTTCCGGTGGATGCTTATATACCGGCTGAATATGTCAAGAATGAATTCATTAAGCTGGATCTGTATAAGAGGATATCTCATATCGCATCGGATGATGATTACGACGATATCATTGACGAATTAAACGACAGATTTGGAGAGATGCCGACAGAGGTTCTGAACCTGCTTGATGTATCTTTATTAAAGGCAAAGGCAAATCGTGCCTATATAACCAGCATTATGCTGGCGGGGGCGGAGCTACGGTTTTCGATGTTTAAACAGGCGAAGATCGACACAGCAAAGATTGATTCGTTATTAGATAAATATAGAGGAAGCATGAAATTTGTGATCGGCAACAGTCCATCTTTTGTGCTTAAGATGAAGACGATCACAGAGAAAGAAATCTGGAAGCAGGCGAGAGCAGTTGTAGCTGATATTGCGGAGCTTGCAGAAGAATAAAGGATGATCAGCATACCGAAATCTGTAATGTTTGCAGGATGATGCAGATGCCGGAATCGGTGAGCTGGAAGAACAGGAGGTTTGGTGGATGAAACGTAGAATTCTAAAGGCTATTTCTTTGATCTGTACATGTGTGATGTTACTTGCACTTGTGGCGTGCGGAGAAGAAAGTCAGGATAATACAGGAAAATATATCGTATTCAAATTCGGAAATGACAACATTTATCTGGACGAGGTGTATATCTATGCACAGACGACCATTGATGAGTACGAGAAAGAATACGGCAGTAACATCTGGGGCAAAACGATCGAGACGGATGGCGGCATTGAGATGGATGTCGAGGAAATGGCAAGACGCGAAGTAATCTCCAACATTGTCCAGACCAAGGCGCTGATCGCACAGGCAGATGAATATAAGATCAGCCTGACGGCGGAAGAACAGGCGCAGGCAGAACAGGAAGCGGAAGATTTCTATAACAGTCTGACCGATGAGCAGTTGAAAGAAACCGGCATGGAAGCAGATACACCATCCCGTGTTCTTCAGGAGAATGCACTGGCAAAGAAGATTTACGATCATGTCATGAGCGACTCCTCTGCAGAGGTATCCGATGAGCAGGCAAGAATGACGACATTTTACGATATGTTCTTTGAGTGTTATTATGAGGATGATTTTGGAAATATCGTAGTATATAGTAAGGATAAGATTGCAGAACAGAAACAAAAAGCGGACGAGGCTTATACTTCAATCAAACAGCAGTTATCGGACAATCCGAACCTGAATATTACTTTCCTTGGTCACACAAATAGTCTGCAATATGCAGGAAGCCATACCATGAGTAAGGATCAGATCCTGGAAAGCTATGGACAGGAGGTTCTGGATACTTTATATGATATGCAGGATGGAGATATCTCGCAGGTTATCGAGACTGAGAATGGCTATCATATCTTCCAGATGACATATCTGACGGATGAGAAGGCAACCGCTGCGAATAAAGCGGAGTTAACAAAAGAAGCGAATGATGCCTATTTTAATAACCTTTTAACGAACTGGGTATCCAAGATTGATAAAGATTACACTTATTCCAAGAGTGTAAATACCGATGTGTATAGTATGATCACGTTTAATTAATGGGATAGAATAAAAATGTCCATGGTACATTTCGTGCCATGGACATTTTTCGCCTGTTTATTTTCTTCCGGTTGAGCCAAAGCCCCCTTCACCGCGTGCGGTATCGGATAATTCATCTACAGTATGGAAACAACCGGTAATGTATGGGGTGATAACAAGCTGAGCGATGCGTTCACCACTTTCGATTGTCTGATCAACATTAGAGTGATTGTGGAGCGCTACCATAATCTCTCCGCGGTAATCAGCATCGATAACGCCTACTTTGTTAGCAGGAGCAAGACCACGTTTACAGGCAAGACCGCTTCTTGCATAGACTAGTCCGGCATAGCCGACCGGAATCTCGATAGCCAGTCCGGTGTGGATGAACTGGGTTTCTCCGGCAGCAATCGTTACCGGCTCATCCATGCAGGCATACAGATCTGCGCCGGCAGCAAATTCAGAACCATAAGAAGGAATTGTCGCATTTTCATTCAATTTCTTAATGTTAATATCAAATGTGGTCATTAGAAGTACCTTCCTTTCTCGTCCCATAAGACTGCTTTTTTGGCAGCTAATGATTTTGGAACATCCAATATTCTCTGATTTGTAGAACCTCTGAATCGCAGATCCAGAACTTTCTTTTCTTCAACAAATTCTCCATCGACTAAAACATCCAGATAGGACAGGAATTTGTGAGTGAAATCCCACTGGAAATACATCTTGTCCAGAACGTCTTTTTCAAAATCATAGCCGGTATAGCACCAGATCGTTTTATCCGGATAAGCAGCCTTGAACTGTTCCAGAAGTGGAAGCAGTCCCTGTTGATTGACGAATTCCAATGGTTCGCCGCCAAGCAGGGTAAGCCCTACAATATGATCCGGCTTACAGAGTTCAATGATCGTATCAATTTCTTTTTGAGTAAAAGGCTTACCTGCGTTGAAATCCCAGGTATCCTGATTAAAACAACCCTTACAGTGGTGTGTGCAGCCGGATACGAACAGAGAGGTTCGGACTCCGGTTCCATTTGCGATATCACACCGTTTGATATCCATATAATTCATAATCGTTATTTCTCCCATATAAAAAGTATGGCCCGCATTGCCCTCTACGACATGCAGACCATACAAATTGAAATTATTAATGCACTTAGTTAAAAATCGGATGTGAACTGTTCATACAAGTAAATACTTTATGCATAGCTTTAATATAAACCAATTTTTTCAATATAGCAAGTGTTTTTATAAAAATTCCGGTATATTCTGATCGTATGTGGTATATATTATTCTGTTTGTGCTACGGATGAATCACATGCATCAGACCTGAATCCTACAGGTGTAATACTCTGGAAGCCATTTCTTTAGTCTTGCCTACGTTCCAGAAGTTTTCACCGAGATAACCACATGTTCTTCTTGTAACGTTCATCTTTGCGTGGTCTTTGTTGCCACACTGCGGACATTCCCATTCACCATCTGCATTGATGATGATCTCGCCATCATAGCCGCATACATGACAGTAATCGGATTTTGTATTGAACTCAGCATACTGGATATTCTCATAAATGTAGCGGACCACTTCCGCGAGAGCATCCAGATTGTTACGCATATTTGGTATCTCGACATAGGAGATCGCACCACCGGATGAGATCGTCTGGAACTGACTCTCAAATCTGAACTTGCTGAATGCATCAATCTTCTCACGGACATCAACATGGTAGGAGTTTGTGTAGTAGCCCTTATCAGTAACATCCTTGATCGTACCGAAACGTTCTTTATCAATACGTGCAAATCTATAACATAAGCTTTCGGCTGGTGTTCCATATAAGCCGAAGCCAAGTCCGGTATCAGCCTTCCATTTATCACAGGCTGCACGCATTCTGTTCATAACCTTTAATGCAAATTCTTCACCAACCGGATCTGTATGGCTGACACCCTTCATCAGGATAGAAGTTTCATACAATCCGATGTATCCAAGCGACAGAGTAGAGTAGCCGTTGTGAAGTAATGGATCGATAACCTCACCCTTCTTTAATCGTGCGATCGCGCCATATTGCCAGTGAATCGGGCTGACATCTGAAGTTACGCCTTCCAATGCTCTGTGACGACACATCAGGGCATCATAGCATAACTGAAGTCGTTCATCTAAGAGTGACCAGAATTTATCTTCATCACCCTTTGCCAGAATACCGATCTGAGGAAGATTCAGACTGACAACACCCTGGTTGAAACGTCCTTCCCACTTATAGTTGCCATTTTCATCCTTCCAAGGAGAAAGGAAAGAACGACATCCCATGCAGGAGAAGACATTACCTTCATAGTTCTCACGCATCTTCTTAGCGGAGATGTAATCCGGATACATTCTCTTTGCGGAGCACTTGATCGCAAGTCGGGTGATGTAATCATATTTGCCGCCCTTTAAGCAGTTGTGCTCATCCAGAACGTAGATCAGCTTTGGAAATGCAGGTGTTACATAAACACCAACTTCGTTTTTAATACCCTCTAAACGCTGACGAAGGATTTCTTCTACGATCATGGCATTCTCTTCAATGTATTCATCATTTGGATCGAGATTCAGGAATAAGGTAACAAATGGAGACTGACCATTTGTAGTCATCAGAGTGTTGATCTGGTACTGGATCGTCTGAACACCGGAACGAAGCTCGTCGTTCAGCCTTTCTTTTACCAGTTCCTCTAATGTATCAGCATCTAATCTCTCGCCAAATTCTTCCTGATATAATGCTTTGTATTTATTGTAACTCTTACGCAGATATTTTCCGAGGTGACGGATATCAACGGACTGACCACCATACTGGCTGGAGGCAACGGCAGCAATGATCTGTGTAACGATCGTACACGCAACCTGAAAGCTCTTAGGGCTCTCAATCAGTTTGCCGTTCATGACAGTGCCATTGTCAAGCATATCTCCGATGTTGATCAGACAACAGTTGAAGATCGGCTGTAAGAAATAATCAGCATCGTGGAAATGGATCGCACCTTCTTCATGTGCTTTTGAAATCTTTTCAGGCAGCAGAAGTCGTTTGGTAAGATCCTTTGAAACCTCACCGGCGATCAGATCTCGCTGAGTGGAAGCAACAGTTGCGTTTTTATTTGAGTTCTCTTCCATAACATCTTTGTTTCTGTTCTGAATCAGGCTGAGAATGGAATCGTCAGTTGTATTTGCTTTACGGATCAGTTCACGGCTGTATCTATATATAATGTAAGTTTTGGCAAGAACGAATTTCCCTTCTGCCATAATCTTCTGCTCGATGATATCCTGGATGTCCTCGACCAGCATTCTTTTTCTGTTTTTTGCTTCGATACCGTCTATGATCTCTTCTATTTTTTCTTCAGAAATTTTTTCGCAGTCTTCGACTTCGGCATTTGCCTTCTGGATGGCAACGATAATCTTGCTGCGATCATAGGATACGGCTCGACCGTCTCTTTTGATTACCTGCATTTTTACATTCTCCTTCAAAATTGATTATCTAGATATTGAGTGCAATATTTTCTCAAACCCCAACATATTGCGTCGCGTGTGAAAAAAAGACAAAAAAATGAACGATTTAAAATCTGTGAGACTAAAAAATCGTTTGGAATATTTTGTAACTCTATGTCCCCGACAGTTACACATTATAGCATCACCATTTTGGTTTGTCTATATCAATCAGTACAAAATATTGAGAAAAAATCAAAGAAATAATACTAGATATTGTGTTGCATGGGAAAATGTGATTTACTGTTCGAGTGGTGATTGACATTATGTGAAATTGTCGGAAATTGTATCTGAAAGTATGGATACTGTCGAAGTATTGCGAACAATCAGGCATTTAACAATAACGTTGCATAGTTTGTGACATTTCTATGAATTACTTAAAATAGCTTTATTTTTAATTGGAAATGTGATATAAAGCTATGATAGGTGATACCTAATTTTATAATAATATAGAGGTAAGTACAATGAGGAAATTGAAAAAGGGACTTGCGGTTGCTCTTGCAATGGCAATGACATTATCTATGGCTGTGGGATGCGGCGATAAAAAGAATACAACCGGTAAGCTTGACAATGCAACACAAACGGATGCGACTTCATCAGACAGCAGCACAGAGGCAGCAGAAGATTTGACGATCGATGAGTATATCGAGAAATATGCAGATGGCGTTACGCTTGGAGAGTACAAAGGAATTGAATATGAATATGCACCGGAAGCGGTAACTGCAGATGATATTCAGAGCAAGGTAGATTCTTTTATTTCATCCTGCACTACTTATAATGAAGATAAGACAAGTGCAGCAAAGATGGGTGATATTGTAAATATCGACTTTGTCGGAACTGTAGATGGTAAGGAATTTGAAGGTGGTAATTCTGATGGAAATGGTTATGATCTGACATTGGGAAGCAAATCTTTTATTGATGATTTTGAAGATCAGATCGTAGGTCATAAAGCCGGAGATACATTTGATGTAAATGTAACATTCCCGGAGGATTACAGTACAACAAACACAGAACTGAATGGAAAGGATGCAGTATTTAAGACGACTGTAAACTACATTAAGATTCCGGTTGAACCAGAGTACAACGATGAACTTGTTGCCAATAATACTTCCTATAAAACAGTAGATGAATATGAAGCATCAATCAAAGCAGAACTGGAAGCAAGCAATGAGACTGCAGCACTTACTTCTGCACAGAATGTGGTTATGACAAGTGTTATTAATAAAGCACAGATCGAGAATGTACCGGAAGATGAAGTTGAAAGTCTTGCAAGCGAAATTATTGACAACCTGAAAGCTCAGGCAAGCTCCTATAATTTCGATTATGCAACATTTATCAATTACTACTATGGATACAGTGATGAGGAGTCATTTGCAGAATATGTAAAGCAGATCTGTGAAGAGTCCGTAAAGGAAAAGAAGGCTGTCTGTGCGATTGCAAAAGCAGAGAATATTACGATCGATGCAGATGAAGAAACAGCATATATTAAGAAGCTGGCAGACAATAATTCTACAACAGAGGATCAGATCAGAGAGCAGTATTCTTCTGAAGATCTGATGTATTATACACTTGCAGATAAGGTTATGACTTTCCTGCTTGATAATGGCAAGAAGGTAGAGAGTACAGAAACTGCAACAGAAGCAACAACGGCTTCTGAAGAAACCACAGAAGTAACAACAGAGGCAAACTAAAGCGGATGTTGAAACAGGATCCTTAAAATGAGGATGATAAAATAATAAGATGAAGCCTTGAGGAGAAAGATTGTATTATGAAAATGAAGAAGGTAATGACCCTTTGCCTGGCAACCGTTGTCGGCATGGGAGTGCTTAGCGGATGTGGAAGCACAAAGAGTGAATTCAAGCAGTATGCAAAATGTGCAGAGGTAAGTGATTATGATGGCGTTGAATATGTTCCGGCATCCAGAGAGGTAACACAGGATAAGATCGATGAGAAGATTGATTCATTCTGTACAGATAATAATATAGAGACAAAGGATTATGACAGTGCCATTAAAGATGGTGATGATGTCAACATCAATTATGTAGAAATGATCAATGGTCAGGAAAAGAATAAGAATGATGATGAAGCCGGAACCAGTGTTGTTATAGGCAAGGATGCATTAGCACCGGGACTTGATGATCAGATGATCGGATTAAAGCCTGGTACAGAGAAGAAGATCACGATCACATATCCGGATGATTATTCTGATACAACAGTAGCAGGAATGGAAGCTGTATTTGATATAAAGATCAATTATATCAAGATAACGACGACACCGGAATATACAGATGACCTTGTGAAGTCGGCTACGGATGGTAAATATACAACGACGAAGGATTATACCAAGTATCTGACAGATGAGCTTCAGAAGGATACAGACAAAACTGCAGACAGTACAGATCGTGCAAATGTATTAAAGGCAATCAAAGAGAAAACAACATTTAATCAGTATCCGGAAGGCGAAATTGATTCCTATGTCAAGAGTGTTATGGATAATATCGAGTCCAGTGCCTCCCAGTATGGAATCGGCGTACCAACATTCTTACAGTATTTCTATGGATATACAGATGAATCTGCATTTGTTTCCTATCTTCAGAGCACAGTTGAATCTGTAATGCAGGAGAAGATCGTTGTCAGCTCGATCGCGTTAGAAAAAAATCTGATCGCAAATGATAAAGAGACTGATGCATATAAGCAGAAGCTGATGGATGATAATGAGGTAGACGAAGATACGATCAACTCCAAATATTCAGCGAGCGATCTGAAATTCTATGCAACAGAGGAAAAGGTTCTTGATTATCTGATGGGTACAGCTGTTCAGGTTGAATCTACTGAAGCAAGTTCAGAAGATGCATCGGAAGATGGTTCCACTGAAGCAGAGAGCACAGAGTCAACAACAGAGGCAGCTTCAGAGGCAGAATAAAAAAAGTTGACGTTTTTACAAAATTTGTTTTGACAAGAAGCAGATGACGTGCTATATTAAACGAGTGCGTGAGATAAAGCACGTTCATGCAGTTGTGGCGGAATTGGCATACGCGCATGATTCAGGTTCATGTCCACTTACGTGGGTGTGGGTTCAAGTCCCATCAACTGCATTGATATAAGGAAAAGAAGTCTTAGTTTTAAGGCTTCTTTTTTCTATATACAGGTTTGACATTACAGGGAAACTGGAATATAATGTAGGATACTTGTGAGAACTTAACGGAAAACACAGATATTGTTTAGGAGGTAGTCGGCGATGGCTGAAAAGAAACAGGTAGTTACCTATACAGGACTTAAAAAAATTGAAGAAGAACTTCAGGATCTGAAGGTAAATAAACGTAGAGAGATTGCTGCCAAGATCAAGGAAGCAAGAGAGCAGGGAGACTTATCTGAGAATGCTGAGTATGATGCAGCAAAGGACGAGCAGCGTGATATCGAGGCAAGAATCGAGCAGTTAGAGGCTATCCTGAAAAATGTAGAAGTCGTTGACGAGGACGAGGTTGATACAGAGGTTGTCGGTATTGGTCGTACCGTAACAGTATATGATTATGAATTTGACGAGGAAGTTGTGTTCCATATCGTTGGTTCAACAGAAGCAGATATCATGAAGAATAAGATCTCTGATGAATCACCGGTTGGTATGGCACTAAAGGGTGCACGCGTTGGTGAAGAAGTAACGGTAGAAGCACCGGACGGAGAATTCAAATACAGAATATTAGATATCAAGAGAGCAATCTAATAAACAGAATGATCAATATAGTAGAAAGAGATTAAACAAAGATGGCAGAGAATAAGCAGAACAATCAGGCTAAGTCACAGGATGTAAATAAGCTGTTACAGGTTCGTCGCGAGAAACTGGCAGATTTACAGGCGGCAGGCAAAGATCCATTTGAGATTACAAAGTATGATGTGACTTATCACAGTACAGATGTAAAAGAAGCATATACAGCACATGAAGCAGAGCTTCTTGCAGGCAGACAGGAGCCGGATGTAGAGGGACTGGATGATGCACAGAAGAAGGAAGTGCTGAACAACGATTATAACGAGAAAAGAGAGATCATGGATGCATCACCGATCCATGTTAGCATTGCAGGACGTATGATGTTCAAGCGCGTTATGGGTAAGGCGTCCTTCTGTAATATTCAGGATCTGAAGGGTAACATTCAGGTATATGTTGCAAGAGATCAGATCGGTGAAGAAGCTTATGCAGATTTCAAGAAATCCGATATTGGGGATATCTATGGTGTAAAGGGATGGGCATTCCGTACAAAGACAGGAGAGCTTTCTATCCATGCAGAAGAAATGACACTTTTAAGCAAGTCATTACAGATCCTTCCGGAGAAGTTCCATGGCTTAACAGATACAGATGTCAGATATCGTCAGAGATATGTAGACCTTATCATGAATCAGGAGAGCAAGGCAGTATTTATCAAGCGTTCACAGATTTTAAAAGAGATCCGTAACTTCCTTGCAGGCCGTGATTTCATGGAGGTTGAGACTCCTATGCTTGTTGCAAATGCAGGTGGTGCGGCAGCAAGACCATTTGAGACACATTACAATGCATTAAATGAGGATGTAAAACTTCGTATCTCTCTGGAATTA
>ERZ773168.1733-NODE-1733-length-17849-cov-4.095987_pt1 | contig 17849 bp, 14 predicted proteins | sample MGYA00511261_ERZ773168 | MGnify/ENA primary metagenome ERZ773168 (study PRJEB29015, sample SAMEA2737855) | human gut metagenome | biome: human gut; feature: human-associated habitat; material: faeces | place: China | collected 2012 ... | reverse complement strand
GATTACTTCTATCTGTTCGATGTTTTCTAGAGGTACGGTGTTCCAGTTGATTTCTCCGGTTTTTGGATTTAGGGTGCTCATTCCGTCTACCAGAATCTGGCTGCGGGCACCTACTCCGTAGGTCCATCCGCTGCCGCCACGCATGGAAGGCTGTTTGTCCACAATGTCCACGCCGGGCAGCGTGCGGAGAGTAGAAGTGATATCTGTCGGTGCCTGACGGGCGATATCGCCTGCTTTCACCAAGTCCATGGATACGGTGACATTACTGAGCTTTTGCTCAAAGCGTCCGGCGCTTACCACTACCTCTTCCAGCAGCTTGGTACTTTCTTTCATGTACACGTCTTTAGTGATCACTTCACGTTTGCCGATAACAATGGGCATCAGAACGTCTTCGTAACCGATATAGCTGAACACAAGGTCGACACCTCCCTCCGGAAGTTTGATTTCATACGCTCCGTTTATATCGGACACGGTTCCCTGATTGCCGTGCAATTTATACGTTACTGCGGCGCCAACCAAAGGTTCATTGGTATTGGCGTCATATATATGTCCTTTCAACGTCTGGGCAAAACTAGTCCCGAATCCGGCAAGGCAGATGAATAATGTCAGAATATATAGTTTCTTCATTGTTTCTGTAATTTATGTTTTTTCTTCTGGTGGAAAGTCTCATTCATTTTTGTCGGTCAGGTCGAGTCCCAAGTCCAGTTGGGTGATGATAGACCAGTTATCATACAGTGGACCTATATAGGAATTGTACAACATCGGACCGAAGTTAGGAATACCTTCCATCGCTGGCTGAAGATTGGGGATGAAGGCTATGAGAGGGCTCAGTGCTTCCCTGTTCAGATAGATATGCGTATGTCCGTTCTCCTTTTCTATCTGCATGGGGATACCTTCCTTTATCCATGAGAAGAACATCTGAAAACTTTGGTGATCCATATTGGCGATCATAGATAATAAAGAGTTGTCCAATGATTCGCTCACAACTCCCAGTAGAGTCTTCAGTAAGAAAGGATTGGATTTCAGGATAGCATCTGCAATGCCTGCTATCAGATGAGCATCGACCGTCTGTCCCTGCCCTTGCATGGCCAGGCTGATAATGCTTGGAAGGTTCAGTTTGACATAGAGAAGGTCATTTTTCAGATACCAGAAAGCCAGTCCCCGGGGAGAATCTGCATAATTGCGTCCTTGGGTTGCGGCAGTAATATCATCGGCAGACAATGTATTGAACATTAACTTCATCATAATGAAATTAATGACTTGTTGCTGGGATGCGGGATTATCCATGTCGATTTCGCTGAACTTCTGTTCCCCCAATTGCAGTTCGTCCGATGTATATTCGGCCGTAATGTTTCCGTCGGATTCCAGAGTGACACTTTTGAGTAATTGCGGCAGGAGGTATCCTCCCATGCCTTTTATAATAACGGATACGGTTGCGTACAAACTTCCCGCCTCCTTTACCATCTCTAAATCCATGTCGGTATAAAGGGCTGCTGTCAGTATCTGATTGTCCGACTCTCCCCATTCATATTCGCCGGTCGTCTGATTGCGTATGACATCTTTTCCTCTGCCGCGTGTCAGTTCGCTCATCTGATAAGTTTTTATCCATTGATTTTGCGGCATCGTTACATTCAAGTCCAGTTTCATCGTCTTCGGAGTAATGGAGCCGGCGTATTTCACGGTTGCTCCTGCGCCCGAAACTGTTTCTCCGCTGAACGTATAGTTGTCTTCCTGCTCTGATAAGTTTATCCGGAATGATGTCTCTTTTTCTCCCGGAATGATATCGTTTAATGTCAATGTTCCTTTTTTACTGTCTTCTGTCTGAAAGCTGACGGTTTTTCCGATTAACTTTTCTCCGCTGTAGGTCAGATCCAGAGTGGATGGTTTGATATACGAGCCATATTCCTGACTGAGTTCGCCTGGCCAGAACAGCTTGTCATTGTAGGTTTCTTCGCAAGATGTAAGGAAGAATGTTGTACAAGCTACATAAAATAGTTTTCGTAATGTTTTCATTCTCTTTTTTGTTTTTATTTCAACGTATTTATTAAAACATTGCAAATGTCGGTTAATATTGTTTCTACATCAAGCTCTATTCTTGGTATTCGATGTTCTATTTTAACTATTTTATATGCACGTGTATTTGAATAGATAATTGTAATGTTCTCTTTTAAATAATAGATGTTCTGTTTTTCATATTTTTATAAAGGACTTGGAGGAAATTCGAATGGAAAAAGATATCTTTGTGGAACTAAATTTCTTAATTATGATCATAGATGATGCTCTTCCCAAGTTTGACCTTCCGGTCGATTTTGTTACAGATGACAGCATAACCGGTGATATTCTGAATCAATACGGTCGTTTTCCCTGCCATATAAAGGCGGGAGTCTTTGTTCTTTGCACGCGGGGAACTGTACGTGCCACTATCAACCTGTCCGAGTATACCATTACCCATAATGACTTTGTGACTGTCCTCCCCGGATCATTCATACAGATTCACGAAGTATCTTCGGATACCCGTGTCTGCTTTGCGGGCTTTTCTTCGGAATTTATCTCCCGTGTGAGTTATGTAGAGACCTATCTGGATTTTCTCCCTATGATTTTGGATAACCCTATTATGGCATTACAGGAAGAGGTAGCGCAATTATACCGAAACGCTTTCAGCCTGCTTATCCGTGCCTATTCTTTACCGAACACACTGGATAACAAAGAAATATTAATGTCTATTTTTACTATATTCTTTCAGGGGGTGGGTGAGTTGTATAAACGCTGTAAGCCGACTACCAACGAACCTATCAAGCGGGAACATGAACTTTATCGCCAGTTTATCCAGTTGCTGATGACTCATTATACGCAGGAACACGAAGTTTCTTTTTATGCGAAGAAGTGCGGAGTAACTCCGGCTCATTTTTCCGGTGCTATCCGTAAGGCCAGCGGACATAGCCCTTTGGCGATTATCACGGGAATTATTATCATGAATGCCAAGGCACAATTGAAGTCAACCCGATTGCCTGTGAAGGAAATTGCTTTTTCATTAGGATTTAATAATCTTTCCTTTTTTAATAAATATTTCCGTAAACATGTGGAAATGACTCCACAGGAATATCGGGAATGCTAATGGATGACGGTGGTCAGACCGATGATGGATGGGGATGCTCCGGAGGATGGTAAAACAGCAGTTTACCGTTGAAATAAGTCCTTTGGTCGATTATTTTTGTGGAGAAGAAGTAACGGTTCTATCTTTGTATCAGTAATTTGGAACAATGAAGCATGGAAAGACTGCGTAAACAACAATTGCTGGAGCAGAGCATTTATGGGGCTATTTGGACTGTTATTTTTCTCCTCCCATTGAGAGGCGGATACTTTGCCGTCAGTGGTGGACTCGAAAAAGAAGAAATCCGTGTAATTGTTCATGATTCGTGGTTGAGCATCCTTCCTTTTTTCGTCTTGTTTCTGTTGAATAATTATGGATTAGTTCCGTATTTCCTGTTTAAGAAAAAGTACTGGTATTATATTATTTCTTTGGTTTTTCTAATCTCTACTGCTTGTTGGGTTATTCCTGATCCCTCTATGGAGCGTTTTCCAAAGGAATTCAGATATGGCGATCTTCGCAAGGGTAAAGGAAAAATCCAGAGAGACCTGATTATTAAGATGAGAGAGAAAGCTCGGCAGGAAGAGTCTGTGCATTGGGAAGCGCCTCAGGCAAACGATCCGGTTTTGGAAAAACCGCAACGACCGGGCGGCTTCCCTAAACCGACTCCTTATCCCATTCCTCCCTTCACCATCCGTTACCTTATTCATTGTGTAATTGCCTTTTTGATGGTAGGATTTAATATTGCCGTCAAACTGTTTTTTAAATCCTTTCGTGATGAGGAAATGCTGAAAGAACTGGAGCATCAGCGTTTACAGTCTGAATTGCAATATCTGAAGTATCAGATAAATCCGCATTTCTTTATGAATACACTGAATAATATCCATGCACTAGTGGATATTGATACGGGAAAGGCTAAGAGTACGATTGTAGAACTTTCTAAACTCATGCGCTATGTGCTTTATGAGGCCAGTAATAAAACCATTCTGCTATTGCGCGAGGTTCAGTTTCTAGAGAATTATGTCACTTTGATGAGCTTGCGTTATCCAGAGAAAGTTTCTATTGAAAAGAATTTCCCTCTCGAAGTGCCCGAAGTTCAAATTCCTCCTTTACTTTTTATTTCTTTTGTGGAGAATGCCTTTAAACATGGAGTGAGCTACAGGAAAGAGTCATTTGTTCATGTTGTGATGCAACTGGAAGAAGGAAACCGTCTTGCTTTCAGATGTACCAATAGTACGGGGACTTCGTCTGACGAGCAGCATCACGGCATCGGTTTGGAGAATATACGCAAACGGTTGCGGTTGTTGTTTGGTAATGATTACACCCTCTCCATTACTGAGGAATATGATAAATTTGATGTATTACTTATTATACCTTTATTATAATGAAATGTATAGCGATTGATGACGAGCCTTTGGCATTGAAGCAATTAACGGATTATATATCCTGTGTCCCTTTCCTATCTTTAGTCAAGTCCTGTCAGGATGCTTTTGAGGCGATGAAGGTGTTGGCAGACGAAGATATAGACTTGATATTTGTGGATATCAATATGCCCGATTTGAATGGACTGGATTTTATCCGCTCTTTAATCAGCCGTCCGATGGTGATCTTTACTACTGCTTATTCTGAATATGCGGTAGACGGTTTCAAACTGGATGCTGTCGATTATTTATTGAAGCCGTTTGAATTTCAGGATTTGCTGAAAGCAGCGGATAAGGCACGAAAACAGTACGAATACCGAATGTTGGAACAGCAGGGAGAACTGGGAAATAGTTCGCAGATCAAAGGAGATTCCTTGTTTGTAAAGAGTGACTACAAAGTGGTGCGCATTGATGTGAAAAATATCCGGTATATTGAAGGGATGAGCGAATACGTGCGTATCTTTATAGAAGGAGAAGATAAACCGGTCATAACCCTTGCCAGTCTTCAAAAAATGGAGGAACGGCTTCCAACGTATTTTATGCGGGTACATCGTTCTTACATTGTCAATCTGCGTAGGATAACTGAAGTTTCCCGGCTTCGTATCATCTTTGATAAAAATACATATATTCCTGTTGGTGATAATTATAAGGAGAGATTTGCGGAGCATATCAGCAAGCTGAGTTTCTCTTAAGTATTTGGCTGTTTACAGTATAGAAGAGAACATCATTAAACATAAAAGCTCCGGAAGTCATCTTAACTTCCGGAGCTTTTATGTTTAAATAAGAGTGAATCTTTATTTGATACCTAGTTTCTTTGCAATTTCTTTAGGAAGTGCATCTTTGTGCACCAGGATATTCATTGTTTTGTAAGCAACGAATGCTTTGGATGCATACCAGATACCTTTGTACTTACCACTTGTACCCCAAGAGTTCTTTACCATGAAGTATTCTTTTCCGTTCTGATCTTTGGCGATACCGTAGATTACCATTCCGTGGTCATCTGTAGTTTCCCAGTTGTCGAAAGCAGTCTGGCGCATTTCCTGAGTGATTTCCATTTCCGGAAGCGGTTTGGAAGTCAGTTCTTTGCGTTTATCGGCAGCAGTCAGACCTGTCCAGCGAGCCATATCCGAGCCGGTAAGTTCTGCACCTTTGGCAGCATCCGGCATTACGGCAACACCGTCACGGGTGAAACCTTGTTCGCTGACGTCACTACCCCATGCGAATGTATATCCTTGCTTTACAGCGTTGTCCATTACAGCCATGAACTCGTCAAGCGGAAGATTGTAGGACAGACCATTACGCCAGTTGTCCTGAATCTCGATAGCGAATTGAGAATAGAAAGGATGGTGTGTATATGAAGTCAGTGATACATAATCTTCAGCTTTCAGTCCAAGTGATTCAGCGAAAGTCTTCGGAGTATATTCCTTGCCTTTGTAAGTGAAGTTTTCCGGGCACGCTCCCAAATAAGTATCGTAGATGGCGCTAAGGCCTTTCTTCCATACCGGAGTCAGTTTAGTGAGTTTACCTTTGGCGATCGCATTGATGTATCCTTCTGCAACAGCGTCCAGTTCATTGTGTACCGGCAGTGTATCACCATACATGATACCTGGCATTGCTTCTTGCGGAACCAGTCCGTAATTCTTCATACAATAGATGATGTCATAGAAACTTCCGCCGGGAGAGAAAGAACTGTCGCCATGATAGCGTACATAGTTTGTTCCGCGGTCTTCCATTGTTTTGTGTACAACGAACATTTCCGAAAGGTCGTATTCACCTTTACCCAAACGTAGTAGTTCTGATTCCAGGAATCCCAAAGCAGAGAAACTCCAGCAAGTACTTGAACGATTCTGGTTCTTGATAGAAGTAATCGGATTTTCTTTCACTGTTGTGAAAACGAAGCCCTCTTCGGGTTTTGCGTCTTGTGCCATTGCGCTCAGGCTGAACAAGCCTAAGGCAGCGATAAGGATACTCTTTTTCATTCTGATGAAATTAATATTAAATTGTTTTGGTTACAAAGATATGGATTCCTTGGGGGAATTCCATATTCTTGCATAGATTTTGCATAAAAAAAGAGTAGAAAATGCTGTATCCCACCTTCTTCACTATATAAAAAGAGGAAAAGGCAATCGTATGTGATCACCTTTTCCTTTTTCTATCTTTATTTTATTTTGATCCTGAGACTTTCTAAATCAGCGAGAGTAACGGTATAATTCTCTCTGCTTTTCATTCGTTTCATTACTAACTGTCCGACTTGTTCGGCATCCCTTTTCTCCTTGAAAGGTTTTTTACCGGAAATACAGGGTATGAAAGGCTGAAAAATCGTTATATGATTGTTGTGAGATATTTGATAGCCATATCCTCCGTTTACCTCAATCACTTCCATTGAAAAAGAAGGATCAGAAGAATCTGTATTAGAAAAAGATGCTTTGGAAAAAGACAGACAAGCGATTACTGTCAATATTCCTGCAACAGAGCATCCGAGTATCTTTTTCTTAGTCATTCTCTTCCCATTCATATGGATGTAACTCCCATGTATCGTCATAATAATAGCTGCTACTGCCTCCGGTAGTGATAATACCTCGTCTGCCGGTAGCGAAACAAACCGCTTTGATGCGTGAACTTCCTTTGAAAGGAGTGTAGTCAAAACCATCTTCCGTTTCACTGCTGCGCCATAAGTCTTTAGCAGGATCGTATATCCAGTAATTACTTCGGAAGCTACCGGAGGCTGTTTGTCCTAAAGTGATATATGCCTGATCGTCTATAATAAAAGCACAGCCGTAGGTGCGGGTGATTGATTTGTAATCGTCATCGTAGTCGTCACTGCTCTGGTCTGTAATGTCACGGAGACGTACCCATTTGTTCTCTTCACTTTTGCTGGGATCGAACTTCCAGAAGTCGGTAACATCCTGACCGTTGTTGGTTCCTCCTACGATGTAAGCTACATTGTCGATGATAAAGGATAAGCCGCCGGTTCTTTTCTGACCGCCGAATCCGTTGACGATAGTCCATTGGCTGCCGGAAGCGGCTGTCGGATCAAAGCGGTAAAAGTCCTTGGTCTGTTTATCATCTTTAGACTGACCGGTGCCTACATAACCGTAATTACCGATAGCGAAGGCTATGGCGTTGATCCGGGCATCTCCAGGGTAGTCATCCATCTGTTTCCAGGTGTCCGTTGCCGGTTCATATTCCCATGTATCTTTTAAATATGCATATCCTCCGGTATGTAGTGGATCGTCATCTCTGTATACGGTATATCCCGTAGTCACATATCCTTTGGAGTTGATCGCAAATCCGACAGCCCCGTTCCGGGCCGCCGCCTCTTCGGGAAGGTCGGCACATTGCGTCCACCAATCGTTATCGATATTATATTCCCAACAGTCTCTTTCCCGCTGGTCTTTTCCCCGATATCCACCGCACAAATATCCCCGGTTATCTATTACAAATCCGGCTGCGTCCTCCCTTGCCCTTCCGTCGAAATCAGAACGGCGATACCACACACCTAATGTGTCGTCATCATCATCTGAACATGAGAACATGGATAGCATAGCTATTGATACTAATAACAGTTGTAGTTTTTTCATTATTTCCATTCGTTTTATTACGTTTTAAACTTGGGGCAAATGTAGCTATCAATGCGGTTGAAGAAAAAAGATATCGACAAATAGCCCTATTTTCTCTATCGAACAAAACCGAGTCTATAAATAGCGGGAAATAGTCGATTAATTTTGGGGATGCTTTCCTAAAGGGGTTCCTTTGCAACTCAAAAATAATATTCATTATGAGACTATTAATTACACTTTTTTATTCATTACTCTTATTTTGTACAATATTCTCCTGTAGGGATGAATCTTCTTCCATTGGAAGTAAATGGGTAGAGAGTTCTTTTATAAATGTAGTGACAGATACGTGTATGGTGACTCTGAGCACATTATTAGCCGACTCGCTGGCAACTTCGGGAGATACGATCTGCCAGATCGGGCGATTTAAGGATGCTCTTTACGGAGAAATAAAAACTTCGTTTTATGCAGAATATCAAGTACCTTCTCACTCACTTAATGAGACTACTGACTATCAGTTTGACTCTATCACGTTCAAATGGTATACTTCCGGGGATTATCTGGGGGATACACTGGTCTATCATCGTATTGACTTATATAGTTTATCGCAAGGACTCTCTCTGGAAGATAACGGTTACCTGTTTAATAAGACCAACGTTAGCTATAATCAGAATAATCATCTTGGTTCTGTCTCTATACGTCCTACACCCGGCTATCGGAACGAGTTGCATGAAACGCGCCTGCCTGACGAATGGGGAAAGAAGTGGTTTAATTTAATGCTGGAAGATGATGAATGTATGGAGTCTCAGGAGCGTTTCCGGGCTTTCTTCAAAGGAATAGCTTTTATTCCCGATGAAAACGGGACGTGCATTAACGGCTTTCAGGTGAACGATTCGAGTTTTTGTATTACCCTTTATTATCATGAACTGAAAGAGAAGCCTACGGAACAGACCTTAGTGTTCAATGCCAGCACTTCACTGAACTACACCAAGGTGGAACATGACCGTACTAATACTCCTTTGGAGAATCTCAAGGCAGGAACAGATTATGAACTGCCTTCTTCCGAGAGCGAACATCAGGTGTATCTGCAAGGACTGACTGGTATGTATATCAATGTCGAATTTCCCTATCTGAATAATCTGAATCAGACCGGAAGGCTTGTTTCCATTGAAAGTGCAGTACTCAAGCTATATCCTATCAAAGGTACGTATAACGGAAAGTATCCATTGCCGAAATCGTTGTCTCTTTATACGGCAGACCAGAATAACGCCACTCAGAGTGTCATTACTGACATCTCGGGAAATACCGTGCAAACGGGAAGTTTGGTGGAAGATAATGTCTATTATGAAGATACTCACTATTCGTTTGATATCACCTCGTTTATTCAGAATAATCTGGGGACGGCGGGGGAGAGCCGTGAGAAGCTGCAAATATTCCTCTCTGACAATGCTTTTTATAATACCGTTCAGGGAGTGGTGCTGGGAGATAGCAAACACCCTGTGAATGACCATGATAATAATGTATCACTCACTATTTATTATAAGACATATACGAAATGAAAAGAAGAGTTTTATCTATCCTTATACTAGGTGCGAACTTATTGAATGTAGCTGCCCAAAATATGACGAGTTCTCCGGTTTCCATGTTCGGACTCGGCGAATTGTCCACCGGAGAAGGCGGAATTTATTCCGGTTTGGGTGGAGTCGGCATTGCATTGCGTGGAGAAAATGTGATTAATAGTGCCAATCCGGCTTCTTTAACGGGATTATTGCCGCAGTATTTCTTTTTCGATTTGGGTGTCAGCGGGTCTTATCTGAAATATTCACAGTCAGGAGCGAGCAATCATTCTCTGAATGGTAATCTTAATAATTTGGCTGTTGGATTCCGTATAGCCCCCCGTTGGTATGGAGCTATTTTTATGGCTCCTGTCAGTAGTGTAGGGTATGTCATATCGCTCGATCAGGATGTGGCGGGTACGGACGGAAGTACGGTGACTTCACTTTTCCAAGGTGAGGGAGGGTTATCCAAAATGGGTATCAGCGTTGCGCACGAACTGTGGAAAGGACTTTCACTGGGTGCAAACTTTTCTTATGTGGGAGGAAGTATTTCACAAACAGAAACTCAAGGGAGTGCAACAGAAAGTAATAGTTCGCATAAACATACGATTTATGCCGATTTCGGATTACAGTATACCTATAAGCTGGATCATTACCGTTCGGCGGTAGCAGGAGTTGTATATGGATATTCTCAAGAATTGATGCAGGATAATGATCATGTGGTGAGCAGTAGCAGTTCCAGCGGAAGCATTGAAGAAAAAGGAAAAAAGTATCGCACTTGTTTGCCGCAGTTTATCGGATTCGGAGCGTCTTACACTACGTTGCGCTGGATGGCTTCCATCGACTATAAGTTTGTTGACTGGAGCCGGCTGGAGTCTTCGCATTCCAGTATAAGTTTTCGTAATCAACATCGTTTGATGTTGGGAGGCAGCTATACATTGGGGAACCCTTATAGTAAACCGGTACGTTTATTGCTTGGAGCAGGTATGGGAAATTCATATATTTCAGTGCATGATAAGACGACAACGAATTATTATCTGAGTACCGGACTTAATTTTGAGTTTCGTAGCCGCAGTACGCTTTCTTTAGGAGTGAAATATACAGATCAACTGAAGGTGACTTCGGGGAGATTTAAAGAGCAGAAACTTTCTTTTTTTCTGAATCTGACTTTCTCGGAAAAGACTTATAAGGCAAAATTGAAGTAACTGGCGGGGTGCTTTCTTTATCTGGCGGGTAGGGAGAGCATTTATAATATAGAAAAGGGTACCCTCAGCGGTACCCTTTTCTATTATTTATTGTCTTTCGGTGTCACTACATAGTCTTCTTTTATAAACTCATCATAAACCCGTTTAGGATGATCGAATGCTGCGGTTCCATTCCTCTGTTCGTTGAAGTTTTCCCGGCGGAATTGTTTCAGCTTCAGGTTATCTTCGGCATATTCTCTTAACTTCTTATGTTCACGTCCATAGAGTGAACTTTCAGTAACATCAGAATCAAGCAGGCTTTCTTTAGGAGTAATAGTGGGCAGGAGCACTTGTTCCAATAGTCCACGATAGGCACCGTTATATTCGCACCAGACAAGATCGTTGGCAACGAATATACGATAGAAGTACTTTGACCATGCGGTTTTAATTTCGATGGATTGAGCGTAAATCTCAATCGTTGCTTCTGAACCATACGCTTGGTCACGGATCACGACGGTCGTCCGACCGCTGATTTCTTCCTTCACGGAAGTTTGCCATTTGTCGGAATGCAGGATTTCCTCAATGAGTTCCGGCAACTTTTCTTTAATTTCAAACTGTATTCTCATGGTGCTTGCCTGCGGGCAGGACTTTTTTTGAATTTCCTACTTAAAACAATTAAGCTAGCCTAAAGTTACATAGATTGAAGCAAAAAAACAAGATTTTGTTTGAGAATTTGTTATTTTCGCCAAACTATCTGCCTTTTTCGTTTGTTTTTACCATAAATATGCACAAATCGTAAAAATAAAGTTTATGCGGAACAGGGCCCGGAAGAATTATGTCATTTATGTACTGATGTTACTCCTGTTTGGAGGGTTGATTTATGTTGCTATTGAAGAGGGTGACCGGTTTTCGCACTATGCGGTAAATGCGCAGAACATAGTACAGGGGAATCCATTCACTATGTTTCTCCAGTTTATACAGGATAATCTTCATCATCCGCTCACTACCTTGTTGATTCAGATTATAGCCGTACTGCTGATGGTGCGTCTTTTTGGCTATTTGTTCAGTCTGATCGGGCAACCAGGAGTGATTGGAGAGATTGTTGCCGGTATTGTGTTAGGACCTTCCGTACTCGGCTTTTTCTTTCCGGATGCTTTTCATTTCCTTTTTCCGGCACACTCGCTTACCAATCTTGAACTGTTGAGTCAGGTGGGACTGATCCTTTTTATGTTTGTCATCGGTATGGAGCTGGATTTCAGTGTACTGAAAAATAAAATCAATGAAACGCTGGTGATTAGCCATGCCGGAATCCTAGTACCCTTCTTCCTGGGCATCTTGTCTTCTTACTGGGTGTACGAAGAATATGCAGCTGCCCAAACTCCGTTTCTTCCATTTGCTTTGTTTATAGGTATTTCTATGAGTATCACCGCTTTTCCGGTATTGGCGCGCATCATTCAGGAGCGGAATATGACGAAGACTCCTTTAGGGACGCTGACCATTGCTTCCGCTGCCAATGATGATGTGACAGCCTGGTGTCTGTTGGCAGTGGTGATTGCTATCTCCAAAGCAGGAAGTTTTGCCAGTGCACTTTATTCAGTGGGGCTGGCAGTTGTCTATATTGCGGTCATGTTTTTGGTTGTTCGACCGTTTCTGAAGAAAGTGGGAGAAGTATATGCCAACCGGGAAGCAATCAATAAAACATTCGTGGCATTTATTCTGCTCATTCTTATTATTTCTTCTTGCCTGACCGAGATTATTGGTATTCATGCACTGTTCGGAGCCTTTATGGCAGGGGTAGTGATGCCGTCCAATCTGGGTTTCCGGAAGGTGATGATGGAAAAGGTGGAGGATATTTCATTAGTATTCTTTTTACCTCTGTTCTTTGCCTTCACCGGATTGCGCACGGAAATCGGTTTGATAAACAGTCCGGAGTTGTGGATGGTATGTTTACTGTTGGTGACGGTTGCTGTTGTCGGCAAACTGGGTGGATGTGCCATTGCCGCCCGTTTGGTGGGTGAGTCGTGGAAGGATAGTCTGACGATAGGGACATTGATGAATACACGGGGATTGATGGAGCTTGTCGCTTTGAATATCGGTTATGAAATGGGAGTTCTTCCTCCCTCTATATTCGTAATTTTGGTCATTATGGCGCTAGTTACGACCTTTATGACTACTCCTTTGCTTCATTTGGTGGAACATATTTTCGTACGTCGGGAAGAAAAATTATCTTTGAAGCACAAATTGATATTTTGTTTCGGGCGTCCGGAATCCGGGCGTGTGTTGCTGTCCATTTATGATTTGTTATTTGGAAAGCAATTGAAGAAAAATCATTTGATTGCAGCACACTATACGGTGGGCACGGATCTGAATCCGTTGAATGCCGAACATTATGCCAGCGAGAGTTTTGCTTTGCTCAATCAACAGGCGGCGAAATTGAATATCCAGGTAGATAACCATTATCGGGTGACAGACAAACTTGTACAGGAAATCATCCATTTTGTCCGTAACGAACATCCTGATATGCTACTTTTGGGAGCCGGGAGTCATTATCGTTCGGATATGCCGGGAACTCCGGGAGCAATTTTATGGTTAACGCTCTTCCGGGATAAGATTGATGAGATTATGGAGCAGGTGAAGTGTCCGGTGGCCGTATTTGTCAATCGTCAGTATCGGGAAGGCGCGACAGTCAGTTTCGTGCTTGGCGGAATGATTGATCTGTTTCTTTTTTCCTATTTGGATAAGATGTTGCAGAACGGACATTCGGTGCGTCTTTTTCTTTTTGATACGGACGATGAAGAGTTCCGTGGACGCATTGACGATTTGCAGGTGCGTTATCCGGAACAAACGATGATAGTGTGGTTTGCGGGAGTAGAAGATTTAGTGACTGAAGAGAAAGACGGATTATTGATAATGAGCCATCTTTCTTATACGAAATTATCCGAGGATGAGGCTGTGATGCGTGAATTGTCATCTTTGCTGGTAATCCGCCGGAATAAGAATACGGGAGATAAAAATGAAGGATTTGAAAATTGATGAATCTACGGGATTAGTGTTGGAAGGTGGGGGAATGCGCGGAGTATTCACCTGCGGTGTGCTTGATTATTTTATGGATCACAATATCCGGTTTCCCTATGCGATAGGAGTGTCTGCCGGTGCGTGCAACGGGTTGTCGTATGCATCACGGCAACGGGGACGTGCCAAGTACAGCAACATTGACTTGTTGGAGAAGTATAATTATATCGGTCTGAAACATTTGTTCAAAAAGCGTAATATATTGGACTTTGATCTATTATTCAATGAGTTCCCCGAACATATTCTTCCTTACGATTATGAAACATACTTTGCTTCACCGGAACGTTTTGTGATGGTGACTACGAATTGCATCACGGGAGAAGCCAACTATTTCGAAGAGAAAAAAGACAGTCGCAGGGTGATTGATATTGTCCGCGCATCCAGCAGTCTCCCTTTTGTATGTCCTATTACTTATGTTGACGGGGTTCCCATGCTCGACGGAGGAATTGTAGATTCCATTCCTTTGCAAAGAGCCATTACGGATGGCTGCACGAGAAATGTTGTGGTACTCACCCGTAACCGGGGGTATCGGAAAGATTCGAAAGACATTCGTATCCCTTCGTTTGTATATCGGAAATATCCGAAGTTGCGCGAAGCGTTAAGTCGGCGGTGTGCTGTTTATAATGAGCAGTTGGAAATGGTAGAGCGCATGGAGGATGAAGGACAGATTATCGTTATTCGCCCGTTAAAACCTGTAGCCGTAGACCGCATCGAGAAAGATGTGCAAAAGTTGACAGAGTTTTATCAGGAAGGGTACGAATGTGCGAGAGCCTTACTTGAAGAATAAACAAGTTCTCCATAGTTGAACAATAGACAGGATCTCACATGCTTTTTTGTTTTTCTTGAATGTCAGATAGGATAATTGGACGTGTTCCCTTTTCATTTTGAATGGGTATATTGTTCAGCAGCCTTTTTTAGTTTCCTACCCATCAATTCTACCAGAGTCTTCGGATAAAGAACTTGTATTCCCTCGGCATATCCGAAGAATACTCGTTCTAACTCATGGTTGATGACGACTTCAATTTCCAGTATGACACTTCCGTCAGCCAATCTTTCCACCACTTGCTGGCTGCGGTGTATAGGCTTGGTTATGATGTAAGGTGCTTCGGCAGCGGCTACCTTGAAACCTACTTTCTCCGCTACGCTTCCGGAATTTTTAGTGACTCCTACCAGATCATTGAAGAACGTGTTCGGATCGAAGAACGTATTTTTTATGTAATGTTCTTGTGGCAGAACTTCCAATGATTGTATTCTGTCCAAAGCTAAATTTTGCAAGATCCGTCCGTTTCCTCTGACACCATAAACGAACCATCGGTTACGATACTCTTTTAATAGATAAGGATAAAAAATAAAGCTGTTGGCCGAACGTGCCTTGAATGAACGATATTTGAGCTGTATCGGATGCTCGTTTACAATCGCGTGATAGATCGTATCCAGATAATCCAGTCCTTTCAACGATTCATTCTTTTCAAAGTCAATGACAGGAGTGGTTTTCATCCGGGCAGAAGCAACGTGATCTTCCAAGCGGTTGATAATATCGCTCATTTCCGTAAAATAGGAGAAACCTTTAAACTGCCTCAACACTTCCACGGCTTCCGACATCGTTTTCAGGTCTTGTTCGTTCAGCGGAGTTTGTGTAATGCTGTATTCCGGATCTTCGTATTTATAGTATTTATTTTCGTACACCACAATCGGAGCGTTATAACCCAGTTTCTCGCTGCGCATTATCTGTATATCCATCTGTACCGTACGTTTGCTTATGCCTTTATCGATGCCTTCGTATTCATAAAGAGCATCCGAGCAAGCATCTACCAAATCTTCCAACGTCCAGCGTCGATAAGGATTACGCAGACAGTTATCAATCGTTTTATAACGAATCAAGGCATTTCTATTGACCGGCATAGGCGGAAGTATAAAGATTTTCTCCAAAAGTAGAAAAATAATTTGAGGTACGCAAAAAGGCTGCGCACCCACCCCCGTATCTTTGCAAAAGAAAACAAATAAAGAGTATAAATGATGAAGTTTAACTGGATAAATAAAGGAATGAATAAAGTGCTGAACAAAGAATCGGCATCGGCTTACCGGCTGACACCCGAATGGGAATTGTACACATCCGTGGTAACTACTTCATTGAACAACAGTTTCTATGAGCAGGAGGAAGAGAGAATAGAAAGGGTCCGTACGCTCATCGGAAAATGTAAACCTTTGTTTGTGGCGCAACTGGCGGCGTACGCAAGAGAAACGATGAACCTGCGTTCCATCCCTTTGGTGATGGCGGTAGAACTGGCGCGTATCCACCAGGGCGACAATCTGGTGAAGCGGGTAACTGCCCGTACCGTTCGGCGTGCCGATGAAATCACCGAACTGCTGGCCTGTTATCAGCAGGCAAACCGGCGGACGGGGACAAAGAAACTGAACCGTCTTTCCAAACAGTTGCAGGCAGGGCTACAGGATGCATTCAATACATTCGATGCGTACCAGTTTGCCAAATATAACCGTTCGGCAGAAGTTTGTCTGAAAGATGCCTTGTTTCTTGTGCACCCGAAAGCGAAAGATGAACGGCAACAGGAAATTTTCAATGGAATAGTTAACGATAATCTTCCGGTTCCCTATACTTGGGAGACAGAATTGTCAGCTTTAGGTCAGTGTACCTTTGCTACGGAAGAAGAACGGCGAAAAGCTTTCCGTGCCAAATGGGAAGAATTGATAGACAGTGGTAAACTAGGATACATGGCTTTGCTGCGCAATCTGAGGAATATACTGGAAGCGGAAGTTTCTGCAGACCATATTCTGACAGTAGGGAAGAGGCTGTCTTCCGAAAAGGCGGTTGAAAACTCCAGGCAGTTGCCTTTCCGCTTTTTGGCTGCTTACCGTGAGTTGTCGAAGACTCCTTCGCTCTATGCTACGATGTTGATGACGGCTTTGGAACGTGCCGTGCAGGTGTCTGCCCGCAATATTACCGGATTTGATGAATCTACCCGTGTGCTGATAGCCTGTGACGTATCCGGTTCCATGCAGTGTCCGGTTTCGGCAAAGAGTAAAGTATTGTACTATGACATCGGTTTGCTGCTGGGAATGTTGTTGAAGTCACGTTGCAAGCAGGTGATGACGGGTATCTTTGGCGATAGATGGAAGATTATCAATCTGCCCGATACGGGTATCTTGTCCAATGTCGATGCTTTCTATAAAAGGGAAGGTGAAGTAGGATACTCTACAAACGGGTATTTGGTTATCAAAGACCTGATAGACCGAAAGGCGCAGATGGATAAGATAATGATGTTCACTGACTGTCAGTTGTGGAATAGCCATAGTGACTTGCAGATAACGGATTTGTGGAGGAAGTACAAGAAAATTTGTCCGGCAGCCAAGTTGTATTTGTTTGACTTAAGCGGATATGGCAACACTCCGCTGGATATCACTCGTGACGATGTATTTTTAATAGCGGGATGGTCGGATAAGATATTTGATATTTTGTCTGCAATCGACAAGGGAAATGATGCGTTGCAGGAGATAAAAAAGATAGTGGTATAACCGGAGTTCTCAGGATTCCGGTTTACGAAAGAAACAAGTGTCGTAGAGAAGAGTTACTTCGTTTGGGACGACCATAGGTCGCGGGTTCGACTCCCGCTGCTCTCCTTATTCTTTAAGGAAAAGCATAGCTCAGTTGGATAGAGCAGGGTATAGTCTCTTTTCGTTTGTTACCTTGTTTTTTACTTTGACATAAGCAGAATGTCGTAGAGAAGAGTTACTTCGTCTCATTTTAGGGGAGGAATAGTGAAGTTGTAAAATCAGCAAGACTATCCGGTTCGACTCCGGCGTTGACGTGCCCTATTTCTCTTTTCGCCTGTTACTTCTGCTTTTCTATATGCCTGTAGCTCCCTTTTTTCAATGATGTATCAAAAGTGTTACTCTTTGAAACAAAGTTTATAGACGAAGGTGAAGATAGCCCCTATCTTTGCCTTCGTCTATTT
>ERZ773168.1732-NODE-1732-length-17855-cov-3.997135_pt1 | contig 17855 bp, 7 predicted proteins | sample MGYA00511261_ERZ773168 | MGnify/ENA primary metagenome ERZ773168 (study PRJEB29015, sample SAMEA2737855) | human gut metagenome | biome: human gut; feature: human-associated habitat; material: faeces | place: China | collected 2012 ... | reverse complement strand
TAAAGGCTGTAAAGGCTGGTAAGGTAACAATCACAGCTACATCTGATTATGGCAAGATTGCTACAACAGACATTGAAGTAAAGGCTGCCGGTCTTAAAAGCGTAGCTCAGACAGCATCTAATGCTTTCACAGCTGAATTTACAGGCGAAGCTTCTAAGAACTATACAAAGGATGACATCACAGTTGCAGCTGCTGATGGATCTACTGTATTAGCAGTTAAGTCTGTAGAGTTCGCAGCAGACGGAAAGTCAGCTAAGGTTACTGTATTCGGAAACTTCACAAACGGAACCGCTTACAAAGTAACATGCAAAGATTCTGTTGTTGATCTGACAGCTAAGGTTGGCGAAGTATCACGTATCGCAATTAACACTGCTTCTGCGGAGCAGAACGTTGAAACAGCAATCGATTTCACTCTGTTTGACGCAGACGGAATTGATGTAACACCTTCTGTATCACTTGACACAACATGCTATGTATCTGTTACAGGAAACTATTCAGCAGCAAACCTTGACAAAGCTTCAAAGGCTACAATCACAATGAACACTGTTAAGGACGAGGCTGAGGTTACTGTTACATACAACAGCAACGCTGCAGGTGCTCAGGACGTAACTGCAACTCAGAAGATTACATGTGTTGACGCTAAAGCTACTCAGGGAACAAAGTTATTTGCTGCAACAAATAACACCAATAGCAAGAGCAACTGTGCAAAGTTCTACCTTGGATTATCTGATGCAAGTGTATCAGTTTCTGAGGGTGGTAATGTAAGCAATGTTTACTTCTGCGCTAAGGATGCTAAGGGTAATGTAATCAGCTATGATACTTACGAAGTTGAATCATCAAATGATGACGTTGCTAGTGCTTCAACAACTGTTGATAGCGGTAAGTATGCTGTAATTACTGTTACTGGTAATACTGCTGGATCTGCTCAGGTAAACATCAAGGCTACAAAGAACGGTAAGGATACTTACTATACAATCCCTGTAGCTGTAACAAAGACAGCTGAAGCTGCATCTATGACTGTAAGTGTAACAAGACCTACAATGTCCGATGTAAATGATACAGATTACTTTGGAGAAGTTAAGGCACAGTTATACGATAAGAACGGTAACAAGGTTAGCGGTACTTACTCATATGAGTTAGTAACAACTGTATCTGGAACAGCAATTTCTCTTACAGGAAACAAGTATACTGCTGCTAATGCAGTAGCTAAGACTTATACCATCAAGGTAACTGGTGCTGATCAGAACACAGGAAAAACATTCGTAAGAAATGTAAATGTAACTGTAAAGGCTCTTCCAGCAACTAAGACTAACTTAAAGCTTACATACCAGATTGAGTTAACAAGAAATACTGTTGATGAGAACCCTGCAGATACTACAGATGATGCTGTAACATCTAGATTATACGCAACATATAACGGATTATTCGCTGGATATGTTCGTACAAATGGAGTTATTGCTGATGGTAGCGTAACACCTGCAAATGCTGTAACTAAGGTTGAAGTATTAGCTAAATTTGGTACATCTACCTTTGCACCAAGCACTGGTTTATATGTAACAGGTTCTGCTGAATCAATCGGTTCTAATGGTGAGACATTTAGCGCAGTAAAAACTGGCAACAGCATTACTTGGGCAGCAGAAGGAACTGCTGATCTTGCTAAGGTTGGTACATACACAATCGAGTATCGTATCTATGATCAGAAAGATGCTTCTAAGTACACAAGCCGTACACAGACTGTAACTGTTAAGAATAGCGTTGTTATTCCTACTGTAACAGTTACTTCAAGAACTGTTGATTCCTTAGATTATGCTGGAGTTCAGAAAGCATTAAAGACTAATGTTGATATGAACAACAACACAAGTGATTATGAGTCTATTTCATCTATCGCAGCTAAGACTGATGGTACAGCACCAGTAGCAAACAATAACAAGATGACTGTTAAGTATGCAACTGTTCAGGATAACTATGGTGCTACTACATGGACATTCTATGTACCAATCAACACAACATTCAAGACAGAGTAATCTGATCTGAACAATTAAATCATTTAGAAATGCAGGGTTCGCCCTGCATTTCTTTTTTAGGAGGGAATATGAAAAAGAAACCGATTTTCAAATTGATAGCATTATGCCTTGTGTTTGCTTTTGTTTTTCTTAGTGTTCCGATTACGTCGCAGGCTGCATTCAATAAGACAACTGCCAAGAAGCAAGTCTCTGTTTCTTATAAAAAACTGTCAAACGGTATATTAGCAATCTACAAAAACAAAAACAAAGAGAACCTTTCTTTGAAAGCGACTTTTAAATTCCTGGATAGTGACAATTCCTGCTTATCCAAGGAAACGCAAAAGAATCTTTGCTTGAAAGGCAAAAGTTCGGCAGCATTCTTCTTTACCACGCCGACAGATGAATATGGTAATCCGATTAACTATTCAAAATATAAGGGAACCTATTCTGTAAGTAAGTCCAAGACCAAAAGTTATAGCACGAAGATAAAAGTCAACTCTGAAGTTGATGTGACTGAGACAAGATTTGTCGCGCTTAACAGTTCTGCAAAGAAATTAAGCAATATTCATGCCACAATTGTATTTTATGATGGAAACAATGAGATTGTTGCTTGTGCAACCAAGTATTTGAATTGTTTTGAACGTAATTCTATGGATCAGTTTAGTATCAATTATGCGGGAGCCCATTACTGTCCGAGTAAGGCAAAGATATACATTGATTGGGCATATTAAAGCATGAAATCGGCTATGCTAATGCATAGCCGATTTCAGTTTATATCCTATAACCAATTGTAACTAGTTGAAAGATATATTATTTTATTTCTTTAGAACCAGTGATTCCACCCTGCTCAGTAACAGTAATGATGATGACTGCATCTGTAACAGATGAAATTGTAGTCTTTGATGTAATCTCTAATGTTCCGTTAACAAAGTTCTTAATTGCGCTCTTATCAGCAGCATCGATGTAAGTATCTGTTACATCCTCTGTTCCAAGTGCTGTCTTCTTCTCAACCTTAACACTGATTGCCTTGTTTCCAGCATATCCTGTAACTGTCTCTCCAACACTGTTCTGTGCTGTAACAGAGATTGCGCTACCAGAGATTGCAACTGCATATTTTGTAGCAGCAGAAGCAGCGTTTACAGAAAGACCTGTTGCCTTTGCCTCTGTAACATTGGCATTACCTGTTGCTCCCGCAGATTTAACAGATACACCAACACTCTTAACAGCAGCCTTTGCATCAACTGTTGTAGTTGCTACACCATTTTTAAATGCAAGGTTCTCAACCTTAGTATCTACTGCTGCATCGCTAGCATTGTAAGTTACAACAGTAACAGCTAAAGTTGCATTTAAGTTGCTTAAGAAGTAGCTGCCATTGTAAGCCTTAATATCAACATTAATCTTGTCGCCACTTGTATAAGCATCCTTATCAGTTGATACGATCAGACTATTAACAACATTTGAGACATTGATAGAAACTGTCTTTGTCTCTACATCGTTACCGTTTTTGTCCTTAAGAAGAATATCAATTGTTCCATTCTCAGAAACTCCAGATACAGAAGATGCTGTAACAGTGTATTCTGTCTGCTTTGTTGCAGGATTGAATGTTCCAGCACTAACATTTACTGCACCAGCCTTTGTTGTAGAAAGTGTAAAGTCTGATGTCATCGCCTGATCATAATTATCATAAACTGTAACCTTAAGCTTTCCGTTTCCACCTGCGAACAATGTATCAACGGCGCTTGAATCAACCTTGAAGTAGGAAGCTACTGTAGCATCCCCAATGATAAATGTAGCATTGCTAGATAATGTAGCATCAGTTGTAGAAATAAATGTCATGTTAAACTTTGTACCAGTAGCAGCTCTTCCGATGGCAGAATCAAGATTCTGGAATTCAACATACTTACCATCTTTTGTAACTTTTGCGGTTGTTCCTGCAGCATATGCACTGCCAGCATATGTAAAGTAAGTTGCAAGATTAAGGTTTGCCATGTTAGCTGCAGAAATTACAGTACCATACTGGTCATATCCAATGATCTCTGCCTTAACTTTTCCTGAAGTATTAAATCCCTTTGGAATCGTTACATCTGTTACCTCTACTTTTGACAGAGCCGGCTTCTTACCAACAGTGATGTTGATGTTTGCAGTCTCACCTGTTACAGTGTTTAACGCTGTAATTGTAACAGTTGAAGCATAGTTACCTGTCTTAAATGTAAGCTTTCCATTGCTATCGATCTTAAAATCTGCTGGATCAATAGTAGAAGGATTGCTAGAAACAAATGTAATATTATTTGTTGTTGCAGGAGTGCTTAATGTTGTAGAAGTTTTCTCGAGCAACACCTTGTTTCCTTCAGAATCAGTTGCTTCATACGGTAAGCTATAGCTATAATCAGTCTTACCAACGAAGAACTGAGCGTCCTTAGCCTTATCAACCTCACCAAATGAGAATGTCTTTGTATAGATGTTAGCAATCTCAAGAGTTGCTGATACATTTACAGAAACATCAGTTGTAAGGTAAGCAACAACAGCAATCTTGTCACCGATTGAGTTTGTAGGTGCAGGATCTACTAACATATCAAAATAAGTATTTGTCTTGTTTGAATTAGTGTAAATTTTACTATCCATAGAACTATTCTTATTCATGTTAGTTGCTGTAATTGTCAGCTTATTTGATGCGATTCCCATATCATTACCATACTGATCAAGTACTGTATAGTAAACTCTCTGCTGAGATCCAAGATTAATACCTAATCCAACTTTTGTAGTGAGAATATTAATCTTTGTAGCCTTCTGAGCTTCAACTACAACTGTTCCTGTCATCTCACCGTAAGCAACTGTATATGTACCAGCCTGAAGAGATGACTCAGATGTAAGAATTGCACTCTTGCTATTATCAGCCCACTTAGCTGTCATAGCTACTTCTGTACCGGCACGTGTAACCTTGAACTTACCAGTTGCAGAATCTTTTACCTTGCCATCAAACTTAACTTCTAAAGTCTTTACACTTGTTGCAGTTACAGAATCGATTTTTGTTGCTGCATCGTCTTTAACTGTAACAGCAGTCTCAACAGTTTTACCATAATCAGATGTAGCTGTGATTGTTACCTTACCAGCCTTTACAGCCTTTACAGCACCTGTTGTAGCATCAACTGTTGCTACAGTATCATCAGAAGACTTGTAAGTAACCTTTGCTACGCTTGGGCACTTCTTTGTTGCTACCTTATCTTCAGTACCTACAACCATCTCTGTAGGAGCTGATGTAAACTTAAGTCCTGCATTGATTACAGCTGCCTTAGCTGTAAGAGTCTTAGAAACTTTCTTGTTTCCCTTCTTAGCAGTTACCTTAACACAATATACGGGGGAAAGTTATATATAGGAAGCGATAAAATGGGGATTTCTAAGTAAAGATTACCGTTAAAATACTGATACAAGTATCAAAAAAGTGACAGGAAATTTTCATATTGCAATATAAAAAAGGGAGGGAATTGTTGCCATAAGCTATCTAAATAAATAACTTTTTTGAGTAATTGTATATATCCCCAAGAGGTACAATTGTTAGCTCATGCCTCTTGGGGATTCATTTATACAACAGATTGATAATCTATAATAAAGTGTACAGTTGACTTTCAGATCCTGTGAAATCTAAATTTTTAGTACGATAATTACTAATTAGGTATTTTACAAGTTTGAAGCAATACACAACATTCTTTGCGCCGACATGCAATGCCATATTTTAAAATATATTGAACACCTTGTTGCTCAAAGAAATTAGCATATTCCATGTCATCAATCTGCTGTAAAGCCTCATGACATTTATATTTCAAGTTATTGTTATCGCTATATTTAACTTCAATAATAATTCCGGTATTTGAATTATCAATCAGAATCAGAATATCACAATAACCATTTCCTGTCTTGCGATTGGAGCGAACCATCCATCCGCTCTTATAGCTTAAGATACCGAGTAATAGACCATGATAAAAATTCTCTGTCAATGGCTTGCGAACAAACGTATCACGAACGCTGATTGTCTTTTTCATATATTCGCAGAAAATCTGCTCAACTAATTCTGGTTTTCCCTCATATAATGCATCGCAAAATTGATCAACCATTTCGCCATCTTTTTTAACATTTTCTTTAAAAAGAGATAGAATGCGATTTGTAACGATATTACGGACTTCACGATTTGGAATTGCCAATTCATAGTAACATTCCCCGTCCACAGAATCGCTTTGTCCCCATGAGGTCAAATAGCCGGTCATAAAAAGTGTACTCCATATATTGTCTACAGAATCGTATAATTCTTTGTAAGTCAATTCCTCACAGATTTTTTTCTGAACAGATTCTCCGCTGACAAGTAATTCCAACTCTGTCTGTGTTAATTTCTTATCAGCATCCTTTTGATCTAAACAATCGATAAATCGATTAACAATTTCGTTTCCACTGGTATTAATCCAATAATTTCGAGGCGTTGCTGCAGAATCGCTTAAATGGTCTCTACAATAATTGATCACATCCCATGGGCAATAAACATCTACGTTTCCAAAACGATAACCATCATACCAGTCTTTGACCGTATCGTAATGATTGGATTGGCCATCAGGCTCCATTAATCCGTAATACTGTAACATCGTACGCACTTCTTTATCCGTAAATCCGAAATATTCGTCGAAATCCACATTTGTAATAGAATATACCTTAAAATTATTCAGTCCGGTAAATATGCTTTCTTTGGCAATACGAAGACAGCCTGTCAATACGGCAAATTTCAGAGAATTATTTGTTTTCAACGCATTACCTAAAAGGTTCTGCATAAGAAGAACCATATCATCATAATAACCACGCTCATTTGCCTTAGCCAATGGGACATCATACTCATCAATCAGAATAATAACTTCTTTCCCATAATGCTTATAGAGAAGTTGGCTTAGTTGACGTAACGCAAAAGAAAGTGTGCTTCGCTCCATGCCATATGACAATAAACGTTCGTAAGAAGTTTTATCGATGGAAGACAGCTTCGGACTATCCATGAGAAACTGAAAACGATTTGCTTCTTCACGAATAATATTCTCCAATAACGCATACGCGTTTTCGAAATTGTTTTCATCCACACCTTTTAAGCTGATTGCAATTACAGGATATTGTCCTAGGTAGTTATCACATAAGGACTTATTCTTGGAAACATATAGCCCATCGAATTGCGTTGGATTGGTACCGATTTCAAAAAAGGAATGAAGCATACTTATGTTCAAAGATTTTCCGAAGCGGCGCGGTCGTGTAAAAAGATTGACCTTACCAGGATGATCCAGTAGCATTTCAATCAGTTTTGTTTTATCTACGTAATAATAATTATTTGATTGTATTTCAGAAAAACTCTCGATCCCAATAGGAAGCTTCTTCAAATCTGTCATGACGTGATTCTCCTTTCTTTACGAAAAGCTGCCATTTCTTCAAGCATACGTTCCTCAGAATTTCCCCTTTATCCTCGGAAAACATATCTTGGATATCATATAAGACTCTCTTGTTTAAGTTCGTTCATCACAATACATATATTATAATGGTAGGAAAATAATAAAACAATATTATAAGAAAATAATTTAAAAGTTCTCTATAGCCGTTTAATTAAAGGCTTATGATAACAACATACTTTTTGGTTTTTAATTTATATTTTTGTTGCTTCTTCGTTACTTTTCTCATATATATATCCATTATTTTGTACCTCACAAATCCCCATTTTATCGCATTCCTGTATATAACTTTCTCGCGTATATTGTGTTAAGGTAACTGCTAAGAAGGGTAAGAAGGCAGTTTCTAAGACACTTAAGGCAAACGTAAAGGTTGTTAACGCAGGTCTTAAGTTTACAGCAGCTCCTACAGAGATGGCTGTAGGCACTGAAGACAAAGTAACAACAAAGAAGTGCCCAAGCGTAGCAAAGGTTTCTTACAAGTCTTCTGATGACACAATTGCTACTGTAGATGCTACAACTGGTGTTGTAAAGGCTGTAAAGGCTGGTAAGGTAACAATCACAGCTACATCTGATTATGGCAAAGAAGTAACAACAGACATCAATGTTAAAAAGGCAATCATTAAGAGCGCAACACAGACAGAGTACAACAAAGTTGAGGCAGTTATTGTTGGTGATGCTAAGGATATCAAAGCTGGCGATCTTAAGGTGACAAACACAGCAACAAAGGCTACTGTAGCTGTTAAGTCTATTTCTGCTAAGAAGGATGCAGCAGATACATATGTTATCGAAACATTCACAGGAATGACAGACGCAAAAGATTACACAGTAGAGTACGAAGGATCTGTTGCTACATTTACTGCAACTGATAACACAGTAGCTAAGGTTTCCCTTACAAAGACAGAGGTTCCAGCCGGAATCAAAACTGATGTTAAGGCTGTAACAATGGATGCAAAGGGCGTTGTTTTAGGATACTTTGGATTATCAGATGCTGATTCTTCAAAAGGAAAAGTTACAACAGCACTTACAATTACAAAAGGTTATGTAGAAGGTACAAGTGTATATCTTCCAACTGTAGGTGATACTATGGTTGCTAAGGTGACATATCATACTGGTACATTTGCATCTGACGGAACAGAAACAGGAAAGATTGAAGATACACTTACAATCACCGCTGTTGACCCTTCAGCAGTAAATTATAACTATGCATTAACAATTGCTAAGACAGCTCCTACATGGACTGCTGCATCTTTTAAGGCAAATAATGCTATCAAGGTTGGTGTTACAGATCAGCAGATATTCTTCAGAATTACAGATAACGATGGCAACGAAATTGATAACTACAATGCATATACTGTAGAAACAGCAGATCCTACAAAGCTTGTTTTAAATGCACAGCAGCTTACAAAAAATGATGGTGTTGCCGTTAAGGGTGTAAGTGCTGCTGATACTTATGTTTTAATCAAGAAAGATGGTAATGTTGTTGCTTCATTAGCTGTAAAGGTTCAGGGAGAAGCAGTTGCAACATCTGTAGATTTAGATAAGACATCTGTAACTGTTATGACTGGTAAGAGTGTTCAGGAAACCCTTACTGCAAAATTGAAGGATCAGTATGGAAATGATATGACTGTTGCTACTGCAAAAGTTGAAAATCTTTCTAAGCCAGACGGCGGTGTGGCTCCTTCACTTACAGCATCAACCGGTGCAAAATCAGAAGTTAAGGTATCTGGTAATACTTTTGCCTCTGCTGTTAAAACAGGATCCTATACCTATAAGATTACTTTAGCAAACGCTACTGATAAAAAGGAAATTACCAGAACATTTACTGTTGTATATGTTGATAGTGCAGACGTTCAGTCATACCAGCAGCTTAGTCACAGGAAAGACAGCGATCGAACCCCCGATGTTTGTAGATGTTGTTCCGATCGTGAGTGCACAGGATATGTACGATGCAGTGATAAGCAGAAGCGATGAACAAGATATCATCATCAAATCTGCAGCTGTTGCAGATTATACAAGCGATAGTACAAATGCAAAAGCAGTTACTTATACAGTAAAAGATAAGGATGGAAAAGATGTTTCTTCTGATTTCCTTACAACTGCAAGTGATGTATTAACTGTTTCAACTGTTACAAAGACAGCTATTGGTTACAAGAAAAATCTTGCTGCTGGAACATATTATGTAACTGCAAAGTTCCAGACTAAGCAGGAAAAGGCTGATGGTTCATTCACAGGAGATTTTAAGGACGTTGCTGTATCAGGAAGCTTTACTATCAAGGATACTCAGGATACTGCTGCAAGTATTAAGGTTAAAAAGAATAATTTAAATAGTTCTGCTTTTAGAACTGCTCTTCAGGATAAGACCAATTATATTGAAATTACATATGATGGTGTATCTCAGACAATTACAGCCTCCGATATTGCAAAGGTAAATGGAACAATTGCTGGTAATACTGCATATGTTACTTCTGTTGAAGTATATGTTGAATTAACGGATTCTGCTAGCCATAATAAGGTTCTTATTACAGTTCCTGTTAATCAGACCTTTACTAATGTATCAGGCGATTTGAACTAGTTTTAAACTAATCGTATATTAGAACAAGCTGCTGCTTAATTGTAGCAGCTTGTTTTATATATAATACTATGGAGGGAAATTGAAAATGTTGAGAACACTGAAACGATATTTTATTACATTTATACTTTTATTCGTTTTTGTTAGTATATTACCACATACTGTACAAGCAAGTGAATCCAATAATGGGACAAAGATTTTACATAAGGTAAATACTTCAAGACCAAACTTTCCCACAAGATATAATATATCTTTAAATAAAGAATCAGATATTTTTTTTGAAATTCGAACAAATGAAAGGTCAACAGTTGGATGGTCTATAAAGAATCAGCAAGATGAAATATCTGTATTAAGCGATACCCTTCCTTCTACAGATCCCAATTGGGTATACAATAAATCCAATGGTACTTATAAAAATACTCATAAAATGCATCTTACAGCTGGAACATTTATTTTAGAATTAAACTTTGAAGGGGAAGTGAATTATGATCTGACAATAAGCTTAATTCCAGATAAAGCTAAATTGAACTACTCTAAACTTACAATTACAAAAGGGTTTTCAAAGCAATTGAAGGCTGACGGTGGAAAAATTAAAAGTTGTAATTCATCAAACCAATCCATTGCATCGGTTAATAATAAGGGAAAAATATTTGCAAAAAAAAATGGTACCACTACTATTAGTGTACAACTTACAAATGGACAAAAGCTTTTATGTAGAGTTAAAGTCGTGACTAATGAATTTAACAAAAAGCAAATTACTTTGACAAACACTTTGTATAACACCTATGCTATGAAAGCATATAATGCACATTTTGATTATAAAGGAAACATTGTTGTTAAATTTAAAATAGTAAACAACAATTATGGAAAAATAGATAATATTGATAATTTCAATATAAATATTAAGAATGCAAAAAAGACAACAATGGTTTCTTATACCAAGAGTAATTATAAAGTAACTGTAAAGGGTTACGGTGAGAAGGCTTGTACTATGACAATTCCAAAATCTGCATTTAAGGTAAACAAAAAACAGATTGATCTTAGAACAGCCAAATTCACTATTTCCGGAGATGTTGAGAATGGTTCATTCTAGTCACGGGTAGTTGTAAAATAGATTTTGCAGCATAAGAACAAGCTCCGAGAAACACAAGTTCCCCCGGAGCTTGTTTATGCTTATTTATTAGACTTAAAAATGGGCAGTCCACTTGATATAGAGCCCAAAGAAACGCCAGAAACGGCACATTGCCGAAACTGGCGTTTACTTTAAATGAAAGACTTATTTTATAGCCTCTATTATACAGGAAACATTATTTTGCAGTGAATGTTGTATTTACATTTACTGTAACAGGATAGCTGATTCCATTGATATTTTCAACGGAAACATTTACTGTTCCAACATATACAGCTTTGTCACCAACAACCTTGTAACCGTCATTAACAGTAATCTTAGATGCATCAAGAATCTCGTAATCTTTGCCATTGATACTAAATTTTACATTAGCAGCAACAACATTTGCAATTGCATCCTTATTATTTGCAATTGTTGCACTTGTTGTCTTGCTGTCAATCTTTGTAGTAACAACTGCAGATTGTGTATCTACTACAGAGAATGTTGTTGTGAATGTCTTATTAGCTGCCTTAACAGTCAATGTATAAGACTTTCCAGCCTCAAGGTTCTTAGATACTTTCTTTGCTGAGCAAGAAACAACTGAAACAGCAGCTCCGCTTACAACACCCTGTTTACTAGAATCGCTGATCTTGCACTCTGATACAGTTGCGTAACCAATCTTAGCGCCCTTATCATATGCAGCAACTTTTACCTCAACTGTCTTTGCTGCCTTTGTTGCATCTGCATCATCGGCTACAGCCATATCAACTTTACCATCTGTTAAGCCAGATACTTCAACTCTTAAATCAGTAGCTTTAGCTACATCTATCGCTGTTACTACAGTTTTTACTGTAAAGTAACGATTTAATGTAACATTGTCCTTCTTAACTTCAACTTTGATAGTGTATGCCTTTCCATCTTCAGCATCAGTTTTTGCAGAAACCTTAACTGTTTTTGTAGTAGCATCGTACTGAGTTTCAATTGCCTTATCAGCATCAGCATTTACACCTGATGCTGTAATAGTTGTTGAACCAGTAATGTCATTATTGTACTGATCAACGGCTTTTACACTAACAGAATTATCAACGCCTGTAGCAGTCTTAGAAATTGTCAGAGATGTATTTCCAAGTGTTGCATTTGTAAGCTTTCCAGCAGCTGTAACAACAACTGGTAAAGATTTAATTACTTTACCATCTTTGTCTAATACGTTAACAAAAACATTTCCTTCTTTAATACCTGTTGCAGATACAGGAGCACTGCTACCGCTTAACTGAGTCTTTGGTAATAAAAGAATAGAATCATCACTTGATACTACTGAGTAATCAGCATATGCTGTGATTTCTTTGTTATCAGATCCTACAAATTTGAAGTATGCACTCTTGCCTGATCCAATTGCTAACTGATTTGTTGTCTTGTCTTTATCCCAGTTTGGAGCTTTATCTGCAAATGTCATGTTGAATCCGTTTGTTGTGATTACGTCTTCAGCTACGGCTGTGATATCAACCTTCTTTGTATAAGCTCCAATTTCATTTCCGTTAGCATCAAACTTGTATGTATGATACTTAACTTCTGCTGTACCCTTGTTTCCAACAGTAGGAAGGACAAGCTTGTCACCGTCTACATAACCCTGTGTTGTAGAGAGAGTTAATTCAGCGCTCTTTGTGCTTGCTTCACTTACCTTGAACTCATCAAGTACAATACTATTTTTGTCAATAGTCTGTCCTTTGATTTCAGTTCCTTTTGTATTTGCAGGGATTGTAACAGGTGTTACATTTACATCAGCTACAACGCCATCAGTTGCTGTAAACTCTTTAGCTACACCATCGAGTTCAACAGTATACTTAGCGCCATCCTTCATATCTGCAAATGTTTCAAGAGTAACCTTAGAAGCATCTGCCTTATCAGGTGTTACACTCTTGACTGCAATAACATTTTGATTTGCAGTGTTGGTAATCTTAATATCAGTTGTCTTGATATCCTTTGTTGCGCCAAGGATAGAAGCCTCTAATGTGTTTGCCTTTGTCTGCTTTACATCCTTAAGAAGATAGTTCTTAACATTGATGTCTGTTGTTACTTTTTTGCCATAATCAGATGTAGCTGTGATTGTTACCTTACCAGCCTTTACAGCTTTTACAGCACCTGTTGTAGCATCTACAGTAGCAACTTTCTCATCAGAAGAAGAGAAAGTAACCTTTGCTACGCTTGGGCACTTCTTAGCAGTAAATGTTGTTTCAGATCCAACGATTACATCAGCCGGAGCAGTTGTAAACTTAAGACCAGCATTGATTACAGCAGCCTTAGCTGTAAGAGTCTTAGAAACTTTCTTGTTTCCCTTCTTAGCAGTTACCTTAACAGTAACTTTTGCAGATCCCTTCTTTACAGCTGTAACTTTTACAGTTCTCTTTCCACACATTCTTACAGCTGCAACCTTCTTGTTTGAAGAAGATGCTGTAACCTTGTAGCTCTTCCATGTAGAAGGAATTGTAACTACGATGTTCTTGGCCTGCTTTTTAGCAGTACCAGCAGCAACAGTTACTTTTGTTGTGCTAAGCTTTGCTGTTGAAGCTGCTTCAGCATTAGTAACAGGAAAAGCTGTTACAACCATAGCTGCAGCAAGAGCAAAAGCTAACGCTTTTTTGCTTGATTTCATGTTTTTTTCCTCTCTTTCCTTTTTGGTTACCTCCTATCGAATTTCTACTCGTTTGCCCTACACGTTCAAGTTCCGGTGTTCTCTCTCCTGTCTTGCTGCGGACAATTCATTCGATCAAACGCTTTCCCTTATTGCCTCCATCGCATCCTCAGGCTTACGCCCTGCGACTTCATCTACAAACACATGAATCATAATTGATTGAAGCTTTGAGCTTTCTTTGTCGCGTAGAGTGAATCGACATTGATTGCTCAGCATCAAATTCAGCAAGCTGCGCTTCAAGGGCTCTCAGCTTCTGTATGTATCTGCAATTGTAAGGTTGTCTGGAATCTATCTTTTCAATTCCAGTTTCCATAGTTTCAATAGTTGCTAACCGTTTCTCGTACTTCTCTTATAGCAGTACTATCTTAACTACTCTACGTGACAATAATACACCAAGTATTGTAGCTTTGCAACATCAAAATCGCATTTTCTTGAAAAAATTATTTAATATTTTCTTAATCTGTTAATTATTTTTTCATTTTTGCACACAAATTCGACGTATTAGAAAAACGGGCAATTTTCTGCCCGTTTTTCAAGTTTTCTTCAAGGTTTCTTCATTATTATATTACATCAATAATTCGCTTTATCGTTGAAATTGTTCCATTATGGACTCCGTAATCGTCTCATTAGTAAGTCCATTCTTTTTCACATAATTCGTATATCCATGAAAATCAAACCTCATAAGTGTATGCTTTTCATACGGATTGATGCATGTGATAAAATCACACTACAATTTTCTGCCTTTCTTCAAACAATTTCGTCTGTCCATTTATATGAATACACCTCCCTTATATGAGTTGTTGCCACTCCTGACTCAAACAGTTTCATATCCTGCTCTCCGTAGATGTTCATTGCTACGGCCTCTCCACGTCTTTCGGAATGAGCCACCTTTGGACATAAAAGGAATCTCCGCTTATCGTTCTCCAGCGTATCCATGCAGAAAAGAGTCAAAAGGATTGGTGCGAATTTATTCGCAATCAAGACTTTTCTCTTTTCTGGCAGAGGCTGCGCAAGCAGGCGCATGGATAAGCAGTTGATCCCCTAAACTCAAGCGAGAGCGGCAGCAACCTGTTGCTGGCACAAACGAAGCCTTTGCTGAGTTTGTCCGGTCGAGCTTTCCTCTCCCCTCTCTCACTGAAAGACGAATCATCATGAACAGGCGGGGAAAAGAAAAGAGGAACACTGCCGTGACAAATTTATTTGCCAAAGGTAGTGTCCTCTTTTCAAGAAGGCGTAGCCGCTATCCTGCGCCAGCAGGATGCCGCCTGTTTTTTCTTATATAAAATACGTTTTACTTGAAGTATGCCACACCTGATTCGAACAGTTTCATATCCTGCTCTCCGTAGATGTTCATTGCTACAGCTTCACCACGTCTTTCGGAATGGGCCATCTTACCGAGGACACGTCCATCCGGACTGGTAATACCCTCGATCGCCATATATGATCCGTTGACATTCCACTCTTCGTCCATGGTCGGTACGCCTGCCTCGTTGACATACTGTGTTGCAACCTGTCCGTTGGCGAAAAGCTTATCCAGCCACTCTTTCGGTGCTACGAAGCGTCCCTCGCCGTGGGATGCCGGGTTGCAGTAAGTCTTACCGAGTTCTGCCTGCTGCAGCCATGGGGACTTGTTGGTTACGACCTTGGTGTAGACCATCTTGCTGATGTGGCGGTTGATGGTGTTGTAGGTCAGTGTCGGTGAATCCTCGGTCTGCATGCGGATCTCGCCGTACGGTACCAAGCCAAGCTTGATCAGCGCCTGGAATCCGTTACAGATTCCAAGTGCCAGTCCGTCGCGCTCGTTGAGGAGCTTGTTGACAGCCTCTGTCATCTTCGCGTTGCGGAAGGCTGTGGCGAAGAACTTCGCAGATCCTTCCGGCTCATCTCCTGCGGAGAATCCGCCCGGGAACATGATGATCTGTGACTGGTCGATTGCGTTCACGAATTCATCGACAGAATCACGGATGTCTGCGGCGCTCAGGTTCTTGAATACCTTAACGATTGTGTTCGCTCCGGCTCTCTCGAATGCCTTCGCACTGTCGTACTCACAGTTGGTTCCCGGGAATACCGGAATAAATACGGTTGGCTTCGCTACTTTATTCTTGCAGATGTAGATTTCCTTCGTATCGAATACTTCTGTCTTAATCTCTGTCTTATCTTCGGTTGCGCGTGTCTTGAATACTTTTTCCAGTGTTCCGGTCCATGCTGCGATTGCCTCGTCCATTCCGATGCTCATATCCTTGTAACGGAATGTCTGATCTGCATTTACTTCACCGACAACAACTGCCTCCGGAATTGTTTCTTTTATAATAGGAAGAAACTTTTCCGGAACTTCGGCTACGATGTTACCGAATCCAGCTCCGTAAAGCACTTCTGCACTTACGCTTTCCTCGATTGTGACACCGAGCTTGTTACCGAAAGCCATCTTGCTGACTGCTGCCGCTAGGCCTTTTCCATCTAAGGCATATGCAGAAATGATTGCTTTCTTTCCGATCAGTTCATGGATCTTATCATACAAAGCCATAACCTGCTCGTATACCGGCAGATCGTACTCGTTCTTCTCGATATTGAAAATTACAAGTTTGTTTCCAGCTTTCTTTAATTCCGGTGTGATGACATCCTGCTCCTTTGCCACATCTACCGCGAAAGATACAAGTGTCGGAGGCACATCGATCTCATTGAAGGTTCCGGACATGGAATCCTTACCACCGATGGACGGAAGTCCGAAGCCGATCTGTGCATCGTATGCACCGAGGAGTGCTGCGAACGGCTGGCTCCATCTCTTCGGATCCTCGCTCATTCTGCGGAAGTACTCCTGGAAGGTAAATCTTACTTTCTTGAAGTCGCCACCTGCGGTCACGATGCGGGACAGGGATTCGAGTACCGCATAAACGGATCCGTGGTATGGGCTCCAGGATGATAAATATGGGTCAAAACCGTAAGACATCATCGTTACGGTATCGCATTTTCCGGTGAGAACCGGAAGTTTTGCGACCATACTCTGTGTCTCGGTCAGCTGATAACGTCCGCCGTATGGCATATAAACGCTGCCTGCGCCGATGGATCCGTCGAACATCTCGACGAGTCCCTTCTGGGAACATACGTTGAGGTCGGATAACATTGCCAGCCATGCTGCTTTATTGTCGCCTCGCTCGACTGCTTCTGCGACCTTCGGAAGTTCCATCTTCTTGAAGAAGTTGTCTGCTTCGACCGGCATCTCAACCTCGACGTCTGCTTCCTGATGCGCACCGTTCGTATCAAGGAATGCACGGGAGATATTGACGATCTCCTTGCCTCTCCATACGAGTACGAGTCTCGGATCTTCGGTTACGACTGCAACCTCAGTTGCCTCGAGGTTCTCTTCCTTGGCATATGCGAGGAACTGGTCAACATCCTGTGGAGCAACAACAACTGCCATACGCTCCTGGGACTCGGAGATGGCGATCTCTGTTCCGTCAAGTCCTGCATATTTCTTCGGTACTTTATCAAGTTCAACACGAAGCCCGTCTGCAAGTTCTCCGATTGCTACAGATACACCGCCTGCACCGAAGTCATTACATTTCTTGATCAGATGGCTGACTTCTTCTCTACGGAATAATCTCTGGATCTTACGCTCTGTCGGCGCATTTCCTTTCTGAACTTCTGCACCACAAGTCTCGATAGACTCTTCTGTATGAACCTTAGATGAACCTGTTGCTCCACCGCAACCATCACGGCCTGTACGTCCACCGAGAAGGATGATGATATCTCCAGGATCAGAGTTCTCACGGATAACCGCGCGTCTTGGAGCAGCTCCAAGTACAGCACCGATCTCCATACGTTTTGCAACATAATCTGGGTGATAAATCTCTTTTACAAGTCCTGTAGACAGACCGATCTGGTTACCATATGAGCTATATCCATGAGCCGCCTCACGAACAAGTTTCTTCTGAGGAAGTTTTCCTTTCAGAGTTGCATCTGCTGATACTGTCGGATCAGCAGCACCTGTCACACGCATTGCCTGGTATACATAAGTACGTCC
>ERZ773168.1724-NODE-1724-length-17894-cov-16.375862_pt1 | contig 17894 bp, 16 predicted proteins | sample MGYA00511261_ERZ773168 | MGnify/ENA primary metagenome ERZ773168 (study PRJEB29015, sample SAMEA2737855) | human gut metagenome | biome: human gut; feature: human-associated habitat; material: faeces | place: China | collected 2012 ... | reverse complement strand
CTCGAACTCGCCACCTTTAGACTGCCAGTCTAACGCTCTAGCCAGATGAGCTAATGCCCCGGTTTTGTGTTGCAAAGATACACATAAAATTGAAATTACAAAATAGAAACCTTATTTTTCTTCCAATTATTTTAATATAATATTATTTCTCCTCTATGAATGAACAAAGAATCATCCATTCTGTTTATGAGGTTCATCAGGTGGAGCAACTATCGAGTTGCATATCTGATTAATTTAATTTTTTGTTCATAATAGATGCCCCGGCTTGCGAGAAGTCGGGGTATTTTTATTACATTTGCAAAAACGTATCTGTTTAATGTAAACAAATAAAATGAATATGCTGATATATAATACCACTTATCAAGTAGCAATTGATGATGCACGTAATTTTGTCATCTGGCTTAATGAATGCTATATTCCCGAAGTAGAAAAACAAGGATTGCTTCAAAGTCCGCGCCTTACTCACATCCTCAGTCATAAAGAAGAAGACAGTGAATGTTTTTCACTGCAATGGGAAGTAGAAGACAGTGCAGCCTTACATCACTGGCATACCCGGCAAGGTATGAAGCTTAACGAAGAAATGATGAAAGTCTTCAAAGACAAAGTGGTAGGATTTCCCACCTTAATGGAGGTTATCAAGTGATTCAGCCGGTTAAAGAGAAAATAATTCTGGGTATTGACCCCGGAACTACCATCATGGGTTACGGATTGCTGAAAATAACAGGTACCAAACCGCAAGTCATCACCATGGGAGTGATAGATTTGCGTAAATACGATAATCATTATCTTAAGCTTCGTCGAATCTTTGAACGTGTTATCGGCATTATTGAAGCGTATCTGCCCGATGAACTGGCCATTGAAGCTCCCTTTTTTGGAAAGAATGTACAGTCCATGCTAAAATTAGGGCGTGCGCAAGGGGTAGCAATGGCTGCCGCACTAAGCCGTGACATCCCCATCACCGAATATGCTCCATTAAAAATAAAAATGGCTATCACCGGCAACGGACAAGCCAGTAAGGAACAGGTGGCGGATATGCTGAAGCGTATGCTCCATATTCCCGATAACGAAATGCTACCTTTTATGGATGCTACCGATGGACTTGCCGCAGCCTATTGCCATTATTTGCAAGCCGGAAGACCCACTCTTGCCAAAGAGTATTCAGGATGGAAAGATTTTATCAATAAAAATCCTGATAAAATAAGGAGATAAACAAAAAAAGTATTGGTAAGTAACAAAATATAAATTTATGAATGTCAAACACGTTATTTGGGCATCGATTATGTCAACCACCATCAGTTGTCAGTCTGTAAAGAAAGAATATACATCTTTTGAAGAATATCCTATCCCCGAAGGGAAGTTAGTGGAAATGGAGTACTCGCCAATTGAAACCAAGTTTACACTTTGGGCACCTACAGCTGAAGAAGTGCGTGTATTGTTATATGATTCGGGCAACGAAGGTTCTGCTTATCAAACTCTGTCGCTTGAAATGGGAGAAGATGGTATTTGGAATACTTCTATTAAAGAAGACTTAAAAGGAAAGTTCTATACTTTTAATGTAAAAGTAAATGGTAAGTGGCTGGGAGATACCCCGGGCATTATGGCTAAAGCAGTGGGAGTAAACGGAAAGCGTGCTGCTGTCATTGACTTGCGCTCCACCGATCCTGAAGGCTGGGCGAACGATGTACGTCCGCTTTTAAAGGACTATGCCGACATCATAGTATATGAAATGCATCATCGCGATTTTTCTTTGGATTCAGTTTCGGGAATTCGTAATAAAGGAAAATTCCTTGCATTAACCGAATTAGGAACTACTACTTCGCAGGGTGAAAAAACCGGCATCGACCACCTGAAAGAATTGGGTGTCACGCACGTGCATATTCTTCCTTCATACGATTATGCATCTGTGGACGAAAGTAAACCGGACAAGGCACAATACAACTGGGGCTATGATCCTCAGAACTATAATGTACCTGACGGTTCTTATTCCACCGATCCTTATAAGCCCGATGTGAGAATCAAGGAATTCAAGCAGATGGTGCAGGCCCTTCACAAAGCAGGTATCCGTGTGGTACTCGATGTGGTTTATAATCATACTTTTAACACTGAGGAAAGCAACTTCGAGCGTACGGTACCCGGCTACTTCTATCGCCAAACAAAGGATGGTAAACCGGCCAACGGCTCCGGCTGCGGAAACGAGACTGCCAGTGACCGTGCCATGATGCGTAAATACATGGTGGAGTCTGTACTCTACTGGATAAACGAATATCACATTGACGGCTTCCGATTTGACCTGATGGGTATTCACGATATTGAGACAATGAACGAAATCCGTGCTGCCGTAGACAAGATAGATCCATCCATCTTTATTTATGGTGAAGGATGGGCCGCCAGCGCTCCCCAGCTTGATCAAGAAGAACTTGCCATGAAAGCCAATATATACAAGATGCCACGTATTGCCGCTTTCTCCGATGAAATGCGCGACGGTTTGCGCGGTGGTTGGGATGATGACCGGAAAGGTGCTTTCTTGATAGGCCAACCGGGGCATGAGATGAGTATAAAGTTTGGGTTGGTGGGAGCAGTCAAACATCCACAAGTAATAAATGATTCGGTGAATTACAGCAAAGAACCGTGGGCGTTACAACCGACCCAAATGATAAGTTATGTCAGCTGCCATGATGATATGTGTCTGGCAGACAGACTAAAAGCTACGATGCCGGATGCAACGGACGAAGAACGTGCCTCTCTGCACAAATTGGCCGAAACTTTTGTCTTCACCTCACAAGGTGTACCTTTTATTTTTGCCGGAGACGAAATGATGCGAGACAAGAAAGGAATACATAATTCTTACAATAGTCCTGATAGTATCAACACAATTGATTGGAGGAACAAGACGATACATCATGATGTTTTTGATTATGTGAGAGAGCTGATAGCATTGCGAAAAAATCACCCGGCTTTTCGAATGGGAGATGCCGATAAAGTACGCCAATACATGGAATTCCTGCCTGTAGAAGGCAGCAATCTGGTGGCCTTTATCCTGAAAGATAATGCTAACGGCGACTCATGGAAAAATATTATCGTGGCGTTCAACAGCCGTAAAGAGCCTGCCAAATTATCTATTCCGACCGGTCGCTATACAATCGTTTGCAAAGATGGAAAAATCAAGCAGTCGGGAATGGGGCAAGTATCAGGTAATGAAATCATTGTACCGGCACGCTCTGCAATGATTATTCATCAATAAAGTATATTCTTGATTACCTAAGATAAAATCAAAACGACAATAAAGATGGAAAAGACATGGAGATGGTTTGGAAAGAATGATAAAATTACTCTTCCCATGTTGAGACAAATCGGAGTAGAAGGTATTGTGACTGCTCTTCACGAAATTCCCAATGGTGAGGTGTGGCCTTTGGAGGCTATCCTAAACCAAAAGACATATATTGAGACTTATGGTCTGCGCTGGTCGGTAGTAGAAAGTTTGCCGGTGAGTGAAGCCATAAAATATGGCGGTGCCGAGCGTGATAACCTGATAGAGAATTACAAGAAAAGTCTTATTAATTTAGGCAAGGCGGGAGTAAAAACAGTCTGTTATAACTTCATGCCTGTTATCGACTGGATTCGTACAGATTTAGAGCATCTTTGGGAAGATGAAACATCATCACTCTATTTTGATAAAATACGTTTTGCATATTTCGACTGCCTGATTCTACAACGCGCAGAAGCTGAAAAAGACTACACGGTAAATGAATTGAAACAAATGTACGAATTAGATAAAGTCATTACCGATGCTGAAAAAGAAGAACTTGTAGATACCATCATTATTAAAACCCAAGGCTTTGTAAATGGAAATATCAAGAATGGGGACAAGAACCCTGTTGACACCCTACAAAGGAATAGACCGTGACGCCCTGCGCGAAAATTTACGTTATTTCCTTCAAGCTATTATGCCCGTATGTGATGAATATGGCATCAATATGTGTATTCATCCCGACGATCCTCCTTTTCCTGTTCTTGGTTTGCCACGCATTGTAACCTGCGAAGAGGATATTGCCTGGATACTGCATGCTGTAAACAATCCGCATAACGGGCTCACTTTCTGTGCCGGTTCGCTCAGTGCAGGACTGCACAACAATGTACCTGCTTTGGCGCGAATGTTTGCCCACCGCACTCATTTTGTACACCTGCGCAGTACGAACGCTTTTCCCAACGGAAATTTCATTGAAGCCTCCCATTTGGGAGGCCGTGCTCATATCATCGAACTTATCCGTATCTTTGAGAAAGAGCGTCCGGGCGTTCCCATGCGTGTAGACCACGGGCGTATGATGCTCGGTGACACCGACAAGGGATACAATCCCGGATATTCGTTTCACGGTCGCATGATGGCATTGGCCCAGATAGAAGGAATGATGGCCGTTGTCAATGACGAATCAAAACTTGAATCCTAAATTGACATACATACTCACTTTATCGGCATGGTTTGCGTAGTTGATGGATGCTTCCAGCGGACCAAATATACTATCCAATCCATAGCCGACTCCACAGCCGAACATAGTTTTCTCTTTCAGTAACCCACTCACTTTATGACTGCTCAGCGCATAATTGCCGGTCAAAGTGACATAATGCACACTTCCCATTCGCTGCCGGAACTTTATCGTGCCTATCAATAACGAATTATCCATAAGTTCTACATTATTTATTCCCACAAAAGGCAACTGCTGTTGCAGGAAGCGTGACGGAACATCTCCACCCATGGCATTCAATTTGGAGTAGGGGATTTCCTTTCCAATGAGAAAGCGTCCGTATACGGAAGGAAGAATCGAGAAACGATTGGTCAGCCGCATTACCCCTTCGCAATAACCTTTGATAGCAGAGAAAGGAGCATGGTCATTATATTGTGTAAAATTATCTGTATAGAGTGAATAGGAAGCACGCGCCGAGATACCTCGTGAAGGGAAATAAGCCTTATCAAATGTTTCATATTCCATTTGAGCAAAATAACTAAAAAAATGCTCATTGTCTGTCGAGTATTGCTGAGTGGTACTTCCTTCCTGATAAAGAAACTTATCATAATCATAATACTCATAACGGAGACCAATACCGAAACGCACATTTTTATACCACACATCCGAGAAAGCAAACTCTGCCTGATGATAACGGAAAGTAGAATTATGTGTGCGGTCGCCATAATGATAAAAATTGACGTCATTGTATTGGAACAGGTAGGACAGCCCGACACGTTTCAGCGGAGCCGGTTCCCAAGCATAATTAATTCCGGCAGTATAACGTTTTCCTAAACGTCCCGTAAGTGATAGCGTACTGGGCAATTTCCCTTTGAAATTACTGGTTACGTTTATTAATAAACTGGCTATTTCTTCCGAGTCGAAACGAATGCCGACATTTAGTTTGTTTTCATACTTCTTACTTAACGTGTAATTCAGGTTATAGCCACCTCCCGGGGCTTCAGGCAAATTATAAGTCGCCCCCGAATAGCCTAAATTGGCCGACAGAATAGCAGTAGCTTCCTCTATCCGGCGAATACTTATCTCGGAATTTTCTTTAAGATCGCAACGCTTCAACAACCATTTTTTGTCTTTCTCATCAAGACCGTCAAAAGTAATTTCTTTCACATATACCTTTCGCTCAGGCGAGTAGGGATAAGAAGGAATCGGTTGGGGCATATAAGTACTATCCAGCCCCAACTGGCTTTTCAGAGCCATTAATGCACTATCCTGTGCCATGGCAGCTTCTTCGCCACGCATTATCAGAGTATCGATGGCGGAGGGAGTAAAACTGGCGGCAGAATAACCCTCTACGTTTACCTTAATATAAGTAGTCGTTTCTTTCAGATTCTTCTTATATAAATCCTGCCCCATGAGATTCACCAATTGCCCTAATATGGCACCGGCACTATTTAATTCTCCGGCAGGCTTAAGTTCACTTTGAACATCCACCCCGATAATTAAGTCTGCTCCCATGGCACGCGCCACATTTACAGGATAATTATTTACTACACCACCGTCTACCAGTACCATACTGTCTAGCCTGACCGGAGTAAAGACTCCGGGGATGGCCATGCTGGCACGCATAGCAGTGGCCAATACACCTTCATGAAAATTAACCTCATTGCCATTTACTATATTCTCGGAAACACAGGCAAAAGGAATAGGCAACTTATTAAAATTGATGGAGTCGTGATAACCGATAGTAAGCTCACTGAACAAGTTGGCAAGATTTTGCCCTCTTATCAGTCCACCGAAAACTTCGGCTTTTACCCCTTTACCGAAAGGAATAGAAAACACATACTTTTGTGAGGCATCGCGTTCAGATAGATTTTGTTCACTTCTCGGTATCTTGTCGCTCAAAAGGAAAGTCCAGTCCTGACGGCGTACCATGCTGTCAAGTTGCTCGGGAGAATAACCGATAGAGTAAAGACCACCGATGATAGATCCCATGCTGGTACCTACCACATAGTCAATAGGAATACCGGCTTTTTCTATAACTTTCAGAACACCGATGTGCGCCATGCCTTTAGCGCCACCGCCACTTAGCACCACACCCACTTTCTTACGGTGGGCAGGCCGAGGCTGTGCCTTAAGAAGAGCAGGTATAAAGAGTAGACAAACTGCCATTGTTGTCAATGAAGAACGGCTGAATCGTTTCATGTTTATTTTTCTGTATTTAAAAATCTTTTATATAAAAAACAAAAACTGTGCAAAGATGGTTTAATCTTTCGGGGAATGCAAGTCTAATTGTTATAGTTATTGGTCGATTTCCTTTTTTCCTTCAATTTTTCAATCCTCCTAAATCGAACCGATAAATTAAACGAGCCAAACAAATGCTACATGAAGATTGCGTTTTTGCACTTTAAGAGAGCTGAATGAAATCACTTTCTTAAAAAAACAGGCTATAAAACTTTCTATCTAACTAATTTTCTTGTAAATTTGCAACTTAATTTTTGGGAGACTATGTCTTTGCCCGATTTACAATTTAGAGAATACAAGAAAAACGATATAGATTATGAGTAAGAAATTTGCTGAACACTCGCAACTCAACCTATCACAGGTCAATAAAGATGTGCTGAAGAAGTGGGATGAAAACGATGTTTTCGCCAAGAGTATGACAGAACGTGAAGGATGTCCTTCTTTTGTCTTTTATGAAGGACCTCCCTCAGCCAACGGTATGCCGGGTATTCACCACGTAATGGCACGTACTATAAAAGATACTTTCTGCCGCTACAAAACCATGAAAGGTTTTCTTGTCAAACGTAAAGCCGGATGGGATACTCACGGACTACCGGTAGAACTGGGCGTGGAAAAAGCACTCGGAATTACCAAGGAGGATATCGGAAAAACGATTTCTGTGGCCGAATATAACGCAGCCTGTCGTAAGGATGTGATGAAGTTTACAAAAGAATGGACAGACCTTACTCATAAAATGGGTTATTGGGTAGATTTGGATAATCCATACATCACTTATGACAACCGCTATATTGAAACTTTATGGTGGCTCTTAAAGCAACTATATAGCAAGAATTTACTGTATAAAGGATATACCATTCAGCCTTATTCTCCGGCAGCCGGAACAGGACTGAGCTCTCACGAATTAAATCAGCCTGGATGTTATCGGGATGTAAAAGATACTACTGTAGTGGGGCAATTCAAGATGAAGAACCCGAAACCCGAAATGACGGAGTGGGGTACTCCTTACTTCTTGGCATGGACTACTACACCATGGACTTTACCCTCAAACACCGCTTTGTGCGTCGGTCCCAAAATCGATTATGTAGCTGTACAAACATATAATGGCTACACAGGTGAGAAAATGACAGTAGTGCTGGCTAAACCATTGCTTTATGCTCATTTTAACCAAAAAGCAGAAGGACTGCCTTTAGAAGACTACAAACCGGGAGACAAGCTGATTCCTTTCAAGGTGGTAGGTGAATACAAAGGCACGGATTTGGTAGGTATGGAATATGAACAGCTTATTCCATGGGTGAAACCGGTAAACGTAGACGAAAACGGTAATTGGGAAGAAGCTGCCAATCAAGCATTCCGTGTTATCCTTGGTGACTATGTGACTACGGAAGACGGTACAGGTATCGTACATATCGCTCCAACATTCGGTGCGGACGATGCTTTTGTGGCACGTGCAGCAGGCATACCTTCATTGTTTATGATTAACAAAAAAGGTGAACCTCGTCCGATGGTAGACTTGACAGGTAAATTCTTCCTGCTGGATGAACTAGATGAAAAGTTCGTAAAAGAATGTGTGGATGTAGAACAATATCAAGAATATCAGGGGCGCTGGGTGAAAAATGCATACGACCCTCAATTTACTGTAAATGGTAAATACGATGAGAAAACTGCTGCCTCTGCCGAGACACTGGATATTTACATCTGTATGAAAATGAAGGCTTCCAACAAAGCATTCAAGATAGAAAAGCATGTACACAATTATCCACATTGCTGGCGTACAGACAAACCGGTCCTTTATTATCCGCTGGATAGCTGGTTCATCCGTTCTACTGCTGCCAAGGAACGTATGATAGAACTCAATAAGACCATTAACTGGAAACCGGAATCTACCGGAACCGGACGTTTCGGCAAATGGCTGGAAAACCTGAACGACTGGAATTTAAGCCGTTCGCGCTATTGGGGTACTCCGCTTCCTATTTGGCGTAGCGAAGAAGGTGAGGAATTATGTATCGGTTCGGTAGAGGAACTCTATAACGAAATAGAAAAATCCATCGCTGCCGGTTTCATGACTGCTAATCCTTATAAAGAAAAAGGATTTATTCCGGGTGAATATACCGAAGACAATTATGATAAAATAGATCTTCACCGTCCTTACGTAGATGATATTATCCTCGTTTCTGAAAGCGGAAAACCGATGAAACGTGAAGCGGATTTGATTGACGTATGGTTTGATTCAGGCGCCATGCCATACGCACAGTTACATTATCCGTTTGAGAATAAAGATATTGTAGATAATCGTTCTTATTATCCGGCTGACTTCATTGCAGAAGGGGTAGACCAAACTCGTGGCTGGTTCTTTACATTGCATGCTATCGCAACTATGGTATTCGATAGTGTAGCCTATAAAAATGTTATCTCTAACGGACTGGTGCTTGACAAGAATGGAAATAAAATGTCCAAGCGCCTGGGTAATGCTGTTGATCCGTTTGGTGCCATCGAACAATATGGTTCTGACCCTTTGCGTTGGTATATGATTACTAATTCTTCTCCGTGGGATAACTTGAAATTTGATACCGATGGTGTAATGGAAGTAACCCGCAAGTTTTTCGGAACATTGCACAACACATATAAATTCTTTGCTCCATACGCTAACCTTGACGGATTTACCTATCAGGAAGCCGATGTTCCTATGAGCAAACGTCCGGAAATTGACCGTTGGATTCTTTCGGAACTAAACTCATTGATAAAGAATGTGGATATGTGCTATGCTGACTATGAACCGACTAAAGCCGGACGATTAATCAATGATTTCGTAAATGATAATCTGTCCAACTGGTATGTACGTCTATGCAGAAAACGTTTTTGGGGTACAGGCTATACAGAGGATAAGCTGGCGGCATATCAAACATTATATGTATGTCTGGAAACTGTAGCTAAACTAATGGCACCGATTGCTCCTTTCTATGCAGACAAATTGTATATGGACTTGATTGCAACAACCGGACGCGACCATGTAGCTTCTGTCCACCTTGCAGATTTCCCGGTTTGCGATGAGACTGTTATTGACAAAGAATTGGAAACCCGCATGGAGTTAGCACAGAAAGTATCTTCTATGGGGTTGGCGCTGCGCAAGAAAATAAATATTATCGTTAAACAACCGTTGCAGAAGTTGATGATTCCGGTGGATGCACTGATGAAAGAACGTTTAGAGTCTGTAAAATCATTGATAATGAACGAAGTGAATGTTAAAGAAATAGACTTCGTGGAAGGTACATCCAATTTGCTTGTGAAGAAAGTGAAGTGTAACTTCAAGATTCTAGGTAAGAAATTCGGTTCATTGATGAAACAGGTGGCCGCTGCTGTAACTGCCATGAATCAGGAACAAATCAGCGTTCTTGAAAACGAAGGGAAAATTGTTCTCGACCTAAATGGTACTCCGGCTGAAATAGAAACGTCTGAAGTGGAAATTTTCAGTGAAGATATCCCCGGATGGGTAGTTGCCAATGAAGGCGTATTGACAGTAGCTTTGGATACTGTTGTAACCGAAGAACTGCGCCGTGAAGGTATTGCTCGTGAACTTGTGAGTAAGATTCAGAATATTCGCAAGGGCAGTGGCTTTGAAATAACTGATAAAATAAAGGTATCTTTATCTAAAAATGAGCAAACCGATAGCGCAGTAAAAGAATATAATACTTATATTTGTAACCAAGTTCTTGCCAACTCCCTTAATTTGGTAGACGAAGTGAAGGATGGCATAGAATTAAGTTTCGATGATTTCTCGCTTTATGTGAGTGTCATAAAGGAATAACATTAACCTTTTAAAACTAAATAATATGGCTGAAAAAACAAGATACTCTGATGCAGAACTCGAAGAGTTCCGTGCCATTATCATGGAAAAACTGGAATTGGCCGAGCGTGATTACGAACGCTTGAAAAGTAGTATCATGAATAAGGATGGTAATGATACGGACGATACTTCCCCTACTTACAAAGTATTGGAAGAAGGTGCCAATACGCTGTCCAAAGAAGAAACGACAAGATTAGCTGCACGTCAGTTGAAATTCATTCAGGGACTGCAAGCTGCTTTAATCCGTATTGAAAACAAAACATACGGTATTTGTCGTGAAACAGGTAAACTGATTCCAAAAGAAAGACTTCGCGCTGTTCCTCATGCCACTTTGAGTATCGAGGCTAAAAACGAAGGAAAGAAATAGCATTTTTATAGTTGACAGGAAAGCAGGTCAAAGAGGCTGCTACCTGTCGACTATTAATTATCACCTATTATAATGAATAAATTACTCACGAAAGGGCAACTTTCTGTTCTGATTGTTTTTGGAGTATTAATTATTGACCAGATAATAAAGATATTGGTAAAGACTAATATGTTCTGGCATGAAAGTATCCGCATTACAGATTGGTTTTATATCTATTTTACAGAAAATAACGGCATGGCTTTCGGCATGGAATTGTTTGGAAAGCTATTTCTTACAACATTCCGCATCATTGCTGTGGGACTGATAATTTGGTATCTGGCTAAAATCATTAAAGAAAATTATAAGACAGGCTATATTGTCTGCCTTTCATTAATATTGGCCGGCGCCGTAGGAAATATCATTGATAGTGTATTTTATGGCGTAATCTTCAATGAAAGCACTTATAGCCAAATAGCACATTTTGTTCCTGTAGGCGAAGGCTATTCTGAATGGTTTCATGGTAAAGTAGTGGATATGTTTTATTTTCCAATCATTGAAACCAACTGGCCGGAATGGATACCGGGAATAGGTGGAGAACATTTTATCTTCTTCAGTCCGATATTTAATTTTGCTGACGCTGCTATCAGTTGTGGTATCATTGCATTGTTGTTATTTTATGGAAAATATCTGAACACAGGTATTCACCCGGAAGAAAAAGCTCAGAAAAAAGATGCACAATAAGAAGATTCGTTGGACGTTGTTGCTCAGTGCGGCTTTGCTGGCAGGATGCGGAAAACAAATACCAAAAGATGTCATCCACCCGGATAAGATGGAGGACATCTTGTATGACTATCATTTGACTACGGCTATGTCCGGCAATATCTCTTATGATGAGAACTACAAAAAAGAAGCTCTTCGCAATTACGTATATAGAAAACATCACGTAACCAAAGCAGAGTTTGATTCATCTATGGTGTGGTATACTCGTCATACAGAAAACCTTGCCAAAATTTATACCAATTTAGGAAAACGTTTCCGTGAGGAAAAGAAGGATGTGAAACGCTTGCTGGCAATGCGCGAAAACAAACCTTCAATGTCACAACCTGGAGATACAGTAGATGTGTGGTATAATAAAACACTATATTGGCTGACGGATGCGCCACTATCCAACAAGATTACTTTTGAAATTCCCACTGACTCCAACTTCAAAGCAAAGGATGCTTTCTTGTGGTCGGCAAATTACATATTCCTCTCAAACCTGCAACAACAGGTGACGATGGGATTCAATATTCTGTTTGATAATGATTCAGTGTCGGGTAAAGTAGCCGAAGTAACGGCTTCAGGCATACAATCATTATATATCAAGCCGGATTCTGCTTATAAAATCAAGAGCATCAATGGTTTTATCTATCTTACGGGGGACTCTGTCAAAGCTCCGGGTATCATAGTGGATAAAATTTCATTGATTCGTTACCATGAACTAGCAGATACCATATCTATTGTCGCAAAAGATAGTGTACCCGAAAAATCAATGTCTGTCATAGATAAAGATACAGATTCATTAAAAATGGATTCAGTCCAGATGAAAGAAGCTGTTACCCCCGTACGCTTGAATCCACGCGATATAAAAGAAAAGGAGGGTATTCGCCCACAACGTACTCGCCTCCAAAAGAAATGAGACGATTTGCCTGTCAACGTTTATATCTTTCTCCCGACACATACTTCATCCGTTATGTGGTAGAATTGGGAAACAACGGAAAGATACAGAGCTATTACCCTTTGGAAGAAGAAATATATGCTACTCAATGGATAGGGGGAGTGATTGTGCTTTCTGCGAGAAGAAAACTCGAACCGATTATGCCGGAAAAGAATTTCAAAACCTTCCTTGCTCAAGCTACCCGGACAAATACCAAAATTCAGGAATGCTATGCATGGCATATTGCCAATTTTGATATTGTCCGAGAAGAATTTGTCCCTCAAAGCCATATTATCCGACTTTAGCGCAATCTTCTTCTGAACTCGGCACAAACCACAGCTGTGGCAATAGCTACATTCAAAGACTCCGAAGTCTCTCTTTCCTGTGGATAATTAGGAATATACAATCGCCTATTAATAAGTGCTTCCACCTCTCTACTTATTCCATTTCCTTCATTTCCCATTACAATCAATCCGTTAGCAGAAAGAGTCTCAGAATAGATTACATTTCCATCCAGGAATGTTCCATAAACCGGAATCCCTTTGAGTGAAGAAATTAATTTCGGTAAATCACAATAATGCACTTTCACTCGTGCTATTGCCCCCATGGTAGCCTGCACAGTTTTAGGATTAAAGACATCCACCGTTCCGGTAGAGCAAAAAATATCCTCTATACCGAACCAATCGGCTAAGCGGATAATAGTTCCTAAATTGCCCGGATCTTGTATATTGTCCAAAGCCAGGCATAAAGATTTTGAAATAACTTTGCTGTCCGACTCATAAACAGGTTGTTCAAATATAGCCAATACCTCTTGCGGTGTCTTTTGCAAACTGACCCGTGAAAGCTCTTCCTGCCCAACCTCTATCACCTCGTCGGCATGACAACCAGGATGAGAAGAGAACCATTCAGCCGTCCCCGTCAACAACCGACAAGGAAAATGCCCCATCAAATCATTTACCAATTTATGTCCTTCAGCAACAAATACTTTTTCTTCCTTACGATTCTTCTTTAACTCTAACGAACGAATATATTTAATTTTATTCTTACTTAGCATGATTATTTCCATTAAATAACAAATATTAGAGGCAAAGCTAAGAAGATATTTTCAATTAATATCTATCTTTGCGAGTAAATTTGCGAAGGTTACGGATTTGTATGAAGAAAAGCGCACACCCATATATATACACACTCATTTTAGCACTATGCACTTCGTGTTCGGTCAATAAATTTATCCCTGAAAATCAATATTTATTGGATGAAGTAAAAATTGTATCAGACACAAAGGAGGTAAAACCATCGCTTTTTAACTCTTACCTCCGTCAAAATCCTAATGCCAAATGGTTTAACATGGTTAAAATCCCCATGTATATTTATGGTGCATCAGGTACGGATTCTACCAAACGTGTAAATCGCTTCTTCAGAAAAATTGGGGATGCCCCGGTCATTTACAATGCAGATGTTGCCATGAAATCTAAGGAGGAGATAGAAAAAGCCGTACGTAACATGGGGTATATTGGAGCTAAAGTGACTATTCATACCGAAGCAAAGAAGAATAAATTAAAACTGTTCTACCATATAGAAGCTGGACGTCCCTATATGATACGTCATATAGCTTACAATATTGATGATTTAAATATTAGCGATTGTCTTCAACAGGATTCTGCCCAAAGTATGCTTTTCCCCGGTATGCCGTTTGATGTAAATGTACTTGACGCTGAGAGACAACGAATCACCAGATTGCTCCAGAACAAAGGGTACTATAAATTCAATAAGGATTTTCTGGTATATCAAGCAGATACCACCCGCAATACTTATTTGGTAGACCTCACTTTGAAATTACTTCCTTATCAACGTAAAAAGGAAGATCCACCACAAAAACACAGACAATATTTAGTGAATAGTGTCAACTTTATAGCTGATAGCGAAATGACCCCCATCCGTAAAGGTTCATTTACCGGTTTTGATTCATTGAGCTATAAAGGATACAACATGTACTATAAGGATAAAATGTTTTTGCGCCCGAAACTGTTAGTGGATTTCAACCGTATTCGTCCCGGAGAGTTTTATAGTGAACGTGATGTGCAGAATACTTATAGTGCATTGGGACGTCTGCGCATGCTGAAATATTCCAATATTCGTTTTAAGGAAGTAAATGTAAGCGACAGTACCAAATTGGATGCATATATAGTGATGTCAAAAGGACAAAATAAATCAGTTTCTTTTGAGATAGAAGGTACAAACTCTGCGGGAGATTTGGGTGCGGCTGCTTCCATTTCTTTCCAGCATAGAAACGTGTTCAAAGGTTCGGAAACGTTTACTATGAAAGTACGCGGTGCTTATGAGGCAATCACCGGATTGGGACAAGATTATGTCAATGATAACTATACGGAATATGGTGTGGAAAGCAGTCTTAACTTCCCTGAATTTATGTTTCCCTTTCTTTCTTCGGACTTTAAAAGGAAAATTAAAGCTACCTCTGAAGTGGGACTGAAATTTACATCACAGGTACGTCCTGAATTTTCTCGTATGCTTGCATCAGCGTCCTGGAGTTATCGATGGAGTGATAGAAAACATATACAGCACCGCCTTGATCTGGCGGATATTAATTATGTATATATGCCAAGCAAATCGCCCGATTTTCAAGAGTATTTAGATAAAATGACGGCTAACAACTCATTGTTACGTGCCAGTTATGAAAATGTACTGATAGTGCGTATGGGATACAACTTCACATATAACAGTGCCGGTAATACCATGATGCGCACACCGACAAAGAGTTCGTATTCCTTGCGTGTAAACGTGGAGGAAGCCGGTAATCTAATGTATGCCGCATCCAAACTGGCACACTCTACTCCGAAAGGGGACAAGGGATTTGTATTGGCTAATATTCCGTTTGCACAATATATAAAAGGAGATTTTGACTTTGCCAAGAATTTCATGATTGACCCACGCAACTCTTTCGTTTTTCATATAGGAGTAGGAGTGGCTTATCCTTATGGGAACTCACGGGCACTTCCTTTTGAAAAGCGTTATTTCTCCGGCGGTGCCAACAGTGTACGCGGCTGGTCGGTACGTTCACTGGGCCCCGGAGGATATAAAGGTAGTTCAGACGGGCAGATGGACTTTATCAAACAGTCGGGGGATATCAAGTTAGACTTAAATGTGGAGTATCGCACCCATCTGTTTTGGAAGTTAAACGGAGCGGCTTTCATAGATGCCGGTAATATTTGGACAATACGCTCAGACTCAGAGCAGGAAGATGGTGTGTTCAAATTCAACAAATTCTACAAACAGATTGCTGTAGCATATGGTTTGGGCATCCGCTTTGATTTAGACTACCTCATTTTACGTTTTGATGGTGGAATGAAAGCTATCAACCCGATGGAAACGGGTAAAGGACGTTACCCGATAACGCGACCTCGATTCAGCCGAGATTTTGCTTTTCATTTTGCAGTAGGTTATCCGTTTTAATTAGATTATAATTTTATAGCTTATGAAAAAAATAGAGAAAAAGGTATATACAGTAGAGGAAGTGGATGAGTTGAAAAAATGGTTTGATAATCAAACACTTCCACAGTCCATGCAAATAAATTCATCCGCTTATTCACCTGATTTAAAAGATACAGTGGCGATGCTGTTTGAACAAGCATATATCTGCTGTAACAACCCGAAGATGCAAGGATGCCTTTTATTATTAGAAAATATTAAGAAAAATTTAGAGGAGAAAAAGGGAATCGAGTAAGCAAAACATTCTTCATATTTGTTTAATACATTAATAGTATTTAATGCAGACAGTATGAAAAAGAATTTATTATTGTATGGCGTCTTTTTTGGGTGCCCTCTCATTATCTTCCTGTTCAGGCAATGCCAAAAACAAAGAAATGACTGACAATGGCATGAGTATGGAAAGTGCAAACGAAGTAATAAGGTATTGTGATACCTCGCTGAAAGTACTGAAAGATTTAATTAATGGAGATTCAATAAAAGCCATATTGGGTTATATAGATAAGACAGAGGGTACAGATATGCTCCCTATTGTTCCACAACCGGCTTTATATGAAAGGATAGAGCCTATCTGAAAGATAATTATACAATAGCCAATAAAATAAGAAAAGAGGAACTCCTGTTAAGTATAGCCCTATCCGAATACAAACAAGTGATATTTGATATTCTAACCCCGACAGTAGAAAGTGCCAAAACCGTTTTACCTTCCGTTCAAAAGGATAAAAAATAAGAGATAATTCAAAATCCGATAGGCTTATTTTGAAAAAGGTGGGATATGTTTCCACCTTTTTATGTATATTTGCGACTCTTTTGACGCAGCAATTGCGACAATACTATAACTAGAAAACGAAACACAATGAAAATTAAATTTATAAGTCTGGCTAGTGGCAGTAGTGGCAACTGCTATTTCATTGGAACAGACGCATATGGCATATTAGTGGATGCCGGTATTGGAATCCGTACTATTAAAAAACATTTAAAAGACTTGGGTATTGGACTTGATAGGATTCGAGCTGTTCTTATTACCCATGATCATGCCGATCACATTAAAGCGGTAGGGCATTTGGGAGAGAAATTCGGTATTCCTATTTATTCCACTCCCGAAATCCATATAGGCATCAACAAAAGTTATTGTGTGACAGAAAAACTTTCGACCTCCGTCCGCTATTTAAGTAAAGGAACACAAATTCAGATTGAAGATTTCAGAATAACAGCTTTTGAAGTTCCCCATGATGGAACAGATAATGTGGGTTATTGTATAGAAGTAGATGGCAAAACTTTTTCTTTTTTAACAGACTTGGGACATATTACATCTACAGCAGCTGAATATATCTGCAAAGCCAATTATCTAATATTGGAGGCTAACTATGACGAAGAAATGTTGAAAATGGGATCATATCCCCAATATCTTAAGGAACGTATTGCCGGGTCTAATGGTCATATGAGTAATCGTGAAACAGCAGAGTTTTTGGCTGAGAATATCAATGAAGGATTAAAATATATTTGGCTTTGCCATCTGAGTAAAGATAATAATCATCCGGAACTCGCTTATAAAACAGTAGAACTTCTGTTAAGAAGCAAAGGGGTGCTTGTGGGTAAAGATGTACAACTCATTGCTTTAAAGCGAAGTACACCTTCCATGCTCTATGAGTTCGAATAAATTTCGATGAAAAAGTGAAAAAAAATGGTGCAAAATATTTGGTAGTTTAAGATAAAACGCCTACCTTTGCAACCGCAAATCAGAAATGAACGCACTCTTAGCTCAGTTGGTAGAGCAACTGACTCTTAATCAGTGGGTCCAGGGTT
>ERZ773168.1704-NODE-1704-length-18073-cov-7.083528_pt1 | contig 18073 bp, 16 predicted proteins | sample MGYA00511261_ERZ773168 | MGnify/ENA primary metagenome ERZ773168 (study PRJEB29015, sample SAMEA2737855) | human gut metagenome | biome: human gut; feature: human-associated habitat; material: faeces | place: China | collected 2012 ... | reverse complement strand
CCGAGTACCTCCCTTCCGGTTTTATTAAATCCACAGCAAAACGGCTGGCCCTCCGTCCTCCAGGAGGGCCAGCCGTTTTTGCGTTTTATTGCACTGCCTGCTTCAGGCGTTCGAGGTCTCCGGCATCCGGATGGGCCAATGCACGGTCAAAGTTTTCGATCAGCATGTCCAGATTGGAGGCCGGGTTCGGCTGCTGCTTCATCGCTTCGTACCGCTGCCGCACCGACTGGGGCATCCGGCCCTGACACATATAGGTCCCCACAACGGTATTGCTGGGGTCCAGCTCCGCCTGCACAGCGCTCAGGATCTTTGCAAAATACTCCGCGCTGCCGCCGAAGCCTGCTGTGCCGAACAGAAAGACTTTTTTGCCGCGCAGCGTTTTCAAAAAGGCGTTGCAGTCTGCATCTGCATGGCCCCGGTCGGTCCAGAAGCCCACATACAGGGTGTCGGCCTCCGCTGCGGCTTCTGCCGGTGTGCCGAAGTAGCGGCAGCCTTCCTGCGGCAGCGTTTCCCGAAGGGTCTCTGCCAGCTGCTTTGTGTTGCCGGTCTGGCTGCTGTATACGATCGAGTAGCTCATACGATTCTCCTTTTTCATCGGTGTTTGTTTATTTTTCTTCCCGCCGTGCGTCGTAGATGCAGCGGGTTCCCTGGTGCGCCATCAGGCCGCCGAGGCACTTTTTGTTGCAGCGGACGCAGCGATGGATCGTTTTTGCCTGCCCCTTTTGCAATTTGTTCACCCACTCCGGGTCGGCCAGAAGCTGGCGGCTCATGGCGGCGCACTGGATGCGCCCGGAGGCAAGCTGCTGCTCCACGAAATCGGGGTCGTTCAGGCCGCCCACGCCGCAGAGGGGCAGGCGGGTGTACTGCCGCACGGCATCGCAGAACTTGAGGAAGCAGCCCGGCTGGCCGAAGGCAGGGTGGCTGGCGGGCGGGATGGTGTTTTCCAGCGCCGAGTGGTTGGCCAGCGTGACATGGAAGCTGGTCACGCCCGCCTGTTCCAGCAGCGGCACAAAGACGGGCAGTTCTTCCACCAGAACGCCTGCGTTGCCGTAGTGGGGATCCTCCTGCCGGACGGCCAGCTTGTAGTCAATGGGAAATTCCGGCACGGCGGCATGGACGGCCTTGACCGCTTCCACGGCAAAGCGGGCGCGGTTCTCGGCGCTGCCGCCGTATTCATCGGTGCGGTGATTGAAAATGGACGAGCTGAAGCTGCCGCACATCCGGTCGCCGTGCACCTGCACCATGTCGAACCCAGCCTGTTTTGCCAGCACCGCCGCCTTGCCGAAGCCTGCAAGGATGGCCTCGATCTTCCGCTTCGGCATTTTGGTGATGTAAGGCTCCACTTCGGCGTTCAGCTTTTCGCGCAGCTGGTCCGGGGTGACCTTTTTGGCCAGCACGGCGGGGATGTATTTGAGTATCGCCAGCATGTTGGAATCGCTCTGGTGCAGCTGGGCGCAGACCTTGCAATCCGCCTTGTGGGCGATCTCCACGATCTGCTGATAAAACGCGAACCCCTTTGCATCGAAGAGGGATTTTTCGAACCTGCTCTTCCCCACCGGCACATCCCCGATGATGAGCATCGCGCAGCCGCCCTCGGCCAGCCGCCGGATCTCGGCAAGGTACTCTTCGTCCGGCAGGCCGAAGGTGGTAGGCGCAAAAATGATGCGGTTCTTCAGCTGCAGGCCCCCATAGTTCACAGGGCTCAGGATGGTCTCGTACATGATCACATGCTTCCTTTCTGTGCTGCTTTGTGCAGCAGTTCCAGCAGCTGGCGCTGCTCGTCGGCGGTCAGGCCGGTCAGGTTCCGGGCGTCCCAGTCATAAAACATCCGGTGGCAGACCGCAAAGGCCGTCCGGCCCTTTTCGGTCAGTTCCAGATGGTAGCTGCGGCCGCTCTTTTCTTTGGTGAGAAATCCATCCTCGGCCAGCTTGGTGAGGCTGCGCTGGGAGTGGCCCCAGTCCAGCTGCAGTCTCTGCGTCAGCTCCGAGGGGGTGCAGCCGGGGTGCTTGCCCACATAGATGATAAAGTACATCATCCCGAAGCTCAGGCCCCGCTCCTGCAGCCGCTGGGTGGTGTAGGCGGCAAATCTCCTGTGCAGTGTCAGAATGCAGGAGGATACCGTAGCCGGTTCCATATGATCCGCTCCTTTCGTTCTCAACGACCTGAGTATAGCGCATTCACTTGACAAAGTCAAGTATTTTTTCAAAGAAAAAACTCCGCATTTGTACGCGAAGTTTTTTTCAGGCGATTGTCAGGCTTTGTTACGGTGCTCTTCTTCCAGCTCCCGCTTGAGGTCGTCTTCGATCTCGACAAAGCATTCCAGAAGCATGGGGTTGAACGCGCCGCATTCGCCGTTCAGGATCATCTTCACTGCCTGTTCGTGCGGGCAGGCTTTTTTGTAGCAGCGGTCACTGGTCAGAGCATCGTAGACGTCGGCCAGCGCCACCACCTGCGCCTCGATGGGGATCTCGTTTCCCTTCAGGCCGTCCGGGTAGCCGCGGCCGTCCCACCGCTCGTGGTGCCAGCGGGCGATGCTGTAGGCCGTCTGGAGCAGCGGCTCCTCGCAGAAGTTGTCCAGCTTGCTCAGCATGTCCGCGCCGATGGTGGTATGGGTCTTGATGACCTCGAACTCCTCCGAGGTCAGTCGGCCGGGCTTGTTCAGGATCTTTTCGTCGATGGCGATCTTGCCGATGTCGTGCAGGGCCGAGGCCAGCGGGATGTTCTCCTGCATCTCGGAGGTGATGTGGTAGATGTTGGGGCGTTCGAGCAGTTTTTCGAGCACCCGCTCGGTAAGGCGGTGGATGTGCTGAACGTGCAGCCCGCTCTCGCCGTTGCGGAACTCCACCAGCTGGCTCAGCACCCCCACCAGCATGGAGGTGTTCCTCTCCCGCGCGCGGATCTGTTCGGACAGCAGGCTGACCAGCCGCCGCTGCTTGGAATAGAGCTTGATGGTATTGAACACCCGGCGGTAGACGACGCGGGCATCGAACGGGCGGGCTACGTAATCCGAAACGCCCATCTCATAGGCGCGGCGGACGGATTCCTCGCTGTCCTCACCGGAGATCATGATGACCGGCAGATCCTCGATGGCGTGGTTGCGGTTCATGAAGTCCAGCACCTCAAACCCGTTCATCTTGGGCATCATAAGGTCCAGCAGCACCAGCGCGATATCGCCCATGTGCTGCTGCATCTTTTTCAGGCACTCCTCGCCGTCCGCCGCTTCGAGGATGCGGTAATCCCCGCACAGGATCTCCGACAGGATGGCGCGGTTCATCGCGGAATCGTCCACGATGAGGATCTGCGGCTTTTCCTCCCGGCGGCCGGGCGCATCCTCCTGGAGCACCTCGCCGGAGACGACGACGCAGTTCTTCTGGACCTTGGCCTGATACATCAGCCGGTCGGCCTGCCGGACCACGGCGTCCATGCTGTCGCTTGGCATCTGGATCAGCCCGCCGATGCTGGTCGAAAGCCGCATGTGGCTGTAGCCGGGCACGATGGCGTCATGGAGCTTTTCCCGGATCTGCTCCAGTTTGATTTTGAAGTAGTCCTCCGGGATGCCGGGCAGGATGAGCAGAAACTCGTCGCCGCCGAAGCGCACCAGCGCATCGGTCTGGCGGATGCAGCCGCGCACGATGGTGGCGGCGGTCTTCAGGGCCATATCGCCCGCATGGTGGCCGTAGGTATCGTTGTAGACCTTGAAGTCGTCCAGGTCCATCAGCGCCACGCCAATGGGGCCTTTCATGCCGCGGACGATCTCTTCGTAATAGCGGCGGTTGTACATGTCGGTCAGAGGGTCGTGGTACAGCTTGGTGTTGTAGCCGGAGAGCGCGCTGAACAGTGCCTCGGTGTCATCGGGTTCGACGATGGTATCGCTTTGCATCCTCTGCAGCAGTTCCATCACATAGGGGGCTCCGTCCACCTCCATATATTGGGCCGACACCTGCACGATGTCCGGCGAGAAATATTCCAGCTTGGAGCGCTGGTCATGGTTTTCGAACGCACTCTTCACCGCGCAGTGGTGGCAGCGGCGGTTCCTGTGGCGGCAGGCATAGCACAGCTCTTCCGCGTTGGGGTTGGAGCGCACGCCCTCTTCGATCCGCTCAATGGTGGCTGCATCCAGCAGACGCACATCCGTATAGAACTGCTGCAGATCGCTGATGAGCGTCTGAACTTCCTGCATCGTTTTCATCTTCGCCGTTTCCTACGCCTTTCTGCGCGCCTCTCAGAATATTGGAACAAAAAAGGCGCTTTTCTTTCCTATTATAGACGGTATTCAGCCCAAATGGAAGGGATTTTCCAAAACTTTTCTGCAAAACAGAATGCTGCCCCGCCGTTTTGCCAAAATCTGAACTTTTTTCGGCACAAATGGTAGCCCTGTGAAACAAAAGGTGTTATAATAATTTTATCTATCACAAGCCATTTGACAGGAAGGGGTCCCCCACATGACGATCGAAGAATGCTACACGGCCATGGGCGCGAATTATCAGGACGTGCTCCGGCGCTTTTATAAACCCGATATGATCCGGCGCTTTGCCCGGATGTTTTTGCAGGACACCAGTTTTCAGCAGCTGACCGATGCCATGGCCCGGCAGGACGTCAAGGATGCGTTTCTTGCGGCGCACACCCTGAAAGGGGTCTGCCTCAACCTCGGCTTCAGCAACCTCACGCCTTCTGCAGTGGCCCTGACGGAGATCCTCCGCGCGGGGAGCTTTGACGGTGCCGCCGAGCAGTATGCCCTTGTAGAGAAGGAATATCACAAGACCATCGAGGCCATCAACGCCCTCGATTGAGTTCCGGATGGAGCCGCGGAGAGCCGGGGCTCCATTTTTCAGACCGGCTCGTTTTGGGGAAGGAGACATCATGCGATCTCGTTTTCGTCCGCTCGTCAGTCTGGTGCTGAGCGCTGCGCTGCTGCTGGGCTGTGTGGGCTGCGGCGGCAGTGTCAAGGCACCCACCACCATCACGGTGTGGAACTATTACAGCGGCGACCTTCTGAGCAGCTTCAACGCTCTGGTGGACCAGTTCAACGCCACCGTCGGCAAAGAGAAGAACATCGTGGTCGAGAGCTTCAATCAGGGCAACGTGACCGACCTGGAAGCGAACGTTCTGGCCGCTGCGCAGGGCAAGGTGGGCGCTGCGGCCCTGCCCAACCTCTACTCCGGCTATGCCGACATGGCCTATGACCTCGACCTGATGGGCAAGGTCGTAGACCTGGCCCCCTATCTGACCGCAAAGGAGAAGGCCGCCTATGTGGACGGTTTTCTGTCCGAGGGCGACCTGATGAACAACGGGGAACTGAAGATCTTCCCGGTGGCAAAATCCACCGAGCTGCTCTACCTGAACGCCACCGACTGGGCCCCCTTTGCTGCGGCCACCGGTGTGACCTACGACAATCTGGCCACTATGGAAGGCGTCGTGGAGGTGGCCCGCCAATACTACGACTGGACGGATGCCATGACCAGCACCCCCAACGACGGCAAGGCCTTCTTCGGCCGTGATGCGCTGGCCAACTACCTGCTGTACGGTGCTCAGGAGATGGGCCTGACCATCTTTGATACCAAGAACGGCGTCATGACCCTGCATTTTGACAAAGACGTCATCCGCAAACTGTGGGATAACTTCTATGTGCCCTACATCAAGGGCTGGTTCGGTGCCAGCGGCAGGTTCCGCAGCGACGACGTGAAGACCGGCAATCTGCTGGCCTACGTCGGCTCGTCGGCCAGCAGCCCCTTCTTCCCCGCCCAGGTGATGACCAACGACGCCGAGAGCCACGCCATCGAACCGGCCATCCTGCCCTGCCCATCCTTTGCGGGCTGCAGCCCGGTCGCCGCCCAGCAGGGTGCCGGCATGATCGTGACCAAAGGCACCGACGCCCAGATCCGGGCCTGCGTTGAATTTCTGAAGTGGTTCACCCAGCCAGAAAACAACATCGCGTTCTCCGTGAACTCCGGCTATCTGCCCGTGACCCACGCCGCCGCAAGCCTGAACGCCATTCAGGCCAGTGGTTTGGAGCTGACCGACACCGTCACCCAGGTGCTGGACCTCTCGCTGGATGCCGTGGAGCATGACGCCCTGTACACGACCCACGCCTTCCCGGAGGGTTCCACGGCCCGCACCACCCTGCAAAATGCCATGACCGATGCGGCGGAGGCCGACCGGGGCATCGTGAAAGAGCGGCTCGCCGCCGGGCAGACGGCCGAAGAGGCCGAGGCCGAATTTTTGACCGACGAATACTTTGACCAGTGGTACGAATCCACGAAGGCCGCGCTGGAAGCCTACGCCGGCTGACCACCTGCCGCCCAACACGTTTTGAAAGGAGCACCGGCCCATGAAATACTTCACCCGGCACAAACCGTCCGGGGCCCGCGCAGAGCGCTCCATTTTCGGCACCATCTTCAACGCGATGGTCGGTGTGCTGCTGGTGGAGGTCGCACTGCTCGTCGCGTCCATCTACGCGATGCGGGTCGGCCCCCAGCTGGACCAGAACGCGGAGGACATCCTCGCCATGCAGGTGGAGAACCGCAGCCGATACATCCGGACCACCCTGCACGATGCGCAGGAGCTTTCCACGCTGGAAAGTGAGATCAACACCCTGACGCAGGAGCTGCTGGCCAGCGGCAGCATCGACCTTGCCACGCTGGACAGCAGCAGCATCACCGCCTACCCCCTGCTGGAAGCCGCCACCCCAAAGCTCATCGCCGCTCTGCGCAGCAGGCCGGTGACCGGCATCTTTCTGGTGCTGAACACCCATGACCTGAACAGTCGCTCCGCTGGCAATCACCTGCCCTCCATCTATCTGCGGGATCTGGACCCCGACGCCTCGCCCTCCGAAAACAATTCCGACCTGCTGTTCGAGCGGGCACCGGCCCGGCTGGTGCAGGAGCAGAGCATCGCCACCGACAAGAGCTGGTCCCCCGCTCTTGCCTATCGGGCAAAAGCCAGAGGCTTTCTCTATGCGCCGTTCCAGGCGGCCTATGACGATGGTGCCCAGCTGAGCCCTGCTGATTACGGCCACTGGACCATCGCCCCCTATGCTCTGAAAGGTGACGACCGGCAGGCCATCTATTACAGCCAGCCCCTCATCCTGCCGGACGGCACCGTCTACGGCGTCATCGGCGTGGAGCTTCTGACCAGCTACCTTGCCGAGAAGCTGCCCTGCGCCGAACTGCAGGGCGACGGCTCCGGCCTCTATCTGCTGGCCTGCTCCAATATGATGTTGAACCTGGACACCCTCTCGCTGGATCTTGCACCGGTCCTGTGCAGCGGCAGTTCGGCGTTTGCCAGCGGCACCACCGCTGTGGCATCCCGGCGCGGCACCGGCTGCTTCCGTCTGGTGCAGGACCATGTGCCCTACACAGCCTCCGTGATGTCGCTGAATCTCTACAACCGGAACGCCCCCTTCTCCGGGGATCGCTGGTATCTGGTGGGCATGGTGCCCACGGCCAACCTCTCGGCCTTCTCCGACCGGGTGCAGCAGCTGCTCTTCCTCACCGTGCTGCTCACCCTCATCGCAGGCTTTCTGGCGAGCTTTCTGGTCAGTGAGCGGATGTCCAAGCCCATCCATCGGCTCTCCGCTGCCGTGGCCAAAGCGCAGGAAAACGCTGTGGCCATGCCGCAGCTGCCCACTACCGGCATCCTGGAAGTAGACCAGTTTGCCTCGGCCATCACCCACCTTTCGGAGGATGTGCTGGCCTCCTCCACCCGCTTTCTGCGGATCATGGAGATGGCCACGGTGGAGCTGGGCGGCTACGAGCTGCGCAGCGACAGTGTCTTTGCCACCGACAACTTCTTCCAGATGCTGGGGCTGGCCACCCCGGAGCCGCTCACGCCCCGCAGCTTCCGCAACGCCCTCTCCCGGATCGCGCATTCCAGTCTCTATCGCACCACGGATGCAGGCGGCTCCATCTTCCTCGTCCAGAGAGAGGACGAGGTGCGGTATGTGATCCTCCGTGTGACCCGCATCTGCGGTGAGACCGCCTCGGAGGTGGGCCTGCTCGAAGATGTGACCAGTGCCATGCTGGAACAACAGCGCATCGAGCGGGAGCGCGACTACGATATCCTCACCGGGCTGTACAACCGTCAGGCGTTCAACCGGGTCTGCGCCGACCTCTTTGCCCACCCGGCCCAGCTGCACTGCTCGGCTCTGCTGATGATGGATCTGGACAACCTCAAGCAGATCAACGACACCTACGGCCACGACTGGGGCGACCAGTACATCCGCCAGACCGGCCAGTGCTTCGCCGCCAACATCCCAAAGAACACCGTCTGCTCCCGCCTGTCCGGCGACGAGTTCCTGCTGCTGTTCTACGGGTACGACACACAGGACGCCATCCGCGCCGAGCTGGACAAGCTGAGCGCCGCCCTGCGGGCCAGCTGCTCCACCCTGCCCAACGGCAAAACACTGAACATCAGCATCTCCGGCGGCGTGGCCTGGTACCCGGAGGACGGCAAAGACCTGAAGACCCTGAAAAAATACGCCGACTTCGCCATGTATCAGGTCAAGCAGTCCCGCAAGGGGCAGGTGGGCGATTTTGACATCGGCGTCTACCACCGCGAAGAGTATGCCGCCCAGACCCAGCGCGAATTCCTGCAATTGCTGCGGGAAGAGCAGGTGTACTACTACTTCCAGCCCATCTTCAGCGCACAGACCGGACGGGTGGTGGCCTACGAGGCGCTGATGCGGGTGAACACGCCCACCCTCACCTCGCCTTCGCAGGTGATGGCGCTGGCCCACGAGCTGGACCGCCTGTACGACATCGAGCGGATCACCATGTTCCATTCCAGCGAGGCATTCGAGAAGCTGCAGAACCGGGGCCTCATCCGGAAGGACGCCCTGCTCTTCGTCAACTCCATCGCCAATGTGGACCTGAACGATGAAGACCGCCAGGAATATCACCGCCGCTACCCCGACCTGCTCAAACAGCTCGTCGTGGAGATCACCGAACAGGAAGACCTGGACCGCGCATGTCTGGAGCGGAAGCGGAACATGCCGGGCTTCTCCGGTGCCTTCGCGCTGGATGACTACGGCACCGGCTACAGCAACGAGCTCAATCTGCTGGAACTGTCGCCCCAGTACATCAAGATCGACATCTCCATCATCCGCGGCATCGAGAAGGATCTCGACAAGCAGCAGATCGTCTCGAATATCGTGGCCTACGCCCACGCCCGCAGTATGCAGATCCTCGCCGAGGGCATCGAGGATGAGATCCAGCTGCGCAAAGTCATCGACCTGGGCGTGGACCTGCTGCAGGGCTACTACCTCAGCCGCCCGGCAGCCGTGCCCTCCCCCATCGCATCCGAAGCGCTGGATGTCATCCGCGCTGCCAGCGCCGCGCATTCGGATGCCGGCTAAGTGCAAAAAAGAAACGGCCTTTCGGCCGTTTCTTTTTTTGTTATCGACCCAGCTGCCAGAATGCGACGGCACTGGCGGCGGCGACATTGAGCGAATCGACGCCGTGGGACATGGGGATCTTGACCGTGTAATCGCAGGCGGTGATGGTGGCATGGGCCAGACCATCGCCCTCGGTGCCCAGCACGATGGCAAGTTTCGGCTCTGCGGCCAGCGCTTCGTCGTCGATGGGGACCGAGCGGTCGCTCAGAGCCATGGCTGCCGTTTTGAAGCCCATGGCGCGGAGGCGGGCCAGCCCCTGTCCGGGCCAGTCGGCGGGCGTCTCGCCCAGCTGGGCCCAGGGTACCTGAAACACTGTGCCCATACTCACCCGCACCGCGCGGCGGCACAGCGGGTCGCAGCAGGAGGGGTTGATGAGGACGGCGTCCATGTTCAGCGCTGCCGCACTGCGGAAGATGGCACCCACGTTGGTGGAGTCCACGATGCCTTCCAGCACGGCCACCCGGCGGGCACTGCGGCAAAGTTCCTCCACGCTGCGCGGGGCCGGGCGGCGGAACGCGCACAGCACGCCCCGGGTCAGCTCGAAGCCGGTCAGACCGGCCAGGGTCTCCCGGTCGGCCGTATACACCGGCACATCCCCACAGCGGGCCAGAATGTCTGCCGCCGGGCCGGTGATCTGTTTGCGCTCCATCAGCAGCGAAAGCGGCTGGTACCCGGCGTCCAGCGCCCGGGCGATCACCTTGGGGCTTTCGGCGATGAAGATGCCCTTTTCCGGCTCCAGCCGATTGCGCAGCTGCGCCTGGGTCAGCCGGGCGTAAACGTCCAGCTCCGGGGCGGAAATGTCTGTGATCTCAATGATATTCGGCATCAGGGGGTTCTCCTTTGGCAATGCATTTTCTCTATTCTAGCACATCCCCGCCGGGAATGCAAAAAGGTTGTTTTGCCTGCGCACAAAGCGTCAATTGCTCACGCCCCGGGGTCGGCATCTTCCCCGCTGATCTCCTCGATCTCCCGGCCCCGCAGCGGCGCAAAGGGCGAGAAGATCTTTGCCCGGCTCTGCAGGCTCATGCGGGGGTGTTTGCGGCGGGACTCCGGGCTGTCCGGGCGGCTTTTGTCCAGGATGTCCGCATACTTGCGGGCAGTCTCGCGGCCCAGCGCACTTTCTTGATATTCCTTCATGCCTTGTGCCCTCCGATCTGGCCGTTGCGCTGGCGCATGGTAGCCCCTTCCTCATAACTGCTGGCCTTGAGCAGCGCGTTCTTGCCGAACCGGTTCCGGATGTCCAGCATGGTCTGCTGCAGGCGCTTTTCCTTTTCCTGCTTCTGGGTGTCGTGGAACAGGTCCACCTGCTCGACGCCTGCATCTTCCTGCACCCGGTTGGCCGTCAGGTTGATGCGCCGCACCGTGAGGGCCGGGTCGGTGATGCGGCGGAACAGCTTCACACTCTGCTCCACAATCTGGCTGCCCAGGTTCGTGGGCACCTCCAGCCGCACGGTGCCGTGGGCCGCCTTCGGCAGGGTGCGGCCATAGCGGTCGGTCTGGGTGGTGCCACGGTAGCCGCCGCTATCCACATTCTCCCGGTCGTAGCCCACTTCCAGCGTCAACGAGTCGGTGACGAGCTTTTTCTCGGTCAGGCGGAACATGAGCAGCTCTGCCATCTCCCGCACGATGAGCGCCGCCTTCTCATTGGTGTAGGGGCAGCCCAGCACCTGCCCTTCGCTGATGCTGTTGGTGCTGGCCTTATAACTCTTGATCTGGGCCATGCCGCAGGGCTCATACCCCCAGGCGTGGTCGATGAGGATCTCTGCGTCCACGCCAAAGGTATCGTAGAGCCAGTCTTCGTTCTGCAGGGACAGCCGCGCCAGCTCCCCCATGGTGTGGATGCCGTGGGCTTCCAGCTTTTTCACGGTGCCGGGGCCGGTCATCCAGAAATCCGTCATGGGGCGGTGGTCCCACAACAGATAGCGGAAGCTCTCCTCGTCGAGCTGGGCAATGCGCACGCCGTCCGCATCCGGCGGGATGTGCTTTGCCACGATGTCCATGGCCAGCTTTGCGAGATACAGGTTCGTGCCGATGCCCGCCGTGGCGGTGATACCGGTCTCGGCCAGCACTTCGCGCACCAGCTTCATGGCCAGCGCGTGGGCCGTCAGCTTATAGAGCGGCAGGTAGCTCGTCACATCCATGAAGACCTCGTCAATGGAATAGGGGTGGATGTCCTCAGGGGCCACATAGCGCAGATAGATTTTGTTGATCTGCTCCGACACCTGCAGATACCGGGCCATCCGGGGCGGCGCAACGATGTAATCCAGCCGGAGGGAGGGGTCCGCATCCAGGCGGGCGGCATCCGCCGACGAGGCCAGAAAGTCGTAACTGCCATTTTCCCGGCGCACGGCCCGGCGCTGGCGGATGGCCGCCTGCAGCCGCTGGGCGTTTACCTCTTTTGTGCGCTGGACCACCTCGAACAGCCGGGCGCGGCCCGGGATGCGGTAGGCCTTGAGGGAGGGCGAGACCGCCAGGCAGATGGTCTTTTCGGTGCGGGAGGCATCGGCCACCACAAGGTTCGTGGAAAGCGGGTCCAGCCCGCGGTCCACACACTCCACCGAGGCATAAAAGCTTTTCAGATCAATGGCCAGATACACCCGCTGCTGTTCCATCCTGCGCCCCTCCTTAAAACAACCCTTTGTTTTAGTTTATCATAATTATTTGTTGTTTTCAAGAGGTTTCTGCGCAAAAAAGACCGGCGGTCCTTCACGGGCTGCCGGCCTTCCGAAACCGCTTTTTACAAGTTATTGTAGCGGTTGTATGCGTTGCAGATCTTGTTGGAGTTGTTGATGAGGATGTTCGTGCCCACGAAGGTGCCCACAAAGCACAGCAGTGCACCGAACAGACGCCACATCAGCACGGTGGTGCCGTTCTCCTGGAAGGTCATGCCGTAGCGCGGGGCGTTGGCAGCCAGACGGTTGCCCAGCTTGTACTCCCAATACAGCGAGTAGAGGCCGCAGGTCACGATGGACAGCAGGATATACTGCAGCAGGCCGCCGGTCTCCTGGCCGTCGCCGCTGCAGGCAATGTTGACGTCGTGGGCCATCTTGTAGACGAAATAATAGGAATAGATGCCGCAGGTGATGATGCTCAGCAAAATGTAGGAGATCAGGCCGCGGTTATCGGTCAGGCGCTCCCCGGCATAGACCGTGTCGCCCTTCTGGATGGTGTCGCGCACCTCGTTGACGGCGCTGGTCAACTCGCCCTCGGCAGACTGGAACACCTTGTTGGCCGATTCCGTCACCTGGGTCTGGGCCGAAACGTCTGCGCCGCAAGCCGGGCAGAACTTGGTGCCCGGCTGGATCTCTTTGCCGCAATGTGAACAGAACATTTTCAATTTCCTCCTTGTAAATACGAGATCACCCGGAAGGCCAGGCCGCTGCGCGGGTCAAACGCCACAACATTCCCGTCCCCCTGGAACATTCTATATACATACACGATGAGGAAAGCACCGATCATCGCGTACATACATCCCTTCAAAAATTTTCGGGGCAGCTTTTTCCGGCACAGCCAGAGCGCCGCGCCCACCGGCGGAAGCAAAAACAGCGGGTGATAATAAAACGCCTGCCGCAGGTCCAGCCGCAGAACGCTCAGCCAGGCGCGGGTCATGCCGCAGCCTGCGCAGGAAACGCCGGTCACCAGACGGATGGGGCAGCCGAACAGGCGGTTGAGCACCACCAGCAGTGCGGCACTGGCCGCAAGGTCCAGCACACTGCGCAGTTCCCTTTTCTTTGTCGTCTCCATCTGTTTTATCAATTCCGCCTTTTTGATGAAATCCACTCTCAGTTTACCGCGTCATGCCGGTTTCGTCAATAAAAAACACGGATTTTACTCAAACGTTTCCGGCCTTCCATGTGTGGTGCACATCCCCTTCCAGCGTCTTCCACTGGAACAGTCCATCCTCCAGCGTCATGTAGCTGTGGGCGCTGCCTTCTTTGGGGATGCTCAGGGAACCGGGGTTCAGGTAGAGGTTCCCATCGCCGAACTCGGTCCACGCCGGGATGTGGGTGTGGCCGTGCAGCAGGATATCCCCCGCAGCCAGCGGCGGCAGATTTTTCAGGTTGTGCACATGGCCGTGAGTGGCATAGACCAGACGCCCGCCCACCGGCAGCACGGCGTAATCGGCCAGGATGGGGAAATCCAGCACCATCTGGTCCACCTCGGCATCGCAGTTGCCACGCACGGCTGTAATGCGGTCGGCGTATCCGTTCAGCAGCTTCGCCACCTCAGCCGGTGCGTAGCCTTCGGGCAGGGGATTGCGCGGCCCGTGGTACAGCAGGTCGCCAAGCAGCAGCAGTCGGTCGGCGCCTTCTTCGTGAAAGCGAGTCGTAAGCGCTTCGGCTGCCGGTAGCGCGCCGTGGATGTCGGAGGCGATGAGATAGCGCATAAGGTTCTCCTATCGAAAGGGGTACGCGTAAGGGGTACCCCGTCAATACTGCGTCGTCAGTATAGCAGCGCTTCTCGAAGCAGTGATGCTCGCTGCGGGCTGGCGATAGCGTGCGCCGTTGGCTCCCCTTCTCGCAGCAAACAATTACATATGAGGGAGGAGTTGTTGCAGCAAGGGGTTTCCGGATGCGCTAGCGGTGGTATGATCGTGGGGGAGCAATGAGACGTGGGGGGTCGCGGCTGGCGGCTTCCCATTGGTAAGAGGTACGTAAGGGGCTGGTTATGACGGTCTTTCATCGGGTGACCGAGGGCAAGCTCGGTTCTCATGACGGGTGCACGATTGAAGATGAGGTATCCCAGGAGTTCCTCGACCGCATTCCCGGAGGCCTGTTTCGCTATCGCGCCGATGACGAGGGCGGCACGATCGACTACGTAAGCCGCGACGTGCTGGAGCTGCTCGGCTGCGCCACCTGCGAAGAGTTCTGCTCCATTACGGGCAACAGCTTCATCGGCATGGTGCACCCGAACGATCGCCAGCGGGTCACCGAGGAGATAACCTCTCAAATCAAGTGTGGCAACACTGACGCAGTCACCTACCGGCTGAACCGTCCCGACGGCGCTGAGGTGTGGGTGGATGACCGCGGCCGCTACGTGGTGGACGACGAGGGTCAGGCCTGGTTCTACGTCACCATCATCGACATCACCGAGAAGATGAGCTATCAGCGCAAACTGGAACGGGCTGAAGAGCGGGTGGAAATGCTCACGGTGCTCTCGCGCGACGTCATTTTCGATATCGACTGCCAGGCACAGACCGGCGAGATCTTCGGCGATTTCGAGGCGCGGTTCAACCGCGAGCCGCAGTCGGACGACCTCATTTTGCAGAAGCGTTGCGACAAAGAATGCTCTATCGATCTGGAGGTGCACGACATCGAGCGCATCCGCGACATCGTTGCGCAAGGCGACTTCATCGATATGGAAACCTCGCTGCCCAATGCGGAGGGCGACCCCATCTGGTGCCGCTACCAGTCTTTCGTGCTGTTCAACGGCGTCGGTTGTCCCGTTCGCCATGTGGGTCGTCTTCTGGACACCCACGATATGGTTATGCGCGAGGCCACGCTGCGGAAGAAGGCCGAGCTGGATGGGCTCACGGGCGTTTTCAACCGCGAGGCGGCTATGGCGCGCATCGAGAAGGCCCTGGCCAGCGAGGATTGCTCGCACGGTTGCAGCCTCTTCCTCGTGGATGTGGACAACTTCAAGCAAGTGAACGATGGCTTCGGCCATCCGGAGGGCGACCGCGTGCTGAAAGAGATTGCCGCGTTCCTCGGGCGCAACATGCGCAAGGACGATGTCGTGGCTCGCCTCGGCGGTGACGAGTTTGCCGTTATCATGGTGGATGTGAATCAGGAATTGAGTTATACCATACGTGAGAAAATCACGGTGATCAACAATCAGCTGTACTGTCCGACGGACGACCTGCCGGCCATCTCGCTGAGCGCGGGCGTGGCCTTTACGGATCGCGCAAACCCCGGCGAGAGCATCTTCAAGGATGCTGACAAGGCGCTGTACCGTGTCAAGCAGAACGGCAAGCACGGCTGCGGCTTCTATTAAGTGCGCACGGATTTTGCGCAGCTGCGCCGTCTGCCTGACCTGCTTTTCCCGCGGCGCTGTCCGTTTTGCGGGTCATTGCTGGGGCCGGACGCACTGCAGGGCACGGTTTGCCCGGCCTGCGTGCCCGAGGAAATGCGCTTACAGCACATTCCGGCGCGTCTGCCGGAGGGCGAACACGATTTTTACGCCGTGCGGGAGGCTGCCGCGGCGTATTATTACGAGGATATTGTACGTACAGCCGTTTTGCGCTGCAAGCGGGGCGGCTGCTTTTGGTATGCCCGGGAGCTGGCGGACCGTGTGGCCGTGCTGGTGTTCGGCGCACTGCCGGCCAAACAGCCCGGAAAAATGCCGCAGTATGCGGGTGTGACTGCGCTGCCGCTGTACAGCTGCATTGTGCCGGTGCCGCCCCGCCAGCCGCTGCCCGGTATGCCGGGTCTGCCGCTGCTGCTGGCGCGCCGGTTGGGCGCGGTGCTGGGGGTCCCGGTGGAGACACCGCTGTACATCAAGCGCCGGGGCCGCCCGCAGAAGGAGCTTACCCGCGAGCAGCGCCTGCAAAACGCCAGGGGCGCGTTTGGCTGCCGCCCCGGCACAGACCTGACCGGCAGGCGGGTGCTGCTGATTGATGACATTATCACAACCGGTGCGACGGCGTCGGCGTGTGCGCTGGCACTTTTGGAGGCCGGTGCGGTGGAGGTGACCGCTGTGGCGATTGCCGCGGCGGAGGAGCTGCCCAAGAGCCGGAAAAAGCCCCCTGAGACAAAACCATAAAAAGACCGAAGCGGCGTGCCCGGAAATCATGGGCGTACCGCTTCGGTATTTTTATAGCCTATACGAGCTTATACGGGGCATCTCCGCACCATCCGGTATGCCGTGCCCGCCCCGCCCAACGCCAGCCCTGCCAAAAATAGGGTGAAAAATTTGGCGGTTTTGCCACGCGCATAAAATCTGAACATCCTGTATAATAAAGACACGGATCGATTTTCTGCTGTAAAAAGGAGAAACCGCGATGACAAAGCAAAAATATATCATGGCGCTGGACGCGGGCACCACGTCCAACCGCTGCATCCTTTTTAACGCCAGGGGCGAGATGTGCAGCGTCGCGCAAAAGGAGTTCACCCAGTATTTCCCCAAGCCCGGCTGGGTCGAGCATGACGCCAACGAGATCTGGACGACCCAGCTCGGCGTGGCGCTGTCGGCCATGAACGAGGTCGGCGCGTCGGCGGAGGACATCGCCGCCATCGGCATCACGAACCAGCGCGAGACGACCATCGTCTGGGACCGTGACACCGGCGAGCCGGTCTACCACGCCATTGTCTGGCAGTGCCGCCGCACAAGCGAGTACTGCGACGAGCTGAAGGCCCGCGGCCTGACCGACCTGATCCGGCAAAAGACCGGGCTGGTCATCGACGCTTACTTCTCGGCCACAAAGCTCAAGTGGATCCTGGACAACGTGCCCGGCGTGCGTGCGCGTGCCGAGCGCGGCGACCTGCTGTTCGGCACGGTGGAAACGTGGCTCATCTGGAAGCTGACCTGCGGCAAGATCCACGTGACCGACTACTCCAACGCCAGCCGGACGATGATGTTCAACATCCACACGCTGGACTGGGACGACGAGATACTGAAAATTCTCGATATACCGCGCTGTATGCTGCCGCGTCCCGTGCCCAACAGCGAGTTCTACGAGTACGCCGACCCGATGCACTTCGGCGGCGAGATCAAGATTGCGGGGGCGGCGGGCGACCAGCAGGCCGCGCTGTTCGGCCAGACCTGCTTTACCAGGGGCGAGGCCAAAAGCACCTTCGGCACGGGCGGCTTTCTGCTGATGAACACCGGCGAGAAGCCGGTATTCTCCCAAAACGGGCTGGTCACCACCGTGGCGTGGGGGCTGGACGGAAGGGTAAATTACGCGCTGGAAGGCTCGATTTTTGTGGCGGGCGCAGCTATCCAGTGGCTGCGGGACGAGCTGCATCTGCTGGAGGACGCCCGCGACAGCGAGTACATGGCGCAGAAGGTCAGGGACACGAACGGCTGCTACGTCGTGCCAGCGTTCACCGGTCTGGGTGCGCCACACTGGGACCAGTACGCCCGCGGCACCATCGTGGGCCTGACCCGCGGCGTGAACAAGAACCACATCATCCGCGCGACGCTGGACAGCCTGTGCTACCAGATCAACGATGTGCTGGCCGCCATGCAGGCGGATTCCGGCATTGACCTGACGGCGCTCAAGGTGGACGGCGGCGCATGCGCGAACAATTACTTACTGCAGACGATGGCGGACATCAGCAACCTGCCGGTCAAGCGTCCCTGCTGCGTGGAAACGACGGCGCTGGGCGCGGCGTATCTGGCCGGGCTGGCCGTCGGCTATTGGAGCAGCACCGAGGACGTGCTGCAAAACTGGTCGGTGGACCGTGAGTTTATGCCGGGCATCCCCGACGACGAGCGCACCAGACGGCTGAAGGGCTGGAATAAGGCGGTGCGGTGCAGCTACGGCTGGGCGAAGGAGGAGTAAGGCCCCTAAAGCCTTCCCCTTGGGGGGAAGGTGGCCCCGCAGGGCCGGATGAGGGGAGAGCTTGCCGCGACAGGCCGTAAACGGGTAATAGTGGCAAGGCTGCCCCTCATCAGTCAGCGGGCGGGGCCGCTGACAGCTTCAGTCTCCGCGCTAAGAGCCGCCTACGGCGGTTGCGCTCC
>ERZ773168.1696-NODE-1696-length-18111-cov-19.241526_pt1 | contig 18111 bp, 16 predicted proteins | sample MGYA00511261_ERZ773168 | MGnify/ENA primary metagenome ERZ773168 (study PRJEB29015, sample SAMEA2737855) | human gut metagenome | biome: human gut; feature: human-associated habitat; material: faeces | place: China | collected 2012 ... | reverse complement strand
GGCGGGGTGCAGTTTTAAGAAGGTGCGCTTATTCGCTGACCATAAAGAGGATCAGGGTGTAGTCCTTCTGCTTGGTAACGGTAACGCCGAACTTAGCCGGGTTCTTAACACCAGCCTTATTCAAAATAGCCTGAATGTTGCCCATGCCCTTCTGGACGACATTGATTACATTCTCCTTGGTGAACTCCATCGTGTTCGGGATGATCACGTCCACCGGCGCAACCTTTTTGTCCTTCTTTGCTGCAACAAAAATCTTGCTCATCTCAGCTGCTGCATCCGCCGCAGCATCATTGTCCTTAGCCAAAGTAGCATTGTATGCCTTGGCCATGGAGGGCAGGCACTTAGCGCTGATCGCAGTCAGATCGGCATCCTCAGTCAGCTCCAGCTTTGCGCTCTTGCCCCACTCCACAGCCCACTCGGCAACGCTCTTCTCCAGTGCTTCATCACGGGTCACAGGGGTACCGCCGCAAGCGGTGAGCATTGCCAGTGCCATGATACCGGCCAGAAGAACAGCCACAAGACGTTTCATCTTTTTCATGTTAGATTCCTCCAAATAAAAAATTTTACAGAAACTTTCCGTGCTCCAAAAGCCCGGACTGCTTATGCTTATTTTACAGCGCCTGCACCGCCGCGTCAATGTACAGACTACCTATATTTTCCAATTATTTTTGAGCAGATACGTCAGTTTGTTGGATACAAAAAGCCCCGGAGGGCGAGTGCTCTCCGGGGAAAAGGTTTGGAATTATTTATAGTTCTTGATGCGGATGGAAACACCAATATAGCTCTGCTGGTTATCGCCCTTGACAACAACACCAATGTTCGTAAAATCGCCGTCCTGCTTCACGCTGACATTGTGCTTGGTATCAACGTAGTTCGAGATCCTGTTCAGTACATCGCTCAGAAGCGTATCCTTATAGTCGTACCGTGCGGTAATGGTGATGACCAGATCCTTTCCGCCATCATCCACATGAACTTTAAAGGCTCCCGCATAGCCGAGAAACTTGAACTGCGTATCAAGATTCTTTTTGTCTGCATCCAAATGTCCTTCTGCTACTGCACGAAGGTTCTTGTCATTCTTTGCATCACTGTTGATCAACTTTACGGCTTTCGTTTCTTCTTTCGAATCGACCGTACCGGCACTGCTACCGCCGCCACCGTCACCGGTACAGGCGGTGAACAGTACCATAGCCATTGCACCTGCAAGCAGCAGAGCGACGATCTTTGACAGTTTCTTCATAAGGATATCCCTCCAATCAGCGTTTTTGTGGATATGTTTCTTTTTTCTCGAAAGGCTTTCGCAACCATCGTTGCCTTTCTGCCCTGATTATATCCGACCAGTGACGGTTTTGTCAATCGGGAATATCGCTAAACTTCCTGAAGCGTTTTCGTCAAAAAGGATGAAAGCAAGCGAGATTTGTTGCAGTTTTGATATATTCCGGAATAAAGTCCGGCGACAGTCTACGGAATCTCCGTTTCCCCGTCCCGGCGGCGCGGTTTTGCCGGGTGCGGGAGCACTTAAATTTGGATATATGTTGTGTTGGCAGGCGTCAACTTTCTTGAAAAGGGTTCGCCCTCTCAGGCGCTCCCGCGCCAGCTCTCCCAAAGGGAGAGCCAAGCCGTAAAGTTCAGCGCTAAAGTATTAGGCGCAAAGAGAAACTTCCCGGCAGTGGACTTGGCTCTCCCTTTGGGAGAGCTGGCAAAGCCGCAGGCTTTGACTGAGAGGGCGCACCATTTTCCCCATTATTTTGCCTTTTTACACATTTTCACCACGTTTTAGTGGTAAAATCATGTCCAGATTGAAACGAACTTGGAGGAAATACCCATGCAACACTGTCCCGCCCGCGCGGCACAGCGGCTGGCGGCGGCAGTTCTGGCGCTGGTTTTGCTGCTGTGCGCCTTTTTGCCCCGTGCCCACGCCGCCGAGCTGAAAGAGAAAAACGGCATCCGGCTGCTCAGCTTTGACACCAGCCACATTCTTTCCATCGGCAACCAGACCTCCGGCAAGTGCAGCCTGTACGCGCTGCGCTACGCCCGCACCATTCTGGACGGCAAGGTGTGCTCCGGCAGCGGAATGTGGTCGAACGGGGCAGTGTGGTCCGCAGCGGGCTACACCGGGTACTCCGGCACCCGCGCCGAGTGCCTGAAAAAGCTGTACAGCGAGCTTTCCGCCGGGCATCCGGTGATCGTGCACCTGAAAAACACCACGGTCAGCGGGGTAAGGCGCCACACGAACCGCACCTCTACTTATGAATACCACCTGACTTCCTCCGGCTGGAACGAGGTGAACTACCCCCACATTGCCACCAGCAGCACCTACGGACACTGGGTATGCGTGGCGGGCATCTCCCCCACCGCCGACCCGGAAAACCTGACCGAGAGCGACTTCTACGCCCTCGACCCCGCCCGGGTAACGGCAAATGGACGGCTTGCCGTCACCCGCCTGCTGGATCATACCCTTTGGGTGGAAAACTCCCCCCTCAAGGTGCTGGGGTAAAAACGGAATTATTCTTTATAGAACAAAATCGGGCAGTCTGCGGACTGCCCGATTTGTATTTTTACGGGGGAAAGCTTTTTATTGCATTTGATACTTTAAAACAGGACTGACAGCGTACGCCCTCTCAGTCACCTGCGGTGACAGCTCTCCCAAAGGGAGAGCCAAGAGCACTGCCAGAAACTTCCGCGTTATACCCAATACTTTAGCAACGAGGTTAACGGCTTGGCTCCCCCCTTGGGGGAGCTGGCGCGGGAGCGCCTGAGAGGGCGCACGCCGGTGTCAGGCGCTCTGTTTCTATTCAGTTTCTTAATATCCCTTCACCGAGAAGCCGCGCTCCCACGGGTCGGGCGGGAGTTCTTTACTGCGGATGCCGGTAATTTGGATATAGTCGCTTTTCTGGATCATGGCGAACAGGGACATGAACTTATCCGGGTCGCCCTGCACTTCCAGCGTCACGCTGCCATCGTCCTCGTTCTGCGCCCAGCCGGTCAGACCAAGGGTCTGCGCGGCGTACCGCGCCCGGTAGCGGAAGCCCACTCCCTGCACCTGCCCGGTGATGGTGTAGCGCCGCCGCACCGTGCCCTGTGGCAGCGCGGGCGGGGTGCGATCCTTTTTGGAAAGAAAATCAAACACGGCAGTGTCCCTTTACAGCTCCTGATAAGCGGTCATCAGGGCGGGAATGAACTGCTTTTTGCGGCTCACCACGCCCGGCAGCGTCCAGCTGGCATCGGCGGCGGGCTGGGTGTCGAAGCCATCCGTCAGCACCTCGGCGGCGTAGCGTCCGTTGCAGATGACCACGCTCTCCTCCTTGGGCACGTCGGTCAGCAGCATATAGATATCCTCCACGTTCTGCTTGTTGCGTGCTTCCTCGAGATAGGGCTTCAGCAGCGCCTCGGCGGCGGTCAGGTTCTTGCGGGTCATATAGCTGCCCTGCGCCACACCAAAGCGGATATCGCCGCACATGAACACCTTGAAGTCCTGCAGGAACACCTCTTCGGCGGTCTTGCCGTCCAGCTTTTCACCGGCCTCGAACATCTCATTGGCAAACTCGTCGATGTCCACCCCGGCAATGCCGGCCAGACGGTTGGCCGCGTTCACATCCACCGGCGTGCAGGTGGGGCTGCGGAAAACCAGTGTGTCGGACAGGATGGCGGCCAGCAGCAGGCCTGCGGTCTGGGACGGGATCTCCACGTCGTTCTCGTCGTACATCTGGGTGATGATGGTGGCCGTGCAGCCCACCGGCTGGTTGCGGAAGTACACCGGGCCGCTGGTCTCCAGGCTGCCGATGCGGTGGTGGTCGATGATCTCCAGGATCTCGGCCTGGTCAAAGCCCTCCACGGCCTGGGTGGCCTCGTTGTGGTCCACCAGGATGATGCGGCGTTTTTGCAGATTGATGATGTTGCGGCGGCTGACCATGCCGCAGTATTTGCCGTCCTCGTCCAGGATGGGGAAATAGCGGTGGCGCACCTTGGCCATCACGCGGGTGACGTCTGCCACCGGGGTGACGAGGGTGAACTTCATGATGTCGCTGCGGGTCATATAGTAGGAGATGGGAGCGCACTGGCTGATCAGTTTACCGGCGGCGTAGGTGTCCACCGGGGCCGACATGATGGCCACGCCCATTTCCTCGGCAATGCGCTGGATGGTGTGGCCCACCTTGGAGCCGTTGCAGATGATGAGCAGCGACGCTTCTTTTTCAATGGCGCACAGCTGGCTTTCGTAGCGGTTGGTCAGGATGACGATGTCGCCTTTTTCCACGGTATTTTCCAGCATTTCGGGCGTGGCTGTGCCGATGCGGATGTGGCCGGTGGTGCACACGTCGTCCTCGCGGCCCACCACCATGGTGCCGCTCAACGTTTCCAGAATATTGCGGTAGGTGGTCTGGCTCTTGGCCAGGATGCCGGTGTCGAACACGTCCATATTGGCGGTGGCGATGTCCTTGACCGTGATCACGCCCTCCAGCTCGTTGTCTGCACTGGTAACAGGCAAGGTGTCGATCTGCTTGTCACGCATGATCTCCCACGCCTTGCGCAGGCTGGTGGAGCCGGGGATGCCGGGCATCTCGCGGTAGTCCACATCGCGGATCTTCGGGTTCACGTCCGTGCACATGCGCGGGGGCTTTACCCCGAACTTTTTGAGCACGAACTCGGTCTCCTGATTCATTTTGCCTGCACGGCGGGGCTCACAGACCAGATCACTGGTCTTGTTTTTCAGCTCTGCATAGGCAATGGCCGAGCAGATGGAGTCGGTATCCGGGTTGCGGTGGCCGATCACGACCACCTTATGGGCTGCTTTTGGCATATTGTTCCCCCTTTGGGTTCTGATTTACCTTTTATTTCTTATCTCATTTACCACAGTGCACTCCCCGCTCCTGCAAAGCGCAGTGCACCTCAGGTTTATTTTAGCACAATTGCCTGCACGGGTAAAGTGGAACAAACACGCTGCGGCGCGGCTTTTCCGCCTGCCGCAGTCCTTGACAGACCCTGCAAAAAACGGTAAGCTTTACCTGAAAAAAACACAAATGGAGGCATCTATGAAAAAACAGTTTTTCCGCATCCTCTCCTGCTGCGTGCTGCTGGCCTGCCTGTGCGCCCTGCCCGCCTACGCACAGGAACCCAAGGCCGCACAGCCCGCCGCAAAAGAGGATAAGGTGGTAACAGATATCACCGGTTCTGCCGACCTGATGCGCAATGTCGTTGGCTTTACCACCAACTTTGGCGGGCCGTACCACTTTGCGCAGGCAGACCACAAGTCCCCTGCGCAGGCCTACGGTGATGCCCCTGCCGAGGGAGCCGTTGCGGTGCTGCGGCTTTTTGCCCGCGCCGATGACCACGGCGATGTTCCTCTCAACACCAGCGGACACAGCTTCCTCACCATCACCAATGTCTCGGAGCAGGATATCAATGTGGGCGGACTGCTCATTGCGCCGGATACGTCCATCACCGTAAGCACCCGCGGCAACCGCTGCGAGCATTCCGGCATCTGGTACAATCTGGAGGGCTACTACAAATATTACCTGAATGCTTCTTACTATCAGAATCTTTACGGCATTCAGGTCTCACTGGACCAGAGCCAGCTAGACACTGTAAATCAGGCATTGGCCAACGCAGACCACTGGTCGGCCATTTACAACTGCACCTCGTTCTCTGCGGGCCTCTGGAATGCCGTGTGCTCCGATACGCTCTGCGCCGGTGTGCCCGAGACCCCGGCCGACCTGAAAGCGGACATGCTGAGGAAGTACCCAGACAAGACGGTGTTCGGGCCGACCGTCCCGTATGATTATATCGTATATTACGGCACCAGCCTGACCCCCAGTCAGGAATTTTCCTGACAGAAGATTTTCTCTTGTAATTCTGCGCGTTCTGCTGTATGATATAGGTCATGTATCCAAGTGCATCTTGTCACCGTTACGGAGGGACCTATGACAGCAACCAAAACGCCCGCGTTCCATAAGCCGCCGCTGTTCACACGGCAGCAGCTCATCGCCCTGCTGCTGCCGCTGATCGCAGAGCAGGCGCTCAGCGTGACCATCGGTCTGGCCGACACGCTGATGGTCTCCTCGGTGGGTGAAGCCGCTGTTTCCGGCGTGAGCCTTGTGGACAGCTTCAACACCCTGATGATCCAGATCATGAGCGCCCTTGCCACCGGCGGCGCGGTGGTCACCAGCCAGTACATCGGCCGGCAGGAGCCAAAGGATGCCAAGAATGCAGCGGCGCAGATCCTGTTCATCCTGTCCAGCTTCAGCCTGCTGGTGGCCGCCGTTGTGGTGGCGGGCCGCCATGCCATCCTGCGCGGCATCTTCGGCTCCATCGACGTGGACGTGATGCGCTATGCCGAGACCTACTTCCTGCTCTCGGCCCTGAGCTACCCGTTCATCGGCCTGTACAACGCCGGTGCGGCCCTGTTCCGGGCGCAGGGCAACAGCAAGATCAGCATGATGTCCAGCCTTGTAATGAATGTGGTGAACATTGGCGGCAACGCCGTGCTGATCTACGGCTTCAAAATGGGCGTGATGGGTGCCGCACTGGCCAGCCTTGTGTCCCGTGCCATTGCCTGCGTGGCTGTGCTGTACCTGCTGCAGCGGCCCGCCTGCCCGCTGCGGGTGGACGGCCTGCAGGCCCTTGCCCCGAAGGCACGGCTCATCCAGCAGATCCTGCGGGTGGGCATCCCTGCCGGTATTGAAAACGGCATGTTCCAGATCGGCAAGCTGTCCGTTTCCAGCCTGACCTCCACTCTGGGCACCGCCGCCATTGCGGCCAACGCCGTGGCAAACACCACCACCACCTTTTTGAACATCCCGGCCAACGCCGTGGGCATGGCTGCGCTGACCGTGGTGGGCCAGTGCCTTGGCGCAGGCGAAAAAGATCAGGCCGTGTATTACTCCCGCCGCCTGATGCTGTTTGCCTACTGCGGCGCATGGTTCATGAACCTTTCGGCCTTCCTGTTTGCCAACAAATTTGCACTGGGCCTGTTCAACCTCTCGCCGGAAGCCTACGCCATGGCGCTGGAAGTGATGGTGTGGTTCAACATCGTTTCGCTGTTCATCTGGCCTTCCAGCTTTACCATGCCCAACATCCTGCGTGCGGCAGGCGATGCCCGCTTTACCATGACCGTGAGCATCGTGTCCATGTGGGCCTTCCGGGTGGGCTTCTGCTACCTGTGTGTGCTGGCCTTCCACGGCGGCCTGCTGGCCATCTGGATGGGCATGTATCTGGACTGGGCGTTCCGCTCCCTGTGCTTCTTTGTACGCTTCGTGCGCGGCAAGTGGCTGGAACAGCAGGTCATCTGAATCTTTCCTCTGCATTTTATAAGAGCCTGCCGCGAAGGCAGGCTCTTTTTTACGCAATACGCACAAATAATTTGTTTGTTTTTCAGCAATGTTGTCTGCTTTCGTTCTTGTTTTTGTCACATTCCCGGCGTATAATTTCACAGTGCTAAGAGCTTTCACTTCTGCAAAAAGGAGGCTTTTTCAATGAAACGCAGTTGGTTTTCGCGCCATCCGATTTGCTTCATGGCGCTGTATCTCATACTTTATCTTTCCGCATTCAATTTCCTGAACACCCAGATCCATATGCCGCACATCCTCGTGCACTGCCGGCTGGACGATCTGATTCCCTTCTGCAAATATGCGGCCATCCCCTATTTTGCATGGTTTCCGTGGATCCCGTTCACCCTGTTCTTCCTTCTGTGGAAGGCACCCCGGGAGGACTTCTGGCGGCTGTGTATGCCGCTGTTCAGCGGTATGACCATTGCGCTGGCTTGCTACGTGATCCTGCCCACCGGGCTGAATCTGCGCCCCTGCTATGTGCCGGGCACAGACATCTTCGCCCGTGCGGTGCGGTTCCTGTACAGCACCGACACACCCATCAATGTCTGCCCGTCCATCCATGTGTTCAACTCGGTCACGCTGATGCTGGCCTATCACCGCTGCCGCATCTTTGAGCAGCCCCGGTTCCGCTGGATGCGCCCGGCCGCTGATGTGCTGTGCATCTCCATTGTATGCTCCACCATGCTGCTCAAGCAGCACAGCTGCATCGATGCAGCGCTGGGCGCTTTGCTGGCGCTGGCACTGGATACCGCGTTCAGCCGTATGATGGACACCAACGATCTGCCGCAGATGCGCCGCATCTGAATCTCTATAAAAAAGAAATGCGCTGTCATCGGGGGGCAGCGCATCTTTTTTTGTTCAGAACAGATCCTCCGGCAGGCAGACATCCTGCTTTGGCACCTTTGCCCAGGAAAAGTCTTTGATCAGGCTTTCCGGTGTGCGGGGCGCAGGCTCCGGCTGCAGGCCGTAGGCGTAGGCAAGCTTGCCCACGATCTCCTGCGCGGTATACTTTTCCCGCAGGTTTTCCAGACTCTGGTCGCCGTCCCGCTTGGAGAGCCGCCGCCCATCCGGGGCCAGCAGCAGCGGGCAGTGGGCAAACCCCGGTGCCTGCAGGCCCAGCAGGCGGTACAAATACAGCTGCCGTGCCGTGGACGAAAGCAGGTCTGCACCGCGCACCACTTCGGTAACGCCCATGCGGGCATCGTCCACCACCACGGCCAACTGATAGGCGAACACGCCATCCGCCCGGCGCAGGTAGAAGTCACCGCAGTCATGCAAAAGATTTTCGGTGTGCGGGCCCATGCAGCCATCCACAAATGTGATGTCCTCGTCCGGCACCATCAGACGGTAGGCAGGGGCCCTCTTTTTGCGTTTTTCCTCAATTTCGGCAGCAGTCAGGCCGCGGCAGGTGCCCGGATAGACCACGTTGCCGTCCGAGGTATGGGGCGCGCTGGCCGCGTGCAGCTGGGCGCGGGAGCAAAAACACGGGTACACAAGGCCGCGCTCTTCCAGCTTTTTGTAGCTTGCGGTGTAGATCTCTGCGCACTCACTCTGGTAATAGGGGCCGTTCGGCCCGCCAGTGCTGCCGCCCTCGTCCCACGCAAGGCCCAGCCAGTCCAGATCCTGTTCCAGCAGGTCAGCATAGATGCGCGGGCAGCGCTCGGCATCCAGATCCTCAATGCGCAGCACGATGCGCCCGCCCTGACTTTTTGCGCTGAGCCACGCCAGCAGGCTGCAGGCCAGATTGCCCAGATGCAGCCGCCCGCTGGGGCTGGGGGCAAAGCGGCCAACCACCTCAGGTGTTTTTTTCTGGTTTAGAAACGTTTTTTCCTGCATTGAAAATTTCCTTTCGCAATTTGTAAGTTTTCTCTGTACTGGCAGGCCATCGTGGAGCTTTCTCCGCCGTCCTGCCTAGAGAAGTGCCCTGTCCAGCCGCCGCTCCACCGCCTGCCGCACCTCCGGCGCGCGGATGCCGTACACGATCTGCACATCGCAGCCGCTTTGCACCACACCGCTGCAGGGCAGGGCTTTCAGGGCCTGCTCCTTGACGAAGGCCGGGTCGTTCACCGTGACACGCAGGCGGGTAAAGCAGTTGTCCACCGTGCGGATGTTCTCCCGCCCGCCAAAGGCTGCAATGAGCTTTTCTACTCCCTGCTCGTCCAGCGGCAGGGCCTTTTCCGGCCGGGACGGCTCTTCCGGGCGGCGGCCCGGTGTGGGCAGGTCCAGCGCCTTGATGAGCACAGTGAACACCACAAAATACACCGCGATCTGGGCAAGGCCCAGCAGATACAGCACCGGGTAGTTCGTGCGGGCCGCACCAGCGGAAAGGTTCATCACAAGCGACCCCAGAAGGTTCGAGGTAAACGCCGTGACTCCGCACAGGTGCAGCAGCACGATGAAGATGCCGGAGATGGCTGCGTGCGCCAGCCACAAAACCGGTGCCGAGAAGCAGAACAGAAAATCCAGCGGCTCCGTAATGGAAGCCAGCGATGCCGTAAAGGCCAGCGGCAGCAGCTGAAGGGCAGTCTTTTTGCGGCTGCCCCGCCGGGCACAGAAGATGAATGCCGCCGCAATGCCAAAGTAGCCGAAGGTCTTGGTAAAGCCGGTGTACATCCACACGATGCCATCCGAAAACGGCAGGCCGAGGTTATATTCGGTCATCGTGACCACATAGGCACCGGTATAGGTGATGCTGCCCACCGTGAGCTGACCGCCCAGCTGCGAGAACTGGAACGGCATATACACCAGATGATGCAGCCCTGTAGGGATGAGCAGCCGTTCCAGAAAGCCGTACAAAAACAACCCGATATTGCCGGAAGCGGCAATGAAGCCGGTGACGGCCGCAATGGCCTTCTGGATAGGCGGCCAGACAAAGCAGGCCCCAAAGCCCAGCACCGCCGCCAGTGCCGCCATGCAGGCAAAGGACCACCGCACACCGGAGAACACACCGCCCAGAATGCCGCGGTGGGCTTTTTCGCAGGTGCGGTCATACACAAAGGCGGTGAGCAGGCCCAGCAGAATGCCGCCGAACACGCCGGTGTTCACAGTCTGGATGCCCAGCACCATGGTCTGGCCTGCGCTGTACAGGCCGGTAAGCGCATCCGGTTGCGCCAGCAGGCCCAACTCGGTCAGCGTTACATTGCCCGCTGTCAGGTAGACAAGATAGCTCATCAGGGCGATGAACGCCGCCTGATGCTTTTCCCGCTTTGCCAGCGCCGCCGCAAGACCGGTGCAGAACAGCACGCTCAGATTTGAAATGACCGCCGTGAGGCATTTGTAAATGATCCTGCCCGCCAGCTGCACCGGCTCCCACCGCAAAAAGGGCAGCACCCCGGCCAGCGGTGCACTGGTAAGCAGTGCGCCCACCACCAGCAGCAGGCCCGCCGCCGAAAGATAGCTCAGCGGTGCCAGCATTGCGCGGGAGAACCGCTCCAATGCGGCTGTGATGCGGTGCTTCATGGGCGTTTCCTTCCTTTCCGGCTGACGTGGGCAGACACTATACTTGTAGTCAACCGATTTTTGCAAAAAATGTCAAGAATGCAAAGTTCCCAAAAATGTATCCCTTCTTTGTGCAGGGTGCATATTTCCCGCTTGAAATTCGTCCTGCGCTGTCCGATTGACAACCGCCGCGGCAGAACGTATACTTAGGGTGTATCGTTTTGAAGTGCTGCGGCCCGGCTGCGGCACCGCTCAAGGAGGACACTACTATGAAATTGAGATATACCCGCATCCTCTCGCTGCTGCTCTGCGCAGCGCTGGCCTGCAGCATTCTGGCAGGCTGCGGCGGCTCAACCGCCAGCAGTTCCGAAGCGCCAAGCTCTGCCAGCAGTTCTGCAAGCTCCACTGCTTCCGGCGAAGACCTGCCTGATTCCACCACCCGGGCCGACACCTCCGGCCTGAACCCCGGCGATTTTGACGAGAACTCCATCTTCTCCATCACCGGCACCGCTGCCGCCTTTGAGCCTTGTCTGGGCTGGGGGCCGGGTGTTTCCGGCTGCTCGCTCAAATCGGTGATCGCAGCGGCATCCCTGCTGCAGTGGGCAGAAAACGCCCGCCTTGCCTCCCGCACCCCGGAAGCCGTGCAGGAAGCTTTCTACAGCTGGTACGACACGCTGGACGCTGATGAGCAGGAAAGCTTTGCCGAGGCCTGGACGATGATCGAGCCGGACGCGCTGAGCCTTTTGAGCGACAAGGACAGCATGGCTGGCCGCATTGAGGATGCCGGCCTTGACCCGGACACCCTGCCCGGCTGCACCCTGAAGAACTGGCAGGCCCTGCAGACCGTGCTGGACGACTGCGTGCCCGCAGCGGGCCAGTGAACCCAACATAAAAAGAAGCTGACCGGGCTGGTCAGCTTCTTTTTGTTTTTGCGGAAAAGGCCAGGGCCGCCTGCGGCATCAGACCTTCTTCAGCACATACTGGCGGGTGCCCATGCCGATCTTCTCGGCCTGCTCCAGCGTGGCCTTCCACTCGATGTTGGGGTTGGAGTCCTTGAAGTTGTCGTGGTGGCAGTTCCAGCCGGGCTTGGCCAGATTGCTGCTCAGCTGGCTGTTGGGCAGCGGGGTGGCGTTCAGGCAGGCATCTGCACAGGCCTGATCCAGTGCCACCGGGTCAAAGGAGGCAAACATGCCGATATCCGGCAGGATGGGGGCATCGTTCTCGCCGTGGCAGTCGCAGTTGGGGCTGATGTCCTGCACCAGACTGATGTGGAAGCAGGGGCGGCCTGCGCAGACGGCGGCGGCATACTCGGCCATCTTGCGGTCCAGCATCTCGTTGGCGCTGTCGTACTGAGAGTAGATGGCGTCAAAGTTGCAGGCACCGATGCAGCGGCCGCAGCCCTTGCACTTTGCCTGATCAATGACGGCCTTGTTGTTCTCGTTGTAGGAGATGGCGTCCGAGCCGCACTCCTTGGCGCAGCGGTGGCAGCCGCGGCACAGGCTCTCCTGCACCGCCGGGTGACCGGAAGCGTGCTGCTCCATCTTGCCCGCGCGGGAACCGCAGCCCATGCCGATGTTCTTGATCGTGCCGCCAAAGCCGGTCATCTCATGACCCTTGAAGTGCGTCAGGCTGATAAAAATATCCGCATCCATAATTGCACGTCCGATCTTCGGTGCAGGACAATACTCTGCATTCGGAACCGGTACTTCTACCTCGTCCGTACCCCGCAGACCGTCTCCGATCAAAATCTGACAGCCTGTTGTGATGGTATTAAAGCCGTTTAAATTTGCACAGTCCAAATGCTCCAGCGCATTTTTGCGGCTGCCGGGATAAAGGGTGTTGCAGTCCGTCAAAAACGGAACGCCACCCTGTGCCTTGCACAGATCTGCCACTGCCTTTGCATAGTTCGGACGCAGAAATGCCAGATTTCCAAGCTCACCGAAGTGCATTTTAATCGCGACAAACTTGCCGTCCATATCAATGTTTTTGATGCCTGCCGCGAGACAGACCTTTTTTAACTTATCCAGCTGACTTGTACCAACCGGGCACCTGAAATCCGTAAAATAAACTGTTGATTTTCCCATGCTTCCCTCCAAATTTTAGATGTGCATAGCACGTACCGTGCATAGCACGACACGTGCTGTTTTTCTGTCTTGAAGACATTTTACCATCTTACATCCGGAAATCCAATGCACTTTTCAAAAATTTGTCGGGTGACGCCACAGCCTGTAGTCCTGTTATTCCTCGTTTTCTCCCGTATCGGAAGCAATGGCCTGATCTATGAGCTTTTGCAGCGTTTCCGCCTGATTCTTCTCCGTAATAGCGCCCACGATGGGATCCCCCACGATATTGCCCTTCCGATCTACTACATAGGTAGTGGGGTAGGCATAAATACCGGTGGTAAATCTTCCCGCTTCGCTGTCTGAGTCAAAATATACATTCTGATAAGTAGCGCCTTTCTTGGACAGTACGTCCTTCGCCTCGGAAATTTCTGCCTCATTGCCATCCAGCGTGAAGGAGTTCACACCGATGAGTGCACCGTTCTTCTCTGCAAGCTCCTTGTTCAACGCATCCAGTTCCCCGAGCTCGCCTACACAGGGGTTGCAGGTGGTAAACCAGAAATTTACCACGGTTACTGCATTACCGGAAAACAGCTCGTCACTCTTGACCGGGTTTCCGTCCAGATCCTTGCCTTCAAAGGCAGGAAACTTCGCTACACTGCTATCCTCAGAGGAGCCTGCCTGGGCACTGTCCCCAGGGACACTCGTTTCACTGTCCATGGATTGCTCCACGATCTCAGGATATTTTTGCTCCAGCTCCGTCAGCTTGTTTTCTATCTCGCTGATCTTTTCAGCAGAGGTTTTGAGCAGCTCATATTCTTCGTCCGAAAACTGATCTTTGGCATTCTCTATCGTGTCCAGCAGAAAATCTCCGTAGTTTTTTCCGTTTTCCAGCATTGCTGTACCCTTGTCAGCCTCCATGTAGACCTTTTCCCACAAATCGGTATTCTCCGAAAGGATCTCGTTCTCCTGCTCCATCAGCTTCTTATACGTAGAAAGTGCCTCCTGGGCATTTTCTGCCTCCGCCGTCATCGTAACTTCATTGCTGCTCTGATCTGCATTCCCGTTGTTCTTTGCGCCGCAGGCTGTAAGAGAAAATGCCAGCAGTACAGTCAGTCCCAGTGTAATCCATTTCTTTTTGTTCATTTTGATTCCTCCATATTTGTTTTTTTTGTAGTTTTTTCCCCGTCTCCAAAGCCGTAGCGGAAGCAAACCGCACCGGTAGGACAGGCACGAACGCACATCCCGCAGCGGATGCACTCTCCATGATTGGGTGTTTTTGTCACATCCACATCCATTTTGCAGGCTCTGGCGCATTTCCCGCAGGAAACACATTTGCTCTCGTCCACCTTCATCTGAAAAAGGGACACCCGGTTCATCAGGGCATAAAATGCTCCCAACGGGCAAAGCCATTTACAAAAAGGGCGATAAAACAGTACACTCAGTACAAGGATTCCCATCAAAATGGTGAATTTCCATGTAAAAAGAGAGCCAAGTGCCGCCCGGATGCCGGAATTGGCAATAGACAGCGGGATCGCCCCCTCCAACACACCCTGAGGACAGAGGTATTTGCAGAAAAAAGGATCTCCCATGCCTACATCGTTTACAACCAATGCCGGCAGCAAGACCACCATTACCAGCAAAACCACGTATTTCAGATAGGTCAGGGGCTTCAGCTTTTTTGTGGAAAGCTTTTTCGTTGGAATTTTATGCAGCAGCTCCTGAAACCAGCCGAAGGGGCACAAAAACCCGCAAATAAAGCGTCCCAGCAATACTCCCAGTAAAATAAGAAAGCCGGTTACATAATAGGAAAAGCGGAACCGGGAGGAGCCTGCCACTGCCTGAAATGCTCCAATGGGACAGGCGCCGGAGGCTGCCGGACAGGAGTAGCAATTCAGCCCCGGTACGCAAACCGTTTTTCCTTTGCCCTGATACAGTCCGCCCTTGATAAAATTCGGCAGATGCAGATTGGTCAATAAAGCTGCGCCTGCCTGGATCCAGCCCCGAAAACGGGACATAAGCTGTGATACACCTGAAAATTTTTTATCCAATTCCCACACACTCCAGACATAATTTGATGGCTTTACTCAGTACCGTCGCTGCCTCGCCTCTCCAGGCACCGAAGCACAGCATTGCAGCTCCTGTGATCAGCAATGCGATCTGCGCTGCGATTTTTTTCTTGTAACGCAATTTTTTATCATCCTTTCTGTTTTTTACGTTCTGATCATAGCACAAATCAGTTAAAGTCTCTGTTAAGAATGAAAAATTAACACAAACTTTATTTGCTTCTGCTATAATTATGGGAAAACAATCGCTATTAAAATAGGAGGATTCTTATGCACCTTTTGGTCATTGAAGATGAGCGCGTCCTGTGCGAGACCATCGTCCGCAGTCTGCGGCGTCTGGCATACAGCGTGGATCACTGCTACGATGGAGATCAGGCACTGGAGCTTCTTGGCACAGAGCGGTATGATCTGGTTCTGTTGGATTTGAATCTGCCCGGTAAGGATGGCATGACAGTACTGCGCACCTTTCGTCAAAGGGATCGTGAGACCCCTGTGCTGATCCTTTCCGCCCGCAGTGAGGTGAAGGACAAGGTGGAGGGATTGGATGCCGGAGCCAACGACTATCTTTCAAAGCCCTTTCACTTAGCCGAGCTGGAGGCCCGCATCCGCAGCCTGACTCTGCGGCAGTTCACCCAGCAGGATGTGCTGCTGACCTTCAAGGCTCTGAGCTTCGATACCCGTTCCCGCACCGCCACCGTTAACGGACAGACGCTGGCCCTCACCCGCAAGGAAACAGGTATTCTGGAATATTTAATGGTACATCAGGGACGGCCGGTAAGTCAGGAGGAGCTGATGGAGCATGTCTGGGACAACAGCGTGGACAGCTTCAGCAACTCCATCCGTGTGCATATCTCTGCCCTGCGTAAAAAACTGCGCGCTGCATTAGGCTATGACCCCATTCGCAACCGCATCGGCGAGGGCTATCTGATGGGAGGTGACACAGATTGAAAAAAATTTCTCTGCAATGGCGCATCACACTGATGACTGCTCTGCTCATCGGCATTACCTGTATCGCCATGAATCTGCTGCTCTGCTCCTCCGGCATCTATTATATGGATACCATCGCCGACACACTGCAGGGTAGCGACAAGATCCTCCTCGACGAGGAGGACACCATAAGCTTTGACCCGCAGCTGGCAGCGCCCGATGGCGAGCTGACGATCCTTATTGATGGAGCACAGGGACGCTTTCGCACAACAAACTGGTATATCACGGCGGTGGTGACGGCATTGAGCGGCATTCTTGCCTACTTCGTCAGCGGGCATGCCCTGAAGCCCCTGCGCAGCTTTGCCTCCCAGACAGAAAAAGTACAGCTGAACAATCTGGCAGATATCCGGATCAACGAAAATGTTCTGCCGGAATTCAGACAGCTTGGTCACTCCCTGAACCAGATGCTGGAGCGGTTAAACAATGCCTTTTCTGCCCAGAAACAGTTTACCGGCAACGCTGCCCACGAGCTGCGCACGCCCCTGGCGCTGATGCAGGCGCAGCTGGAGCTTTTTTGCGCAGAGCATCCCGACATGCTGCCGGAGACGGCAGACTTTCTCTCCCTGCTGCAGGAACAGACAGAACGGCTGTCCCAGATGACAAAAACCCTGCTGGAGATGAGTAATCTGCAGCAGGTAGAACGAAACGAATCCATTCAGCTTGCTCCCATGGTGGAGGAAATTTTCACAGACCTTACGCCGCTGGCGGAGAAATCCGGCATCACTCTGGAGCTTGCAGGTGACGGTGTTATGACCGGCAGCGACGCACTGATCTATCGTATGATCTTCAATCTGACAGAGAATGCGATCAAATACAATCGTCCAGACGGTTCTGTACAGGTCTGCATCACTCAGGAGCCCGAAAAGCTTCTGATCCTTGTTTCCGATACGGGACGGGGAATTCCGGAGGAATATCAGCAGAGTATCTTTCAGCCCTTCTTCCGTGTAGACAAGTCCCGCAGCCGAACCTTCGGCGGTGCCGGTCTTGGTCTTGCGCTGGTATGGGAGATTGCAGCCCTTCACGGAGGCTCTGTCCGGGTTGCAGAAAGCTCAGACAGCGGAACCACCATCGCTGCAGAGCTGCCACGCTCCGGCAATCATGCAGCAGATCCCAAAAACGAAATGCTTTAGAAACAATAGAATGCTCGCTCTGCGAGCATTCTATTGTCATGAATCAAAACGAACAGAAATGAGAGGAAAATATGATCGATAAAATGCTGATCCGTGGGGCAAAGGTCCACAACCTGAAGAATATTGATGTGGATATTCCGCTTGGAAAAATCGTGGGAATTGCAGGCGTGTCCGGCTCCGGCAAATCATCCCTTGCATTGGGTGTGCTCTACGCTGAGGGCTCCCGGCGCTATCTTGAAGCCCTCTCCACCTATACCCGCCGCTGCATGACCCAGGCCTCCAGGGCCAGTGTGGATGAAGTCCTGTATGTTCCCGCTGCACTGGCACTGCATCAGCGCCCCGGTGTGCCGGGTATCCGCAGTACCTTCGGCACAGGAACAGAGCTGCTCAACGGTCTGCGCCTGATGTATTCCCGTCTTGCCAGTCACCGCTGTCCTAATGGACATTTCCTTTCTCCGTCTCTGTCTGTAGCCGCAGGAAAAGAGCTTGTCTGTCCGGAATGCAGCGCACATTTCTATGCACCGTCTGCAGAAGAGCTGTCCTTTAATTCCCAGGGAGCCTGTCAGAGATGCGGCGGCACCGGGATCGTCCGCACTGTGAATCCGGATACACTGGTGCCGGATGACTCGCTGACGATCAACGAAGGAGCTGTTGCCCCCTGGAACAGCCTGATGTGGTCCCTGATGACAGACATTTGCCGGGAAATGGGTGTGCGCACGGATGTACCGTTTCGGGAGCTGACAAAACAGGAAAAGGAGATCGTATTCCACGGTCCTGCTGTGAAAAAGCACATTCTTTACCGTCCGAAAAAATCTGACTCCAACGACTTTGCAGAACTGGATTTCACCTATTTTAATGCCATCTACACCGTAGAAAATGCCCTTGCCAAGGTCAAGGATGAAAAAGGCATGAAACGGGTAGAAAAGTTTCTCAAAGAAGATATTTGTCCGGATTGTCATGGCACACGCCTGTCTGCCGCTGCCCGTGCGCCGAAGCTGCAGGGTATTTCGCTGGATGAAGCCTGCGCTATGACACTCTCTGAGCTGGTCGTCTGGGTAAAAGGCGTCCCCCAAAGCCTGCCGGAAGAAATGCGTCCCATGGCAGAATC
>ERZ773168.1657-NODE-1657-length-18343-cov-15.602308_pt1 | contig 18343 bp, 16 predicted proteins | sample MGYA00511261_ERZ773168 | MGnify/ENA primary metagenome ERZ773168 (study PRJEB29015, sample SAMEA2737855) | human gut metagenome | biome: human gut; feature: human-associated habitat; material: faeces | place: China | collected 2012 ... | reverse complement strand
CCGGTGCGGACGACTATCTGCCCAAGCCCTTCGACCCCGACGAGCTCTTGAGTCGTGTGCGCGCCATTCTGCGCCGCAGCGAGGCCTACCAGCCGACGGTGCTCGCCTACGGCGATCTGACGCTCGACCCCGGCAGCGGCAATTTGAGCTGCGGCAGCGAGTCCATCCGCCTGAGCGGGCGTGAGTTCCAGATCATGGAGCTTTTCATGCGCTCGCCGCGGCAGGTCTTTTCCGCCGAGCGCATCATGGAGCGCGTGTGGGGCTGGGATAATGAGGCGGAGATCAACGTCGTATGGGTGAACATCTCGAATCTTCGCAAAAAGCTCAAGTCCATCGGCTCGCACGTCACCCTGCAGGCAAACCGCAGCCTCGGCTACGTGTTGGAGGAGAGCGTATGATCAAGCGCCTGCGAAACCGCTTCATCCGCATCGCGATGCTCTCCGTCACGGCGGTGATGCTGCTGCTGACGGTCATTCTGAACGTTGCAAACTATGTTTCGACCGATTCCGACCTGAAGCAAACGCTGACGCTCATCTACGAGAACGCGGGCAGCATCCCCCACTCCCGTTTCCTGCCGCCGAGCGGCTCGGACAGCGCCGATGCACCCACGCCGCCGGAAAATGACGGCAGCCTGAGCGACATCGCTCCGCCGGATGCGCAGGATGTGCAGGCCCCTCCCGATGACAAGGTCGCGCGGCGCGAGGGACCGTTCACCGCGGAAACGCCGTTCTCCACACGCTTTTTTGTCCTGCACTACACATCAAGCGGCACGCTGACACAGGCAGACCTCGACAATATCGCCTCCGTCACGGAGGATGATACGCAGGAATATCTCTCCGCCGCGCTCGCGCACGGCGCTGGTTACGGCTACTGCGGCAGCTACCGCTTTTTCGTCGCGCAGACGGACGACGGCGAGAACATCGCCATCTTCCTCGACTGCTATCACGAGCTGCGCGCGATGCGCGTGGTGCTCGTGTGGTCGCTGCTCGCCGATGCGGCATGCATCCTGCTCGTCTTTTTACTCGTCGTGCTGCTCTCGCGCCGAGCCATCGATCCCGTGGTGCGCAGCGCGCAGCAGCAAAAGCAATTCATCACCGACGCAAGCCACGAGCTGAAAACGCCCATCACCGTCATCGCCACGAGCCTCAAGGTGCTCGAAATGGAGACCGGCAAGCAGAAGTGGATCGACAAGGCGATGGCGCAGACGGAAAAGCTCACCTCGCTCGTCAACTCGCTCGTCACGCTCTCACGCATGGACGAGGAGGATTCGCCGCTCAAGATGGAGGACTTTCCCGTGAGCGACGCCGTGCGCGAAACGGCGGAATCGTTCATCGACTTTGCCGCGTCGAAGGGGCACGAACTGCACCTTTCGATCATGGACGGCCTCACCTATCGCGGCGACGAGTACGCCGTGCGCCAGCTCGTCTCGATCCTGCTCGACAACGCGGTCAAATATGCACTGCCGGATTCCCCCATTGAATTCTCGCTCGAAAAGGCGAAGCGCGGTGTCGTCCTCCGCTCGTCGAACGCCTGCGAGGATGTTGCTCCGGAAAACGCGCAGAAGCTCTTCGACCGCTTCTACCGTGCCGACCCGTCGCGCTCGTCGGGCAGTGGCTTCGGCATCTGCCTTTCCATCGCGCGCTTGATCGCCGAGGGACACCACGGCTCCATCCGCGCCATCGTGGACGACGGGAAGATCACCTTCACCGCCGAGCTCAAATAAACGGCTTTTGGGCAAAAAACGCTTCGCAGAAGTTCTGCGAAGCGTTTTTCTTATCAAAGGCTTTTCTCCCCGCCCGTGACGGTCTCGATGGCGCAGGCAATGAACTTTTTCGCTGCGGGCGAGGCCTCCCTGAGCGACGGGACGGAGATGCCGAGCGTGACGAACTGCGGCGGGTCGAACGGGACCTCCGCCACCGTGCCGCTCCACTTGCGTGAGATGAGCCGCTGGTTGAAGCTGACGCCGAGTCCCGCCTCGACCATGTTGTAGGTCGTGAAGCCGTCGCGCGTCGTAAAGCAGGTCTGCGGGTGCAGGTCGTGCTGCTCGAGCAGGCGGTCCTGATCGGTGTCGTGATTGGGCGAGGTGTGGATGAACGGCTCGTTCTGCAAGCGCATAAGCGGAAAGACATCCGCCGCTGCCAACTCGTGCCCGCGCGGCAGCCACGCGACGAGCTCGTCACGAAAGACAGGCAGCCAGTCGTACTTGTCGCCGTGCATCTGCGCGCCGAAACAGCAGTCGACCGAGCGCTCGTTCAGCCAGCGCGCCATCTCGAGGTTGCCGCCCTCCTGCATGCGCACGGTCACGCCCGGATAGCGGGCGCGGAACGCCGTCAGGATCTCTGGCATCCACAGGGCCGAAATGCTGTAATAGCAGCCGATCGTCAGCGAGCCCTTTGACACGCCGCCGATCTCCGCGCTGAGCTGCTCGGCGTTGTGGTGCGCGCGCACGACCTCGCGCAGCAGCGGCAGCATGAGCTTTCCGTTTTCCGTGAGCTGCACGCCCTTTTTGCTGCGAAGAAACAGCGGAAAGCCGAGCTCTTCTTCCAGCGTGCCGATCATGCGCGTCACGCCCGACTGCGTGTAGCCCAAAAGCTCCGCCGTGGCCGTCAGGCTGCCGAGCTCTGCCGCGGCAAGGAACGCCTCGCATTTGACCGCTTCCATACGCCCTCCTATCCATGATTTTATATCATGTTTTTCATTTCAAATAACCGTTTGCGTCATGTTTTCTCTTATTCTACAATAGCAGTCAGAAACCGTCAATCCTGTTTTTGAAACGAGGTCTTTTTTCATGGAGCATCGTCTTTCTTTTTCCTGCGACTATCTTGAGGGCGCGCATCCCGCCATCCTGCAGCGCCTGTGCGAAACGAATTTTGCGCAGACCGCCGGTTACGGCACGGATGAATACTGCGAATCCGCGCGCGAGAAGATCCGCGCCGCTTGCGGCGCGCCGAACGCGGAGATTCACTTCCTTGTCGGCGGCACACAGACGAACGCGACCGTCATCGACGCGCTGCTGCGCTCTTATGAGGGTGTGATCGCCGCGGACACGGGGCACATCAGCGTGCACGAGGCCGGCGCCATCGAGTTCGGCAGGCACAAGGTGCTCACGCTGCCGCAGGAGAACGGCAAGATCACCGCATCCCAAATCCGCGCACTGCTTGATCAGTACGAGGACGACGCGAACCGCGACCACACGGTCATGCCCGGGATGGTCTACCTCTCCCAGCCGACGGAGTACGGCACGCTCTATTCCAAAAAGGAGCTCGCGGCCATCAGCGCGCTCTGCCGCGAAAAGCGCCTGCCGCTCTATATCGACGGCGCGCGCCTTGCCTACGCGCTCGCCTGTCCTGAAAACGACGTGACACTGCGCGACCTTGCCGCGCTGTGCGACATTTTCTACATCGGCGGCACGAAATGCGGCGCGCTGCTCGGCGAGGCGGTCGTCATTCCCCAGCCGGGGCTCATTCCACACTTTTTCACCATCATCAAGCAGCACGGCGCGCTGCTCGCCAAGGGACGGCTGCTCGGCATCCAGTTCGACACGCTCTTTACCGATGGGCTCTACGAGCGCATCGGCGCAGACGCCGTTCGCTACGCCGACGCTATCCGGCGCGCGATGGCGGAAAACGGCTATTTGCCCTGTTTCCCCTCCCCGACGAACCAGAGCTTCTGCATCGTCAGTGAGCAGCAGCGCAAAGAGCTCGCCGAGCGCGTGGACTTCTCCGTCTGGGAGCAATATGACGAGACGCACAGCATCATCCGCTTTGCCACAAGCTGGGCGACGCGGGAAGAGGATGTGAACGCGCTCTGTCGCATCCTGCGCGAGTGCAGCGCGCAGGAAAAGGCAGCGTCCTAAAATCAAAAAAGAGCTTTCTCCGATTTTCAGGAGAAAGCTCTTTTTATTTCATTGCGCTGCGCTCAGTTCTTTTTCATCAGCTGTTCATCCTGCTGCAAAAGCTGCTGCGTGATGATATCGAGCTGCCGGTGCTTGGCCATGCGGTCGGCGATGTTGTTCTGCACCAGCTCCGTCTCCTGATGGCCGCGGAAGGACAGCTTGAGCAGAATCGGCGTCAGGATCGTGCCGCATACGACCGTGATGACGACCGGCGTCATCATCGCGGGCGACAGCACACCCATCGAAAGGCCGCGGTTGGCGACGATCAGCGCGACTTCGCCGCGGCAGGCCATGCCCACGCCGACCTGGATGCTCTCGCGCGTGGTGAACTGGCACGCCTTGGCGCCAAGGCCGCAGCCGAGAAGCTTCGAGATGATCGAAACAAGCAGCAGCAAAATCGAGAAGACGACCATGCCGCCCGTCAGACCCGTGATCTGCACATTGATACCGATGCTCGCGAAGAACACCGGCGTGAGCAGAAGATACCCGAGGGGGTTGTACTTCGTCTGGATGTAGGTGCCCTTGGGCGTGCACGCGACAGCAAGGCCCGCGGCGTAAGCGCCCGTGATATCAGCGACGCCGAAGAACTTCTCGGCGCAGTAGGCCATCACAAGGCACAGGACAAAGGCGAACACGGAGTTTCTGTGGCTGGCCCAACCGTGCTGACGCTTGAGCATCCAGCAGAAGATGCGGTTCGCGCCAAAGCCGACCACGAAGGCAAAGACGAAAAAGCCCACGATCTTGAGGAGCACCATGCCGATGCTCTCGTCACCGCCGGCAAGGCTGCAAACGAGCGTCAGGGCGATCAGGCCGAGCACATCGTCGATGAGCGCGGCGGCCAAAATCGTGTTGCCGACCTTGGTCTCGAGCTTTTTCATCTCCTTGAGCGTTTCGACCGTGATGCTCACGGACGTGGCCGTCAGGATGGTGCCGATGAAGATATTTTCAATAAAGCCGGTGCTCTCGATGAGTCCGAGCTCATCCGCGCCCCAGGCAAGCGCCGTGCCCATGAGAAACGGCACGACCACGCCGAGAACCGCGACCATGAAGCCCGCCTTGCCGCTGTGCTTGAGCTCGTTGATGTCCGTGCCCATACCGGCGGAGAACATCAGCACGATGACACCAAGCTCGCTGAGCTGCGCGGTGAATTCCGTTTCCGAAAGCAGGCCAAGGCCCGCGGGGCTGAGGATCAGGCCCGCGATCAGCGCGCCCACGACCTGCGGCATCTGAAACTTCTGCGCAATGAGGCCCAGAATCTTCGTGCTCAGCAGGATCAGCGCAAGATCCAGCAAAAAGTGATACGACATATTGATTTCCTCCCAAACTCTCTGATCTCTATCCAAATTCTTCCGTTTCATTTCGCGAGGCTCTATTCTAACTTCTTTTTTTCTTTTTTCAACAGTCAGAATCACCAAGGAAACGGAAGAATTCCTGCACAGCTCAGGCAAAATGCAATATATCTTTCATTTTTAACGTGAAATGTTTGCTTTGATTCCGTTTCCATAGCCGTTTTCACAAAAAGCAGCGTCAAACGCGGCGTTAAGAAGCCGTGAAATATGGACGATTCATTGAATTTCTCTATGATTTACAGGGATATCGTCTATATTGTCCACACATCGCGCACATTTTGTCGCTCACGCCCATTTTGCATCTTTTCCTGCATTTTGCGCATTTTCGTCGCACAATGCGCCGTTTCTCCCCTTGCCGCGGCGGCGCGGGCGTGGTAAAATCGGCCTTGTGACATGAACAAAGGAAAGGACGAGCCATGAATCAGAAAGAACTCAATGAACTGCGCCGGCGCTTCCGGCTCGATAAGAATAATTTCAGCCGCGTGTACGGCTGCTATGTGAACTCCAACCGTGAGATCATTGCGTGGGTCGATACCTCGATGGGCCTCATGCGGCAGGAGGAGCAGGAGATGTACCTGGGCCTTCTCAAAAAGTCCCTCTCCGGCACGCTTGGCAAGAACCTCATCGACGTGGTGTTCTCCACGCAGCAGGTCGCCGACAGCGATGAGCACCGCCTCTTGCAGACTCTTCGCCAGACAGAGCTCAAGGACCCCGCCTCGCGCGAAACGCTCTGCCGCCAAATCATCGACTGCATCGACATGGGCGAGACAAACTATCTCATCCTCCTCGCCGCCGACGCCTACGACGTGCCGCACCGCAGCAAGGATGACGAGATTCAGGCCGACGCGTCGAGTGAGGTCTTCAAGTACTTTGTCTGCTCCATCTGCCCCGTCAAGGCCCCGACGCTCGAACTGCGCTACGACCTTGACCAGAGCGAGTTTCACTCAAGCTCCACCGGCTACATCGCGACCTCGCCCGAGCTCGGCTTCCTCTACCCCGCGTTCGACAACCGCACGGCGAACATTTACAATGTGCTGTTCTACTCGAAAAACGCCGCGGAGATCCATCAGGAGGTCATCGACGCGCTGTTCCACGTCGACCCGCCGATGTCTGCCGAGGAGCAGAAAAACGCCTTTGGCTCGGCGCTTGCCGACGCGCTCGACAAGGATTGCAGCTACGATGTCGTCCAGTCCGTGCACGAGCAGATCAGAGCGCGCATCGAAGATCACAAGGAGAGCAAAGACCCCGAGCCGCTTGAAATGACGGCGGGCGACGTCGGCGGCATCCTCGCCAACAGCGGCGTGAACGACGAGCAGATCGCAGCGTTCCAGCGCGAGTGCGATGAGCAGTACGGCGAGAACGCCGCGCTGAACCCGAACAACATCATCGAGAGCAAGAAGTTTGAGATCACGACCCCCGAGGTCAAAATTTCCATTGCACCGGAGAACAGCTATATGATCGAAGCGCGCGTCATCAATGGCCGCAAATACCTCCTCATCCCCGCCGACGACGGCGTGGAGGTCAACGGCATCGGCGTGAACATCCCGGGTCTTGCAAAAGAGGAATAAGAAAAAAGGAGAGAAGCCGCGGCTTCTCTCCTTCTCTTTTTGACCATTTACGCCTTGCTCTTGTAGAGGTCAGCGATGATGCCGGCGCACTTGTCGATGCCGAGCTCGCCGCTGTCGAGCGTGATGTGGTAATTCTGCGCGTAGCCCCACTTCATGTTCGTGTAGAAGCGGTGATAGGCCGCGCGGCGCTTGTCCTTGTCGCGCAGGCGCTGCTCGGGCGACTGCTCGCGCTCGCCGTAGACCTCGACGATGCGCTTGGCGCGGAACGCCATATCCGCGTGGATAAAGACCTTGAGGCACTTGGCCTTGTCCTGCAAAATGTAGTCCGCGCAGCGGCCGACGATGACACAGGGGCCCTTTTCGGCAAGCTCGCTGATGACGCGGCACTGAATTTCCCATAGGATGTCCTCGTTCGTCGGGCCGAACGCGCGGTTCGAGAGCGCTGAGGACAGGAAGCCGCCGGGTGTGTACTCGCCCGCCTCCTTGACATAATTTTCTGCAAAGCCGCTCTCCTCGGCGATCTTCTGGATGAGCTCTGAGTCATAGCAGGGGATGCCGAGCTGCTCTGCAACCTTTTTGCCGACCGTGCGGCCGCCGCTGCCGAATTCACGGCTGATGGTGATAATATGATTCATAATACAGTTGCTCCTTCCGTATTGAGTTCCCGATACGTTTTTACAATCATAACCGCCGCAATGACGAATGTCAACACATCCGACACCGGCATGGAGTACAGCACGCCGTCAAGGCCGAAAAAGCGCGGCAGCAGCAGTGCAAAGCCCACGCCGAACACGACCTCGCGCACCATGGAGAGCATCGTGGATGAGAACGCCTTGCCCACGGCCTGCAAAAAGATGAAGCAGGCCTTGTTCACGCAGGCGAGCACCATCATGCAAAGATACGTGCGGAATGCCTTGATCGCAAAGTCCGTGTAGTAGCTGCTCTCGTTCGCCGCGCCGAAGACGGCGATGAGCTGACGCGGGAAGCCCTCGGCCAGAACGAGCGCGACGGCGCCGACGATCGCCTCGCAGAGCAGGAGCTTTGTAAAGAGCTCACGCACGCGCGTCTTTTTCCCCGCGCCCATGTTGTAACCTACGACGGGAATGCAGCCCGCCGCCATGCCGACGACGATGGAAATGACGATCTGGAAGAACTTCATCACAATGCCGACGACGGCCATCGGGATCTGCGCGTACTGCTCCTGCGAGAATATCTCATCCAGCGCGCCGTACTTGCGCAGCATGTTGTTGATGGCCGCCATCGCCGCGACAAGGCTAATTTGTGACAAAAAGCTCGTGATGCCGAGCGTCAGCATCCGGGTACAGAGGCTTGCGTGCAGGCGGAAGTCTCCCTTCCCCGGCTTGACGGTCTTCATGCGGCAGAGATACCACACCGCAAGCACCGCCGTGACGATCTGGCCCAACACGGTGGCGACCGCCGCGCCCATCATGCCCCACTTACATTCAAAGATGAAGATGGGGTCTAAAATGATGTTGAGCACCGCGCCCGCGAGCGTGGAGATCATGGCGAACCGCGGGTCGCCGTCGGCACGGATGACAGGGTTCATCGCCTGACCGAACATATAAAACGGGATGCCGAGCGAGATATAGAAGAAATACTCCTGCGCGTAATGAAAGGTCTCCTCGTTCACCGTGCCGCCGAACATTGAAATGATGGGATCGGCAAAACCAAGGTACAGCGCCGTCAGGACAAGGCTGCTCGCAATCGACAGCACGACCGCGCTGCCGACGCTCTTTCTTGCCTCTCCCACTTCGCCCTTGCCGAGCGAAATGCTGACGAACGCGCAGCAGCCGTCGCCGATCATCACGGCGATGGCGAGCGCCACGACCGTGAGCGGAAAGACGACGGTGTTTGCCGCGTTGCCGTAGGAACCGAGGTAGCTTGCGTTGGCGATGAAGATCTGGTCGACGATGTTATAGAGCGCGCCGACGAGCAGCGAGATGATGCACGGGACGGCGTAGCGCCGCATGAGCTTTCCCACGCGCTCCGTCCCCAAAAACTGGTTTGTGTTTTCCATGGTGGTCTTCCCCCTGAACATAAAAAATAAGAGATGCGTTCCGCCGGATCAATCCGGACTTACGCATCTCTGCCGCACGATTTGACTATGAAGTTGTCTTCTCCCTCCTTTTTCCGCAAAAAACGTGCGGCGTTTCTGCAACTGGATTTACGCAGAAACGCCACACGCTGTGAATTGATTTTATCAAATTGTTTCGAGCATTTCAAATGTTTTTTGCGGCACGGGCCGCAAATTTTTATTTAGTCCTGCTCCATGAAGCTGCGGATATAGGCGATCAGCATTTTCGCCGTGCCCTCGAAGCCGAGCACATCGCTCTTGACGGTCATGTCGTAGCCGCGGGCGTCGCCCCACTTCGTCTCGCAGTAGTAGTTGTGGTAGGACTTTCTGGAGCGGTCGACCTCTTTGATCTCCTCGATGGCTTCTTCGGCAGATAACCCCTTCTTCTCCATCACGCGGCCGACTTTGGCCTGCTGGTTGCCGCAGATGAAAATGCTCAGCATATTGGGGTTGCCCTTGAGCACCTGGTCGCCGCAGCGGCCGATGATGAGGAAGCTCTCGCCGTTTGCTGCCTTGTCGCGCAGCATGGCGAACGTCTTTTCCGCCACGTTGACCTCAAGAGAATTCGAATACTTGCCGATGCGGCGCGAGGCAAAGAAGTTGACGGGCTTTTCGTCCATCTTGCGGATCATTTCCTCGCTGTAGCCTTCGGAAACGATTTCCTTTTCGATGGAGTCCTTGTCATAGAGCTTGATACCGAGCTCTTGCGCGATCATGTCGGCAATGTAATGGCCGCCGCTGCCGTGCTCGCGGCCAAGGGTGATGATGATCTGGTTTTTCATGGGATCGCACTCCTTTCCTTTTTCCGTTTACAGATAGCGCAGGAATAAGTAGGCCGTGGACACCGCCATGACAACGATCGTCGCGGGCACGCAGTACTTGCAGTAGCGGCCCCAGCCAATGGGATAGCCGCCCTTGGCCGAAGCCGAAGTGCCGACGACGTTGGCGCTCGCGCCGATGGGCGTCGCATTGCCGCCGAGGTCCGTGCCGAGCGAAAGCGCCCAGGCAAGCACGTCGATATCCATGCCCTCTGTCGCGGCGATGGCGCGGATGACAGGGATCATGGTCGCGGCAAAGGGGATATTGTCGACAAAGGCGCTCGTGATGGCCGAGAGCCACAGAATGACGATCACAATAACCGCGATATTGCCCTCACTGACCGAGGTGATGAAGTTCGCGATCATGTTGAGCACACCTGTCTTTTCAAGGCCCGCCACGGAAACGAACAAGCCGATGAAAAAGAGCAGCGTCTTATAGTCCACGCCCTTAATGATTTCTATAACAGATTTTTTGCCGCTGGTCAAGCCCAAAACGATCAGCGTCAAAATCGCGACAATCACGCCGATGCACGCGACGGAAAGCTCCGTCTGCGCGTGCGTGATGAGCAGCACGACCGCCAGCAGGAAAACGCCTGCGCTCGCAAGAAATGCCTTCTTGTTCGTGATGGCCGTCGAAGGCTCGGGACAGGTGATGGGGCCGCCGTTGGCATGCTCGGCGCGCTCAAGTTCCTTGCGGAAGCAGAGCGTGAAGTAAATGAGCATGAACACAAAGCAGATCGCCACGACCGCGCCGGTATTTTCGATGAAGTCGAAGAATGTGTAGCCGAGCGAGGTGCCGATGATGATGTTCGGCGGGTCGCCGCACATCGTGGCCGCGCCGCCGAGGTTCGCGCAGAAAATTTCAGACAGGATCATCGGCACGGGGTCGAATTTCATCGTCTGCGCCAGTTCGAGCGTGACGGTGGCGAGAAACAGCACGACCGTGATGCTGTCGATGAACATCGACAAAAACGCCGAGAGCGACATAAAGCAGATGAGCAGCGGCACCGTGCGGTAGTGTACGAGCTTGGCAAGCGTCAGGCACAGCCAGCGGAAAAAGCCCGCCTTGCCGAGGCCCTCGACCATGATCATCATGCCGGCGATAAACAGGATCGTCGACCAGTTGATGCCAGCGGTGCTCTCCTCACTTGCGCCGTACCAGAATGTGCTCTGGAAAAACGCGCCGAGGTTGAGCGTCTCCCAAATGGCGCTCATCGAGCGCATGCAGACGCCGAACACCAGCACGAGCACGAGCGCGCCGCTCCCGAGCGTAATGTAATGCCGTTCAAACTTATCGAGGATAATAAGCAGGAACATAGTGACAAAAATGCAGATGGCAATGATCTGAGCAAACATGTTATTCCTCCCTGTGCTGTGGAATTTCCAACGCGAGTCATTATATCGACCCTTTGCGCGGAAACGAAATGCTTTCTTGACATGGAGGATATGTCATTTTTCTATGCCGTCCGAATTTTCCTGATTTCATGCGGCTTTTCGACGGTGTTTACTTTTCGTCAAGGTTCTGTTCTTTTTTTCCCGAATACGCTTGCGCCGCCGCTTCGCTTCTGTTACAATCAGTCTTGCCGTCCGCAAGGTGCGGACGAATGCTTTTCTCTTCCGTCAAATTTTACGCAGTCAGGTTCCTCGCCGCCGCGCAGAACCCCAATCATTTCTTTTTCAGAGGAGCTTGCCTATGAACATCAGCTACGACAGCTATCGCGTCTTTTATTACGCCGCCAAATACCGCAGCTTTTCGCAGGCCGCCGCGGCGCTCTACAGCAACCAGCCCAACGTGACACGCATGATCCGAAAGCTCGAATCCGAGCTCGGCTGCGCGCTGTTTTTCCGCTCGCCGCAGGGCGTGCGCCTCACGCCCGAGGGGGAGAAGCTCTACACGCACATCGCCGTCGCGTTTGAGAGCATCGAGGCAGGCGAAGAGGAGGTCCTCTCCGACCAGAGCTTGCAAAGCGGTATCGTCCACATCGCAGCGAGCAGCCTTGCCCTGCGCACGCGGCTTTTGCAGGTGCTCGCGCGCTACCGGCGCGCATACCCGCACGTGCGCATCTGCCTGACGAACCACTCTGCCTCCCACGGCCTCGCCGCCGTGCAGAACGGCCTTGCCGACTTCGCCATTCTGGCAGAGGGCGCGTCCGTGCCGGATTCGCTCACGGCGCAGAAGATCGACGAAATTCAGGAGATCCCCATCTGCGGCCCGGCGTTTTTGGAGCTCACCGAGGAGCCCGTTTCGCTCAAAAGGCTTGCCGACTACCCGATCATCAGCTTGACGGAGGGGACATCGTCGCACGACTTTTATGCCGAGCTCTTCCTGCGCCACGGTCTTTCGTTCAGCCCCGATGTGGAGGTCGAGACCACGGCACAGGTGCCGCCCGTGGTGCAGAGCGACCTTGGCGTCGGCTTCGTGCCGCGCGAGATGCTTTACGGCACGCCGGAGGCAAGCGGTATCTACCCCATCATGCTCGAAGAGCCCATTCCCGCGCGCAGCGTCTTCCTCTTCCAGCGCAAGACGCAGCCGCTGAGCATCGCCGCCAAAAAGCTGCGGCAGATGCTGCTCGAAGACGCGCCGCAGGAGAGTGGAAAATAATCAGACAAAGCCCCGCCGTTTTCACAGCAGGGCTTTTCTCTTCACTTTTTTACAGATTCAGCAGCGTTTCGCTCAGGCGCTTGCCGGCGCTTCCGGCAAAGTCCTCCGCCCGGCGGATGCGCAGGAACGACGCGCCGTAGATCATGCGCTCGTTTTCAAGCTCTCCGTCCTCGCCGAGGAAAATTCCGATGACGTGCGCGCCCTCGCGCCGGAGCTTTCGCACCTGAAAGCAGGTGTCGCGGATGGCGGCATCGCCGACGTAGACTTCCGGCGCGCCCTCGCGCTTGCGGCCGCTGACCATGTCGTTCGGTAAGCCGTCGCTGAACACGATGATAATTTTGTGCTCCTCGCGCCGCTTCTTGAGGTCGAGTCCCGCCGCGGCCAGCGCAAGGCCGTCGCGGTTATTCGACGTCGCGCGGTACTCCAAAATGCGGCGGTCGGCCTCGCTCTTGTCGTCGTAGTCGCGGAAGCGCCGCAGCACCGTGTAGTTGCCGTAAGTGCAGTAGCTCATCACGCGGTGCGGAATGCGGATGCGGCTGAGCGCCGCGCTGAAGAGGTAGCTTTGCAGCGCCACCATGCTCTGCCGCACGCTCTGCGAGCCGCTTGCGTCGATCAAAAGCTCCACGACGACGGCGGACGGTTCCTGCCGGACGATCTTTTCAAAAAGCTGCGGATTTTCGCAGCGGCTGACCTTCCAGAGCAGATCGTTTTGCAGCACGCCGTGGTCGGCGCGGTAAACGTCCGGCTCGCTGCGCAGGCTCAGCGCATTGCGAAAGGCCTGCTCGATGCTGCGGATGCCCTGACGCGCGGCGTCCTCGTGCTCTTGGAGCATTTTGAGGTTGCCGTCCCGACTGGCGCGCAGCGATTGGGCGCGCGGCTCACTGCCCTCGTAGGCGTCCGCGCTCAGGCCGTCGGTGAAGAGGAGCTTTCGCTCCTCGTGGATGCCGGTGCAGACAGCGCTTTCGATCTCCTCCATCGCCTGCTCGGTCTGAAAGCTGGGGCCAAAGTTGCGCATCAGATACTCCGGAATGCCGGCGAGCGCGTCGTCCGGCAGGACGAGGCCATCGGCCGATGCCTCGCCCGCCTTGTCGTATTGGAGTTCCATCTCCTCGGTCTGCGTCCACTCGATGTCCCCCGGTTCGGCTGCGGGCTCCCACTCTTCCGTCTCGCGCTCGGGTAAGATGTCCTGATTGTGGTCGGGCGCAAAATAGCGGATGAAAATTTTGCGGTACAAAAGCGCTGCGAGTTCGACGAGCGACTTTGCGTCCGCGCAGCTCTCGCTGCGCGCGGCAAGGTCGTCAAACTCGGCCAGCATGTCTTCAAAACCGCTGAAATTTTTCAAAATGCGGCGGTCGCCCTCCGTCGCCGCGGCGGGAAACTGCTTCGTCAGATCGTAAATGTACATCCAGCCGCGCGAGCTGCGCCGGTAGCGCAGGAGGTCGCCACGCAAAATCTCGCCCGCCGCCTGCTCCGCCATCACGGCGACGCCCGGGCGCTCGCCCATCAGCCTCGCCCGCACGGCGCGCTCGACGCACAGGTGCGCAATGGGCAGCAGCACGTCCATATTGTAGGCCGCGTAGCGGTGCCGCCGCAGCCACAGATTCAAGTCATCGAGCCCGAAAAACTTGTCCGCCCCGCCGAGGACGACGCCCTCGTACACCTCCACCATGCCGCCCGCGCGCTCAAAGGGTTCGCTCATCTTCTGCACATACTCGGGATAGGTCCGCTTGCGGTGATCTTCGGAAACAGTCAAAAATAGGCTCTCTTCTCTGCCGATGCTCATCTCTTCAGGCAAAGCGCGTCAGCGCTACGTCGCGCACGAGCGCATACTCGTACTCATCGAAGCATTTATTCGTGATGCTCACGGCGATGGCATCCTTGGGCGCCATGCCGTCGGTCATCAGGTGCAGGGCCGCGATCATGCCGCGCATATCGACGGAGTTCGTCGAGATCTCGCCGTTCACGGCCTTGGCGTTCAGATCGAGGAACAGCCCCGTGCAGCGCTTGATGTTCTCGTCCGATGCCTTGGACACGTTGGCGCGCAGCAGCTCGCAGAGCTGCGCCTCCTCGAGCGTCGGCATGCGGATGACCGTAAAGCGCGAGACAAGCGCTTCGTTCAGCTCGCGCGTACCGGCGTAACCGTAGTTCATCGTGGCGATGAAGCGCGCGGCGGGGTGGATAGGGATACACTCATAGCCCGGCACGTCGATGAGGCGGCGGTAGTCGAGCGCGGAGTGCAGCACGGCCACAGCGTCGTTTTTCGCCATGTTGATCTCATCTAAGATGCAGAAGCCGCCGTACTGCGCGGCGAGCGCGACAGGGCCGCGGCGCAGCCGCACTTCGCCGCCGGTGAAGGTGTCGGTTCCGATGAGCGTGCTGCTGTCGGTATTCACATGGAACGACACAGTGTAGACCGGACGGCGGAACAACCACGCAAGGTTGTCCGCCAAGATATTTTTGCCCGTGGCCTTGCCGCCGGAGAGCAGAACGTTCTCCCCCTGCAGCAGCGCGGCGGCGGCCAGCTCCATGATCTCATCGCCGATGAATTTGACGGGCGGCTCGGCGATGCGGCTGCGCACCGCCTCGTCCGCGACGTATTCCTTTTTGAATTGCTCCAGTCGGAGCGATAGATCCTGTCTCATGTCTTTGATAATTCCCTTCTGTGTGCGGAAACGGTTCCCGCGCGATGCGCTCTTTTCAGCGCTTTTCCATGCAGAGCATTATAGTATTCACGCGGAATATTGTCAATTTGCGCCGCCGTTGCGCGCGGGAAAAACCTGTGGTAAAATGAATGCAGAGAACTCCATTTTCAAAAAGGGGGCCGTATTATGCTGACGATCTTCAACCGCAAGGAACTCATCACCACGATGGACATGCAGCGCCAGGCCAATATCCGCAGCGTCCTGTCCGCCAACGGCATTGCCTACACGGTCAGAACCGAGAATTTGCAGGGCTCTTCCGCGTTCGGCGGCCGCAGCCGCGGGCGCAGCGGCAGCTTCGGCGTTGACCCGAACTATTCGTATGAATATCATATCTACGTTCACAAAAACGACTATGAAAATGCTCTGAGACTGATTCGGTAACGTCCCTGATCCCTAGAACGATAAAAGGCATTCCGCGCGATAGACGGGTGTCCGTAAAACAGTTAATCCTCCGTATGGCTTAGACCATGCGGAGGATTTGTTTATGTCTAATCTTCAAACTTGCTGGCGGCAAACGGTTTGTCAAAACCGTTTGCGGACGGCAAGTCCACAAGGGATAGCCGCATAAGCGGCGCAAGGGGGGTGTAGCCACCTTGACGGAACGAAGTGACGCAACATTCCCGGTCGGGCAGTTTTCTTCTGCTGACCGGGAATGAAGCTCCGCAGGACGCACATACTCCCGATAGGAGAGTATAGAAGTGCGCCCTTAGAGTTCTAAGGGTATTTTTAGATAATTGGGAATGTTTCTTTGTCAAACTGCGTAACATTGAACACGATACGCCACTCGACATCATCACCAACCGGTTCAAAGTGCAGAGCAGAACAAGCAGCATGAAGTTTTTCTTGTGAATTTGTTCCATATATAACTGCTGTCGGACCATCTGCACCACCAATAACACCAACAACAAAACAGGAACTACTGCCAACTGGACGGAACGAATGATCGTCTGGTGTAACTTCTATCGGTCTATCGCCTTCATCACAGTCAAAAACCGAAATGTTCTCCATCGGTTCAGGGGTAAGTGTATAACTCATGGCAATATAATGTGTCGGATAAATCCAGCGATCAGAACCAAAACTATTTTGAGGAACTGTCTGCTGTTCTATTTCCTGCACGGTCAGTGTATGGGTTATTCCGCTAACAGGATGGGAAAACATAAATGAATCTCCGGGTGCGTGAACTTTGAAATGTGAGCCTGGAACTTGTCCTGGTTGCTGCTCCATTGTAAGAAAAAGTTTATTGATTTCAGGGTGATGCTTGGTTCCCCAAGGAAATACGTCTCTGCATATGACCCAGCCATAAGTACTATCCAGCCCATAATGGTCGATTGCCCATTTTGCTTCCAACTCATTGATAACGCCATCTGGCAGACAAGGATTAAAGCTCACAGCGCAGCCATGGGTTGTCTGTAATATTTTCTCGTTTAACTTCAAGCAAGGTTTGAAGTTAAAACAAAGTGGGTTTTCCCATTCCATCTGCATCTGTTGCTCACGGGTAAAATTTTCACATGAGTCATTTTCCCAGTCCAGATTCCATTTTTTCATGAAGTCACGGATGCTTTCTGAATCAACTCGCATACAAAAATCAACGACAAGTCCTTTGCTACATGAATAAGCTGCCGGAATTACCCAATGATATCCAGCCCAATCGAATTGTTTATCCAGCTTGATCTCTTTTCCGGCACGGTCTTTACCTCGATGTCCCCAGAAATCTCCATCAAAGTAGACCTTCCATTCAGGGGCAACCAATTCTGCTTCTGAAGTCATATCATTATCGTAATAATCTTCTGTGTATTTAATCTGACTGTAATCAAAGGAAGATTGCAGGTTTTTGATATATGTCCACGGTTGTTCCATAGGCAACAAATTCATCTTCTCTGAAATTTCCGATAAAGTTTGCTGTTGTTCCTGGGTTGTAGGGTTTTCATTGAGAAAGGCTTCAAACTGTGCTTCGTTCCACATCCACGCTTGTTCCACTGCCGCCACATCACCACAAGCCAGTATAAGCCGCAGAAAGTCGGTAAAATTTTCAGCTACTGGATGAACATAATCAGGAGAAGTATTCATGGGGCTGACAGAGAAAACCATCTCTCCAAATCCACGAATGAAACAGAAGTGGATACCATCTATCCCTGCCCATCCAAAAACCGATGCCCCTTTTGGGGTACAAAAATAATTTGTATTATCCTCACGGAGTTCAACTCCCACAGGACTTAAATCGACACCCCGCTGTAAAAATTTTTTCAAAATTCTATTCATTAAGCATCCCCCCATAAAATTAGTGCTATCACGCTCTTTATTGTAGTAAATTTTATCACAAGAGTGTGAATAAATCTACTGGCGAATGCTGAAACCGCCCGAACAGTTTCTTTCTGCTCAGGCGGCTTTCTTCATCTATTTTTCTTTCTTCTGCTGCACTTGTTCATGGGCTTCCTGCTGAACATCAGCCCAGCGGAAAAGCCATACTTGAAGTGACTTTCACTTTCTTCACATTGGGCGATTGCTGTCTGCGCCCGGAGTTCCTGCACCAGCTCATAGTCCTCTTTGCTGAGCCGCTGGGACAACTGCTCCATGAGCTTTTCACAGGCTATGACTGCCTTTCGGTATTCCGGTGATGTAGGTACAACTGTCTCGCAGGGATAAAACTCCCCATTATACATGGCTTCCAAAATCATAGCTTTACCTCTCTCAACAGTAGATTAGTTCCGTCTTGATGATTTCCTCTGCCCGGCAGCGGATGGAGTTCATTGACTGCACCCATAACATCTGATTTTCCGCTTTCATGGCTTCGGTCACGCCCTCGGCTTTCATCATCTGCCGGATAATCAAGTCCAGCCTGTCTGCCGCCTGCTCGTTCAGATCGGCAACGACGGTGTGGAGCCTGCCGGACAAAATTAGCTCGTTGTAAAGCATGGGACGGTGCAATTTCAGATAGGACTGGTGCAAGCGTCCCCAATGCCCAATAGGTCGGCGTTCCTCCGGCAGCTTCAAGTCCGGCACATAGTAGTCGCCCACCAACACATAGTCCATACCGTTCTCATGGATTCTCGGTTTCAACTCTTTCATAAAATCACGCTCCCTTTCTCGGTCCCAGCTGCGGCAAACTGCTCACCGGGATAAATACCCCTCTGGCAATATCCTCGGTGCGGATTGCCTGTTTTCTGGCTTCAATCTCCGCTTTTTTCTTGGCTTTCGTGCGCTCCTCATACTCTTTCTGTTTACCATTGGCTTTCCGCTTCAAGTAGTTCTGATGAAGCCTGTCCTTGCGTTCCTCACGCTTGCGGATTTCCTCTAATTCCTCCGGGGTAAGCTCC